>Ga0194128_10000930_pt1 | contig 52082 bp, 47 predicted proteins | sample TA2KigCa65mmetaG_FD_148650 | JGI IMG/M metagenome (GOLD analysis project Ga0194128, IMG submission 148650) | Freshwater microbial communities from Lake Tanganyika, Tanzania - TA2015037 Kigoma Deep Cast 65m | ecosystem: Environmental > Aquatic > Freshwater > Lake | place: Tanzania: Lake...
GGGGGGGGCGCTGCCATCGAGGCCAACTTACGCCGACTCCATTATCGTCGAGTCCAACCGCACCCCGAAGCGGCGGCATATGTCCGAGTTCGGCGAGGCGACCGTCTGCTCGATAGGCAGGCGCCCTTGCCGTCTTGCCTCATGCTCGGCCGGCGGGCCGTAGCCGAGCCTGCCCATGAGGCGGCGGTTACCATAAGGGCGTTGTCGTAGGAGTCGCCACTACTTTCCACCGACGTCACCGCACCTGCCTCAGACAGTCGCTCGGTAACGGATCGGGGCTATCACGTCGAACAGCGAAGGGCTCCTCGACCCCTCGTGTGGCGACGGTCGGTTCCTGCGACTGCATCCCCGAAGCTTTGGCGTGCAGGAGGTGGTCACGACCAACCTTGGCGAGACTACCGGCCAGTAGGCGATTCTGTGTGCGATCTCGCCCCATCTCCGACCCATCCGCTCACCTTCGGATCAGGTACGAAGGATATCTGGATGCCATGAGTGCGCTTTGCTTCGGATCAGATAGGGGATTGGACTCATGACCGCTCCCCTCTGGTCGAATGTGACACTCCACGTACACGGTCTGCCGGTCGTCCAGGGGGCCACAAGGCATGTGCCCGGCGAACGACAGGTACCCGCTCAGCTCGTGGGTACCTGTCCCAGGCGGCCCGTGGGCCTGCTCCCGACAGACAGCGCCGGTGAATTCGCGCAACCGCTTGCCCGGCTTCCACCGTTGGCGGTCATCGCCCTTGACCGGCAAGAGTCGTTCGCACTGGGCCGCCCACTAGGCTCAGCCCGGCGCCGTCAAGGTCGCTCTTCGGCCTCCTTGTGTTCTTTGACCCACGGAGGATCTCGTAGCCCTCGTGAACAGGCTTACGCAGCCAGCGGGAACGTCACGCTGTAAGTTCTAAATATGGGTCGCTCAGCTCCACCATTGAAACCCAAAGCTGGCGCCGAGGTTGACTGTAGGCTGACCCGCCTTGGAGGCATGGGCAGCGTGTAGTGGACAGTCACCTGGGCGTCAGCTTTATTGCCTCCTCGGCGAAAGACCGCAAGATAGTCCGGCGCTCTTTGACATCGCTTTTCGAGAGGACCCATTCGACGTCAGCGACATGGGCCAGCACTTATTCCTCGACAATTTCCGGACTGGCAGCCTCGCCAGCAGTCGCTAGCGTGTGGTCCCTGTCGTTCAGGCAGACTCATTGGTCCTGGCAAGTGGAATCACGCCCGTCGTATCTTGGCCTGATCTGCTCCTTTCGCCTCCGTGCCCGTCGGTCTTTTCTTTGGCGCTGCCGTCAATGGCCTTTACCCGAAGGGCTCCGACTCTCTCGGAGGGCCTTGGCCCAGCGCCGAACGTCTCCGGGCGCGGGCAGCTGTGGCGGAAGCTCGGGAAGCGCGAGCAGATCTAGGGGTGTCGCCGGTGGCGTGCGTGACGATTCCGATTGATGCGCAGTTCAGTCCACGTGTGCTGGGGATGCGCCCCTGGCGGCGGTCGCTGTGACCATGCACCATTTTCAGGCGATGGCGAAGCGATCGAGGCCCCGGGGCCCTGGGCGCCCGACGCAGGAGCGCCGGCGCCTCACATGATGTGTGCCCTCCTCTACAATAGACAGCTCTGAGGGCGTATCTCGCCAGCCATGGCGAGAAGTGGCGTCTGCACCACCAAGGAGGACGTCGCATGTTCGAATCGATCGGCCGCAGCTGGCACCTTTTCAAAGACAGCCTCGCCGTGCTTCGCCAGGAGCCGGTGCTCGCGGTCTTCCCGGTCATCGCCTTCACAGCCAGCGTGCTGGTCGCGGGGGTGCTGGGTGGGTTCGCGTTTGCGCTCGGGTGGTTCGGCGGCGCCGACGGGATATCTCCGAGCGGGTGGGTTGCGATCGCGCTCTTCTATTTCTGCTCCTACTTCGCGGCTATCTACTGCCAGGTGGCGCTGATTTCTGCGGTCAGGGAACGGCTGGCCGGGCGCGACGCCACCTTCGGAGCCAGCATAGCTGCGGCGAACCGGCGGCTTGGCGCGATCACGTCATGGGCGATCATCGCGGCCATCGTCGGGCTGATCTTGCGGATCCTCGATGAGGTGGCGCGGCGAAACACGCGGGGGTGGGGCCGGATCGTCGCTCAGATCATCATCGGAATGTTGGGGGCGGCCTGGAGCCTGGCCGTCTTCTTTGTGATCCCGATCATCGCCTACGAGGGAGTCGGCGGATTCGAGGCGATCAGGCGCTCCCTGCGCATCGTGCGTCAGAGGTGGGGCGAGGCGGTAATCGGAAACGCGGGAATCGGACTTTTCGTGGTGCTCGCGGTGATCGCCGTGGGGCTCGCTTTCGGCGTCATCGGGATTCTGATGGTTTCTGCCGGCGGCGCCGCCGTCTGGCTGGGCGTGGCCATGCTCGTTGCCGGCGCGCTTGGGATCGCCGGAATCATCGCGGTCGGGTCAGCGCTCCAGTCGATCTACACGGCGGTGCTGTATCAGTACGCGATCACCGGTGAAGCGCCGGCGTACTTCGCACAGGAAGACCTGCGCTCGGCGTTCAGGCCAGCACCGACCGCATCAGGAATCTAAGCCCGGCAGGTCAGGGCTTGACCACCACCTGCAGCTGGGTCGTGGGCTTCATCAGCGCCTCGAACACGGACTGGATTTTTTCGAGCGGGACGAAACTTGCCTCGGACATGATCGAGGCGGTCGAAAGCGCGCCGGTCTGCATCAGGTTCAGGGCGATCCGCCAGTCCTCCGGCCGAGAGCCCCAGCTGGTCGCCAGCCTGACCTCGCGTGCCATCCAGTCGACCGGCAACACGGGCAGAGGTTCCCATGGGACAGCCACCAGGGTGACTTGTCCTCCCCGGCGCACGGTGTTCATGGCCTGGTCCAGGGTCGACTTGATGCCGGCGCAGTCGAAGACGACATCCGGGCCGACGCCGTTCGTAGCCTGAACCATCCCGTCCGTGACGTCGCTCTTCAGCGGATCGAGGACCAGGTCGGCGCCGAGCTTCCGGGCGGCCTGGGCGCGCGCTGGCGCCGGCTCGGACACGAACACGCGGCTGGCACCGGCGGCTCGCGCCGCCTGCAGGCACAGCAGGCCGATCGGCCCGGCGCCAATGATGCCGACGGAGTCGCCGAGGCGAAGTCCGGAGAGCCTGATCGCGTGTACCGCCACGGCGCTTGGTTCGCAAAGCGCTCCGGCTTCCGGCGGCACGCCCTTCGGGAGGCGCAGCGGCTCCCATGGTTCCATCAACGTGTACTCGGCGTACGCGCGCGTTCTGCCGTGCTGGAAGCCCATCGTCCGGTAGTTGTACCGGGGATGCACCCTCGTGGCCGGCTCCTGCCCGACCGGAGGCTCGCCGCCGCCTCCGATTACCCGGTCGCCCACCTTCCACTCCGAGACTTCACCACCGATAGCGGCGACCGTCCCGCTGAACTCATGGCCGAGAACCGCGCCGGGCTGGGCGACGTCGAACATGAAGGCGTGGACGTCGGTACCGCAGACCCCGCAGAAATCAACTTTGACCAGGATCTGCTTTGGACCGGGGACGGGCGTGGCAATCTCCTTGACCTGGAATCGTTGCTTGCCCTGGTAAACGGCAGCTTTCACGGCGTCGGCCTCCTCGTCCGGGGGTTAACCACGCCGGATTCTACGCCCGTTTTCGCGGCGCTTCCTGGAAGCGAAGGCCCTTGCCGGGGACTCCGGCCCGGGGGGCGGCTCAGCGAGCTGCCTTCTCCAGTAGCGCGCGAATCTCCTTCACGGTTTCCTTCTGCCAGGCCGGGTAATACGCGGCAGTCCGCTTGCGCGACTCTGCGCGCAGGTCCTGCTCGGAGGCCGAGGGCATATCTTTCTTGATCTGTTCGTTGATGACGGCGCGGTCTGCATTGGCCTGCACGGGCCGCTCGATCCAGTGTGCGATGTACTTGGTTTCCCTGGTGAAGAAGACGACCGTCGGGATGGACTGGAACTGCCCGTCCTTCAGGTACTCGTTCATGATGTCCAGGTTCTTGTCCCGGGGGAACACCTTCAGTTCCATGCCGGTACTCTCTGCGATGCGTACGATCACCGGCAGCCCGCGGTAGACGTCCGGGCACCAGTCTTCGCCCAGCACGAGCACCCTGGCCGGACCGCCCGGTGTCGCGATCAGTTTCTTTATTGCCGCGGCATCGGCGTCAGACACCTTCGCCGACTTGTAGTTCGCCTCGAACTGGTCCTTGTTGACCTTTGCCTGCGCCAGGAACTCCTCGTAGCTGAGGCCGGCCGCGAAGCGCTTGGGGGTAACCACTGAAGCGGAACTGGGCATCTGGCGACTCCTTAGATATCGAACGTCCTATCGGGCCCGGGTGAAACCCTGCTGGGTGGGCACGCCACCCTAGCCGATGTGTCAACCAATCATTCTCTTATACCCGACTTCGGCACGACCGTCCGGGTACACGGTGATCGGCACCATATCGCCGTGCACCAGCGCCTCTTCGAGGAAGGCCTGGCTCTCGGAGACCATGCGCTCTTCAAACGCCTTTCCTTCCGCGGTCCAGTCCTCCTTCAGCTTGAGACAGGCAGGACAGGTAGGAAGGGTATAGACGATTGGTATGCTCAAACAGGGTCTCCCGCTGGTTGTGTCGCCAGAATAGCAGCCTTCGGTCAACTCATGTGCCGAGCTTCAGCCCTGGGGTCAACCCGGCCGCGGCCAGCCCATTGGTCGTGGCCGTTCTTGTCCTGCCCCCGTGCTCTCGAACGGTCGCCAGGTTCGACTTCGGAAGGCCGGGCAGGTCGCTAACAAGCGCTATGACTGCCGCGTTGGCCCCCTACCGGCGGGCGCAGCCTTGACGCGCCATCGCAAGACTCCGTCCCGCAAGCCCGCGACGGCCGTCTCACGTGCCCGGCGTTGAACAAAGATCTTGAGTGTCAGTAGTCAGGCTTGCCTCGGGCGGCCGGTGAGGAAAGCGGCTACCCCGCCACCGAGGCAACCTGCGATGGCAAGCTCGATGCCTGTCACGGCCAGGGTCGCCTCGAGCTCACCCGAGACTGGAACGGAAATCAGCAACAGTCCGAGCCCCGGGGTCATCCCCAGGACCATGCCAATCAGGACGCGTCTGAAACGTGGATTCATATGTCCCAGTTTCGCGCCGAGGCTGGCCCGGTGGCGAGTATGCGACTCTTCCGGCGCCCCTGGTGGCTTCCAGGCCTTCGGCTGCCGACATGAGAACCGTGGTCCGGAGCCTGGGAACAGGGCCGCCGCCAGCTTCGGCTATGATTGCTGCGGCCAACGACTTGTTGTCCGGCCCTTCGGCGATGGTCACGATGTCGAACTCACCGAATGCGCAGTACGAGCCGTGAGACTTGATGCCGGATTTCGCCATCGCCTGGGCCACGGCGTCCAACCGGTTGTGACCGATCTGCGCGGCCCACGCTTGCGACGTGTGGAAGCCTGGATGCTGAACAACCCCGTAGAAAGCTCCTTTCGCGATAGAGGTTCTGGCGCCCTGCCAAGTGCGCCCAAGGCGCTCGCCGCAGGCAGCGGGCGTGCCCCCGGCAAGAACAGATAGGGGTTGAAGGATGGGGGTCGCGGCATGGATCGGGATCGGGGCCGGGGCAATCCTGGCCCTGCTCGGCTGGGCGACCTACAAGCTCGCCCCCAGGGTCGGCCCTAACCCGATCTTCGGAGTGCGCACCGGTTACAGCATGGTGAACCGGGAGGTCTGGGACAAGTCGAACCGGGCTGGCGGCATCGCCATCGCCGGAGTCGGCGCGCTCACCGCGTTCGCCGGGGTGATTCTCGACCTCCTCGCGCCCTGGAGCGAGAACGCGCTGATCCTGATCACCGCGGGCGTCGTGGTGACCGGGATGGTGATCACGTTTATCTGGGCCGTCCGGTACTCGCGGAGGCTTTCCGAAGGCGTGAAAGCGGAGTCTGCCAGGCCCATCAAGGTGCCGCTCGCCTGGCTCTGGGCATCCGCGCTGGTTGCCGCCGTGTCGATCGCGTTCGTACTGGCGACCATCTCTGACCTGCCACCTTCGGTTGCCACGCATTTCGCGCTGGACGGCACCGCCAACGACTGGACGAGCCGAACGGGATACGCGTTCATGATGGCTGGCCTGGTGGTGGGCATGCTCGCCCTCACGGCCGGGATCTTCTACCTCGTATCGCACGTCGACATTCCTGGCGCCGACGGCTGGGCGGTGAGCGGCGAGTCGGGCATGGTGTTCTTCGCGGTCGCCATGTTCGGCGCCCAGTTGCTCATTGCAGTCGTGTTATGGGACATCTACTGGTTCAACACACGCGGCAAGCACCCGTTCCCCCTCGACGTGTTCGCCGTGGTGGCCCTGGTAGCCTCGCTGGTTGCGATCCCGGCTGGACTTGTGTGGATGGTGCTGCGAGCGCGCCGGAACGCATAGTTCGGTCGTGAAGGAAACGATCTCCGCCGCCGAAGCGCGTCGCATCGCAATCGCAGCCCAGGGGCTCGCAGGCCCGCGACCGCCCTGCCCGATCGGGCCTCGCCATATACGCAGGGTGATCGACCAGATCGGACTGCTGCAGATCGACTCGGTCAATATCGTGGTGCGAGCCCATTACATGCCGCTCTTCTCGCGGCTCGGCCCGTACGATCAGTCACTGCTGGACGATCTCGCTTACCGGGAGAAGCGGCTTTTCGAGGGCTGGGGTCACGTGGCATCCCTGATGCCGGTCGAGCATTACCCGATGCTGCGGCCGCGCATGGCCAGCGGTCATCCGGGGACGCATTTGCGACGGCTCATCACGGAGGGATACGTCGATGCGGTGCTCGACGAGATTCGCCGCCGTGGCCCGCTGGCCGCCTCCGGGCTGGCCGACCCCGGGGACCGTTCCGGGCCGTGGTGGGGGTACGGCAAGGGAAAGGCGACGCTGGAATGGCTTCTTTCGTCCGGTCGCCTCAGCGCGTCCCGCACTTCGAACTTCGAACGCGTCTACGACCTCGTTGAGCGGTCGATCCCGGCTCGAATTCTCAACGCACCGCCGCTGACCGGGGAACAGGCCCACCGGCAAATGCTGCGCCTGGCCTTGAGGGCCCTCGGCGTGGCGACCGCTGCGGATCTCGCCGACTACTACCGGCTCAAGACGACGGAGGCCAGCCGATTGCTCCAGCGGATGGTAGCCGACGGTGAAGCCTCGAACGTGCGTGTGACGGGCTGGAAGGCGCCCGCGTTTCTGCAGCCCGGAGCGCGCATCCCCCGAAGCGTCGAGGCGAGAGCGCTCTTGAGCCCGTTCGATTCGCTCATCTTCAACCGGCGCAGGGTCGAGCGGCTGTTTGGCTTCCGCTACCGGATCGAGATCTACGTCCCGGAACCCCAGCGGGTCTTCGGCTACTACGTGTACCCGTTCCTGCTCGGCGATCGCCTGGTGGCCCGAGTCGACCTCAAGGCCGACCGGAAGAGCCGCACGCTCTTGGTCCGGGGCGCCTTCGTCGAGCCGGGCAACGATCCGGGCGAAGTCGCCGGAGAACTCGCGGCCGAGCTGGGCGAGGTGGCGAAGTGGCTCGGGCTCGCGCGGATCTCGGCGGCCAGGCGAGGAAACCTCGGCAGCTGCCTGTCGGCGGCGCTGAAGCACCCCAACTGACCTGGCGCCGCCAGGTGGCTATTTGAGCGGGCTGAACGGGAACGGCAGGAAGAGCTTGTTCTCCTGCTTCAGGGGCGCGGGCCCGCCGGGTGCCGGCCAGATCTTGCGGGCGATCACGTCCGCCCGGACCCGGGCGCGTTCTTCGAGCGACTTGTAGGCCCACATGTGGTACCACTTGTTCAGCGTGCCGAATTCGGTATACCAGGCGCCGATGAACGGCGAATGCTTGCGCCGTTCTCCGATCGCCTTGCCCCAGGCGTCGATCACCTTCGGAATATCGCCGGTCCCGTAGGTGTAGATGCGCAGCTCGTAAACGGGGCCCTGGTCGCCCTTGATGCCCTCGTCGTTGAACGGCGCGGGGAAGACGATCTCAGACGCCTGTCCTGCCAGGAGGGGGCCGCTGGGCGGCGGCCAGTAGCCCAGGCTGCCTACCTGCTCGCGGATCTTCCGCCTTTCTTCGAGGTCCTTGTACGGCCACACGTGCAGCGCCTGGTTCAGTGGCCCGAACTCGGTGTACCAGTAGCCGAACAGCGGCGAATATTTGGTGCGTCCACCCGCCAGCGCCTTGTCGACGACCGCCTGGTACTCGCCCAGCATGCGTGGCTTGATGTCATACGTTCGAAACTCGTAGATCACGTTTGGCCTTCCTGTGATGGGCACCAGTGCTCAGTGCCCGTGCTGACCGCGACCGGTTGACGAATGATACCTCCGCGTGCGTTGCCTGAGCGACGCGAGGTCTTCGAGCCACCCCTGCCTGTCGTCACGCGCATGTCCTCGAACTCGACCCTACCTGGCCGTAGCCAGCGCGGCCTGGAGCGTGGCCCGGGCGTAGGCGACCGTGTAGGCAAACCCCGTGTAGCGCCCGGAAGACACGCCTTTGAAGGGGTGTTCGCGGTCGGCGTCGATCGCCGGAGGGTGTTCCGGATAGACCAGGCGCGGGTACTTCTGGCGGACCAGTTCCTTCATGACGGCGAGCATGTCGACCTCGCCCTCATCCAGGTACACCTCGGTGTACTTGAGCCGGGGGATCTTCGTGCGGACGTTGCGGAAGTGCACGTGGTTGATCCTGTCGAGTCCGCCCAGGTACTTGCAGACGGAAACCGGATCTTCGCCGATTTCACGCGTCACGCCGCAGTCGAACGTCATCCCGTTGGCGGGACTGTCGACGATATTCACCAGGCGCTTCCAGCCCTCGAGGCTGCCCATGATCTGCCCCGACCCGCGGCTGATCGGCGGAGGCGGGTCGTTCGGATGCAGGGCCATGCGCACGCCGGACGCCACCGCCACCGGAATCACGGCCTTGAGGAAGTAGGTCACGTTCGCCCACATCTCATCGAGCGAGTGAGCGCCCTCCTCGGGCAGCGGTCCAAGGTCCTTCACGCGGTCGTTGTCGAAGTCGGTGTAGCCGGCCCCGCCACGGCCGGGTACTTCGGTGTAGCCCTCGATGATCCGGTGCGCGTAGAAGTTGTACTCGACGACCGGCAGACCTGCCTTGCCCGCGGCCTTGATCGACTTGATGACCTTCTCGATGTCCCTGTCGCGATCGGGCCTTCCGTAGATGGCATTCGGGAAGCCCGAGATCATCATGTTCGAGAGCTTCATGCCCCGCTTGCCGAGGCGGTCGACGCGCTCCGCCACGTCCTTTTCGGTCCACGGGATGGGGCCGCCGCTCATCGTTATGTGGTTGACGCCGATCTGTTGCAGGCGCCTGAGGGTCGACTCTTCGAGGTCGGTCACGGACAAGGTGAGGTTTGGGCCGGTGTAGCCGGTGGTCATCTATGCGTCCTTGCGGCTGGGGGGTCGCTCGAGTTCGAGGCGTCGGACACTCTAGCAGAGGCCGGCCATCTCAATGCGACCGGCGGTGGCGCGGGTTCAATGCCGTTCCGGGCGGGCGCGTCTCAGCGCCGCCCGGACTGCGCGGGTCTGCGCTTCGTCGATCTCGAAGGTCTTTGGATCGACTGCCACGCCGTAGTGGTTCAGCACGTAGGCGACGGTCAACTTCTCGTTGCGAACGTCCTCCCGTACCAGCTGAGGATCGCGCTCGAGCGGATCGCCCCAGCCGCCGCCGCCGGCAAGCAGGTGCAGGATCACCTCGCCCCGCTTCATGGGCACCTGGCACATCGTCCTGAGGTCCCGGTCTCCGCTCCCCGAAAGCAACGTGTTCTGAGAAGGGGTCCCGGCCAGGCCGCCCTGCAGTCCCCACGGCGGGTGGAACCGCTTGTCGGAGCGCAACTGCAACGTGGCTTCCCCGCTCATGAGCCTGACCCGCCGCACCTGGGCACATGCGCCGCGGTGTTTGCCGGGGCCGCCGGTGTCCGGCACGATCCCGTAGTGCTCGATCCGCACCGGCGCTTCCACCTCGGCGATCTCTACCGGGATGTTCGCGATATTCGCCCCCGGATGCGGAACCCCTTCGGGGCCATCGCCGCCCGGCCTGCCACCGCGCGCGCCTGCCATGAAGTCGACAAAGGCAAAGCCGGCACCGTTGTCGTCGTAGCCGCCGATCGTGATCAGGGAGTTGCCGCCGTCCCCGTCCGCTGAGACGCGGGCGGGCACCGCCTGGGCGAGCGCGCCGAGGACCGCGTCCATCACGCGGAAGCCGGTGATGCCGCGTGCGCCGCAGGCCGCCGGCGGGACGGGATTGACGACCGTTCCCGCAGGCATCTTGACCCTGATCGCACGGTTGAATCCGGACGATGTCGGAATCGCGGGGTCCATCACGAGGCGAACGGCGCCATAGACCCCGGCCTTGCTGAACGGGAGGGGAGAGTTGATTCCTGCCGGCACCTGCTTCGTCGTGCCCTCGAAGTCAACTTCGATGATATCTCCAGCGATAGTCAGCCGCACCTTGATGGCGATCGGCCCGTCCGGGATGTTGTCGGCATCGATGTAGTCGGTGAACTCCCATGTCCCGTCCGGCATGTCGCCGATCTCGGCCCGCGCACGGCGCTCGGTGTAGTCGAGCAACTCGTTCGTGTAACGGCGCAGCTCGCCCGCCCCGTACCTGGCGACCAGCTGCAGGAACCCGCGTTCGCCGGTTGCGACCGAAGCTATCTGGGAGCGCAGGTCGCCGAGGACCTTCTCCGGGAGCCGGACGTTGGTTGCCAGGAAGTCGAAGACGGCTTCGACCGGCTTGCCGCCGTCGAACAGCTTGAGGGCGGGGATCCTGAGGCCCTCCTGGAAGATCTCGACTGACTCGGTCGAATTGCTGCCCGGCACGAGGCCGCCAACATCGGTGTGGTGGGCCACGCACCCGGCGAAGCCGACGAGCGATTTCACCGGTCCGCGGCCGCCCGCCTGCTCGGTGGCGAAGACCGGCTTGAAGACGTAGATATCGGGGAGATGGATGCCGCCCGACGTATACGGATCGTTGAGGATGAAGACGTCGCCTTCGTTGATCCGGCCGGCGAACTTCTTCCGGATCGCGGCGACGGCATCCGGGAACGATCCCAGGTGCAGGACGATGGTCAGCCCCTGTGCGATCACCTCGCCGTCGGCATCGCAGAAGGCGGTCGAGTAGTCCATGGCGTCCTTGACCACGCCGGAGTAGGCGGTGCGCATCACGGTCAGGGCCATTTCGTCGACCAGCGAAGCGAGGCCGTTCTGGATGACCTCGAACGTGATGGGATCGAGCGCGCGGCCGTTCGACAAGGCGTTATCTCCTCAGGACTCTCCCGGCGCGCTTGCCGGTTGGCCGGCCCCCGGCCATTTGCATCTTTCCGTTCACCACCAGCGCGTCGACGCCACGCGCATACCGGTTCGGGGCTTCGAGCGAGCCCGTCTCCTCGAACTTCGCAGGATCGAGCACGATGATGTCGGCCGCCATGCCGGGCTTGAGCAGTCCCCTGTCCTTGAGTCCCAGCCGGCTTGCCGGCATCCCGGTCAGCCGGGCGATCGCAACCTCAAGAGTGAGCGTCCGGGTCTCCCGCACGGCGCGGCGGATCAACCAGCCAGCCCACGTGTAGGCGCCCAGAAAGGTCTCCCCGGCGAGTGGTCCGTCGGCACACAGCGCGGTGGCGTCGGAGCCGACCCCACAGGCGGCATGCCGCAGCGTATCGAGCAGCTGCTTCTCGTCGTAGGAATGCGCCAGGCAGATGATCCGCGAGAAGTCGCCCCCGGCCTCGTGCTCTGCGATCAGGAGATCGAAGATCGCGTCAAGGGGGGAACCGCGCGCCGCCAGTTCCTGGATCGATTTGCCGCGCACGCCGGACTGGCGATCGGCGGCGAAGATCGAAACGCGGTCCCAGCCTCCGAGCCCGAAGCTGGTGATGATGCTTTCATGCTTCCGGATCCGTTCACGTAGCGCGGGATCGCGGAGCATGGCGATGGCCGCATCCTGGCCGTTCTCGGTGGCCCAGGCCGGCAGGACGTTGACCAGGTTGGTGATCCCGTGCAGCCTGGTGTGGATATCGAACCCTACCTCGGCGCCGCGAGCCCGTGCGGCGTCGAGCGCGCCCAGGCACTGCTGCAGCGCGTCGGGTGGCCCCCCGCGCCGCGGGATCACGTGCGACAGTTGAAGTCTCGCCCCTGATTCAAGCGCCAGGTCGACGGCCTCCTGGACCCCTTCGACGGCGAGCTTCTCCCGGTTACGGGTGTGCACGGCGAACAGTCCGCCGGCGCCCGCAGAGATCCGTGCCAGCGCCACGATTTCCGACGGCGACGACGCTCGTTCCGCCGGGTATTCAAGCCCGAGCGAGTATCCCCATGCCCCGTCATCGAGTCCACGGGCCAGTTCCTTACCCATCGCGGCCATCTCGTCGCGGTTGGCAGGGCGGGCGGTGTCCGAAACGCAGGCGAGCCTCAGGTTGCCGTGGGGGACCAGCGCCGCAACATTGACCGCCGGCCGTGCGGCTTCCAGTACCGACAGGTACTCGCCCACCGAGTGCCAGCTGTCGGTGAGGCCGGCCTTGTACCCGTAGATGTTGGCCCGGATGTCCTCGATAGCGCCCTTCACCGGCGCGCAGCCGTGGCCGCAGTTGCCGATCACCTCGGTCGTGACCCCCTGGTAGAGCTGGCTCAGGGCACGGGGGTCAAGCAGCAATGTGAAGTCGGAGTGGCTGTGGATATCGATGAAGCCCGGGGCAACGACGCGTCCGGTCGCATCGATCACCTCGTTCGGCGACGGTGACGACAACTCCCCTACTGCGACGATCCGGTCGCCGATCACGCCGACGTCGCCCGCCCGGCCAGGGTTGCCTGTCCCGTCTACGACCGTACCGCCTCTGATCAGCAAGTCGAACATCTTGAGAGGGCCCTCCTCAGGCCATCTCGATGACAACGTTCTGGCGCTCGTCGAGTCGAGCGCCACAGTCCGGAGGGATCACCACAGTGGCGTCGTACTCCTCGATCAGCAACGGTCCCCGGGCGACCGGCCGACCGAGGTCAGCGCGTGTGGCCAGCACCGGGACCGAAAGCGGCGCCTTCTGCCCCTCGAATACGACCTTCCGGTCCCGTGGCGCCCCTGCGTTCCCCGCTGCGGCCGGCACGAGAGGCTGTGCGAAGTCGGCGGGGATCCGGACCTGAAGTCGAATGTTGACCATGTGCACCGGCTCGGCCCCGGCGTTGTGGCCATAGGTGCGAAGGTGCTCGGCGTGAAAAGCCCTCGCCAGTCGCTCGGCCGAATCGCTGCTCCAGCTGGCCCCCTCAAAGGGGACGGTCAGCTCGAAGTTCTGCCCGGCGTACTTGAGATCGGCGGCTCTCGAAATCTGGTTGCGCGAAGCGTCGACGCCTTCCTCGTGCGCGAACCGGGCGGCCTTCTCTTCAAGCTCCGAAAAAGCACGATCCACCGTTTCCGGGTCGAGACTGTCCACGCGTCCGATCAGGGTTCGCACGAACTGGTATTCGGGTTCTGCCTCGAGCAGGCCGACCGCTGAGAAGACGCCGGGCGAAGGCGGGACGATGACGCGCTTCATCCCCAGCAAGCGGGCGATGCCGGGACCATGGATCCCGCCGTTGCCGCCGAACGCGTACAGATCGAAGTCGCGAGGGTCCCGGCCACGGTACGTCGACACCGCCTTCAGTGCGCGGATCATCGTGTTGTTGGCGACTGCATGGGTGCCGAGCGCGGCGTCTGCCACCGAGAGGCCGAGCGGGCTGGCGATGCGGTCCTTCAGGGCCTGCCTGGCCCGTTCCGGGTAGATGGGCACAGAGCCACCGGCCAGCGCCTCCGGGTTCACGTAGCCGAGCACCACGTTGGCGTCGGTCACGGTAGGGTCGTCGCCACCCGTGGCATAACAGGCAGGGCCAGGCACGGCGCCTGCGCTCCGGGGTCCGACCTTCAACGCCCCGCCGCGATCGATCCACACGATACTGCCGCCGCCGGCGCCGACCTCTGCGATATCGATGACCGGCAGCTTCAGGGCATACCCTCGGCCCTTGATCAACCTCGACGAGAGGGAGATGCCGCCGCCGACCTCGTACTCGGTGGTCAGGCTCCTGTTGCCCCCCTCGATCATCGAGGCCTTGGCGGTCGTGCCGCCCATGTCGAACGAGATCACATTCTTCAGGCCAGCGCGTTGTGCGGCGTGGTACACCCCTACAACCCCGGCGGCAGGGCCGGATTCCACGATCTGGGCCGGCATCGTTTCCGCGGCGCCAGCCGACATGATCCCGCCGTTGGATTGCATGATCCGCAGCCGGGCGGCAAGCCCGGCCGAGGACAGCCTCCGGCGCAGCGAAGCCAGGTAGCGCTGGACGATCGGACCTATGTAGGAGTTGACGACCGTCGTGCTGGTCCGCTCGTACTCGCGTATCTCAGGCAGCACCTCGATCGAGAGCGAGAGGTAGACATCCGGCAGCCGCGCGCGGATCAGTTCGCCAACCCGTCGTTCGTGCGCCGGGTTGCGGTACGAGTGCAGCAGGCACACGGCCACCGCGGTCGCGCCGTCGCCCTCGATACGGTCGATCGCAGCGTGTACGGACTTCTCGTCAAGCGGCGTGACCACGTTCCCACCCGAGTCGATGCGTTCATCCACTTCGAGCCGCAGCCTTCGCTCTACGAGTGCCTTTGGTGGCTCGTAGTTAAGGCTGTACAGCTCGGGGACGCGCAGTCGGCGCAGCTCGAGGACGTCTCGAAACCCGCGGGTGGTTATCAGGGCGGTCTGCGCGCCACGGTTCTCGACGATCGCATTGGTCGCCACGGTTGTGCCGTGCACCAGCTCAGCGACCTGGTTGCGGTCGACGGCATGGCGGGCGAGAAGCGCCAGCGTGCCCTCCAAAATCCCGCGGGAGTAGTCGTCCGGGGTCGATGAAACCTTCAGCGAGACGTAGGTGCCGTCGCCCGACGTCAACACGATGTCGGTGAACGTCCCTCCTATGTCGACGCCAAGGCGCCAGTTGCCGGTCTTCTTCTTCAAGTGCCCTCCGAACTGGCAGCAGACGTGGCAGGCTGCACGGCGGCTGAATATACACGGGTAGAGGGCAGCCCCGGCACGACCATCGTTCCCGTGTGTATAGTCCGCAGACCACCCGCAGCAGGAAGACACATGATGCCAACCAGGTCCTTGCCGTTACCGGGTACCCCTGTCGAGGAGCTGGACACGCCGGCGATCGTCGTTGACCTGGACGTGGTCGACTCGAACCTGGCGAAGATGCAGCAGGTCGTGACGAAGAACGGGACCGCGATCCGGCCGCACACCAAGACCCACAAGAGCCCTTACTTCGGATGGAAGCAGATGCGGGCCGGCGCGCTCGGCCTTACCTGCTCGAAGGTGGCGGAGGCCGAGGTGCTGGTCGATGGTGGCCTGACCGAGATCCTGATCGCCAACGAGATCGTTGGTCCGTCCAAGACCGCTCGCCTCGCTGCCCTGAACCGCCGTGCCAACGTGGTCGTTGCGGTGGACGATCCCGGCAACGTGAGGGAGCTGTCGGCAGCTGCGGTGCGCGCAGGCGTCACGATCGGGGTCGTCGTCGACGTCAACATCCGCCTCAACCGCTGCGGGGTCGAACCGGGCGAACCTGCGACCACGCTCGCCAGGATGGTCGCGTCGGCCCGAGGCCTGCGATTCGACGGCCTGATGGGCTACGAGGGGCATGTCAGCGCCCCGCCCGGGGAGAAGCAGGAGATCGTCACGCAGGCGATGAAAAAGTTCAAAGCTGCGATGGACGACGTGAAGGCCGCCGGACTGCCCGTGAAGATCATGACTGCGGGCGGCACGAGCACCTACGCAACGACCGGCGCGGTGAAGTTCGTCACCGATATCCAGGCCGGCAGCTACATCTTCATGGACGGCGCATACCTCAAGGAGATGTCGGACTTCGATCTGGCGCTTACTGTGGCGTCGACGGTGATCAGTCGTCCGACCCCCGACCGGGCGGTACTGGATATCGGACGGAAGTCGATGAACGCCGAATCGGGCCTGCCGGCGGTTGTCGATCTGCCCGGGGCGACATTCGCCAGGCTCAATGAAGAACACGGAATCCTTCAGCTGGAAGGCGACGCCCGGAGGCTCAAGGTCGGCGACCGGGTCAGCCTGATGCCAATGACCTGTTCGACGACGATCAACATCCACGACTACTACTTCTGTGTCCGTGATGGGCGGCTCGAGGACGTCGTCCCGGTCGCCGGAAGGGGCGCCTTCTGGTAGCCCCGTAGCGTCCCTGACGAATTCGACCCCGCTGGCCGAAGTCAGGGATGGGGGTGGCCTTACTTGAAACGTCCCACCTTGAACATCCTTATGTCGTGATGGGTCTGGCGGTTGGTCGCCAGGTCGGCCATGATCTCGCCCACGACGCTGCAGAATTTGAAACCGTGACCTGAGAAGCCGGCCGCAATCGAGACGTTCCTGTGCTCCGGGTGGAGGTCGATGACGAAGTGCTCGTCCGGCGTGTTCGTGAACATGCACGCTTTCATTGACATGGTCGGCCCGGCGGCGTCTGGCATGTATCGCCGCGTGAACGACCGCAGGACCTCCTCGTCTCTTTCGGTGCACTCCCGGTCCAGGCTGTCGGGGTCGACCTGCTCTTCCAGGTGGTGATACTTGCCGACCTTGAAGCCGGGCACCCCGTAGACAGGGAAACCGTAGTAGCGGCCTTCCTCCACCAACAGGTTGAACACCGGGAACGATCCCGGGAGGTACCGTTCCAGCTTGCGCGGCTGGAACCAGGCGAGCACCTGGCGTTCGGGGCGGGCGCTGGCCCTCAACTGCGGGACCAGCTTGCTCGCCCAGGCCCCGGCCGAGATGACCAGGGACCCGGCCTCGTAGCTGCCGCGCGTCGTCTTGACCCGGACCCGGTCACCCGTCGATCGCCATTCGACGACCGGCTCGCGCGCTCGGATGTCGGCGCCCATCTGCTGCGCAGCGACCACGCTTGCGACGATGCAGCGCTCCGACAGCAGGAAGCCCCCGTCCGGTTGTAGCAGCACGCGAATCTCGGGCGGCAGGCGGTATCCGGGATAGCGGCGCGACAATTCCGGGCCGGTCATGACCTCGTGCGGGAGGTTGTGCTCCTGGCATGAGAGAAGTGAGCCCTCGAAGAGGCCTGCACCCTCGGGTCCGGCGTCGATCGCCGCGGTGATGTGGAGGAGTTGCTCGCCCGCGTTCTCCTGCAATTCGCGCCAGAGCTCGTAGGCCCGGCGCAGGAGTGGAACGTAGGAAGGGTGTTCGTAGTAGGCCAGCCGTATGATGCGCGTGATCCCGTGCGACGAGCCCCGGTCGTGCGGGATGTCGAACTGCTCGAGCCCGAGGACCTTCTGCCCCCTGCGGGCGAGATGGTGGGCGGTGGCGCTCCCCATCCCGCCGATGCCGATGACGATCGTGTCAAATGTCTGTTTCAATTCGTGCCCCGATCCGTGTAGCCCTGCCCGACTTCGCCGGCGCCTGTCCCCTGCTCGATCAAGGCCGGCGGTCTCACACGTCATCCATAGCGGCGCAGCCTCGAGGGCTCTCCCAGACGCGCCTTCCGGCGGTCGCAAGATCCTCTGCTCTGCTCAGAATGACACACCTCCCTCGGCGGGAGATAGGAGGTGAGGGAATAGAATCCGGCCGGAGGACCAGATGGCTCAAGTCTTCGACACGATAATCCAGGGCGGCCGAGTGGTCGACCCTGCCAGCGGGGTCGATTCCGTTGCCGACCTGGGTATCAGGCACGGGAAGATCGCCCGGGTAGGAGAAGGCCTGCCCCGAACGGCCGGGGTCCGGTTGTTCGACGCGCACGGAAGGATCGTAATCCCGGGGCACATCGACACCCATACGCACATCTCGAGTCCGTGGGCCCGCTCGGTGGACCGCGCCTTCGGGCACGCGATGCTTGCAGAATCAGGGACGACGACCGCGCTCGACCTTGCCGGAGAGCCAACTGCGCTGGCCGAGGGCATGCAGCGACGCGGCGCCGGGTTGAACGTGGCCTGCCTGCTGGGCCTGGTGCCCCATCAGACCATTCGCACCGACGATCCGGGTCCCGCGCTCTTGCGCGAAACCATAGCCGCCACCATGAAGAAAGGCGCCATCGGCGTGAAGTTGCTCGGCGGCTACCACCCTTTCACCCCGGAATCGACCGCAGATACGATCCGTGAGGGGAACGACCAGCTGGCGTGGGTTGCCTTCCACGTCGGCACCAAGGCAACCGGGAGTGATTTGCACGGCCTGCGTGAAATCCCCGACCTGGTTGCGGACGGCAGGCTGCATGTCGCCCATATCAACTCGTACTGCCGCGGCATGGTCCTTCCTCCTGCTGAGGAGTGCCGTGAGGCGGTGCAGATCCTCGAGAGCAAGCGAGGCCAGCTCGTGTCGGAGGCGTATCTCGCGCAGATCAACGGCACGAACGGCAAGTGCGACGAGGCCGGGAATCTCGTCTACAACGTCGCCCAGAACTGCTTGAAGGCCAGGGGGTATCCGACCACCGAAGCGGGCATCCGGCAGGCGCTGCTGGACGGCTATGGCTCCGCGCTGGTCGAGCGGGATGAGCGTGTCGTGCTCGTCTCCGGCGCCGAGGCGGTCAAGGTCTGGGAGGACGCGAGCACCGACGCCAGCCTTAGCTTCCCGGTCAATCCGCCTCTTTCGGCAATGCTCCTCACGATCGAGCGCTACCCGGACGGCGAATTCGTGGTCGATGCGATCAGCACGGACGGCGGTTCGCTGCCGAGGAACGTCGCGATCGAACGGACGATGGCGCTCGTGCGGTTCGGCGCGCTCTCCATGGCCGACGCAGTCAGAAAGCTAAGTGTGAACCCGGCGCGCATGCTCGGCCTGCGGCAGAAGGGCCACCTCTCGCCCGGCGCTGATGCCGACATCACGATCATCGACGAGGGTTCGGGGCGCGCCACGATGTCGCTGGTCGCCGGCGAAGTGATCATGATGGACGGAAGGGTCGTTGGCACCGGGGGGACATGGTTCGTGACCGCGGCGGGCGAGGACGCCGCAAGGCGGTCGGGGCTTCCCTACCAGGTCCTCGACCTGGCCGAATCGCAGCTTTACGCGGGCTGGAACTGATCCCGCCGGGCCAGATCCATGAACGTCTCCAACGCCCTGTTCGTCGACCTCTACGAGCTCACCATGGCGCAGGCCTACTGGCGCAACGGCCTGCGCGGGACGGCTACCTTCAACCTGTTTTTCCGCAAGTTGCCCCCCGATCGCGGCTATCTGATCTTTGCCGGTCTCGAAAGCGTCGTCTCTTATCTGGAATCGTTCCGGTTTACAGACGAGGACCTTGGCCACCTCGAGTCCCTGGAACGGTTCGACAGGCGGTTCCTGAGGCAGCTCAGGGACCTCCGCTTCACGGGACAGCTGAGGGCGATTGCCGAGGGCACGCCGGTCTTCGTAAACGAACCGGTCCTGGAGGTACAGGCGCCGATCATCGAGGCGCAGCTTGTAGAAACCTTCCTGCTGAACCAGGCCAGTTTGCAGACGATGCTGGCAACCAAGGCGGCGCGGGTCGTCCATGCGGCGCAGGGGCGCTCGATAGTGGATTTTGCGGCCCGCAGGACGCAGGGGCTCGACGCCGCGACGAGCGCTGCCCGTTGCGGCTATATCACCGGATACGCCGGAACCAGCAACGTCCAGGCGGCTGCAAGGTTCGGCATCCCCGCCGTCGGGACGATGGCGCACTCGTTCATCATGTCCTTCGAGCACGAGCAGGACGCCTTCCGGGCCTACGCCCGCAGCTTTCCGGATGAAACGACCCTCCTCGTCGACACGTACGAGACTCTCTCGGGGGTTGCAAATGCGATCACCATCGCGAGGGAGATGCTCGGCGAGGGCCACCGGCTCCAGGCGATTCGCCTCGATAGCGGCGACCTTGCCCGGCTGGCGAGCGCGGCCCGGAAGATGCTTGACGAAGCGGGCCTCCCGAGCGTCCAGATACTTGCCAGCGGCGGGCTCGACGAGTATCAGATCGACGAAATGTGCCGCGCTGGAGTGCCGATCGATGGCTTTGGCGTTGGCACGCGCGCCGGCGTGTCCGCCGACGCCCCGTACATCGACTCGGCATACAAGCTGGTCGAGTACGACGGCCGTCCGGTCCTGAAATTGAGCACCGACAAGGTGTCCATGCCGGGCTGCAAGCAGGTATACCGGATCGAGACCGGGGGGATTTCTCGGCGGGACATCGTCGCCAGCGTCGGCGAGACGGTAGACCGTGGGCGCCCGCTGCTTCAGGAGGTCATGCGCGCCGGTCAAACGATCGTCGAAACGCCTTCGTTGGCCGATGTCCGCGCAAACTTCAAGCTCGAGTTCGGGCGTCTGCCGGAAGAGGTCAAGGCAATTCGATCGCCCGCCGACTACCCGGTCGATGTGAGCAATGGACTCCTGGACCTGATGAAGGACGTGACGAGGACGGTGAGAACGAGGGAGCTCGGCGAGTAGCCTCTGACCGGGAGACCTACCGGCCCGAAAACAGCGCTGTGGACACCACCGTCACCGCTCCGGCGCGCGTCATGCGGCGGAGTGCCGCCTCTCCGTCGCCCGGCCGGACGTTCACCGCGGCGATCGCGTCGGTCATCACATACACCTCGAACTTGAGCTTGCGGGCGTCGAGGACGGTGTTCAGCACGCAGTAGTCGGTCGCCAGTCCTCCTACAAACACTCGCTCGATCCCCGCTGAGCGCAACTCCGCCTCGAGGTTGGAGTCCAGAAATCCGGAGTACGCGTCGACCTTCGGGTCGGCGCCCTTTCGGACGACCCGGGCGCCGGCCGGCAGGTTGAACTGAGGGTGGAACTCGGCGCCCTTCGACCCCTGCACACAGTGCGGGGGCCACGGCCCACCCTGGCCCCTGAACGACGAATGGGCCGCAGGGTGCCAGTCCTGGGTCGCGAATATCCCGCATTCCCTGCGGGCGAACTCGCGCGCAACGTGGTTCATGCGCGCCGCGACAGCATCCCCGCCGGTGACCGCAAGCGACCCGCCCGGGCAGAAGTCGTTCTGGATATCGACGGCGATCAGGGCGTCTCTGCCGCTTATGTTCACCGCACTCTCCTGTCAGATCTCTCGGCTTCCGCGAACACGGCCGCGCGAGGCGTCAACGCGTTGATATGGTGCCTCGAAAAATTGGATTCATGAAGGCAGGCAACCTGGAATAAGGGGGGGTGGATCGCCGGGCGCAGGTGCCGAATCCGCTATCGGCACGCGCTGGCTGGTACCACCACGGGATCGTGGCGACCGCCAACGGCGATTTGGTCACTTGCCATCCGGGAGACCCGGTGCGAAGGACTCCGGCGGGGAACCGGTCCAGCCGGCCCCGGCTGCGGCACCGGGAGCTCGATTGCCTTGCGGACACCCTAGCCGAACGGGCGCCGGTGGGAGTACGCAAGCTCCTCGCCGGTGATGAACTCCAGCAGCGCCGCCCGCCCCTCCTCGGTGGCGCGCCGCGCCCTGCCGATTGCCGGGCCCACGTCCTCGGGATCCTCGACCCTTTCGGCCCAGCCGCCCATGGCCAGGGCCATCTGGCAGTAGTTGCCGCCCAGGTCGCGTGTCCCGTACAGGCGGTGCGACAACTCCATGCTCCTGGTTTCGACGGCCATCGTGCTGTTGTTGAGCACAATCGTCAGGATCGGCAGGTCGGAGCGAACTGCCGTCTCGAAATCGAGGCCGGTCATGCCGAAGGCGGCGTCGCCCATGAAGTTCACGCAGAGTTTTTCGGGCGAGGCCAGCTTGGCGCCGATGATCAGCCCCAGGCCCGTGCCCAGTTGGTGCGACTTCCCCCAACCCAGGTAAGACCGTGGCCCGCCGGCCCGGTAGAAAGGCATCATCTCGTAGCGGGGGTTTCCCGAGTCGTGGGTGACGATGGCCGTATCGGGCTCGACATTCCGCATGAACTCCCAGATCACGCGGTAGGGGTTGATGGGGCGCTCGGATGAGGTCAACTTGGGCAACCACCCGCCAAGCCACGCGTCTCGCATGCTGGAAATCCGGGCGACTCCAGACGCATCCGACCGGGCTCCGCCCGTTCTCTCCCTGACCGCCTCGAGGAGCTGCTCGAGTACGAGTCGCGCGTCGCCGAGAATCGCCGCGTCCACGAAGTAGCCCTTCGCGATGTCGCCGGGGTCGTTGGTGACCTGGATGATCCGCTTGCCGGGCGGTATTGGGGTGACCATGCTGTGCCGGGTCAGGCTCGTGCCGAGGCCGAGCACGAGGTCGGCATCCCTCAAGAACTGGTACGCCGGTCCGCTCATCACCGCGTCGGCGCTGCCCAGGGAAAGCGGGTGGGTTTCCGGGAACGCGCTCTTGCCCGCCATCGTCGTAATCACCGGCAGCTGCAGGTACTCGGCCAGCTCGGAGAGTTGCGCTGAAGCTCCGGCGTAGAGAACACCAGACCCCGCGATCACAACCGGGCGTTCGGCGGCAAGCAGGAGCACCGCAGCCCGGTCGACGTCCTCCGGATCGCCCTGGCTTAAGACTGCCGGGACCGGCCGGTAGCTGGCGACCAGCGCTGGATCGACCTCCATCGTTGCCAGGTCGATCGGGATTTCGACAAGTACGGGCCCCGATTTGCCGGTGCGAAGGCGAGACATGGCACGGCGCATGGCGTCGACCACGCGTTCGGGGACGGTGATCTGCTCCGCCGACCGCGTGACCGAGGCCAGGCTGCGCACCGAACTGAACAGCGGTGGCACGCCGTCCATCATTCGAGAATTGCCGAGCGGCAGCAGTAGCAGCGGCGTGGAATCGGAGAAGGCGGTAGCGATTCCCGGATACGCGTTCTCGGCGCCGGGGCCGTACTGCATTGCGAAGACACCCGGTGGACGGCCATTGCGGACCCGGGCAAATCCGTCGGCGATCCCGACCCCCACACGCTCCTGCCGGCAAATGATGGGTCGGATGCCCGCAGCGGCCGCGGCCTCGATCACGGGCGTCGTTGGGAAGCAGCTCAGGTACTCGACGCCCTCACGCTTGAGAACGTCGGCGATCGCATCGATGACGCGCATGGTTGCCGGGACCTCCTGCCGAGAAATCCCGCGGAAGCGTAACTTGGGCCGACGGGGGCTGTCGAGGGATCACCGCGCCACGGGGACGATGGGCTACGCCTGCCCGCTCACCACCGGGAACCCTGCGCGCGGTAGTCGGCGACATCGCGCACGACAACGTGCGGTCGCAACGTGATCGCATCAAAGACATGACCAGCGCAAGACTCGACGCCGAAACTGGCCGCTGGGATATCAAGGTCACGAACCTCGTGATCAGGTAGATCGAGCCCCGAGGGAAATCCAGGAAGCGATAGACCGGCAGATGTCCGCCGAGCAGGTATGGCGTTCGGTGATCTTCAAGGCCGAAGGTGACCAGCAGGCGGCGGTGCGGCGAGCGGAAGGCTTCAGCCAGGCGCTCCAGCGCATCTGCGCGTTCGCTTGGTATTTCGACGGCAACACGATGGCGCTCCAGTAGCTGGACACGCTGAAGGCCATGGGTGCCAGCCAGGCGTCGAAATTCTTCTTCCCGCTCGAGTCCACAAAGCTCTTCGCCCCGCTGGCCGGCGCGATGAACAAGGACGCACAGGCCGGGATCCCGTTCCTGCTTGCCGGGCGGCGCGCCCGTAGAATGAGTTGGAAACTCGACCAGGGCGCCTGCCGTCCCGTGATGGCAGGCGAGAGCACTCCTGCCCTCGGCGGCGGGAAGACCACAAGGTCAGGACACGGATTGGGCAAGACCTACTGGATGCTGGTCATGACCGGCGACAACTTCGAAATAACGCGCAGGCGTGGGTTCGATCTCCAGGGCGTCGAAAGCTCGCAACGCCGCAAGGCGCTCAGGCTCAGCTCCGATGATCGGATCCTCTTCTACCTGTCGGACAGCCGCAGGTTCGCGGCCACCGCGACAGTAACGTCCGGACATTTCGAGGATCACGAGAAGATCTGGTCCCACCACCGGTCATCCGAGGATTTCCCGCATCGGGTCAAGATCAGGGCGGACGCGGTCCTGAACCCGGACCAGTACCTGGACGCCTACCAGATCGGACCGCGGCTCGAATATGTGCGCAAATGGCCACCGGAGTCGTGGGAGCTTGCGTTCATCGGCGCCCTGCACATCATCCCCCAGAAGGATTTCTCGCTCCTGGAGGACGAGATGCGACGCGTGATCTCAACGCAGCCGCAGCAGTCGCAGCAGTCCCAGCGGGGTCCCCGGAAGCGGCGTAGCCGCCGGGGGCGGCGACGGTTTCACGGGGAGTTTTCCCGGGACGAGAACGGGGCGCGTGCTGAAACAGCTGGAGCCCAGGCCGGATCCGAACCTTCTTCGGGCGAGAGCACGGACACCGGGCGCACCGGTGGCAACGACCAGTCAGGCCACGACGAAGATAACGAGGCCTGAAGCTCAGCGGCTCGACCGCAGCGGCTGCGGGGCGCCCGTTCCGAAGTTGTCGCCGTAAAGCTCCGCGAGGCGACGCAACTCCGAGGCCGGGATGTCGTCGGTCTCCGGGGCGGCGGCGTATTCCTCGAGCTGGGCGACGGTTGTCATCGTCGGCAACACGGAGGCCATTACGCTCGGGATCAGGCAGAACTTGAGGGCGATCTGCCCGATGGTCGCCGGCTTGCCCTCGTACATGAAATCGATCATGCCGAGCTTCTTGACCGCGGACTCGAGCCACGCCTGCCGGCGGTGGCTGCGGTGGTCCGCGGGGTCGAAGGTCATACCTTTGGTGTAGGTCCCGTCGAGGATGCCGGAGGCGTGCGGCACCCGGGAGTACACGCCGACCCCTGCCCGCCCGGCGGCGGCGATGAACTCGTTCGCGGGGTCCTGCTCGAGGATCGAGTAGATGATCTGTGCAGGGATCCGCCGCGCCTCGATCGCGTACATGCCTTCATCGCGCCAGCCCAGGTCGGGGCCGATGGCGGCCGAGAACCAGCGGATCTTGCCGGAAGCCTTCAAGTCTTCAAGGGCAGCGAAGCAGTCGTCCCGCTGCAATGCGTCCAGGCGCGGGTTATGGAGCTGGTAGAGATCGATGTGGTCGGTCCTTAGCCGGGACAGCGAGGCCTCGCATGCCTTCTTCACGAAGGCTGGCGACCAGTCCTGGGGCCGCTCGGAGTGACCTGATCTTGGCGCGTCAAGGTCGTATCCGAACTTCGTCCCAAGCACGATCCGGTCCCTGGACCCCGATAGCGCCTCAGCCAGCACCGTCTCGCCATAGGCATCGTCGCCATAGGCGTCCGCGGTGTCGAAGAAGGTGATCCCGAGTCCCAGAGCCCTCCGCATCAGCGAGATGGCATCGTCTTGCGAAACCTTGCCCCACCACCCGGTGCTGACGCTCCAGACGCCAAAGCCGATCTCCGAGACCGTCAGGTCCGTTCCGGCCAGCTCCCGGTATCTCAAGTTTCTTCTCCTGAATGTTGGGCCCGGCGCGCCCCGGGCGGTATTGCGGGCCCGACCAGGGCGGATCGACGATTAGACGCTCCAAGAGCTGGAGGCCTGAGACCTGCTATTCCCCGGCCTGGGCCAGCATCGCAAACCGGCCACAAGTTCCTCTCAATTGTCGATTGGACCTAGATCTTCGCAGGCGCAGATTGGCCGAGCGCGGCCTTGATCTGGGAGACCTTCGTCTCAAACTGTCGGTCGGTCAGCACCGGCGATGCGACGCCGACCGGGTACTCTTCGGTCAACTTGACCCAGGACTTGCAGCCCGCGTACTCCGGCATCACTGGCAAGGCCTGCGGCTGCTGCAAGCGATAACAGCGGAGTAGCAGGACGTGCAGGGGGTGTCTGGGCTTCCAGTGCGCCCGCTTCGCCGCGAACTCTGAAGTGAAGATATGAAACGGGTCGAGGGCGGCGACCGCCGACTCATCGCTGATCTCGAGTTTCTCCTCGATCTCCGCCCAGATTCGCAGGGTGACCAGTGCGTCGTCTTCTTCACTAATGGTCTCGTCGAACAGGGCACGGTTCTCCGGCTTGAGCAGCGCCTGGGCCTCGTGGAAGTAAGTCGGGTACAGGAAGAACCCGTGGTGCTCGATCTTGAAGTGCTTCCCGTCTTCCCGGATCCCGCCCTTGCGCAGGAGGATGATCTGATTCCCGCGGTCCATGGCCGCGACTGCCACGGCCCACTCCTTGAGCGCGGTCTCGGAACGTGCAGGTGGCAATGGAATCTCCGGGAGAATTGTCTTGCGTATCCGACTCAGATTTGTCGCTCGAGCGATTATATCGGCCGCGTAGCGCGATACTTATAGCTGGCGAGAAGCACCGGCTAGACGAGGGCGTCGGCCAGGCCTTCGCAAGGAGATGAAAGTTGCCCGGACCACTTTCCAACCCCACTGTGACCCTGGAGTCCGACGAGCCAGTTGCCGGCACCAGGAACCGCATGGCGGCGGTCAGGGTCAGGGGCATTGGCACCGACGCTGCCACTATCCAGAAGGTGTCGACGATGCTCACCGCCCTTCGCTACGGCGGTACCGTAACGACCACCCCGACTGAATCAACAAGAGGCGCCGGCTTCTTCGTCCTGCACTACCAGGGCAAGCCGGTCACCCAGGAAGAAGTTGAAGAGGCCGTGCGGTCGCAGGCGATGTGGAAGGTCACCCGGAAGCTGCTAGGCCACTAGGTCAGGCAGCCCCGGACTCCAGCGCCGAACGCACGACAGCGCTACGCTCGCCGAACATGAGGAGCGAGTTGGCGGTCGCGACATTTTCGATCTCTTCCAACCCGACCCCTCGAATCTCGGCGAGCATGGAGGCGACCAGCGGGACGTCCTTCGGCTCCGTCCACCGCTCCCGCTTGCTCTTGAAATACTGCGGGTAGGCGTCGGTCTCGAGCACGATCTTCGAAGCCGGCAGCCTTGCCGCAACCTCTTGCAGCTCCGGCAGCCTCAGGAGCGGCTTGGCCAGGGAAATCATGAAGCCGAGGTCGATTACCTCGAGCGCGTCCCGTAGCGAACCCTGGAAGTAGTGCGCGGCGCCGCCCAGATCTCCCGCCCGCGTAGCGCGCAGCAGCGCCAGGGTTTCCTGGATCGACTCTCGCATGTGAAAAATTACGGGCAGCCGGTGTCGCCGGGCCATGTCTATCTGCGCCCTGAGCGCCCTGGCCTGCATTGCCCGGTCCGGGGATGCGGGCTGGAAGTCGAGGCCCACCTCGGACACGGCCACGACCCGGCGGTCGTGACACAACTCATCGAGGCCATTGAGGTCCTCTGTGCTCAGCTCGCCCGTTAAGTCCTGCGGGTGCACGCCGACTCCTGCCACTACGGAGCTGTTCGCCCTCGCCAGTTCGATGCATTTGCGTGAGCTGGCAAGCGTGGTCCCGGCGGACACCACGCAGCCGACCGATGCGGCACGCGCGCGTTCCAGGAGGCCTGGCAATTCAGCCGGCTCGTACTGGTCAATATGTGTGTGGATGTCGATGAACATGGCGGATGCGCGCCCTATGCTATTCGGAATGCGTGGGCCGCTGCGCCTCCTGTTGCAGGCCTTCGCCGGCCGCCGCGCCAAACCCCACGCCCTTCCCGCCAAACGCTACCGTCACCGCGGTCCCGACGGCAACCGCGCTGCCAACGGGGCCCGTTTCGAGATCACGGTCGGCGAATTCCCAGAGCCGTATGTCGACCAGGCGAACAGGATTGCCGGCGACCGCACTGCGATCGGCCTGAAGCCGGTCGTCGAGCGGGTGTCGACGCGCATCTAAGGGGACGAGGCCTGGTTCGGCGGGAAGTACCAGATGCTGGTCGGCGCGCAGCCACCGGCTACCAGCATCACCGAGTTCCTGATGTCCGTACACCGTTCCAACGGGCTCTGGAACACGACCGGCTTATCGACTCCGGAGATTGACCGGCTGATCGAGATCCAGGCCGCAACACTGGACCCCGGCGAGCGGCGCCGGTCAGTCCTCGAACTCCAGAGGGAACTCTTCGCAGGCGCGCACCGTTTCTCGCCTGCCACCGAGTATCTGCACTGGGTCTGGTCGCCGCGGGTGAACGGATTGGTGCCGAACGCCTACCGGGGAGAGAGTTACTTCCTCACCCTTACCTGGCTTTGGGAGCCCTGACGGCACCTAGCCGCGGGCGTCGCGCTGCTGGCGTTGCCGGGCGTCGTTCAAGAGGACCTTCTTGCGAAGGCGGAACGCCCTGGGCGTGACCTCCAGCAATTCGTCGTCCGCCAGGAAGTCGAGGCTCTCCTCGAGGCTCATCACGATCGGCGGCGTGAGCCGGATCACGATATCGGCGGTCTCAGACCGGACGTTGGTCTTCTTCTTCTGCTTGCAGACGTTGATGACGATGTCGCCTTCGCGCGGGTGAGCGCCGACAATCATGCCTTCGTAGACGTTCGTGCCGGCGTCGATGAAGGTGGAACCGCGCCCCTGTGCGACGTTCAGGCCAAAGGTCACGGCGATGCCAGCCTCGGAGGCCACAAGCACGCCCGTCCGCGTCCGCCTGACGTCGCCCTTCAGGGGCTCCTCGCCCAGCAGCTGTGCGTTCATCACGCCGTTGCCCCTCGTGGTCCGCAGGAAGAAGCTGCGGAATCCGATGAGCCCCCGCGTGGGTATGCGGTACTTCATGTGGACGCCGCCCTGACCGTCGTTCCGCATGTCGACCAGCTGGGCGAGCCGGCTCGCCAGGTTCTCGGTCAGCGGGCCGATGTACTCCTCACGTGTGTCCAGCGACAGCATCTCGACCGGCTCGAGCTCCACGCCATCGACGACGCGCGTGACGGCCTCGGGCCGTGATACTTCGATCTCGTAACCCTCGCGCCGGATGTTCTCGATCAGGATCGTCAAATGCAGTTCGCCACGCCCGGCGACCAGGAACTCGGCGGCGTTGGCGGTCTCCTGGACCCGCAGGCTGATATTGGTCCTGAGCTCCCGCTGGAGGCGTGCGTGCAACATGCGAGACGTGCAGTACTGCCCTTCCTTGCCCGCGAACGGCGAGGTGTTGACGCCGATCGTCATCTTGACCGTCGGCTCTTCGATCGCAATGCCCGGCAGGGCCTCGGGTTGCTCTACCGATGCCAGCGTGTCGCCGATCGAGGCATCGGCCACCCCCGCAAGAGCGACGATCTCCCCCGCCGCCACCTGCGGGGACTCCAGGCGCTGAAGGCCCTGGAACACGTACAGGCGCTCGACCTTGAACTCGCGCGGCTCCAGGCCCCGGCCCAGGCGGAGGACGCGGTCCCCCGCGGCGAGGCGCCCGCGGAAGACGCGGCCGATCGCGATCTGGCCCAGGTGTGAGTCGTAGTCCAGTGCGGCGACCAGCATCTGCAGCGGGCCTTCTGGGTCGCCCCGGGGCGGCGGCACCGCATTCACGATCGTCTCGAAGAGCGGCGCCATCGACTTCCGCTCGTCGTTCATGTTCTTGACGGCCCATCCCTCGCGCGCCGAGGCGTAGAGCGTTTCGAAGTCGAGCTGGTCGACATTGGTCGCCAGCTCCAGGAACAGGTCCTGGACGCCTCTCAGCGTCTCCGCGGTGCGTGACTGGGTGCGGTCAACCTTGTTGATCACCACGATCGGAACGAGGCCGGCGGCGAGGGCCTTCTTGAGCACGTAGCGGGTTTGCGGCATGACGCCGTCCACCGCGTCAACGACCAGCAGGCAGCCATCGGCCATGTTGACGACGCGCTCGACCTCGCCGCTGAAGTCGGCATGGCCGGGCGTGTCGATGATATTCACCTTCACGCCCCGGTAGTTGATCGCCGTGTTCTTGGCCAGGATCGTGATCCCGCGCTCGCGTTCAAGCGGGTTCATGTCCATGACCAGCTCGCCAACCTGCTGGTTGGCGCGGAACACCTGGCTCTGCTTCAGCAGGGCGTCGACAAGGCTTGTCTTGCCGTGGTCGACGTGTGCGATGATCGCCACGTTTCGTATCTGGGTTGTCGTTGAGGTGGTCATCTCGGTTCGCCGCGTGCGGCTCAGGCCCCGTCTGGCAGGGGCGAAGGCATGCCTCGCCCGGGTTTTACAGGGAAGGGACGTCCCCTTCCGTCACGTCACTTCTAGGCGGTTACCGCGGCACTCGATCGCAGCCTGGCGTGCGACTCGAGCAGCAGCGCCTCGGTGGTCTCCCAGCCGATGCAGGCATCGGTGATGGACACCCCGTATTTGAGCTTCGAAAGGTCCTTTTCGAGCTTCTGGTTGCCTTCGAAAAGGTGGCTTTCGAGCATGAGGGCCACGATGTGCCGGTTGCCGGCCGCCCGCTGGTCGATGACGTTCTTGAAGACGATCGGCTGGTTGCGGTGGTCCTTGTTGGAGTTGCCGTGCGAGCAGTCCACCATCAGGTACGGCGGCAGATTGGCCTTCTGGAGCCGTGACACGGCCTCCGCAACGTTCTTGGCGTCGTAGTTGGTGCCCTGCACGCCGCCTCGCAGGACAACGTGCGCCGCCGGGTTGCCGGTCGTCTTGATGATGCTGACCCGGCCATAACCGTCCACGCTCAGGAACGTGTGGGAGGTCCGCGCCGCCACAATGGCGTCGACTGCAATCTGGATCGAGTGGGCGGTGCCACCGGTCCCGTTCTTGAAACCGATCGGCATGCTGAGACCGCTGGCCAGCTCGCGATGCGTCTGGCTTTCGACCGTGCGCGCGCCCACGGCGCCCCACGAGATGATGTCGGCCATGTACTGGGGGGTCACCGGGTCCAGCCACTCGATGCCGGTCGGGAGCCCGGCGGCCAGGACACCGAGGATGAACTTGCGGGCCCTGGTCAGGCCATTGGTGACGTCGAACGACCCGTTCAGGTTGGGGTCGTTGATGAACCCCTTCCAGCCGACGGTCGTACGAGGCTTCTCGAAGTAGACGCGCATTACCACCATGAAGCGGTCTTCGATGCGCTTCTTCAGCTTCGCCAGCCTTTCCGCGTACTCGAGACCGGCCTTTTCGTCATGGATCGAGCACGGTCCCACCAGGAGGAGCATGCGATCGTCCTTCCCGGTGATGATGTCCTGGATCTGATCGCGGCTGTCCGCTACCAGGTCGGCGATCGACGCAGTGATCGGCAACCGGGCGGCAAACGCGTCCGGCGGCTCCAGAGGGGTCATTGACTCGACGTGAAGGTTGGATGTTTGTCTCATTCTTTTACCTGCCCGAGTGAACTGGTTTTCGGATGGCCTCTGCGGCCGGCCCTTCCAGGGCACGCACGCACCCAGCCCTGTTGTGTGACTTTCGACTTACCGGGGTTACGGACGGGGTCGCCTGGGCAGCAAGTCAGCTGCTATACAGACGCCCCCCGGTAAACGCGAACAGTGGATAGACGCACGCGCGATGGGGTCCCGGAATCGCGTTCTGCGCCCGGACCGCGGATGGCTTGATGGTTGCGCTGGATTCGGTCATCTGGCCACTGCAGGAAGGCCTCGATCTTCGAGACAACAAGAAGCCAGTATACGCCACGATTGGCGGGTGTACGCCGAGAGATCAGAGCGGCATTGGCCGATTCCACTGCCCGCATGTGGTCTAATTCACGGCCGTGAATGCAACGGAAGCAACGAGTCCGGCTACAGTGCCGTCCGGTCCGCCGCCGGGGGGCATCTTCGGCCGCATGCGCCCCTTGCGGTCGCTGGGCTACCCGGCGTTCCGCAGAGCCGTCATCGCGTTCCTGTTCACCGCGACCGGCAGCTGGATGGAGCGCCTGGTCGTCGGCTGGTACGTGCACAGCGAGACCGGATCGGTCTTCCTGACCGCGGCCACCTTCGCGGTGCGCTCGATGCCGAACCTGCTCTTTGGCCCGATCGGCGGCGCGCTGGCTGACCGCGTGGATCGCCGCAAGATCCTCATGGCGACGGCGGCCATCAAGGCGGCAATCTTCGGGCTCCTGGCCGCGTACACGCTTGCCGTGGACGGACCAATCTGGGTCGTCTTCGCAATGGTCGCGCTTGGCGGCATCGCTTCCACGTTCGAGGTCCCGTCGACGCAGGCGCTGATCACGGACGTGGTCGACCGCCGTGACGCGATGAACGCGATCTCGGTCAACAGCTTCGGCATGCGAGCCGTCGGCGTACTGGGGGCGATGCTCGGCGGCGCCATGCTGGAGGTCGTTCGCCCCGGCTGGGTCTTCCTGACCGGCGCCGGCCTGTTGCTGGCTTCAACCGTCACGATGGCCACGTTGCGAGGCTATGCCCGGCAGAAAGTGGCCAACACCGAGGGGATCCTGAAGAACGCACTGCGGGGCATTCGGGTGATGTTCGGCATCCCGGCGGTTGCGATCCTCCTCGGCGTGGCGCTGGTCGTCGAGATCCTCGGCTTCGCCTACAACTCGGTGCTGCCGGCGGTCGCCGACGACGTCCTGGGCGTAGGCCCGTCGGGACTGGGCGCCCTCACGCTGATGGCAGGAGTCGGCTCGATGACCGGCGTCGCCCTGCTTTCGATGCTGGGCGACTACCGGCGAAAGGGCCTGCTTCTGACGCTGATCACCCTCGGGTTCGGCGCGTTCCTGATCGCGCTCGCGGCATCCACGGTCTTTCCACTGTCGCTCGCCGTGATGCTCGGCGTCGGCGCGATGGCGGCCATGTTCGATGCGATGCAGTGGACGGTCCTGCAGGCGAACGTCCCTAGCGAGATGCGAGGGCGCGTCATCGGCGGCTGGATCTTCGCGGTCGGGTTCGGCTGGGTCGGACACCTCGCGCTGGGCGCGATCGGCCAGGTGATCGGGGTCCAGTGGGCGATCGCGATGAGCGGGCTGGCGCTCGCCGCGCTGGGGTTTGGCCTCCTGGTCTTTGCGCGCCGGCTCAGGACTTCCTGAGATCGTTTTAGCGTTGCCGTTAGCATGAAAAACTAAGGCTCTCGGCTTTGCCAGGCGTTATCTGCGGACCTCCGTCAGCTCCTGTTCGCAGAGGTCAAGCCACTTAAGTTCGGCTTCCAGTTGCAGCGCCGCCCCTTCGATCAGCAGCCTGTTCAACTTCGAGCTCCCGTCCCCCCGATTGGTCGCCAGGCGATGCAGGTCCCGCAGGACCTGCAGGTGCGCGCGGCGCTGCCGGTCGATCAACTTCGAAGACTCTCCGAATCCATTCGACGCCGCGAGCAGCACCTTCAGGTAAAGCTCAGCGCGCAGCCTGGGCGCGCCGTCCGCCGACTCCAGCCAGCCTTTTAGCTCCGCGGTCCCGGCGCCGGTCAGTTCGTACACGCTCTTGTTCGGCCTGCCCGACTGCTCGACCTCCTGCCGGGCCACCAGCCCATCCCTTTCGAGGCGTTTCAGGGTTGTGTAAATCTGGCCGATGTTCACCCGATCGGCGGCGTTTGCCAGCAGCGCATCGATCTGCTGCTTGAGGTCGTAGCCATGTGCGGGCCCCTTGCTCAGGAGCGCCAGCACCGCGTGCCGCATGCGCCTTTCCGTCCTTTCGAAATCAGCCCGACCGCGCAGTGAACATACTTGTTATATATACTCAGTATTCAAGAATGCCGTCAAGGCCCGATCTGAAGCTGTTTCGGCATTTCAGACCCGCTTCGGGGGGATAATCCGGGGATGCAACGTACGGCGGCGACGGCTCTACCGGGGATATGGATCCTCACACTGGTGAGCCTCCTGGTGATGGGTGGCGGCATGGCCTGCGACCCCGATCGGGAAGACCCGGTTGCCTCGCCGACGATCGTCGCCGAGACCCCGGTTTCGCTGCCGGGCGATTTCACGATCCGGGCGTACACCGGCGCCGACCGGCTGGGGGGCGAGACCGTCCTTCTCTCGTCGGTCGTCGGCCACGGGCAGCCCGTGGTCCTCAACTTCTGGGGCGGCCTCTGCCCGCCCTGCCGCGCGGAGATGCCGGGTTTCCAGGCGGTGTACGCCAACTACGCCGACCGGGTCCTGTTTCTTGGCGTTGACGTTGGCCCATTCGTCGGACTTGGCGGGCGGCAGGACGCCCGGGACCTGATCGCGGCACTCGAAGTCACCTACCCCAACGGGTGGACCTTCAACAGCAGCGCGCTCAAGGATTACGAGATCCGCTCAATCCCCAGGACCGTATTCTTCGCGGGCGACGGGCGGGTCATAAGGGTGTGGACTGGCGCCATCCCCGAGCCGGACCTGGTTCAACTGGTCGAGGCGCTCCTGGCGTCGTAACGCCCGGGGCCCCACCCCCTGCCCCATCGGGATCGGTGCGGAGTCAGGTCAGGCCCGGACGCGCTTCAGCGCATCCTCAAGGGCCGACCATGCGAGAAGCGCGCACTTGATCCTGACCGGATACCTTTTGACGCCCTGCAAAGCCTCGAGATCACCCAGGTCGGCCAGCTGGTCCTCGGTCAGGGCCTCGCCCTTCATTAGCGCCTGGAACGCCCTGCGAGCCCGCATGGCGTCTTCGACGGAGCGGCCCTTGACGAGCTCCCCCATCATCGACGCCGACGACTGCGAGATCGAACAGCCTCTGCCGGTCACGGAGATGCCGTTCAGCGTGCCGCCGGACGTCTTGAGCTGGACCTTTACCTCGTCGCCGCAGAAAGGATTGACCGCGTCCACCTCGACATCGGGAGATATCAGCGGCTCGGTGTTGCGCGGGGACCGGTGATGGTCGAGGATCAACTCACGGTAGAGGGAGTCAAGATCGCCGAGATCCTGCATGGCTGAAGTAGCCCTCCGCTTGCTTGAGGCCCTCGATCAGGTGGTCGATCTCGCCCTCGTGGTTGTAGATGTACATGCTGGCGCGGGCGACTGCGGCGTGGCCATAGCTCTTCACGAGCGGCATCGCGCAGTGGTGCCCGGTCCTGATCGCGATGCCAAGGCGGTCCAGCGCCGTGCCAAGGTCATGCGGGTGGACCTGGTCGTGCGTGAACGAGATCGTTCCACCACGCAGCGAGGGGTCGGTCGGACCAACCACGCGGTAGTTTTCCAGTTCGGCGAACCGGCGGAGCGCATACGCGGTCAGTTGCTGCTCGTGCCGCCACACCGCGTCCATGCCCAGGTTCTCGAGGTAGTCGACCGCGGCGCCGGTCGCGATGGCGTCGGCTATGTTGGGCGTCCCCGCCTCGAACTTATAGGGCAGCTGATTCCATTTGGCTCCCTCGTACGACACCTCCAGGATCATGTCGCTGCCGTACATGAACGGCTGCATGTCCTCGAGGATCTCCGGCTTGCCGTAAAGCACCCCGATGCCGGTCGGGCCAAGCATCTTGTGGCCCGAAAAGGCCAGGAAGTCGCAGTCCAGATCCTGCACGTCGACGGGCATGTGGGGGACGCTCTGTGCGCCGTCGACCAGGATGACCGCGCCGACTGCGTGGGCGCGTTCCGCAATCTCCCTGACCGGCACGATCGTGCCCAGCACGTTCGACATGTGGGTTACTGCGACCAGCTTCGTTCGAGCGCTGATGATCTCGTCGATCGTCGACAGGTCGATCAGGCCTTCCTCGGTGCGCGGGATGAACCGGAGCCGCGTGCCGAGCTCCTTGCAGATCTGCTGCCACGAGATGAGGTCGGAGTGGTGCTCCATGACCGTGGTCACGATCTCGTCGCCCGCCTTGAGGTGCTTGCGCGCGTAGGCGTACGCCACGAGGTTGATCGACTCTGAAGTGTTGCGCGTCCAGATCACCGATTCCGGGACCGGCGCGTTGATGAACTTCTGTACCTTGGCCCTGGCCTCTTCGTAGGCGTCGGTGGCCTCGATGCTCAGCGTGTGCACGCCGCGATGGACGTTGGCGTTGTAGCGCTCGTAGTAGTCGACCAGCGCGGCAATGACCTGGCGCGGTTTCTGCGAGGTCGCCGCGTTGTCGAGGTACACGAGCTGATGCCCGTTGACCTTGCGCGCGAGCACCGGAAAGTCCTCGCGGACCTTCATTACGTCGTAGATCTCGCCCCTGCGGCTCGTTTTCATGCCAGCTCAGTCCTTCGCCAATCCAGGCCGGCGACTACTTCGGCACTTCGAGTCTGAATTCCGGAAGCATCTTCTCAGTTACGCCTTCGACATAGCGAGCCAGCGCTGGCAGCTTGATCCGCTCGACGACCTCCGCGGCGAACCCCCGGATGAGCATCTGCGTGGCGGCCTCGAGGCCGATCCCCCGGCTGCGCATGTAGTACAGCGTATCGAGATCGACGTGCCCGGCAGTCGCGCCATGAAAGCACTTTACGTCGTCGGCAAAGATCTCGAGGCTCGGCTTGGTGTCGACCTCGGCGCCCGGTGACAGGAGCAGGTTCAGGTCTTTCTGGTCGGCGAACGTCTTGTCGGCGCCCGGCTTGACCACCACGATCCCGCTGAACACGGCTCGGGACTTCCCGGCCAGGATGCCCTTATAGTACTGGCGGCTCGTCCCATGCGGCTTTTCGTGGTTCACCGAGATGTTGTTGTCCATGTGCTGGCCGTTGGTCGTCATGTACAGGCCGGACAGGTTCGTCTCGGCGCCGGGGCCATCGATCAAGGCGTGGTGGTCGTTGCGCCCGATGGCGGGCCCGATCGCAAACGAAATCGAATTGAAGCGGCTGTTCGCCATGTGATGCACACGCGTGTTGCCGATGTGATGCGACTTCTCATTCTCGGCCAGGATGCGGTAGTGCTCCACCTGCGCCCCGTCGTCCAGGAAGAATTCGGTCACCGCGTTCGAAAAGTGCTGGTCTGAATCGGCCAGCGAGACGTAGCTCTCCACGAACTTGCTCTGCGAGTTCTTGCCCGCGATTACAAGGGTCCGTGGATGCGCGACCCGCGGGCTCGTGGCGGGACTGGCAATGAACAGGAGATGGACCGCACGCTCCTCGACCGCGTTGTCGGGGACGTGCACGTATGCGCCGTCGCTGAGGAACGCGGTATTCAGGAGCGTGAAGTACTCCTCGTCGATCGCCTGGACCTTCGCCAGGCGAGCCTCCAACAGGCTCTGCACGCTGGCGGTCGCAGTCGCCAGGCGTCCGGCGGCTACCCTGCCGGTCGGCTCGGTGGAAAGCGCAGGCGCAAAGTGGCCATCTACGAAGGTGAGGGTCGTCCACGCGTCGTCCCATGGAGCGATCTTCTTAACTTCCGCCAGGCCGGGTAACGCCCCGGCGTGGGCGAGCCGGTAAGGCACGCTGGTCAGGGGGCGGACGTCGGTGTACTTCCAGCGCTCGTTGCCGCGGCGCTCTGACGGGGAGGCGGCTTCCTGCAGGCGCTCCCAGGCGCGCTCACGGGCCGGGGTCAGCCATGCGGCCGCCTTCAATGCGGCGTAGTCAGCAGCGAATGGGCCGGTTCTTGCCCTGGTGAGAGTGGTCATGCTCAGGCTCCGGCCGCGACCTTGATGAACCTCTCGTACCCGGTCTTCTCAAGCTCGCGGGCCAGCTGCGAATTACCGGACTTCACGATCCGACCGCCGACCAGGATGTGGACGAAGTCCGGTGTGACGTGCTCGAGGATCCGCTGGTAGTGCGTGACGATGAGGAATGAGCGCTCTGGAGACCGCATCCCGTTCACGATCGCCGCGACCGTCTTGAGCGCGTCGATATCCAGCCCGGAGTCGGTCTCGTCCATCACGCAGAGGCGGGGCTGCAGGATCTTCATCTGGAGCATCTCGTTGCGCTTTTTCTCGCCACCCGAGAAACCCTCGTTCAGCGATCGCTTGGACAGCTCCGGGTTGATGGCCACTTCCTTAACGGCCTGTTCGAAGACCTTGGTGAACTCGCGTACGCCCAGCTTCTTCTCGCCACGGTACTCCGCGATTGCGTCGACCGAGGCCTTCAGGAACTGCCAGGGACGGACGCCCGGGATCTCGGCCGGGTACTGGAACGCCAGGAACAGGCCGCGCACGGCCCTTTCCTCCGGCAGGAGGGCGCTGATGTCTTCGCCGGCCAGCCGGATTTCGCCGCTGGTCAGCTCATAGTCAGGCCGGCCCGCGAGCACATTTGCGAGCGTGCTCTTGCCGGACCCGTTCGGTCCCATGATGGCGTGCACTTCGCCGGGGTTGATCGACAGGGACAGGCCCTGGAGGATCGACTTGTCCGCATTGACGACGCGGGCGTGGATGTCTTTGACTTCGAGAAGTGGCATCTGGTCTCTGGCGCTCCTGCGATCACGGCCTGACCCGCGCCCGTGCGCGGTGGCTCTATCTGGGGTCGAAAAGGGTCGAAAACCGAGTTGAAGGTCCGGCTAAGCGACCGCGCCTTCTAGGCTGACCTTCAGCAACTGGTTCGCTTCGACGGCGAACTCGAACGGCAGCTCCTTGATCACTTCCCGGCTCCAGCCAGTGATGATCATGTGTTGCGCATCTTCGCTCGAAAGACCGCGCGACTGCAGATAGAACATCTGGTCGTCCGAGACCTTTGAGGTCGAGGCCTCGTGCTCGAGGCGGGCCGTTGGATTGCGCACCTCGATATAAGGGACGGTATTGACCACGCACTTGGGCCCGATCAGCAGCGAGTCACACCTGGTGCTGTTGGTGGCGTTGTCGGCGCCCGGCATGATCTTGACCTGGCCCCGGTACGTGTTGCACCCATAACCCGCCGAAATGCCCTTGGCGACGATCGTGCTCTTCGTATTCTTGCCGATGTGGATCATCTTGGTGCCGGTGTCGGCCTGCTGGCGGTTGTTGGCGAGCGCCACCGAGTAGAACTCGCCGGTCGAGTTGTCGCCCTGGAGGATCACACTCGGGTACTTCCAGGTGATCGCCGACCCGGTCTCGACCTGGGTCCAGGAGATCTTCGAGTTGCGACCAGCCGCCTTGCCGCGCTTGGTCACGAAGTTGTACACGCCGCCCTTGCCATCCTTCGTGCCCGGGAACCAGTTCTGGATCGTCGAATACTTGATCTCGGCATCGTCGAGGGCGATCAGTTCGACGACCGCCGCGTGCAGCTGCGTCGTCTTGCGGCTGGGCGCCGTGCACCCTTCCAGGTAGCTGACGTAGGCGCCCTTGTCGGCGATGATCAACGTCCGTTCGAACTGACCTGAGCCTTCGGTATTGATCCGGAAGTAGGTCATCAGCTCGACCGGGCAGCGCACGCCCGGTGGCACGTAGGCGAAGGAACCGTCGGAAAACACGGCGGAGTTCAGCGCGGCGTAGAAATTGTCGGTGGTCGGGACCACGGAACCGAGGTACTTCTTGACCAGGTCGGGGTGGTTCTGCACGGCCTCGCTGAACGAGCAGAAGATGATCCCAAGCTTCTTGAGGGTCTCCTTGAAGGTCGTGGCCACCGACACGCTGTCGAAGACGGCGTCAACGGCCACGCCGGCCAGCTGCTCGCGTTCCTTCAGGGGCACGCCAAGCTTTTCGAAGGCCAACAGCATCTCCGGGTCGACCTCGTCGAGGCTCTTCGGCCGGTCGTCCTTAGACCTGGGAGCTGCGTAGTAGTACATGTCCTGGTAATCGATCGGCGGGTGCTCAACCTTCGCCCATTTCGGGGCGCCGGCCGATGCCTCCATCTTCGTCCAGTACCGGTAGGCCTTGAGCCGCCACTCGGTCAGCCACTCCGGCTCCGCCTTCTTGGTGGAGATGAAGCGGACGATGTCCTCGTTCAACCCCTTCGGCGCGAGGTCGGTATCGACGTCGGTGACAAATCCCCACTTGTAGGACTTGTCCTCGATGCCTTTCTCGCGCGAAACGGTGATCCGCTGGGTCATTAGCCGTACCTCTTCCGCGTCATTGACTGTCCTGCCCGCGGGCGGGCGAGTCGTGATTCCAGACTAATTTAGTCAACAATTACATTATCAGTATACAGGCCAAAGCTGGACCAACAAGCGCAGGCGCAGCTACTCCGGCGTATGCTGGAGCCGTGCAGAACCACGACCCGCGGCCGGGACTGCCTGGCGCACGGCGCGAACAGCTAATGGCATCCCTGAGACCGGCGGTGCGCGACGACCGCGTGATCGACGCCATGGCGGCGGTCCCCCGGGAGGAGTTCGTGCCTCCTGAACTGGCCGACCAGGCCTGCGACGACCGGGCGCTGCCCGTCGGGAGCGGCCAGACGATTTCCCAGCCCTTCATGGTCGCCATCATGACCTCCGCGGCCGCCGTTCGACCGACCGATCGCGTGCTGGAGGTCGGAACCGGGACCGGCTACCAGGCGGCGATCCTGGCGCGCCTGGCCCGCACGGTCGTGACCGTCGAACGAATTCCGGCGCTGGCGGTGTCCGCGACCGAGCGCCTCCGGCGGCTCGGCTTCACGAACATCGAGGTCCACCTGGCCCTCGAAAAACACCTCGGCTGGCCCGACTGCGCCCCGTACGACGTGATCGTGGTCGCGGCCGGTTCGCCCGGTGTGCCGATGGAGCTGGTCGGGCAGCTGGCCGTGGGCGGGCGGCTCGTCATCCCGGTCGGAGATGACTCCCGCCAGAACCTGGTCCTGGTAAGGAAGGCGGCCGACGGCTCCTGGACGCCGACTGGCCTTGGCCCTTGCGCTTTCGTGCCCCTGATCGGACCCGGGGCCTGGGACGAGGATCGTGCGCGTTAGCACGCGCGCGCCTGCCAGACGCCGCTGCTAGACTAGCTAGTCTCACAACCCTTGATACTGACGCAACCCATGGAATTCGAGCCCGTCATCGGCCTGGAAGTCCACGTCCAGCTACGCACCTCCAGCAAGATGTTCTGCAGCTGCGCGTCGGACTACCAGACCGCCGAACCCAACACGCGCGTGTGCCCGGTCTGCCTGGCGTTGCCTGGCGCCCTGCCGGTGATCAACCGGCGCGCGGTGGAGTTCGCCATCATGACCGGCCTGGCCCTGAACTGCCGGGTGGCCCGCATCACGAAGTTCGATCGCAAGAACTACGCGTACCCGGACCTGATGAAGGGCTACCAGATCTCGCAGTACGACGTCCCGATCTGCGAAGACGGGTGGATCGAACTGCCGCCTGCGGACGCGCAGGCACAGGCGCACCGCGTGCGCATCAAGCGCGTCCACATGGAAGAGGATGTCGCCAGGCTCATGCACGTCGGCGGGGCCGAAGGTTACACGCTGATGGACATCAATCGCGCCGGGGTGCCCCTGATCGAGGTCGTCAGCGAGCCCGACCTGGAGAGCCCGGCGCAGGCCGAGGCCTACATCACCCAGCTGCAGTCCACGATCCGCTACCTGGGCGTCAGCACCGCAAATATGGAGGAAGGCAGCTTCCGCTGCGACGCCAACGTCAGCCTCCGGCCGCGCGGCACCAGGGGGCTGGGCACGAAGGTCGAAGTCAAGAACATGAACCGCGTGCGGGCCGTCGGACGGGCCCTTGAATATGAGATCGAACGGCAGACCCAGGTACTGTCGAAGGGCGGGCGCATCGAGCAAGAGACGCGCGGGTGGGTCGACGATCGTGAAGTCACGGTGTCGCAGCGCAGCAAGGAGGAAGCTCACGACTACCGTTACTTCCCCGAGCCGGACCTCCCACCGCTGGAGATCGACCCCGCGTGGGTCGAGGGCCTGACGGCATCGCTCCCCGAACTGGCGCCTGCGCGCCGGTCCAGGCTCATGTCCGACTACGGACTGTCGGAGTACGACGCCGCGCTGATCACGGCGGTCCGGTCGACCGCCGATTACTTCGAGGCGGTGGTCGGGGCGCGCCCGGCCGGCGCCGAAGCCGCGGCATTTGCCAAGGAAGCCGCCAACTGGATCAATGGCGAGTTCGCCCGCCTTGCTGCCGCCCGGAACGGCGAAGGCCCGGCGGTCACCCCCGAGAACATGGCCTCCCTGGTAGCCATGTTCCAGGCGCGGACGATTTCGAACGCGGCGGCCAAGCAGGTGCTCGCCGAGATGTTCCAGACCGGCAAGGGCGCCGCGGCGATCGTCGAGGAGAAGGGCCTCAAGAAGGTAACCGACGTCGGATCGCTCGAACCGGCCGTCGACCAGGCGATCGCCGCCAACCCTGGCGCGGTCGACGACTACCTGAAGGGCAAGGAGACGGCGGTCCGGTTCCTGGTCGGGCAAGTCATGCGCGCTTCGAAGGGCCGGGCCGACCCCGTCAGGGCCGCCGAACTGATTTCAGAAAAATTGAACGCACGCAAGTCGTGACGCCTTGACCAACCACGCCCCACTGATGGACCGGAATACCGACCCGGCTGCCGACCGCCGCAGGCCCACGCGGCTCGAGATCCTGAAGCAGCTGCTCCTGCTGATGGTGGCGCCGGGCGCCGGGATCAGGCGATGGCTCTTGCTGGGCGCCGCCGGCGGCGTCATCTTCGGCATCGGCATCGAGTACCTGATCCGGTACTACACGACCCTGCGTCCGCCGCAGATCCTGCCCTGGAACCTCGAAGGGGTGGTCCTGATTGCGCTCGCCTTCATCATGACCGGGATCGCCAGTTGGCGGCTCACCGAGCGGATCGGCAAGGGCACCGCGTCCAGGCTGCCTGACGAGACGCTCCGGGAATCGTTGATGCGGCTCCGCCGGCACGAGCGCGGGCCGCGCGTCGTAGCCGTCGGCGGGGGCACCGGGCTGTCGTCGCTGCTGCGCGGCATGAAGGAGTCGACCGGGCAGATCACCGGTATCCTGACCGTCGGCGACGACGGCGGCTCATCGGGCCGCCTGCGCGAGGAGCTGGGCGTGCTGCCCCCCGGAGACTTCCGGAACTGCATCGTCGCGCTCGCAGACGCCGAGCCCTTGATGAAACGCCTGTTCCAGCACCGCTTCGCTGCCGGTTCGGGCCTCGAGGGCCACAGCTTCGGAAACCTCTTCCTGGTCGCCATGTCGGAAGTCACCGGCAGCTTCATGGGGGCCGTCAACGAGTCCAGCAGGGTACTGAATGTGCGCGGCCGCCTGCTCCCATCGACGCTCGAAAGCGTCACGCTGGTCGGCAGGATGGTGGACGGCAGCGAGATCCGGGGCGAGTCGGCGATTCCCAGGGCGCACGGGCAGATCGCCAGGCTCGTTCTTTCGCCCGAGCGGCCGGCGGTCTACATGCCGGCGGTCGAAGCCATCCGGCAGGCCCAGCTGATCGTGCTGGGGCCGGGGTCCTTGTACACGAGCATCCTGCCCAATCTGCTGGTCAAGGAGATCTCGGATGCGATCGCGACCAGCGGAGCGCCCGTGGTCTACGTCTGCAACATCGCAACCCAGGCGGGCGAGACCGACTCATACACCGTCGCCGACCACCTGCGCGCGCTGCTGAAACACTGCCCTGACCTGCCGATCCGTTATGTGTTGGCGAACAACAACATGACGCCTTTGCAGCCCGAATTCCCCGCGAAACTGGTGACCCGCGGCGATTTCGATTTCGACGGGATCAGGCTGGTAGAGCATGACCTCATGAACCCGGAGTTCCGGATCCACCACGACTCTTCCAGGCTGGCGGCGGCGTTGATGTCGCTGTACCATGAGACGGTTCGGAAGAACGGTCGGCGCCCGGAAACCGAAGCGTAGCGAGCGGCGGCCCGACCGCCTGCAAGACAAGGAAAACCCGCCGTGGCCACTGCTCTCAACTGGGTCGTCATCCTGCTCTCGATCATCATGGTGGCGATCATCCTGCTCCAGGTGCGCGGCACCGGTGCGACGCTGTTCGGCACGGCTGACAGCTCATTCCGGGTGCGCCGCGGCTTCGAGAGGCTGCTGTTCCGGGGCACGATCATCCTTGCCGTGATCTTCACGGTGATGGCCGTCTGGAGCGTAAGGGCCAGCCTCTAACCGGGCACGTTACTTCCTGATCCGCTCCCAGCGGGTCCCGTCGGCCGAATCTTTCAGGGCCACTCCCATTTCGAGCAGCTGCTTGCGCACGGCGTCGGCGTCGGCGAATTTCCTTGCGGCGCGCAGCTCGTTGCGACGGCTGATCAACCCCTGGATCGTCGACTCGTCGGGGCCCTCCGCCGCCGACGGCGGGGCGAAACTCAACCCGAGCACATTCCCGCCCAGCCGCCGGAGGGTCTGCTGGGCCTCCCTGACGTCGCGCCCTTCATCCTTGCCACGGTTGATCTCACGGCCCAGCTCAAACAGCGCGGCCACCGCCTGTGGGGCGTTCAGGTCGTCGTCCATCGCGGCCTCGAACCGCTCCCGATAATCCTGCGGGTCGACCGCCGGCGCGGCGTTGCCCTCGGCGGGCTCCAGCGCGGTCCGCAACCGCTGTGCGGCGCGCTCCTGGGCGTTGATCGAATCGGTGTCGTAGAGCAGGGGCGCCCGGTAGTGTGACGAGAAGAACCAGAGACGGATCGCATCGGGGCTGTTCGCCTTCAGCGCGTCCCGCAGCCGCACGATATTGCCGAGCGACTTGCTCATCTTCTCGCCTTCAAGGCGCAGCAGGCCGTTGTGCATCCAGTACCGGACGAACGGCGACTTCCCGGTGAACGCCTCGCTTTGCGCGCGCTCGTTCTCGTGATGCGGAAAGATCAGGTCGAGTCCGCCGCCATGGATATCGATCTGGTCGCCCAGATGGCGCTTCGACATCGCGCTGCACTCGATGTGCCAGCCGGGCCTCCCCTTGCTCCACGGGCTGTCCCAGGCGGGCTCGCCCGGCTTCGACAGCTTCCAGAGCGCAAAGTCGGCCGGGTACTCCTTGCCAGGCTCGGGGTCGAAGCGCGTCCCCTGGAGCATCTCCTCCAGCGACCGCCCGCTCAGCCGTCCGTATGAGTCGAAATTCCGGACGCGGAAGTAGACGCTGCCCTCGGCCTCGTAGGCGAAGCCCTTGTCCACCAAGCCCTTGATCATCTCGATGATGCCCGGGATCTCGAGGGTCGCCCGGGGCCGCGCCGCCGGCGGGCGGACGTTCAGGGCCGCCATGTCCTCGTTGAAGGCGTCCATGTACTTGGCGGCAACGGCTTCGGAGGTGGAGTTCTCGCGCTGCGCCTGGGCAATGATCTTGTCGTCGACGTCCGTGAAATTCTGGACCCGTTTTACGACGTGGCCCCGGTATTGCAGGTAGCGCTCGAGGACTTCGAACGTGACCGAAGCCAGTGCGTGGCCCAGGTGCGAGTAGTTGGAGGTCGTCACTCCGCAAACGTAGAGGGTGACCGTCGGTCCTGCCGGCCGGAACTCCTCCTTCTTGCGGGACAGCGTGTTGTAGAGCCTGATCGTGGCTATTTCCGAAGACTCCCGGGTAAACAGACCGCCCCGGCCGCTAAGGCGCCCGCTGGCGCGCGGTAGCCATGGCCTGGGCGGCGATCCCCTCACCGCGCCCGATCGCACCGACGTGATCGGTCGACGTCGCCTTCACATTCACCTGGGCGTCGGCCAACCCGAGCGTTCCGGCGACCGATTTTCCGATCTGTTCTAGATACGGGGCCAGCTTTGGACGCTGGGCGACGATTGTAGCATCGACGTATTCGACGACCCACCCGGACGCCCTGGCCAGCGTCACCGCCCGAGCCAGGATGGTCCGGCTATCCACGCCCCTCAGCGCCGGGTCCGAGGACGGGAAGTGCCGTCCAAGGTCGCCGAGTCCCGCGGCACCGAGCACCGCGCTGGCCACGGCATGTAGCAGCACATCGCCGTCGCTGTGACCCTCCAGCCGCACCTCGGCCGGGACGTCGATCCCACCGAGCCGTAGCGGACCGCCCGCGATCAGCCGGTGGCCGTCGAACCCGACCCCGTAGCGAATCGTACCGCCGTCCGCCACGACAGGCTGGCCGGTCGCGCTCTCGCCATGCGACCCGAAGGCCGAACCAATCCCCAGGTGACCCGCGATCGCCTCTGCGAGGAGAAGGTCTTCGGGGGTCGTCACCTTGATATTCCACGATGTTCCCTGGAAGACCGCGACGCGCCCGCCAATCGCCTCGATCATGGCGGCGTCGTCGGTGACGTCGGCGGTGACCTCGCGGTGGGCACGCAGGAGAAGGGTCCGGTCGAAGATCTGTGGCGTCTGGGCGACCCATAAACGGTCGCGGTTGGGCGTATTCCGGATGATCCGGTCCGCGCCGACGTCCTTGATCGTGTCACGCGCGGGGATCGCCGCAATGGACGCGCCGGTCTCCGCGGCCGCGCGCTTGCCGCGCGCCAGCATCTCGTGCGTCACGAAGGGCCGCGCGCCGTCGTGGACCGCGACCCACGCTGCGTTCCCGCCAGCTTCCAGCCCCGCCCGTACCGAGTCCTGCCGACGGGGGCCGCCGGTCGGCGTGACGGCTACCTTCGTCAACGCCCATTCAGCAACCATGGCCTGAGCCGGCAACCGGTTCCCCTCCGCCACCACCAGCGTCACGCTGTGAACATCGTCGCTCGCCTGAAACGCCTGGAGGCAGATTGCGACCAGAGGTATGCCACGCACCGGGACGAAGATCTTGTCGATACCGCGCATCCGCTCGCTTCGTCCCGCGGCGACCACGACCACGTCCATGCCCGCCATGGGCTAGCCCACCAGGCCCTGGATCGCAGAGATCCCGTAGTAACAGCCGTACGCAAGCCACGTGGACTTGATCGTCTTGCCCAGGAATGTAAACAAGAGGAACTGGCGCACCGGATAGCGCACGCTGCCCGCGGCGATCCCGGCTACGTCGAACAGGGGGTTGGGAACGAGCGACATCGCGAAGAACACGAGCCCGCCACGTCGCATCACCCACTTTCGGACCCGCGGGAAGTGCCGGTTCTTCTGCACGAAGGTCCCGCCTCCGGCGCCCGCCAGGTAGCCGGTCAGTTCACCGATCGCTTCGGCGGAGCCGGCGATGACGCCCAGGAGCGCCGGGTTAAGGCCGACCGACGGCGCCGCGGCCGCGCACACGGCCGCCAGCCCGGGGATCGGAAGGAAGATCGCACTGGCGCCGATGAGGCTGAAGAGCCATACGCCCGGGTATCCAATCGTCCTCGCCTCGAACGAGCCGGCCACCCACAGGGCCGTCACCAGCAGCACGTAGCCGGCGACAGCGGCCAGTATCAGTGTCGTGATGAGGCCGTTGCGGTGGGCGACGAGCCAGGTGATCGATAGGTTGGCTCGGACTATGCGTAGCATGACCTCGAATTGTAGTGGTCGGGCCGAACCCTCAGAAGAACCGCTTGCCCAGCTCGACGCCGGAATAGCAGACGTATGAAATCGCGATCGACCGGATGATCTTGCCTGAGAGCACGACTGCTAGGAAGCGGCGATAGGGGTATCCAAGGCCGCCGGCCGCGAGGCCGGCAAGGTCGAAGAACGGGTTGGGGATCAACGCGAACAGGAAGAGGACAGGCACGCCTGCCTTGACCATCCAGCCGTGTACCCGGCGATAGTGCGGGCTGCGCATCGCGATCGACTGTCCGCTCTTCCCCGCCAGGTAGCCGGTCGTCTCGCCCAGCGCCTGCGCCATGCCCGCCAGCATGCCGACCGCCAGCGGATTCAGGCCGGACCCGGGGGTGGACGCGACGCACGCCGCCGCCGCGCCCGGAACAGGCAGAATCAGCGAGGCGCTTCCCACCAGGTTGACCAGAAAGACACCGGGATACCCAACCTGGCCGGCCTCGAGCCAGCCGGCGGCCCAGGCCACCCCGCCGCACACCGTGGCGATAACCGCGACCGCAAGCATGGCGGTCCGTTGCCAGGGCTCGAGTTGTCCGCTGGCAACGGAACGGATGCCTTCGGCGATCCGGGACCGTAGCGGCGAGTTCTTATCCTGCAATGGTTGAATCAAGAGAGGGCCAGGCTGCCCCGGCCCCCTCGCCTACCCCGGGACCTTCAATTGGCGCCGGCGGCGACCGGCGCCGGCATCTCCTGGCTGGACGCAGCAAACGTCAGCCCATCCGCACCGGACTCCACGCGCACGTGGGTTCCCTTGCGGAACTCGCCCGCAAGGATCCGCCTGGCCAGCGCGTTCTCCAGGTGGCGCTCGATCGCCCTGCGCAAGGGCCGTGCCCCGTAGACCCGGTGGAAGCCTTCCTTCGCCAGCCACTGCTTCGCCGCGTCGTTCAGCTCGATCGTCACGCCAAGCTCCCGGACCCGCTCGGCGACCTCGGCGATCACCAGGTCGACGATCCGGATCAGGTCCGCCTGCGAGAGCGAATCGAAGACGATGATGTCGTCGATCCGGTTCAGGAATTCTGGCCGGAACGCCTTCTTCAGCGCCTCTTCCACCCCCGCGCGCACCCTTTCACGCTCTTCGGAGCTCGATTCGCCTGCACGCTTGAAGCCGACCGCCTCGCGGGCCACCCCTTCCGTCCCCAGGTTGCTGGTCATGATGATGACCGTGTTCCGGAAGTCAACGGTCCTCCCCTGCGCATCCGTGAGACGCCCGTCGTCGAGCACCTGCAGCAGGACGTTGAAGACCTCAGGGTGGGCCTTTTCGATTTCGTCGAACAGGACGACCCGGAACGGCCGGCGGCGCACCGGCTCTGTCAGCTGACCGCCATCACCATACCCCACATAGCCGGGCGGGGCGCCTATGAGCCTCGACACCGTGTGCCGCTCCTGGTACTCCGACATGTCGATCCTGACCATGTTCTCTTCGTCGTCGAACAGGAACTGCGTCAACGCCTTGGCAAGCTCGGTCTTCCCGACCCCTGTGGGCCCCAGGAAGATGAAGCTGCCGATCGGGCGATGCGGGTCCTTTAGCCCGGCCCGCGCCCTGCGGATCGCGTCGGCCAGCGCTTCGATCGCACGGTCCTGCCCGATGATCCGCTCGTGCAGCCTCTGCTCGAGCTTGAGCAGCCGCTCAGCCTCGCCCTCGACCAGTCGCGCCACCGGAATCCCGGTGCGCGTGGCTACCTGCTCGGCGATCCGTTCCGCGGTGACCGTCATGTCGACGTGGTGACCCGCCTTGAACGCCGCCGCCGCCTCGGCGTGCGCCTTCTCCAGGCCGTCCCGCTGAGCCTTCAGTCGTGCAACCGCCGCGGCATCTTCCCGCCCTTCGGCGGCCGAGATCTCCTCGGCCAGGCGTCGCAGCTCCCCTTCCCGTTCCCTGATCGGGGCAGGCATGGAACTCGCCAGGATCCTCAGCTTGGCCGACGCCTCGTCCATCAGGTCGATCGCCTTGTCAGGCAGCTGCCGGCCGGTGATGTACCTCTGGCTCAGGCGTGTCGCGGCCTCCAGTGCGTCGTCGGTAACGCGCACGCCGTGGTGCTTCTCGTAGCGCGGCCGCAGCGACTGGAGCATCCGCATCGCAACCTGGACATCGGGCTCGTCGACCGTGACCGGCGAGAACCTGCGCTCCAGCGCGGCGTCGGACTCAATGTGCTTGCGGTACTCGTCGGGGGTCGTCGCACCGACCACCTGCAGTTCCCCGCGCGCCAGCGCGGGTTTCATCATCTGGCTCGCGTCGATCGCGCCCTGCGCCCCGCCGGCTCCCACTACCGTGTGAATCTCGTCGATGAACAGGACGACGTCGCCCTGGGCGCGCTTCACCTCATCGAGGATTGCCTTGAGCCGCTCTTCGAATTCGCCCCGCATGCTCGAACCGGCGACCAGCGCGCCCATCTCCAGTGAGATCACCCGCCGCCCGCGCAGCGCCTCGGGTACGTCTCCGGCGACGATCCGCTGCGCCAGTCCCTCCACGATCGCGGTCTTGCCCACCCCGGCACCGCCGATCAGCACCGGATTGTTCTTGGTCCGGCGCATCAAGATCTGCATGACGAGGTTGATTTCGCTCTCCCGGCCGATCACCGGGTCGAGCTTCCCCTGCTTTGCCAGCGCGGTGAGGTCGGCGCTGTACTTCTCGAGCGCCTGGTACTTGGCCTCGGCCCGCCGGTCGGTCACTCGCTGCGTGCCTCGGATCGTCTGCAGCGCCTTGTAGATGCGCTCCTGGGTAACGCCGAAGCCGCTCAAGATGGCGCCCGACTCACCGCGCGGGTCGGCGACCACCGCCAGCAGCAGGTGCTCGGTGCCGATGAACTCGTCCTGCAGCCGTTCCGCTTCGGCGCGCGCGTTCTCCAGCGCCTGCAGTACGCGCGGCGTGGCGTAGATCTGGGTCACGGGCTGCCCGGTGCGCGGGCCCTGCTCCAGCGCCTTTTCGAGCCGCTGGACCACCATCGGCGGCTCGATGCCCATCAGCTTGAACACCTGGACCGGCAGGCCGTCCTTCAGCTCGAGCAGGGCAAGCAGCAAGTGCTCGGAGTCCCACTGGCTGTGGCTGTACCGGCGCATGATCTGCTGCGAGTCTGAGATCGCTTCTTGCGCCTGTGACGTGAAATCTTCCTGTCTCAATACCATCTTTTTCTTCCGGGGAGGCCTGACCTCGCCCGTCTCCTGCGGCCCGTCCTCCGCCTCGTATTCAGGATCGTTCTGGCAGGGCTCTCATCCCCCTGATCGCGACCAGTTCTCTGCGCAATTCGTCGATCTCGGACTCAAGCTCCTCGATCCTCTCGTTCAACCTGGCCATGGCAAAAGCCCCGGCAACGTTTACCCCCAGCTCGTCGATCCAGCCCTTCATCTTCAACAGTCGATCCACATCCTCATGGGAGTACATCCTCCGGTTGCCGTCTGACCGTCGCGGCGTGATCAGCCCCTCGCGCTCGTAGATGCGCAGCGTCTGCTGATGCACTCCGACGATGTGCGCCACGACGCTGATCGTGTAGCAGGGCTCGTCGTAGTCGACTGGCCGGTTTCCCGGCCGCTGCTGCGTCACCTTGCCGCCTCGTGCCCGGCCGCCCGCAGCTGCTCGAGGAGCTTCCGCTCCTGTTCAGACAGCTGCTGCGGGACCGTGACCGCGACCGTCGCGTACAGCGATCCCGGCTCTCCGCCGCCCATGCGAGGCATCCCCTTTCCAGCGATGCGAAATGTCCTGCCGGCAACCGTCCCGGCCGGGATCTTCAAGGCGATCTGCCCGGTCATCGTCGGAACCCTCGCTTCACCGCCCAGGATCACGTCGAGGTAAGGCACTTCAACGGTCGTGTGCAGGTCCGCGCCTTCTCTGCGGAACCTGGGATCACCCTTCACCGTCACGGCCAGGATGATCTCCGAGTCTGCGGAAGGCCGTATGCGAACCCGTCCGCCGTCTTCGATCCCGCTCGGGATCTTGACTTCGAGGCGCACCTGTCGAGCACTCCCGCCGGCCCCCTGGCACGATGCGCACCTGCCCCGCCCGCGCCGGCCCGAACCCCCACAACCTGAGCACGGTTCGTGCCTGTCGAATGAGATAAGCCGTGTCGCGCCGGTGAAAGATTCGGAGAGCGTGACCTCGACTCTGACCTCCGGCGCGGCCGCACGCCCCGGCCCGTAGCCGAAGCCGTTGCCGTCGCCAGGCTCGACGCCTCCCCACCCGCCTGCGCCGGTCGGTGTGCCAAAGCCAAATCGACTGAAGATCCCATCGAACCCTCCGGAAGCCGCGCCCGGGCGGCCGTATCCGCCACTGCGGGCGCCCGCGAAGCCGGCGCCGGCCTGGCGTAGCTGCTCGGCGTGCTTCCAGTCGCTCCCGTACTGGTCGTAGTCCTTGCGGGTCTGCGGCACCGACAGGACGTGGTAAGCCTCGTTGATCTCCTTGAATTTCTCTTCGGCGCGCTTGTCCCCCGGGTTCACATCAGGGTGGTACTGCCTGGCGAGCCGCCGGTACGCGTCCTTGATCTCTTTTGAGGTGGCCTCTCGTGCGACACCGAGAGCGGCATAGAATTCAGTCATAACAGGAATCCTATGTCATCTAAGGGCGAACATCAAGAGTTCTGTTATATATTCTTCAGCCTTCTTGATAATCCGACTATCAACTTAGGTCGTGCACTCACCGGTCGCGCGGTGACGCGTCCATAGCAAATATGGCGTCGGGCCCGCCATGCGGGCACCTTCAGAGGAGGGAACCGATGGCCCTGGAGCGTTGTAACCCGATCAAAGAAATGCGCAGGATGGACGAATGGATGCGGCGCCCCTGAGACTTGCTCGGACAGGACGACGGCGCCCTGGAGGCGTGGGGCATCCCCCTCGACGTCGTGCAGGACGGCGTCAACATCGTCGTGCGCGCGTCGGTCCCGGGCGTCGACCCGAAGCAGATCAGCGACGCCCTCGAGAACGACACCCTGGTCATCAAGGCCGAGACCCGCTCGGAAACCGGGTCAAAAGACGCGCGAGTACCTGGTGCGTGAGCGCCGCCCGGGCCAGTTCTACCGTGCCGTGCGCCTGCCGCACACGGTCGGCCATATCTGGATATCGGCGTACCAATGACCTGGGCACGGCGGCCAGCCGCCCCGGGCCCGTACGTTGCCCGCGGGGTACCCACGGAAGTCAGCGCATTTCGTTGACCCCTCATGCGGTCGTTTGCTAGTTTTTGCTGGCACCCAACTGACGACGTGACAGGACAGGCCCTGCCAATTGACCACCCCTTGTACGGCCCCCAAGCCGCCGCCGATGCCAGGCTTCTTCGGCAGGTACCAGTCGGCAATCGACCAGGCGATGCGGTCGAACCTGCGGCCGCGGCAGGCACCGCTGTTCACGACCCTGCGCTACTACCTGGGATGGGTCGACACCGAGGGGAACTACGACCCCCAGCCCGCCGGCAAGCGCGTCCGGCCAACGCTGTGCATGCTCGCCTGCGAGGCGGCCGG
>Ga0194128_10000937_pt1 | contig 51961 bp, 48 predicted proteins | sample TA2KigCa65mmetaG_FD_148650 | JGI IMG/M metagenome (GOLD analysis project Ga0194128, IMG submission 148650) | Freshwater microbial communities from Lake Tanganyika, Tanzania - TA2015037 Kigoma Deep Cast 65m | ecosystem: Environmental > Aquatic > Freshwater > Lake | place: Tanzania: Lake...
TGCCCGCGATCGAAGTGCCGCCGCCGCGCGCACTCGCGCCGCCCGCAGCGGCTGCGCCAGCGGGGTCGCCTGCGCCCAGTCCGGTGGCGGTAGCTGAAGAGAAGCCGCGCCCGCGGCGCGCCGTGCTTTCACCGGACGCGCTCGCGGCGCCCACGAGCCGCAAGGCCCTCCGCGCGCTGGAAGAGAACGTGGGCGCGTACGAGCGCAACATCGCGCTCGACTCCGGGGACATTCGGCTGCGTTACACGCTGAATCCGGAGCTGACGCGGGCGATCTGGCGCATCGTCGACCAGGGCCGCGTCGAGCGTGCGCACATCGTGGTGATGGACCTCGAGACGGGCGCACTCGCGGCGTACGTGTCCACCGACCCGAGCACGTTCCCGCCCGACCGCGCGTACCCCGCTGCGTCGCTCGTGAAGGTTGTTACGGCGGCGGCGGCGCTCGATGCCGCGCCGTCGCTCGCCGGCGCCACTTGCCGCTACGCGGGCAGCCCATACGTGCTCACGCCCGCGCGTCTGAATCCGCCCAAGCGCGGCAACGAGATCACGATGGGGAAGGCGCTCGCCACGTCCAACAATCAGTGCTTCGCGCAGTGGGCGGTGCATCGCGTCGGCGCGCGCGGGATGCTCGACGCGATCGATCGCTTCGGCCTGCTCTCTCCGCCGGCGCCCGATCATCCGCCGGGCGACGTCGAGGACCCGGGCCATAACAGCTTCGCGCTCGGCAAGCTCGGCTCAGGGCTCGACGGCCTGATGATCACTCCCCTCCACGCCGCGCAGCTCGCGGGCACGCTCTCGCACGGCCGCCTCGTCGAGCCGCGCTGGATCGACTCGGCGCTCGGCGCGCACGGTGAGCCGCTCGCAGTCACGGGTGCGTCGGCGGACCGCGCCGTCCTCTCGGAGCGCCTCGCCGGGCAGCTGCGCGAGCTGCTCACGGAGACCACCGAGCGCGGTACCGCGCGGCGCGCCTTCCACCCGCGCGGGAGAGCGCTGCTGCCGGGGATCGAGGTCGCAGGGAAGACGGGCAGCCTCACGGGCAAGAATCCGCCCGGCCGCTACGAGTGGTTTGCGGGTGTGGCGCCGGCGAACGCGCCGCGAATCGCAGTCGCGACCGTATCGGTGCAGGGGCCGCGCTGGTGGACGAGCGGCAGTCAGCTCGCTGCCGAGGTGTTTCGCGCGACGTTCTGCCCGAACGGGAAGTGCTCGGCGGATGCGGCCAATCGGCTCGCCCCGCAGCAGCTTCAGCGGACCGTCGCGCGGGAGTAGGTTCGCCGCGCGGTCCTCGCAGCGCGGGGCGCGCGTTACTCGTGCCGGAAGTTCGAGAGCACCTTCGAGACGACGCTGCCGAGCCCGGCGGTTTCGCCGCCCTGCAGCGACTCGATACTCGGGAGACGCGCCACGAGGCGTTCGAGGCGAGATGAATCGCTGCGATCGATGCCCTCGAAGGAGAGGCCGAGGCCGTCGCCGGCGTCGTGCGTGACACGCGCCTTGACCGCGAAGGGCTCCTCGCGCGGCGACGCGTAGATGGCGAGCTCGAGGAGGTCGCCGACCTGGAGGCTCTCGTTGTACTCGACGCGCATGCCGCCGACCGAGAGGTCGCGGCCCAACAACACGGACTCCGCTTCTGCGTCGAGCCGCGCCACTTGCTTGGAGAACGCCCCCCGCGCGTGCTGGCGACGCTCCTGCTTTGTCGCGGAGTCCTTCACCGGGGCGGGCGGCTTCGCTGGAAGTTTCGGCAACGACTTCGCCTTCGGCATGACGGCGGGTTTGCTCGCGGGCTTCGCGGCGGCGGGCGCTGCGGCCGGCGCGGCGGCGCGGGCAGGCGCCTTCGCCCCGAACACGCGTGGGTCGTCCATGCCTGCGGCCTCGCTCACGCGCTTCATCAACTCGCGCACTTCGGCGAGCTTTTCCTTCGAGAGGTCTTCGTAGGCGAGGCCCATCTCGTAGCGGCCCTGGGCGTCGGGCCGCGCCGAGACGCGCACGACCTTGCATGGCAGTGCGAGGCCGTTGGGCGCGAGCTCCTTCGGCACCGGCAGCGTGAAGCGCGAGCCGGCCGTCAGCGGATCGCCGAGCAGGCGGCAGCCGCGCTGCGAGATGTCCGCGAGCAGAGCGGTCTTGCGGCGGAACAGCGAGCGGAACGAGATCTCGAGCCCGATCGCCACGCGCTCTTCGCGGCGCTTTTCCTCACCGGCGTAGAGCGCGCGGAGGAGCACGAGCCGCAGTGCGACGTCGTGGATCGGGCGGCGCAATAACAAGTCGAAGCCGACGCGCCGGAGCATCGCGCGCAGCGTGTTCGAGTCTTCGGTCACGACTGCGATGCGATAAGGGCTCGAGCGCGGCCAGTCCTTCGTGAGCATCGCGCGGCGCGCGGTCGTGACGATCACGCGCCCCGGCGGCGCGACTTGCTGCGGGATCGCGGCGCCACGCAGATGCGCGAACTCGACGCCCATCTGGTCGAGCAAGGCGACGATGTCGTTCAGCTCACCGTCGTCGACCACGAGCATTGCCGGTGCCTGGGGCATGCATCCCTCTTCGCCTCGGCACGTTTCGGATGCGCGATTGTCAGGCTGAAGGGGCGAAACCGCTGCGCAGCGGCTTTCTCGCGGCAAGCCAAAGCAGCGCGAGGGCGAGCAGCAACCAGAGTGCGGCCTCGCTCACAGAATCGGGACGCGGCAGCGCACGGGCAGCGGGCGAGATCTCGGCGAGAGTCGCGGCGAGGTTGTTCGCGACGTGGCACGCCACCGCGGCCCACGTGCTTTGGGCGAGCCAGGCGACCGCTCCGAGGTAACAGCCGAGCAGGAACGCGGCGGGCGTGTGGACCCAATCTCCGTGGAGGGCCCCGAACACGACCGCGGCGGCCGGAATGCTCCAGGCGCCGATGCCGCGCGCGAGTCCGCGCTGCAGCCCGCCGCGCAGCAAGAGCTCCTCGCCGATGCCCGTGGCGATGCCGAACGCGAGCAGCACGAGCCACGCCGCGCGCTCTGCGCCGGCGCGCGCCGCGGCGTCGAGCTGCGCAAGGGAGCCCGTCTCGCGCAGGCCGAGTGCCTCGACCGCGAAGCCGAGGGCGCCCGAGAGCGCGAGCGTGCCGAGCAGGCACGCGAGCAGCGAGGATGCGCCGAGCCGGCTGCGCACGAGGCCGAGGCCTTCGCGGATCGTGCGCTGCTGCGAGAGGGCGACGAGCCCCGCGAGCCCGCACCAGCACACCTGCAGCGCGAGCGTCTGCCACAGCACGAAGTGCTCGGCGCGCATCGCCGCGCGCAGCGCGACCGGCAGCGCGGGCGCCGCCACTGCGGCGAGCAGCGCGAGCAGCGTGAGGTCGACGCGGCGCGAGTGCATGCCGCGAAGTTCGCACGCCCGAAGGCTCACGCGACTGGAACCCATCTCAGTATTCCTACCGTCGCCGGGCGCTTCGTCTTTCTCCGTCTGGCCAGCCGGCCAGATCCGCGCGCCGGGCTCGGTCCAGAATTCTGAGATGGGTTCTAAGCTGCGCGCATGGCTGCCACCCCGCTCGCGCCGGCGTTCTTGATCGCGCTCGACGTGCTCGTGGACTCGAACTTTCGGCGCACGGTCGTGCTGATGCTCGAGCACGATCCCGAGCAGGGTGCGATCGGAGTCGTGATCAACCGGCCGAGCGACGTTCCGCTCGCGCAGCTGTGCAAGACACAGAGCATGCGCTGGCTCGGATCGCCGACGACGCGCGTCGACTGGGGTGGCCCGGTCGGCGAGGACCAGGGCTTCGTGCTGCTCGACGACGCGGCGGCCGAGGGTGTCGATGGCGCGATCTCCCTAATGCCTGGGCTGCAGTGGGCGCGCTCGCGCGCTGCGCTGAAGCGGCTCGCCGACGACCCGGAGGTGAAGGCGCGCGCGGTGCTCGGCTATGCGGGCTGGGCGGCGGGGCAGCTCGAGGCCGAGATCGCCGCCGGCGCGTGGCTCGTGGTGCCTGCGCTTCCGCGCATCGTGTTCGACACGGAGCCGGGTGCGCGCTGGGAAGCTGCCGTGAGGAGCATCGGCGTCGAACCCGCGAGCCTCGTGGCATCGACGAGCGTCAACTAACGCGAACGGCCGCAAGCGAAGCGCGCAGCATGGGGCGAGTCCGCGACCCCGGGACCCTCGATGCCCTGAGAGAGCAGGTTCACTGCGAAGACTCGGCCCTCGATCTGCCCCCGCGCTTGGCGGAGTAGAGGGCGCGGTCGGCGGCGTCGAGCAGCGTGGGAGAGTCGGCGACGGTCGGTTGCCAGGCGGAGACGCCGGCAGAAATCGTTACGGGCAGGCGCGCGTGTTCGTGCATGAACGGCGCGCTCCCGACGCGCGCGCACAGCCGGTGCGCGAAGAGCTGGGCGCCGCCGAGGTGCGTCTAGGGCAGCAGCACGAGGAACTCGTCGCCGCCGAGGCGACCGACACAGTCTTCGCGGCGCGTCGCGCGCGCGAGCAGGTCGCCGAGTTGACGCAGCACGCGGTCGCCGGCGAGGTGACCGAAGCCGTCGTTCAGCTGCTTGAAGTGGTCGACATCGAGCAGCACGACCGAGAGCGGACGCTCGTGACGCCCGGCGCGAGCGATCTCTCGGTCGAGCTGCTCGAGAATGAAGCGGCGGTTGCGCAGCTCGGTGAGCGCGTCGACTCCGATCAGGCGAAACACGGCCTCGTGGTACTGCGCCTCGACGTCGCGCCGGTCGAGGTACTTCAGCGCGGCCTCACCGACGCGGATCAGGTCGCCGCTCTGCAGCTCCTTGACCTCGCCGGGGTGCAGCCGCTCGTCGTTGAGCACGGTGCCGTTGGTCGAGCCGAGATCCTCGAGCAGCGCGGTCGTGCCGTGGCGCCGCACCGCGCAGTGACGGCGCGAGACGCCGGTCGCCGTGAGCGTGACGTCGCAGCCGGGCGCGCGGCCGAGCACGACATCGCCGCGATCGAGAGGCACCGGGCGCGCGATCTCGGGGCCCGTGAGGCAAACGAGAAAGCGCGAAGGCATGGCAGCTGCGTCGCCATCCACCCAGCGATCGAGCCTCTGCGTATCCGTATTTCTGCGTACGGCTTCCATCCGCCCTTTCTTCGGACACGCTGTCTCGGAGCTGACGCGAAATCTTCGCCTGCTCGGTTCGGCCCGCTCGGCTCGGTTTGGTCGGTGATTCTCAAAAGAACCTGTTGACTTCTAAAAAAGAACCACGCTAAAACAGCCGAGTGACGGCTGCCTTCCGCTACGACCAGTTCTGCCCGCTCGCGCGCGCCGCCGAGGTGCTCGGTCACCGCTGGAGCTTGCTCGTGCTGCGCGAGCTGCTGCTCGGTCCGCAGCGCTTCGCCGACCTGAAACGCCGCCTCGCGGGCGTGAGCACCTCGGTGCTCGCGGCGCGCCTCGCCGAGCTCGAGGCGCACGGCGTGATCGAGCGGCGTCAGCTCCCGCCTCCCGCGGCGCGCGAGGTCTACGCGCTCAGCGCGCTCGGCGTAGAGCTGCGGCCGGTACTCATGTCGCTCGCGCGCTGGGGGCTGCACTTCCTGACGACGCCGAGGCGCGGCGACCACATCGAGCCCGAGTGGGTGCGGCTGGCCGCCGAGATGTTCGCTGCGCAAGGGCCCACGCCCGCTCGCGTGTTCGAGCTACACGCGCGCGCGCGGGGCAGCTCGCCGGAGGCCCGCTTCCGCGTCGCGGGCGGCGCCGCCGGCACGCGCATCGCGGACGACGCGGCGCGCGTCGACGCGAGCGTGTCCGCTCCCGCGGCGACGTTGTTGGGGCTGATGAGCGGCGCCGTGCGCGCGAGCGATCTCGCGAGCGCGAGGCACGCCTCGCTGAGCGGCGATCTCGCCGCGCTCGCCGAGTTGCCCGCTTTGTTTTCGATGTCCCCCGCGCCCAACCCGTCGAGCCTCGGCTCGACTCCATGAAAGGAAACTCGACATGGCACTCAAACTGATCGGCGCCGGCCTCTCCCCGTTCGTGCGCAAGGTGCGCGTCGTTCTCGCGGAGAAGGGCCTCGCCTACGAGCACGAGCCGCTCACGCCCTTCGGCCCCAACCCGGAGTACCGCAAGCTGCATCCCCTCGGAAGGATCCCGACGCTGACCGACGGCGACAAAGTGATCCCGGACTCGTCGGCGATCGTCGTCTACCTGGAGAAGATCGCGCCGAATCCGCCGCTGATTTCGGCCGACGCTTATCAGGCCGCGCGGACGACGTGGTACGAGGAGTACGGCGACAGCGCGCTGGTGGCGGCCGCAGCCGTGTTCTTCCAGCAACGCATCCTGTTCCCGCTCTTCATGAAGAAGCCGGGCGACGAGGCGGTCGTGGCGATCCGGTCGTCGCAGCGCATCAGCGGCAGCTCGAGGATTGGGCCGACGAGGCGCTCTACTGGTACGTGATGGCGTTCCGCTGGCAGCCGAAGAACGGGGCGGCGAGCGCCGACGCGATTCTGCGCGGACTCACGCTGCCGAAGCTGCTCCACCCGCTGATCGCGCGCGTGATTCAGAGCAACGTGCGCAAGCAGGTGCAGGCGCAGGGCACGGGGCGGCTGCCGGACTCGGTGCTCGCGCGCGAGTTCGGCGAGAAGCTCGACGACGTGGTGCGCATGCTCGGCGACCGCGAGTACCTGTTCGCGGATGCGCCGAGCGTGGCCGACCTCGCGGTGTTCTCGCAGCTGAAGTTCGCGGATGCGGATGCTTCGCCCGAGACGCGCGCAGCGATTCGGAAGCGGCCGAGGCTCGTCGAGTACATGAAGCGGGTGGAACAGGCGACCGGGGGCTGAGCGATGCGCGCGTCGGAGGCAGTCTTATTAGGCATCGTGGCGTGCGCGGCGCCTTCACACGCAGACGAGGCGTTCTTCCGCGCCTGCGAAATCGAGCGCCGCGCGGCGCTCGTGAACGCCGACGGCGCGGCCCTCGCGCGGCTCATGCAGGACGGCGCGCAGTACGTCCACTCGAACGGCGACGTCGACGACAAGGCCGAGCTGATCGCGCGCATCGCGAGCGGCGAGCTTCGCTACCGCAACATCTTCGCGGAGGAAGAGCGCTACGCGTGCAGCGCGAGTGCGTGCGAAGTCAGCGGTACACAGAAGCTCGACGTGAGCGCGGGCGGGCGCGACGTGACGCTGCGCAACCAGTTCAGCGTGTCGTGGCTGAACGCCGGCGGCGCGTGCCGGTTCGTCGCGTATCAGTCGCGGCCGCTCGCGGCGCCGAAGTAGCTCCACGCCGCGCCGATCACGAGCTGCGCCGCGAGCAGCGTGAGCACGCTCTTGTAGAGGCGCGTGAACGCGCGCTCCGAGATGCGGTCGAGCAGGCGGCTCCCGACCCAGGTCCCCGCGATCGCGCACGTGCCGCAGAGGGCGAGCAGCGCGAAATGCTCGCGGAAGGCGAAGCCGAAGCCCGCGTAGAGCACGAGCTTCGCGACGTGGCCGAGCGCCTGGACGCCCGCCTGCGTGCCGATGACGGCTTGGCGCGAGAGACCGAGGTTCAGGAAGAACGGTGCGACGAGCGGGCCGGTCGCGCCGATCGTCACGTTGAGGAAGCCCGCAGCGAAGCCGAGCGCGGTGAAGCGCGCGTTCGTGTCGGTGCCGAGCTTCGCCCCGAGCGCGAGCCAGCCCGGCCGCCACGTCGCGACCAGCACGAACGCGCCGATCACGGCCTCGAGCGCGCGCTCGGGAATCTCGTTCGCGAGGAGCAGGCCGAGCGCGCCCATCGGCAACAGCGGCCAGCCGTAGCGCCACAGCAAGTCGTAACGCGCGTGCTCGCGCTGAATCACGGTGCGCGAGAAGTTCGAAGCGAGCTGGATCGCGCCGTGCAGCGGAATCGCGGCGAGCGGCGGGAGGAACACGAGCATGATCGCGAGCAGCGTCATCCCGCCCGCCATGCCGACGACGGCCGACAGGATCGCGGTGAAGAACGCGGCGACGCCGAGCAGGGCAATCGTCGCAGCGTCGAGCGCCGCGGCGTTCAGCACGGCGCGCGCGTGGCCCTGGGGCGAACATTCCGGCCGGGCCGAAATGATCGGGCGATCAAAACGGCCCGGCCAGAATGATCGCCGCGCGTCGCTGCGGCGCGGCCCAACTACGCCGCCTCGGCCGGAATCGCGCCGACGTAACGCACGTCGGGGCGGATCAGGCGCCCGCGCTCGCGCTCTTCGTCGACGTGCGCGAGCCAGCCGGCGACGCGTCCCACGGCGAAGATCGGCGAGAACGCCGCGCGCGCGAAGCCGAGCGCGTCGAGCAGCACCGCGGTGTAGAACTCGACGTTCACGTCGAGGCTGCGCCTCGGGTAGCGCTCGCGCAGCACGCGCACCGCGACACGCTCCACCGCGCGGGCGCGCGCGAGGTACGCGCTCGCGGTACGCTCGCTTCGAGCGCGCCGACTGCGCGCTCCAGCACCGCCGCGCGCGGATCGCGCACGCGATACACGCGGTGGCCGAGGCCCATCAGCCGCTTGCCCGCGTCGAGCTCCGCGCGCAGCCACGCCTCGGCGTTCTCGGGCGCGCCGATGCCGTCGAGCATGTCGAGCACTGGGCCCGGCGCGCCGCCGTGCAGCGGACCCTTGAGCGCACCGATCGCCGCGACGATCGCCGAGATCGCGTCCGAACCCGTGGACGCGACGACGCGCGCCGTGAACGTCGAAGCGTTCATGCCGTGCTCCGCGACCGTCACGAGATACGCGTCGAGCGCGGCGATCTCCGCCGCACTCGCGGGCGCGCCGCGCACGCAGCGCAAGAAGTCCGCGGCGTGCCCGAGCGCCGCGTCCGGCGCGATCGGCTCCTTGCCCGTGCGCAGCCGCGACCACGCCGCGGCGAACACCGCGAGCGCCGCGCTCAGACGCACGCGCAATGCATGCACGCTCTCGCTCGGTTCCTCGCGCAAGCTCGCCGCCGCAGCGCGCAGCGCCTCCATGCCGTCGCCTCCGCCGAGCGCCTCGCGCAGCGCCGCGACGCGCGCGGACGCCGCGACGCGCGCGGCGCCGAGCTCGCGGGCGAGCGCCTCGCTCTCGCTCGCACTCGGCAGCGCGCCGTTCCAGAGCAGCGCCGCGACGTCTTCGAAGCGCCGCGTCTTCGCGAGCGCCTCCACGTCGTGGCCTCGCACGACGAGCCGCCCGCGCTCGCCGTCCACGAGCGAGAGCCGCGTCTCCGCCACGATCACGCCGTCGAGCCCGACCAGAACTTCCGTCGCGTTCGCCATCGCCGTTTCTCCTTCGCTCGCCGCCGGGCGCAGGCGCGAGCCGTTGACGACATGCGCAGCATCGACCTAATCAATACGTCTGTAAATCTTGATCAATCAGTCAACGTGGAGATCTCCGATGAGTCCCGAACGGCGCACACGCGACGAGATGAGCGCGAGCGAGGCGGCGAAGTACCTGAACGTGAAGCTGCCGACGCTCTACGCCTACGTGAGCCGTGGCCTACTGCGCTCGCTCGCGCCCGAGAGCGGCAGCCGCGCGCGCCGCTACCTGCGCAGCGACGTCGAGGGTCTGCGCGCGCGGCAGCGCGGCGCCGCGGCTGCGCGCGCGCTGGCGTGGGGCGAGCCCGTGCTCGATTCCGCGATCACCGCGATGACGCCGCGCGGTCCCGCCTACCGCGGGCGCATCGCGCTCGATCTCGCGCGCCAGGGCGTCTCGTTCGAGGCGGCGAGCGAGCTGTTGTGGACGGGCGTGCTGCCAGCGGCCGACCTGCGCTGGGAGGTGCCGCGCGAGACGCCGGACTTTCGCGCGGTGGCAAGACTTCTCCCCAAGGACGCGAGCCGCACGAGCGCCGCGATCGCGCTCGTCGCGACCGCCGGCGTTCGCGACCGGCATCGCTACGACAAGCGGCTCGAGGCCGTGCTGCCGCGCGCGCGCCGGCTCGCGCGTCTGCTCGCGTGCTCACTCGCCCTCCCGACTTCGGCGACGCGCGCCGGCGAGGCGTGGCGCGAGCGCAGCATCGCGCGCGCCGTGCTGCGCGCCTGCGGTGTGCGCCAGACGCCGCGCGCCGAGCTCGCGGTCGACCGCTGGCTCCTGCTCTGCGCGGATCACGAGCTGAATGCGTCGACGTTCGCCGCGCGCGTCGCCGCGTCCACCGACGCGGATCTCTACGCCGCCGCGCTCGCTGGCCTCGCCGCGTTCTCGGGCCCGCTGCACGGCTCCGCATCGGATCGCGCCGAGGCGCTCGTCGCCGAGATTCCGCGGCCCGAGGATGCGGAGCGCGTCGTGCGCGAACGCTCGCGGCGCGGCGAGCGCACGCCGGGCTTCGGCCACGCCTTCTATCGCGAACACGGCGACCCGCGCGCGGTCGTGCTGCTCGAAGAGGCGTGGGAGATCGCGCCTCGCAGCCGCGAGGTGAAGACGGTGAGCGCGATCATCCGCGCGATGGAGCTCGCGCAGCGGCCGAAGCCGAACGTGGACATCGGCATCGTGGCCCTGCGCGCAGCGCTCGGCCTGCCGGTCGGCGCCGCATCGGGGGTCTTCGCCGTCGGCCGCAGCGCGGGCTGGAGCGCGCACGTGCTCGAGCAGTACGCGACCGAGCAGCTGCTGCGCCCGCGCGCGCGCTACATGGGCGCGCCGCCCGAGGATGCCGCGCCGCTCGCGGGCGAGTGACGCCCACGCGCGTCATGATGCGCGCCGCGGAGGGTGCGCGTGAACGCAGAGTGGCTCGTGAACGGGCTCGTGCAGTACGTCGTGTTGATCTTCTCGATGACGGTGCACGAGGCGGCGCACGCCTGGTGGGCGATGCGCAACGGCGACCTAACAGCTTATTTGGGCGGGCAGGTCTCGTTCGATCCGATTCCGCACATTCGCCGTGAGCCGATGGGCATGATCTTCATCCCGCTGCTCACCTACGCGCTGAACGGCTGGATGATGGGCTGGGCGAGCGCGCCGCTTTCCGTCCAGTGGATCCTGAACAACCCGCGCAAGGCCGCGGCCGTCTCGCTCGCGGGTCCGCTCTCGAACCTCGCGGTCGCGATCACCGTCGCGGTCTTGATCCGCGTACTCGTCGGCACCGGCACGATCACGCCGGGCAGCGTGTACGGCTTCGATGGCAGCGGCGTCGCTCTCGGCTTCGGCTACGTGCTGTGGTCGTTCTTCTTCCTCAACACCGTGCTGTTCGTCTTCAACATGCTGCCGATCCCGCCGCTCGACGGCTCGAGCGCGATCGGCCTGCTACTCGACGAAGACACGGCCTATCGGCTGCAAACCACGATCCGCCAGCCCATGGTCGCGATGATGGGCCTCGTGTTCTTCTTCGTGATCGGCGGCAAGCTCGCTTCGCCGGTGATCGGCGCTTTGGTCTCGCTGCTCTTCATCGGGATGTGACGCGCACTCAGAGCGCGAGCTCCATCCCGTCGCTCGCGATCTCGGCGCCGCCGGCGCGCACGTGCGCGGCTTCGGGCGAGCGGGCGTCGAGCATCGGGTTCGTGCAGTTCAGGTGCGTGTAGAGCGTTCGCCCGCGCATTCCGCCCAACAAGCGCAGGCTGCCGTCGGCGCCGCCCACCGGCGTGTGTCCCAGCGCGTGCGCGTCGGGCGCGCCCGGGCGCAGCGTGCGCAGCTCGCCGGCGCTGAAGAACGTGCCGTCGACGACGCGCACGTCGGCTTCGGCGAGCTCGGCGAGCGTCGCGCTGTCGAGGCGCTGGAGGTACGGCGCGTAGACGACGCGCTTGCCCGAGCGCTTGTCGACGACGCGCATCCCGAGCGTCGACTCGGCGCTCGCGCTCGCGATCGGCTGCGTCCAAGCCGGAGCTTTCCCGGGAATCGGGAACAGCTTCGCCTCGAGTTGCTCGCCGCGATCGAGGAAGAACGGCTCGTCGATCTTCACCGTGCCGAACGCCGGCGCGAGCAGCTGGAACATCGCGTTGTGCTCGAGCAGCGCGTCGCGGATCCACGGCGTCGTGATCACGCGGTACGAGAGCGAGTCCGTGAGCGAGAGCAGCCCGAGGGTGTGCGCGAGGCTCGCATCGGTGAGCACGATTGTGTCGAGCGGGACGCTGCGCGTGCCGGGCTTCGGGTGGAGGCCGGGGAAGCGCGCGAGCTGCTCGCGCAGGTCGGGCGTCGCGTTCACGAGCGACCAGCGCGCATCGCCCGCAGAGATCGCGAGCGAGGCGTGGAGGCGCGCGGGTACTGCGGGGTCGCCGCGGCGCGCATTCACCGAGTTCGCGCCGCCGCAGTTCCACTGCGGGAGCGCGCCGCCGCAGGTCGTGCCGAGGACGCGCAGGCGCACGAGTCGTTACGCCCGGATCAGCGAGAGTCGCACCGCGCCGTCGTCGAGCGCGGCCTCGCTCACGTGCATCCCTGTCACGTCGAGCCGGCCGTCGAGGTCGATCTCCACCGCGAGCACGTTCTCCGCGATGTACGCCGAGAACGCGCGCGCGGCTTCGCGCTGCGCGTCGGGAAGCCCGAGCGCGAGGCGGATGCGGTCCGACACCGCGAGGCCGGCGTCGCGGCGCGCTTGCTGGATCGCGCGCACGAGATCGCGCGCGACGCCCTCTTGCTCCAGCTCTCTCGTGAGCGCGAAGTCGAGCACGACGATCATCTCGCCGGACGCGAGCGCCTGGCACGCGACGCCCGGCTTCGGCACGAGCCGCAGCGTGAACTCGTCGCCTGTGAGGCGCTGCCCCCCGACCGTGACGCTGCCATCCGCGCTGCGCTCCCACTTCCCCGCCTTCGCGGCGGCGAGCACCGTCTTCATCTCCTGGCCGAGGCGCGGCCCGAGCGCGCGCGCGTTCACCGCGAGCTGGAAGCTCGCGAACGCCTCGATCGCGGGCTCCGCGATCACACGCTTCACGTTCACCTCGTCCTCGATCAGCGAGGTGAACGCCGCGAGCCGCGCGGCGTTCGGGCCGGCGATCGTGAGCGAGGCGAGCGGCTGGCGCACGCGCACGTTCTGCGCGCGCCGCATCGCGAGCGCGGTGGAGCAGGCGTCGCGCACGCGGTCCATGTCGGCGACGAGCGCGGCGTCCGCTGGGAGCGCGTTCGCATCCGGCCAGTCTGCGAGGTGAACGCTCTTGCCGGTGAGCCCGCGGTAGATCTCGTCGCTGAGGAACGGCACGAGCGGGCTCGCGACGCGCATCAACGCACACAGGCAGGTGAAGAGCGTGTCGTACGCGGCCTGCTTGTCGGCGCTCGCCTCGCTCGCCCAGAAGCGCGGGCGACTGCGGCGGATGTACCAGTTGTTGAGCGCGTCGAGGTAGGCGAGCACGCTCTGGCACGCACCCGCGATGTCGTACGCGTCGAGAGCGCGCTGCATCTCTTCCACGAGCGCGCGCGTCTTCGCGAGCGCGTAGCGATCGAGCACGTTCGTCGCGCTCGCGACCTCACGCGCGGTGACGGCGTCGGCGTTCGCGTAGAGCGCGAAGAAGTGCCACGCGTTCCACATCGGCAGCAGCACCGCGCGCACCGCGTCGGCGATCGGCTTGCCGTCCTTCTCCACGCGCAGATCGCCGCCGCGAAGAATCGGGGAGCTCATCAGGTACCAGCGCAGCGCGTCGGAGCCGTGCTTGTCGAACACTTCCTCGGGCTCGGGGTAGTTGCGCAGGCGCTTGCTCAGCTTCTGGCCCTGCTCGTCGACCGTGACGCCGTGGCAGATCACGTTCTTGAACGCGGGGCGATCGAACAGCGCCGTCGCGAGCACGTGCAGCGTGTAGAACCAGCCGCGCGTCTGCGCGACGTACTCGACGATGAAGTCGGCCGGGAAGTGATGCTCGAACCAGTCCTTCCTCTCGAACGGGTAGTGCACCTGCGCATACGGCATCGAGCCCGACTCGAACCAGCAGTCGAGCACGTCGGGGATGCGCCGCATCATCGACTTGCCCGTGGGATCGTCCGGGTTCGGGCGCACGAGCTGATCGATCGCAGGGCGATGCAGATCGATTACGGGCACGCCGAAGTCGCGCTCGAGCTCGGCGATCGATCCGTACACGTCGACGCGCGGGTACTTCGGGTCGTCGCTGCGCCACACCGGGATCGGCGCGCCCCAGAAACGGTTGCGCGAGATCGACCAGTCGCGCGCGTTCTCGAGCCAGTTGCCGAACAGGCCGTCGCGGATGTGGCCGGGGATCCAGTTGATCTCGCGATTCGTCGCGACGAGCCGATCCTTGAACTCGGACACGCGCACGAACCACGACGACATCGCGCGGTAGATGAGCGGCTGGTCGGTGCGCCAGCAGTGCGGGTAGTTGTGCACGATCGTCTCGTGGCGAATCAGGTCGCCGCGCTCGCGCAGCACGCGCGTGATCTTCGGGTTCGCCTCGAAGACGTGCTCGCCCGCCCAGTCCGCGACTTCGCTGGTGAACTTGCCCGCGTCGTCCACCGGCACGACCACGCCGATGCCATTCGCCGCGCAGATCGTGAGGTCGTCCTCGCCGAAGCCCGGCGCCATGTGCACGACGCCGGTGCCTTCTGCGACGTCCACGAACTCCGCTGTTAGAAAGCGGAACGCGTTCGCCTGCGATGCAAAGAATGGGAACAGCGGCGTGTACTTGCGCCCACCGAGCTCCGCGCCCTTCACGCTCGCGACTTGCTCGTAGCCCGCGAGCTCCTTCTCGTACTTCGCCGCGCACGCAGCGCCTAACACCACGCGCTTGCCGTCCTTCGCGAACACCGCGTAGTCGAGCGCGGGCCCGACCGCGAGCGCGAGGTTCGAGGGCAGCGTCCACGGTGTCGTCGTCCACGCCCAGAGCTCAGTGGGAGTCGAGTCGCTCGCGGTGGGCTCGAGCGCGAAGCGCACCGTGATCGCCGGGTCCTGTTTCTCGCGCGTGGCGTTGTCCATGCGTGTCTCGAAGTTCGAGACCGGCGTCTGCGCGGCCCACGAGTACGGCAGCACGCGCACGCCTTCGTAGATCAGGCCCTTGTCCCAGAGTCGCTTGAACGCCCAGATCACGCTCTCCATGTAGGAGGCGTCCATCGTCTTGTAGTCGTTCGCGAAGTCGACCCAGCGGCCTGCGCGGCAGATCGTGTGCTCCCACTGCTCCGTGTATCGCATCACGGAGCTCTCGCAGTGGCGGTTGAAGCGCTCGATGCCGTACTCGAGGATCGCCGCGCGCCCCGAAACCCCTAATTCCTTCTCCGCTTCCATCTCGGCGGGGAGGCCGTGGCAGTCCCAGCCGAAGCGGCGCTCGACGCGGCGACCGCGCAGCGTCTGGTAGCGCGGGATCACGTCCTTCACGTAGCTCGTGAGCAGGTGCCCGAAGTGTGGAAGACCGTTCGCGAAGGGCGGGCCGTCGTAGAACACGAACTCGTTCGCGCCGTTCACGCCCGCCGCGCGGTCCTCGACGCTGCGCTCGAACGTGCGCTCTTTGCGCCAACGCTCGGCCACGCGCTTCTCGATCTCGGGAAACGAGACCTGCGCGGGAACTTCGGGATACGGCGGGGACGCGCTGCGGGCGTTCATGAGGGCGCCGAAACTACTGATATCACCGGGGCTTTGCTGCCGTGAGATCGGTCGAGCCGGGCGGGCACGTCGCATGCAGAACCATCGGGACGCGCGCAACGTTCGGGAGCCGCGAGGGTTTCCCGATTGCGCGCGCCCTCGGTTCAGACGCTCCGGGCCCCTCCGCGCTCCGCCGAAGCCCCGGAGAGCCTGAAAACTCCTGGAGACGCAGCATGTTTCAGCGCTTCATGCTCCTCGGTCTCGCTCTGCTGTGCAGCCTCCTCTCGACGTGGACTCACGCGCAGGGCGCAAACATCGCGAACGTGAGGGTCGAGGTGACGATCGCTCGAACGTCGCTCGGCCCGGACGATCTCGACTTCGAGCTTCGCGTCACGGGGAGCGGTCTCGTCGACGGCACGCTGACGCCACCAAATGCGGCCGCTGTCGCGCTGACCCGTTCGGGAGCGGACCTGGTGCTGACGGACAGCTTCGCGAACGAAGCTGAGTTGAGCTCGCTTCTGCCGAACGGCACGTACCAGCTCAGAGTCAACGGCGGCGCGCTGACCGCGTCGCTCGTGTACACGCGCCCCAGCGTGCCGTCGCCCGCGATCGCCGAGCCGGGCGTGGGAGCCGTCGTGGCGCCGGGCTCGGTTCAGATCGTGTTCAGCGCTTGCGCCGCCTGCAACTTGGTCGGCGACTCGGTCGTGGCCGAGATCGAAGACGGCCAAGGTGCTTTGCTCGACGACGAGACGCTCACGGCGAGCAGCACGACCTGGACGCCACAGGGCGCGTCGGGCCCGCTGCTTCTTCCCGAGCGAGCCGAATTCGTCGCGCGCGTGACGCACACCGCCATTCGACAAGCGAACGTCACCACGAACGACGCCGACGGCACGCTGCTGTTCTCGCACGAGTTCGTGCAGTCGGACGAGGTGGACTTCGAGACGGGCTTCGAGCGGCCGCAGGGGCACGTTTGCCTCGCGGCGAACTACACGGCGCCTCCGGCGGGCTGCACGATTCTCACGAACGCGGAGCTTCAGGTGCTCGATTCGAGCGGCGTGTTCACGGCGCAGGTCGCAGGCCACGACCTCGAGTACACGCTCGCGGTTGCTGCGAGCGGCGCGCTCTCCGGAAACGCGGCCGCGGATCTCGACGACGACGGCTCGCTGGAAACGAGCGCCGCGCTCCGTGGTCGCTTGCGGGGCACGCGAGGCGATGTGCGCTCGCGGATCGCCTTCGCGCTCGAGAACGCGGCGCTGTCCGCGAAGCTGAAAGTGAAGCAGGTGGAGAGGCTCTCGATCGTCGGAGGCACCGTCACTGGCACGCGCCGCGCCAAGGGCGCGATCGGAGCGACGAAGATCAACGAGGAGACTCCCACGAATGGGCCGCTGCCCTTCGCGCCGCTCGGTTGGCTGCTCGAGCTCGACATCGACGGGGGCGAGCCGGTGCAAAACGCGCTGCTGACGCTCGAGGGCGGGCGCAGCTTCGCGCTCACGGGCAAGCACGGCTTCCGCGTCGCATCCGGCGCGTCCAGCTTCAAGCTGCGCTCAGCGGGCAAGGGGATTCGGCTCGCGCTCTCGAAGGTCGCGCTCGACGACTCGACGGCGCCGCTGACAATGACCGGAGGTGCGCTGCGAACGCGAGTGCTCGGGCAATCGGCGCGCGCGTCGGTTCCGTAGGGGCCGCGTCGCGGCCTGCTCAGCTCTTCGGCACCGCCGCCATCTCCGCTGCGATTGCGGCCTGTACTGCCGGGCGCTTCTGAATGCCTTCGAGGTACGCCGCTGCAGTGGGCGCCAGCGTCGCGCCGACGCGCTGCGCGAGCATCAGCGACCACGCGAGGTACGCGTCCGCGATCGTGAAGTGGTCGCCCACTGCGAACGCGCGGCCTTCGAGCTGCTTCGCTACGTACGCGAGCTTCTTGTCGAGCGCGCCGCGCGCCCACGCCTTCGCTTCCTGCGGCGAGTCGGGCGTGAACATCGTGGCGTAACAAGCCTTGTGGATCTCGGTGCCGACATAGTTCAGCCATTCGAGCACGCGGTAGCGATCGCGCGATCCCGGCGCAGGCAGAAGACCCGCGTTCGGCGCGGCGTCGGCGAGGTACTGAAGCACCGCGGCGTTCTCGGTGAGGATGCTGCCGTCGTCGAGGCGCAGCGTCGGCACCTGGCCCTTGGGCGAGACGGCGAGGAAGTCTTCCCCCGCCGCGGTGCGCTTGGTCGAGAGCGTGACGGCGGTGAGCTCGAGCGGGATGCCGGCCTCGCGCGCGGTGATGTGGCTCGCGAGCGAACATGCAAAGGGCGAGAAGTAGAGCTTCATGGTTGCCTCCGGATCGTGAGTACCTATTCTGTACCTAACGGTACATTATGAAGCGCACAGCGTCGAGCACGAAATCGGCCCCACGAAAGCGCGGCAGGCCCGCGGAGTTCCAGCGCGGCGCCGCGCTCGATGCCGCGCTCGCGACGTTCTGGCAGCGCGGCTACGGCGGCGCGTCGCTCGACGACCTGACGACCGCGATGGATCTCAACAAGCCGAGCCTCTACGCCGCGTTCGGGAACAAGCAGCAGCTGTACGAGGCCGCCGTCGACCACTACGTCGCGAACATCGGCGCCTCGTACCTCGCGCCGCTCGCGGCCGCGAAGCTGCGCGCCGCGCTCGATGGCTTCTTCGACGCGATGATCGAGGGTGTGTCCGGCAAGCACGGCCCGCGCGGCTGCATCGTCGCGTGCACACTGCCTGCGGAGGCGGGCGCCTCGAACGCCGCGCAGGCGAAGCTCGCCGCGGTGCTCGCGCAGCTCGACAGCGCGCTGGTTGCGCGCATCCACGCCGCGCAGCTGGCGGGCGAGATCGCGAAGCGTCGCGACGCGCGCGTGCTCGGCCAGCTCGTCACGAGCGGGATGCTGGCGCTCTCGATCCGCGCGCGCGCGGGCGCGAGCAAGCGCACGCTGCGCGCGATCGCGGACGAGATCGTGGCGGCGGTGCTGGCGCCCTGACAGCGCGCGTCAGCGCGCCGCTTCTCCCGCGCCGAGCGAATCGAGCGCTCTCCGCGCGTCCTCACGCACGCGCGCATCGGTGTCAGCGAGCGCACCGCGCAGCGCGTCCTCGATCTGCACCGCGAGCCGGGCGCGCGTCGGCTTGCACGGCGCGCACGTGAGCGCGTGGATCGCGTGGCGCCGCACCTTCGCGACAGGATCGGAGAGCTTGCGCAGGATCGGCTCCAGGTACGACTCGTCCGCGAGGTGATCCATCAGCTGGAGGCACCACCAGCGCACCTTCGCGTTGGGATGCTCGAGCCCGGCGATCAACGCAGCCTTCGCTTCGTCGCACACGCGCACGCGGCGCAGATCACCCGCGTTGATTGCGCCCACGAGCGCGACGATCGCTGCGTTGCGGCGCGACTTGTCGGCGAAAGCGGCGACGAGGTCGGCTGCAGAAGTCATGCGCGTCTCTACGTCCCGGGCGGGAAGAGTCTCGCGTCGCCGAAGATGCGCTCGCCTTCGCTCGACAGCGACCAAGCCGCGCCATCCGCCAACGCGACGACCTCCGCGGCGGCGGCCTCGGCATAGCGACTCACGGCCTCCAGAAAATCCGCGCCGCAGCGATTCAGATGCGGGAGCAGCTCGCTGCGCGCGGCGCCGATCGCGGTGAACTCTTCGCGCCGAGCGAGCACGTCGTCGAGCGGCGCGGCGGTCAATCGAAACAGTGAGATGTTCGGTGTCAGCTGCATTGCGCCTCCACTGGCCGCGACGACGCAACCCCCACTCGCGATCTTGCGCTCCACGGGCGCGCGAAGCTCGGGCCGGAGGAGCCGATTGCGAAAGGCGATCGGATCGCCGCCCGAGAGATAGAGGACGTCACACGAAGCGAGGAGCGCCGCGGCGTCCGCCGGATGCGTCACGTCGGCGATCGGCTCGAGCTTCGAGAAGCCAATCTGAGCGAAGGCTCTCTGCGCAGTCGCGAAGTGGGTGCGCAGCGACGCCACGCTCGGCGCAAGCCACGCGATTCGAGGATCGGAGCTGCCTCGCATCGCGTTCGACACCGCCTCGTTCGCGCTCGCGGGAAAGTCACTCGTGAGCCAGAGGTTCACGGCGCCGACTCGCCCAAGCTTCGCCCCATCGTGCGAACACGCGGCGCAGCGCCCGGTCGCAGCGCCGCGGTCTTCTCCGTGCGGGCGAATCCAGCACGCGCGTAGAGCCGCTCCGCGCGCCCATTGCCTTCGGTGACCTGAAGCTCGACTCGCTTCGCATTGCGCGCTCGCGCCCAATCAAGCACGGCGTCGACGACCAATCGGCCCACGCCCGCACGTCGCGCGTCCGGGTCGATCCACATCGCGCCGAGGTGCGCGATCTCGGGGCGCTCGCTTTCCAGACGCGCGTACACGACGCCGATCGCGCGGCCCGCCCGCTCGGCGATGAAGAGCGCGTGCGTCGGCGAAGCCGCGACGCCCGCGACGAGCTCCTCCCACTGCGCATCCGGCCATGCGCTCGCCCCTGCGAGGGTCTGCTGAAACGCGTCGGGTGACTCCGCAAGCGCGCGCAGGCGGATCTCGCGAAACGCGCGCCAGTCGGTCGCGCGCAGCTCGCGGATCGTTGCGCGTGTCTCGCCGGCTTCCATCGCCCGAGCCTAACGCCACGGTGCGCTTCGCCTCGCGCTATAGAGTCGCGCGCTCGGGAGGTCTCTCATGCGCGCAGCCGTCATGCGCTCGGGCCGAATCGTCACCGCCGACGTCGCGGAGCCGACGCCTGGGCCCGGACAGGTGCTCGTGAAGACGCTCGCGTGCGGCATCTGCGGCTCGGACCTGCACGCGCTGAAGCACGGCGAGCAGATGGCGCGCGTGTCGCGCGAAGTCGATGCCTGGGCGTTCGTGATGGACCTCTCGCGCGACGTCGTGATGGGCCACGAGTTCTGCGCCGAAGTCCTCGACTTCGGCCCCGGCTGCGAGCGCAAGCTGAAGCGCGGCGATCGCGTGTGCTCGATGCCGATGGTGCCCGTCGGCGATCGCATCGCGGGCGTGGGCTACTCGAACGAGTTTCCTGGCGGATACGGCGAGCGCATGGTGCTCGGCGAGCAGTGGTTGTTACGCGTGCCCGACTCGCTGCCGACCGAGGCGGCCGCGCTGACCGAGCCGCTCGCGGTCGCGGAGCACGCGGTCGCGAAGGCCGCGCTCGGCAACGGCGAGGCGCCGGTCGTGATCGGCTGCGGGCCGGTCGGGCTCGCGGTGATCGCCTCGCTCGCGCGCCGGCGCATCGCGCCGATCGTCGCCTCGGATTTTTCGCCCATTCGCCGCGCGCAGGCGGCGAAGGTGGGCGCGCACGTCGTCGTCGACCCCCGCAGCGAGGCGCCGATGGAGCGCTTCACGGCGAACGCGGGTGCGAAACAGGCCGTGATCTTCGAGTGCGTCGGCGTTCCCGGCATGCTCGCGCAGCTGATGAAGCAGGCGCCGCGCGGCGGGCGGATCATCGTCGTGGGCGTCTGCCTCGAAGAGGACCGCATCCAGCCGCTCGTGCCGATCTCGAAGGAGCTGAACCTGCAGTTCGTGCTCGCCTACACGCGCGAGGAGTTCACCGCGACGCTGCATGCGCTCGCGGACGGCGAGCTCGACGCGAGCGCGTTCGTGACGGGCAAGGTCGGCGTCGACGGCGTCGCGGGCGCGTTCGAGACGCTCGGCACGCCCGATCGCCACGTGAAGATCCTGGTCGAGCCGTGGCGCAGCGGCGGGCTCCAGTAACGAATGCCGGAGCTTCCCGAAGTCGAGGTGACGCGGCGCCGCATCGCGCCGGTGTTGGTGGGCCGAACGTTCGCGCGCGTCCGCACCACGAAGCCCTCGTACTTCTTCATCACGCCGCCCGAGAAGCTCCGGCGCGGGCTCGAAGGCCACACGGTGAAGGCGCTCGCGCGGCGCGGGAAGTATCTGCTCGCGGAGATCGACGGCGGCTCGCAGCTGTTGTTACACCTCGGCATGACGGGCCAGCTCTTCTCGAGCAACGTCGCCAGCGTGCGCCTGCTCTCCGCGACCGTGCGCGCCTCGCTCGCACCCGAGGCGCAGCTCCGCTTCGAGCCCGACGCGCACACGCATCTTCAGCTCGCGTTCGCCGACGACGGCCCGCAGGTCTTCTTCCGCGACGTGCGCAAGTTCGGAAAGGTGCAGCTGCTCGCGCCCGGCGAGGCGAGCGAGCGCCTCGCAAAGCTCGGGCCGGATGCGCTCGATCTCACGGGCGAAGCCCTGTTCGCTGCGACGCGTGGGCGGGTCGTCGCGATCAAGAGCCTGCTGCTCGATCAAGCCGTGATCGCAGGCGCGGGCAACATCTACGCCGACGAAGCGCTGTTCCTCGCGGGCGTGCGCCCGACGCGGCGCGCCCAAAAGGTGAAGCGCGACGAGTGCGAGCGCATCGCCGACGCGTTGAAGCGCGTGCTGCTGCGTTCGATCGAGACGGGCGGCAGCTCGATCAGCGACTACGTGGCGCCCGACGGGAGCGACGGCGCCTATCAGGACGAGCGCCGCGTCTACGCGCGCGAAGGCGAAGCTTGCGCGCAGTGCGGCACGAAGATCAAGCGCATCGTGATCGGGCAGCGCAGCGCGCACTACTGCCCGAGCTGCCAGCCGTGAGCTGCGCGCTGTGCTGACGCTCACCGAGCTGCGCCGTGTCGCCGCGCTACTCGATCGCACGCGGCGCGGCGCGCGCGTCGACAAGATCGTGCAGACCGAGGATGCCTCGCTCGCGCTGCTGTTCGCCGGGTCGGACTCGTTGCCGCCGCAGGATCGGCTCGTGCTCGCGCTGTGCGCGAAGCCTGGCGTCGCGCGAGTCTCCAAGTTGCGCGCGCTGCCCGCTGCGCCCGCGACACCGCCGCAGCTCGCGCAGTACCTGCGCGCGCACCTCGACGGCGCGCGGCTGCGCAGCGTGCAGATCGAAGGCGCGGACCGGCAGCTGCGGCTGCGCTTCGACACGCGCGAAGAGAAGCTGTCGCTGCTGTTCTCGATCCTCGGGCCGCGCAGCAACGTGTACGCGCTCGATGCGGACGATCGCGTCGTCGCGAGCGCGCGCCCGCTGGCGGAGACGCGGCGCGACTTGGTGTTAGGCGAGCCGTGGCGCTCGCCCGAGGGCGGCCCGCGCAGCGAGGGCGAGGACCGCTTCGCGAGCGCAAGCGACGAAGACTTGCTCGGGGCGATCGAGGCGCACTACGCGGAAAAGGAAGCGAGCGCGGATGAGGCCTCGCTCGCTCGCCGCGTCGCGCAGGCGCTTCGCAAGCAGCGCGCCGCGATCGAGAAGAAGCTGCGCCTCGCGCAGGAGGATGCGGAGCGCGCGGGCAACGCGGAGCAGCTGAAGCGCTGGGGCGAGCTCGTCGCGGCGCACATCACCGCGCTGAAGCTCGGGGACGTCACGCTGCGCGCGAACGACTTCGCGAGCGGCGCGCCCGTAGAGGTTCCGCTCGATCCCAAGCTCACGCCCGCCCAGAACAAGGACGAGTACTTCCGCCGCGCGAAGAAGGCGGAACGCACTGCACTGAAGGCTGCGCAGGAAGTGGCGGAAGCGCAGGACCGCCTAACAAGCCACGGCGCGCTCGAAGCGCGCGCAACGGGGTGCGCGGACGACGCCGCTGCGTTGGCGACGTTTGCGCAGGAGCCCGAGCTCGCGCGCTTGCTGGAGCGCTTCGCGCCGCAGCCCGCGCCCGCGACGAAGCCTGAGAAGAAGGCGCGCGAGTGGCGCGTGGGGAAGACGGTGCTCCCGACGCGCCTCGCGCCCAAGGTCTACAAGACGGGCGACGGCCTCGAGATCTGGGTGGGCAAGAACGACGAGGGCAACGACGTCCTGACGACACGCCTTGCGCGCGGCACCGATCTCTTCTTTCACCTCGAGGGCAACCACGGCAGCCACGTCGTCCTGTGCACCGAGGGCAAGGGCGAGGACGCGCCGCCCGAGTCGGTGCTCGAAGCGGCCGAGCTGTCCGTGCATTTCTCGAAGGCGAAGGGCGCGACGCGCGCCTCGGTGCACGTCGCGCCCATCAAGCACGTGAGCAAGCCGAGCGGCGCGAAGCCGGGCCTCGTCTACGTCACGCGCGGCAAGACGATCCAGCTGCGCCGAGATCCGGCGCGCCTCGCGAAGGTGTTAGGGGCGCGGGTGGAGGAGTGAGCGCGGCGCTCAGTGAAGCTGTTCCGGCCGCCAGCGCCTCTCGATGCCCGCGCGAAGCGCGCGTTCGAGCCAGTCGGCGGGAATCCAGAACAAGCCAAGGTCCTCCATCGCGTCGCCGATTCCGATGACGACGTCCTCCGCGATCGCTCGCTGCATCAGCAGCATCAAGTCGTCGAGCGGAATCTCGGTCAGCCGCAAGTGAGGCCATGACTTCCGCCGCGCGCGCCGTGCGGTGGACCTCGACGACCAGAGCGGGAAGATCGTTTCGCCTTGGTCATGCAAGACGCGCAGGTCGCCATCGAGGGAGAGAGTGAAGGCTCGCTTTGCGCCAACCACTTCGAGCAGGAAGAGGGACAGAAAGAACTGCACGGGCGTGAGCCGCATGGGAATCCCGGGCGGGACCGCGGGACGAGAAGCGAGAGCGTGCGCGGCGACGGCGAGCGAGTCAACGCGAACGTGTGTTCACGCCTCGGAAGCGCGCGCACTTTGATTGCGCGCGCACCTCGACGGCAATCGGCGAGTCAAGGGAGGCGTCGAATCGGCCGATGCTCACCGCGTGAAGCCGTCCACCACCGTTCACGACCTAAAGGCGCTCGTGCAGTCTTTCCATCCCGTGATCGCGTTCGACACGGAGGAGGAAGAGCGCGTCGAGAAGCTCGCGGACACGGTCGCTGCCGAGCTCGGCATGCCCGTGTTCGTGTGGACGCTGACGAGCGGCTTGTTCCGCAAGCCCGGCGCAAACGGGACGATCAACACCACGGTCCCGAACGAGCTGTTCGCGCACATGCAGACCCTCTCGCTCGAAGCGGTCTTTCTGCTCAAGGACGTGGCGAAGCACCTCGCCGATCCTGCGGTGTGCCGCTCGTTCCGCGAGGCGGCCCAGCAGTTCTCGGGCACGCGCTCGACGATGTGGATCGTGGGCACCCAGCTCGAGTTTCCGAGCGACGTGAAGCACCACGTCCTGCACTTTCCGCTCGATCTCCCGACCAAGCGCGAGCTCGCCGAGATCGTGACCGCGGTGGCGCGGGGGCTGAAGGAGCGCACGGGCGCGAGGATCGAGCTCGCGAAGCCCGACCTCGAACGCCTCCTCGACGCACTCAGCGGCCTCACCTCGCACCAAGCGAAGCAGGCGGTCGCCGCGGTGATCATGGAAGACGGGAAGCTGCACGCCGAGGACGTGCGCCGCATCGTCGATCGCAAGGCGAAGCTGTTAGGGCAGGACGGGCTGCTCGAGTACTACCCGGCCGAAGACAACACGTACGAGCTCGGCGGCTTCGCGCGCCTCAAGCAGTGGCTCGGTCGTGCGCGCATCGCCTTCAGCCCCGAGGCCGCGGAGCTCGGGCTGCCCGCGCCGCGCGGCATTTTGCTGGCGGGTGTGCAGGGCTGCGGGAAGTCGCTCGCGGCGAAGGCGATCGCTCGCGAGTGGACGATGCCGCTGCTGAAGCTCGACGCCGGGCGTCTCTACGACAAGTACATCGGCGAGAGCGAGAAGAACCTCCGGCGCGCGATTCAGCTCGCGGAGGCGATGTCGCCGTGCGTGCTGTGGATCGACGAGCTCGAGAAGAGCTTCGCCTCGTTCAGCGAGGGCGGCATGGACGGCGGCGTGTCGCAGCGCATCTTCGCGACGCTGCTGACGTGGCTGCAGGAGAAGAAGAAGCCCGTGTTCGTGGTGGCGACCGCGAACGACGTGTTCCGCCTCCCACCCGAGCTGATGCGCAAGGGCCGCTTCGACGAGCTGTTCTTCGTCGACTTGCCCGCGCCCGCCGAGCGCAAGTCCATCTTCGAGATTCATCTGCGCCGCAAGAAGCAAGACCCAGCGCGCTTCGATCTCGCCCAGCTCGTCGCGGCGAGCGACGGCATGAGCGGCGCCGAGATCGAGCAGGCCGTGATCTCGGCGCTGCTGCGCGCGCTGCACGAGAAGCGCGCGCTCGACACCGCGCTGCTCGCCGACGAGCTCGCGAGCACCGTGCCGCTCTCGCGCACGCGCGCGGAGGACGTTGCGCGGCTGCGCGAGCTCGCGAAGGGCAGGTTCGTGCCGGTGGCCTAGCGGCCGCTTCGCGCGCGCCACGCAGCGAGCGGCGGCCACAGTTTCAGCGAAGCGATCTCGCCTTCACGCACCCACCTCAGCTCCGCGATCTCCGCGCCGTCGCAGCGCACGATGGGCTCGAGCTCGCAGCGCAGCTCGAAGAACGTCACGTGATCGCGGATGTGGTTGTGCTCGAGATGCAGATCGCCGAGATCCGTCAGCGCACCCGGATCGACCGCGAGCGCCGTCTCCTCGCGCAGCTCGCGCGCGGCGGCGACGCGCGGTGTCTCGCCGCGATCGATGCGGCCGCCGGGAAGTCCCCACCAGCTCTGATACGTGGAGCGCACCAACAACAAGTGGTCCGCGTGGCGGACGAAGACGCCGACGCCGCGCACGTGCGGATGGAACGCGCGGTTGTAGAGCGCGATTGCTCTCGCGCCGGCGCGCACGACGACGCGTGCGAGCGGCTGCGGGAGGAGATGCAGGGCGCGCACGCTCAGCCGCCGTCGGCGTCGAGCTGGAAGCCGGGAGTCTCTGCGAGCACGCGCGCGCCCGCGTCGACGCGCGCTTCGATGCCGCCGCGCGCGTGAGCGGCGGTGATGCCGGCTTCGGGCTCGAGCACGATGAGCGCGGTGCTCCAGGCTTCCGCGATCGCGCCGCTCTCGGCGAACACGATCGCGCGCTGCTCGCGCGAGATGTTCTCCGACGTGCGCGGATCGACGATGTGGCCGTAGCGCACGCCCGCGATCTCGAACGTTTGGCCGAGGCTCTCCGAGATCGAGACGTTCGCATCGCGCAGGCTCAGCACCGATCCGTCACCGAGACGAATCCGCCAATTCGGCGCATCGAGGGGTGCGCCGAGCGCGAGCAGGCTGCTGCCACCGAAGTTGAGGAGTGCGCGGCCAAAGCCTTCCGCGCGGAGCAGCTCGCCGAGTCGGTCGAGAGCCCAGCCCTTGGCGATGCCGCCGAGATCGAGCGCGGCGCCCGCTGGCAGCGCGATCGTCCCGCGCAGCGCATCGAGCTCGACGCGCTCGATGCCGACCGACGCGCGCGCCGACGCGATCTCCGCAGGGCTCGGCGCAGCGCCGTGCTCCTCCGCCCAGCGCCAGAGCCGCATCACCGGACCCACCGTGATGTCGAAGGCGCCCTCGGTTTCCCGCGCGAAGCCGCGCGCGTCGATCAAGATTCGCACGAGCTCCGGCGACGCCGCTTGCGGCCCCGTGCCTGCTCTCGCATTCAGGCGCGCGAGCTCTCCGTCAGCGCGCCAGGTCGTGAAGATCGATTCGAGGCGCTCGACTTCTGCGAAGCAGCGCTCGATGGTGGCGTGCGCGCGCTCGCGATCGTCCGCCACGAGCGTGATTTCGAGGACGGTGCCCATCGCGGGACGCCCAGCGCTCACGTGCGCGGGCTCGAGTCGCTGCGATTCTGGCGTCGCACACGCCGCCAGCGCTGCGCCGAGGAGCAGCGCGGCGCACCTCATTCGAGCTGCGCGCCCTGCGTGTAGTTGCGCCCGGAGCCGCGGAACACGGCCCACAGCGAGAGCAGAATCAGCGCGGCGAGGCTCGTCTGCAGCGCGAGGAAGCCCGCGATCTTCAGCCAGGCGAACGCAGGATGGACGAAGCGCACGAGCCACCCGCCGCCTTCGTCGAGCGCCGCGCTGAGGAACGGGAAGGCGATCATCGCGACCTTCGTGCGCACGCTCACGGGCACGAACAGCACGAGGTGCGTGAGCACGAGCAGCAGCATGCCCATCGCGAACATGTGGAAGTGCGCGATCTCGAGCATTCCCTGATAAGTGCGCGGCGGACGGAACTCGCGCTCGTCGCCGAGGTAGTAGGAGACCACCGAGTCGGGCGTGAGCGACATCTTGTCGAAGTAGAGCAGCGCGTTCGTCAGCCAGAGCACCGCCACGTAGAGCGCGTAGCACGCGATGATCGTCTGCAGGAGACGATTGCGGCTCCACTCGCCCGTGATGACGAAGCGCAATCAGCCGCCTTCCGCGTGCGCCACGCTCGCCGCCGGCGCGGGCACGAGCAGGGAGAACAGCGCGAGCGAGCGGCGCACGCTGTTGGTCACGGCGCGCGTCGAGAGCGTCGCGCCCGCGATGCCGTGCACGCTGCCGCCCACTCTCAGGTCGGGCGTGAGCGTTCGCTGATCGAACTGCTCCAGCCAGCGCTGCGGCGGCAGGTAGTCCTGCGGCTCGTGGAACGCGAGCATGCGCGTCTGCGCGACGGCGCCGTCGGGCGAGATCACCACCAGCAGCGCCTCCGGCATCGACCGCACGTTGTGCACATCGACGAACGCGTAGCCGACGACGCGCCCGCCGCGCCACGCGGTGTGCAGCGTGACGATGCGGCTCTCGAGTGGCGCGCGCGAGCGCTCCTCGACCGCGCGCTTCTCCCGGTCGTCGAGCAGCACCGAGCGCTTCTCGATGCGCGCGCCGGGGAAGGCGGCCGCGAGCGCCTCGGCCTGCGATGCGAACACCTCGCCGAGCGCGCTGGTCGCGAGGAGCAGCACGGTGACGAGCAGCGCGAGCCTAATAAGCAAAGCCGACCCCCAGCGCGATCTGATCCGGGCGCAGGCCGGACTCCGCGTGCTCGTTCCGGTACTCGGCCTTCAGCACCACGTTCGGGTGCGGGAAGTACGAGAGCCCGGTCGAGAGCACCCAATAGTCCTGGTTCAGGTTGCGCACGAAGCCGTTCGGAACGTCGTGCTGCGTGTCGATGAACTCGATGCGTGCGTACGGCTCGAGCGCCTGCTCCTCGCTCTCGCCGAACAGCAGCGGCCACACGTCGTAACCGAGCTCGAAGTAACCGCCGAGCATGTTCTGCGCGATGCCCGCGGTCGGCGCCTTGCCGAGCGCGGTCGAGAGCGCGCCCGCGTTCGAGAGGCCGGTGTAGGCGAAGAGCGCGCGCGAGCTGAAGCCGCCGCGCCGGTACTGCGCGTGGAACTCGCCGATCCACAGGTTTGCGTCGGGCCGGCCGGCTTGCTCCTGATCCGCGCCTCCGTAGTAGAACGCGCCGCCGAGCTCGAGACCGGGCAGCCGATCGGGCGACCAGTCCGCGCGCGCCACGAACGCAGCGTCTTCCGCGAACGCGCGATTTCCGTTCTGCCGACCGCTGCGAAAGCCATCGGAGCCGAAGCCCGCGGCGTTGAAGCCGGTCGTCACGTACGCGCGGTACTCGAACGTCTCGCCGAGCTGCCCGTAGATGCCCGCGCCGAGCTCGCGCCAAGTCGACGGCAGCAGCCGCACCTCGGTCTCGGGGCGGAGCACACCGTAGAAATAGGGCGGCTCGTGGATCTCGTTCACGAAGCCCATCGGCATCAGCAGCATCCCCGCGCGGAAGTTCAGCTCGGGCTTCCAGTGGAAGTCGAGGTTCGCGAACTCGACCGAGACTTCACCGGTGCCCGCGGAGATGGAGCCCGGCCCGGTGCGCCCGTGCTCGAACTCGATCTCGGAGTTGAACACGATGCGGTCGTTGAACTTGTATCCGAGGTAAGTGATGAGCCGCAGCGCGTCCGCGCGCGCGAAGTTCGTGCCCTCGTCGTCGATCGGGTTCGTGTAGTTCAGCTCGCCGTAGCCGCCGATCGAGACGCCGCGATTGCGCGCGTACACCTTCGAGGCCGCGGGGCCGAGGCCGTGCTCGCTCGCGAGCGGCTGCTCGTCGGGAACCGCGCTCTCGGTGCGGAGCTTCGCGATCTCCTCGGTGAGCACCTGGACTTGGCGCTCGAGTGCAGCGATGCGGTCGTCGCGGGCGGCGTCCTGGGCGAACGCTGCGGTCGCGACGAACGCGGTCAGAGCGAGGCAAGGAACGAAACGAGCGAGCGTCATAGAGCGGGGACCTCCGGTGCGATTGATTGAAATTGAAAACCGATTTCAATTTCAATGGCACGCTATCGAGGTCCTCGGACTCCTGTCAACGGCCTGGCGCGAATTTCGAAGGCGCGTTCGCAGAGTCGCTCGCAGGCCGGAGAAGCCACGTAACTCGCTGCCGTAGCTCGGGTTTCTGCTTCACGCCTCGGGTGTGTACTTCACCGGCATGCGCTTGATGCCCGCGATGAAGTTGCTGCGCTGGAACTCGGGGCGACCGATCGGCCGCATGTCCGGCAGGCGCGTTGCGATCTCTCGCAGGATGGAGCGCAGCTGCATGCGGGCGAGGTTCGCGCCGAGGCAGTAGTGCTCGCCGATGCCGAACGCGATGTGGTCGTTGTCCTTGCGCGTGATGTCGAAGCGCATCGCGCTCTCGCCGAACACCTCCTCGTCGCGATTCGCGGAGGGGTAGGAGAGGTAGAGCTTGTCGCCCTTCGCGATGCGCTGGCCGCGAATCTCGGTGTCTGCCATCGCGGTGCGCCGGAACATCATCACGGGCGGCGAGAAGCGCAGCACCTCCTCGATCGCGCCTTCGAGGTAGCGGTCGACGTCGCTCGTGAGCAGCTTCCACTGCTCCGGGTGCTCGAACATGAGGCGCATGAACTGCGAAGTCGCGTTGCGAGTCGTCTCGTTGCCCGCGACGCAAAGCAACACGAAGAAGTTGTTGAGCTCGAGCTCCGTCAGCGCCTCGCCTTCGACCGAGCCGTTCGCGAGCGCGCTCAGCAGCGTGTCGTCGGGCTTCGCCTTCTTCTGCGCCACGAGCTGGTTGCAGTAGAGCCACATCTGCATCGCGGTCGTCTTCGGGTCGACGGCGCGCATGTCGGCGTCGTCGGCGCCGATCATCTGGTTCGACCATTCGAAGATCTGTTTGCGCATCTCGAGGGGGATCCCGACCAGCTCGCAGATCAGCGTGAGCGGCAGCTCGCACGCGAGGTGCTCCACGAACTCGCACTCGCCCTTCTCCGCGATCGCGTCGACGGCCGCGCGGGCGTGACTGCGAATCGTCGGCTCGAGCTTCTCCACCATGCGCGGCGTGAAGCCGCGCTGCACGAGGCGGCGGTACTTCACGTGCTGCGGCGGATCCATCACGAGCATCGTCATGCGCTGGCCCGCGAGATCCTCGTCGTTCATCTCCCAGACGTAGGGGCCGCGCTCCGCGGAAGAGAACAGCTTCGGATTGCGCGAGACGTGAATCACGTCCGCGTGCTTGGAGAGCACCCAGAAGCCCTGCGTGACGTGCGAGATCGTCTTCTGCACCGCAGGCACCGGGCTCCAGTGGACGGGCGCCTCGCGCCGCAGCACGCGCAGGTACTCGTGCGGCGGGCCGCCGTGCGCCACGAACAGGTCGGGATCCGCGAGGTCGAGATCGCCGGGGCGGAGTGGCATGGGTTTCTCCTAGATTGGGCGCGTGCCCTCGGTGTGATCGGGTCGCAAGGACCCCGAGTTGAGCCGGGGGGACAGCATGTTCAAGGTATAAGACACCATGTCCGATGCCAAAGGCCAGCCCAAGGGCCCACGCGCGAAGTCGCGAGCAGACGTGCTGCGCGACTTCCGCGCCGACCAGATCCTCGAAGCCGCGACCGTCGTGTTCGGAAAGCTCGGCTACGCGGAAGCCTCGATCGAGCGCATCGCGGAAGAGGCCGGCGTCGCGCGCAGCACGGTCTACGTCTACTTCCCGAACAAGGACCTGCTGCTGAACCAGTGCCTCGCGCGGCACCGCGTCGTTCTCGGCGAGCGCGTTCGCACGGCGGTCGAGGCCGCGACGGGCTTCGAGGCGCGGCTCGCGGCGTTCTTCACCGCCGTGCTCGGCTACGTCGGCAACGTGAGTGAGTTCTTCCGCGCGCTGATGGGCGTGCGCGGCGTCGACCCGTTCTTCGGCGTCGGCAGCGGAGACGTGCCCACACCCGAGCTCGAGGCGCTGCGCGCCGAGTTCACCGCGCTGCTCGAGCGCGTGTTCGCCGACGCGATCGCCGCCGGCGAGCTCGCTCCCGAGTCGGTGCCGAGCGCGTTCGAAGCGCTCGCGCTGCTGCTCTACGGCGCGCTGATGCGCCGCACGATCGCGCCGGGCCCCGCCGACGCCTCGGCCGAAGCGGCGCAGCTCGCCCGCATCTACCTTCACGGCGTCGCGTGTCGATGACCTCGATCGCCACAGCTCAGCTTGACCCAAGCCACACGCCGAAGGATCAGCTGCGGCGCGAAGCGCCGTCGGCTGCATCCGCACTGCAACACGCGCGCGATCATCGGGATCGATCCCCTCAGCTGCGCGCACGAGCGAGCCAACACGGCGTCACGCACTGAGGAGTCCCTCCATGCTCTTTGACCGTTATCGCGTCATCGACATCGACACGCACATCACCGAGCCGGCCGGCGTGTGGACCGATCGCGTCTCCAAGAAGTGGGGCGATCGCGTGCCGCACATCAAGAACGTCGGCGGCGTCGATCTCTGGTTCATCGGCGATCAGACCGTGGGCATGCCGGGCGCGTACTCGGCGGCGGGCCACACCGGGACGTTTCCGGACATGCGCAAGAGTTATCAGGACATTCCGGCCGCGATGTACGACGCGAAGGCCCGCCTCGCGTGGCTCGACGAAGAGAAGCTCTGGGCGAACGTGATCTATCCCAACGTCGGCGGCTTCGGCGCGGGCGGCTTCCTGCGGCTCGGCGACCGCGCGCTCATGCTCGAGTGCGTGCAGGCCTACAACGACTTCTTGCTCGAGTGGTGCAGCGCGGACCCGCGCCGCCTCGTGCCGGTGATGGCGACGCCGTTCTGGGACGTCGCCGAGTCGGTGCGCGAGATCCAGCGCTGCGCCGGCAAGGGCTACAAGGCCGTGATCTTCTGCAACGACCCGAAGGACCACGGCCAGCCCGTCCTGCGCGACAAGCACTGGGATCCGATCTGGGCGACTGCGCAAGAAGCCGGTCTCTCGATCAGCTTCCACATCGGCGGCGGCAGCCTCGCCGAGCAGTTCAACGACCCGGCGAACATCGGCCAGAAGGCGAACTTCGCTCGCGTCTCGACGATGGCGACGCTCGACAACGCGAGGTGCATCTCGGACCTCATTCTCTCCGGCATTCCGCACCGCTTCCCGCGCCTTCCGCTCGTGTCGGTCGAGAGCGGCGTCGGCTGGGTGCCGTACCTGCTCGAGTCGCTCGACTGGCAGTGGCAGAACAACGGCGTCCGCGGCGAGCACCCCGAGTACGACCTGCTGCCGAGCGATTACTTCCGCCGCCAGATCTACACGAGCTTCTGGTTCGAAGAGGCGGGCCTCGAGAAGGCGATCGAGCTGTACCCCGACAACATCATGTTCGAGACGGACTACCCGCATCCGACCTGTCAGGCGCCCGGCCCGGCGAGCGCGGGCACGCATCCGCGCATCTATGCCGAGAAGGCGCTCGCGGGAGTGCCGGAGAGCTCGCTCGCGAAGGTGCTGCAGACGACGGCGCAGAAGTTGTACGGGCTTCACTAGCAACTCCGCGCGGAGTCGAGCATGCACGGTCTGCGCGGGGTTCGCGTCGTCGACTTCACCACGGGCATCGCAGGCCCGTACTGCACGAAGCTCTTCGCCGACGCCGGCGCCGAGGTCGTGCTGGTGGAGCCGCGCGGCGCGGCGAGCGAGCGCACGCCGCTGTTTCGCTTCCTCCACGCGAGCAAGCGCGCCGTCACCGGCGCGCCGGGCGGCGCGCACGTCGCCGATCTCGTCGCGAGCGCCGATCTCGTCGTCGAAGACTTCGCCGCGAGCGCGCCGCTCGATCGCGCCGCGCTGCTCGCGCGCCACCCGAGCCTCGTGCTCTGCTCGATCTCGCCGTACGGCCTGACAGGTCCGTACGCCTCGCGGCCCGCGACCGAGTTCACGATTCAGGCCGAGTGCGGATCGATCGCGGTGCGCGGGCGGCCGGGGCTGGAGCCGTATCAGGCGGGCGGGCGCGTCACGTACTGGTTCGGCGGCGTGATGGCGGCGGTCGCTGCGGCGGGCGCGGTGCATCGCGCCCGCACGACGGGACACGGCGAGCACGTCGATGTCTCGCTGCAGGAAGCGATGGCGCTCGCGACGACCACGTACGCCGATCTCTCGTCGTGGCTGATGGGGCGCGCGAAGCCGCCGTTCGCGGGGCATAGCATCGAGACGCCATCGATCGAGCCGACGGCGGACGGCTTCGTCGGCTTCAACACGAACACGGCGCAGCAGTTCAGCGACATCCTGCTCATGATCGAGCGGCCCGACCTGCGCGAGTCGCACGAGTTCGACACGGTCGTGCAGCGCCTCACGCGCCTCGCCGAGTGGGAAGCGATCGTGCACGCCTTCACGCGGCGGCACACGACGGCGGAGATCATCGAGCAGGCCGCGTTGTTACGGATTCCCGTCTCGCCCGTGTGCAGCGGCGAGACCGTGCTCGAGCATCTCGCGCTCTCGATCGAGACCGACGCGCAGTGGCGCGCGTTGTTGGGCGCGCTCGCTGCGCCCGCGTGGGCGACCGGCTTCCATGACGCCTCGCTCGCCGAGCGACGCGCGGCGCACGCCAAGCTCGACGAGGCCCTGCGTGCGCACTTCGCGGCGCGCGAGCTGGGCGCGAGCGTCGCGCAGCTCCTCGCGGCGGGTGTGCCCGCGGCGGAGGTGCAGGACGCGCGCTTCCTCAGCGAGCACCCGCAGATCGCGTCGCGCGGCTTCTGTGAGCGCGTACCGCATCCCGTCGTGGGCGACCTGCCGATCATGACTGTGCCGTTCCGCTACGCATCTGTTTCGCGCTGGCTTCAGCGCGCGGAGCCGACGCTCGGGCAGCACAACCACGAGTTGTTGGGGGAGCTCGGCTACGGCGACGCGCAGGTGGCGGAGCTCGAAGCGGAACGAGTGATCGGCACGCGGCCGATCGGGGTTTGAGAACGGGCAGAGCGCGATCGCCGCGGAGCGAACTCAAAGCCCAGGGCGCGAGGCACCTCAGAGCGTCGGGAAGTCCGCGACCCGCCTCAACCGCAATCGACCTTGCGTGGATCGTACGTGTCTCATGTGCAACCGTTGGACACGAAACGTGTTGAACACTCAATCAACTTGAAGATCGCCCGGTTAACTTCTCCGCGGTGCCGACAAGGGGATTTCGCGTGGTGAGAATCAACCTCGTTCCGCTTCAGGCGCGCTTAACCCAACTGCCCAGAACCACGAAGCGGGCGATTGCGTTGGGCGCAGACCTCGCTGCGACTGCCCTGGCACTGGCTCTCTCGGGTGCCCTCGTGTTGGGCGATCGAGCACGCGACCAGCTTCCGCTCGCCTACTTGGCGATCGCGCCACTCACCGCGATCCCCGCATTCGTGAAGTTCGGATTGTATCGGGCGGTGATTCGGTACATCGGAACGAAGGCGCTGGCGGCCGTCGTCGCTGGCGTCTCGATCTCTGTCGTGCTGTTGGGCGTGATCGACGCATTAAGCGATGCGATTCGCCTGCCTGTCGCGGTGTTCGCGATGTACTGGTCCTTCGCGTTGATCTACGTGGCAGGCAGCCGCTTCATCGCGCGAGTCGCGCTGAATCGCGAGCAGCGCAACGGCGCGCGCGTTGCCGTGTATGGCGCGGGCAAGGCGGGGGCATTGCTTGCGTCGGCGCTTCGCAACGCGCCTGAGTTCACCCCGGTGGCATTCGTCGATGACGATGAGGGGCTCGTCGGCAGCTTTATCGGCGGTCTCGAGGTCTCCGCGGTGACGGAGCTTCCGCGCTTGGCGGAGCAACTCGGCGTCTCCGAGGTGCTGCTCGCGATTCCGTCCGCATCCCGCCAGCGTCGACGCGAGATCCTCGCCGGCCTCGAGGGCCTCGGACTGCGTGTTCGCACGATCCCAGACCTCTCGGAGATCGCTGCGGGCCGAGCGCAGGTCGGTGAGCTGCGCGAAGTACAGGCGAGTGATTTATTGGGGCGAGACGCCGTGGTGCCCCACGAGGGGCTCCTCCGCGCGCGTGTGGATGGAAAAGCCGTTCTCGTGACGGGCGCCGGCGGCTCCATTGGTTCCGAGCTGTGTCGACAGGTCGTCAAGCTGCAACCGCGGCGACTAGTGCTCGTTGATCAGTCGGAGCCAGCGCTGTATCAGGTCGAGCGGGAGCTCCAGAAGGGCGCCCAGGAATCCGGGTCCCCGCTCGAGATCACGGCACTTCTAGGAAACGCCGCGGACAGATTCCGGATGCGCGAGGTGTTCGAGACCTTCGCTGTGCAGACCGTCTACCACGCAGCGGCGTACAAGCACGTGCCGATCGTCGAGGAGAATGCAATCGCGGGGATCGCAAACAACGCGATGGCGACTTGGCGTATCGCGGACGCCGCGCGTGAGGCTGAGGTGGAGACGTTCGTCTTGATATCGACCGACAAGGCCGTGAACCCGACGAGCGTGATGGGCGCGACGAAGCGCCTCGCGGAGCTGATCGTTCAAGCGCTCCACGCCGAGAAATGCGCGATGCGGTGCTGCATCGTGCGATTCGGGAATGTGCTGGAGTCCTCGGGGTCCGTCGTGCCGTTGTTCCGCGAGCAGATCGCCGCAGGCGGGCCCGTTACGGTCACGCATCCGGACATCATCCGTTACTTCATGACGATCGAGGAAGCGGCCTCGGTCGTGATTCAGGCGAGTGCGCTCGCGACGGGCGGAGAGGTGTTTTTGCTCGACATGGGAGAACCCGTTCGAATCCGCGGCCTCGCTCGCCGGATGATTCACCTCTCCGGGCTCAGTGTCCGCGACGCGGACAATCCGGATGGCGACATCGAGATCCAGTACACGGGGCTCCGGCCCGCGGAGAAACTCAAGGAGGAGCTCCTCGTCTCGCCGAACTCCGTGCGCACGCAGCATCCGATGATCATGCGGGCCGTCGAAGCCTTTACACCTTGGGACCAGCTACGCCGAATTCTCTTGGAAATCGACGAGGCGTTGCGAGTGTCTAACGTGCGCCGCGCACTCGAGCTGCTCTCGAAGGCCGTTCCTGAGTACGCGCCTAGCCTGTCTGCAGGCGACGTGGTGGCTCAGGAGCGAGCGGGGACTTCGCGTCTGTCGGTGCGGCCGCGGGCTCGCGACGCCGATCCGCACGGCCCGCGGGTTGGCACTACAAGCTGACGTGAACAAGGTCGTCGCGGCATCGTGACGTTCTTGGTGTGCAAGAGGAGCGCTTGGCTAGCAGAATCCGTCGCGTTGCAATGGGATGGGTCCGTTCTCTTGGTGCGGGCGCAGTCTTCACCCTGATCACGCTCGCCTTCCTCGAAGCCGCGCTGCGAATCGTCCCCGCGGCGATCCCCACGAGCCTGCTCAAGCGCTTCGAGCCTGGGATCCGCAGCGGCATCGCCCAGCGTCGGGGATTGCCTCACGAGGGTCAGACTTATCTCGTGGAGCGGAGCGACGGCGGTCCGCCACTGCGGGTGTTCAAGCCGAACTCCCGCATCCGCTTTGAGTTCGAGGACACCGGCGAGCGCTGTGAGCTGGTCATGGACGCCAGCGGCTTCTGTAACGCCTCGGGCGACAACGCCCGCGCGCGATCCCCTGCGCTCGTTGCGATCGGTGACTCGTTCACCGCGTGCCATCCACCCGAGCCCGCCGCGACGTGGCCCTCCGTCCTCGCGCGCCGCCTCGGAACGCGGGCACACAACCTCGGGCGGGGCGGGTACGGCCCGTACGAGTATGTCCAGCTGCTCGAGACCTTCGGCGTCGCGCTCGAGCCGTCGCTGGTGATCATGCAGATCTACGAGGGAAACGACCTGCGGGATGCGGTGCGCCATCACCGCTACCTGCGTGCCGACATCGAGGAGCGGGAGCGATACTCGGAGCGCGCGAGCTTTCGGCGTTATCGCTTCGAGCCTGCTCCGTTTCTCGGGAACGCACTGGGCCGCCGCAGCTACGCCTATAACCTCGCGGTCGTCGCGATCGCGCGCGGGTCCTCTTCGCTGGCAGAGGCTGCGATCGGGGACGCGCGCGAGCGCGTGAACTTCCGGTACCGGCTGCGCTTTCCGGACGCGGTCGTCGCGATGAACGTGCGTAACACGGACCAAGACGAGGTGCGAAGCGCGCGTGAGCTCGCCGCCGGCCGGGTCTCGCTAGACGCGCTGGATGGCGCCCTCGAGGCCTTCGCCGCCGCGGGACGGCGCCGCGGATTCCGCGCCGTGATCTCCTACGCGCCCTCCGCGCACACGGCCTACGCGGAGTTCGTGGAGTTCGAGGATCCAGCGCTGGCACGCCTAATGCCGCAGTTCTCGAGAGCGCAGCGCACGCACATCCGTCAGCGTGCGGAGGCGCTCGGCGTCGAGTTCGTCGATCTCACACCAGCGTTTCACGAGGCGGCCCGGCGCGAGCGCGCTGCGCGGCTGCTCTACTTCCCCATCAACGTCCACTTCACTCCGACCGGTCACGCCGTAGCGGCGGAAGCGGTTGCGCGGGCGCTCGGATCCGCTTCGTCGGCGCCGACGACCGAAAAGACTACGCCGGCCAGCGAGGCGCGATGACGCGTGCGCCCGGATGTCGTGCGGAGAGGTAGCTCGCCCACTTCGCCTGTTCTGCCTCAACGAACGCGGTGTTCGCGTAGTCCTCCAGGAGCTGCTCGCGATGCCGGCGCAGCGCGGGCCTCCGCTTCGCGCCAGAACGTGCCGCGGCCTCCTCGCTGGCTCGGTGTTGGCGCAAGAGCCGTTCGGGGGATGGCTGCAGGGAGACGACGGTCGTCTCGTGTGCGCACTCCATGAAGTCCAGGGCAGAATCGCGCTCGAACGTGTGGGTCGCCGTCTCGATCGGGCGCATCGTGTCGTACTCGAGCACGAGCCCGTCGAGCCGAGGCACGTCGAGACGTGTGCCGTCGATCGCATGCAGTGCCTCGCTACCGATACTCGCTGCCCGAAGCAGCGGCCAGCGCTCGCAGTCGGGGGGGAGCTGGGATCGAATCGCCGCAGGAAGCGTTCCCGCGCTCAGCTGTTCGAGGAACGTCGTCTTTCCGGCGGCCGTGGGACCGCTGACGACCAGCAGGCGTGAGATCTCGCGTCGCTTCGCAATTGCGATGAAGCGGCCTTTGAAGCCCGACGGCATCACTTCGACCGCCGAAAACAACTTCGTGTGATCGCGCAGCAAGTGCAGCACCGCGTGGGGCGTGAAGAAGAACTTCTGCGCGTTGGTGCGGACAGCGGTGCTGCCAACGCCCGATGCGAGGTAGAGGATCGGTAAACGAGTCACGACTCGCCGCGCAAAGAATCCCAGGCCGAGCTTGCGCGCGTCCCGGGGATCGAGGGACGCGACTTCGAGCACCAGCTTCTCGCGCGCAGCCCGCGCGAGGCGCCGGATGACGCCGATCGGATCGAACAGATGGTGGACGACGTTGAGGCACAACACGACGTCGTAGGTGCCCGGGAGCGCGCACGATTCGATGTCGGCGTGCTGGAAGCTCACCGCGAGGCCGTTCATCTCGGCGAGAGCGCGTGCTTGGCGCACTTTGTTTGCGTCGACCTCGATGCCGTGCGCCGACACAGCCCCACGCCTGAGCGCCTCTTGGCAGAAGTATCCGAGGTAGCTGCCGACATCGAGCACCGACTTCCCCGCGACATCTCGGAAGATCACGTCGCACATGCCCGCCCGACTCTCGCCAGGTGTCGCCAATCCGTGAGGCAGCTCGATCCGCTGGTACGCGAGCCGTTCGCGTTCGAGGAAGCGCTCGATCTCGCCTCTGGTCCAAGCAGGTACGGTCGTCACAGGGATTCTCCCGCCGCGTTCGGTCCATCTCGAGGAACAGCGTCTCCGAGTGGCGCACATTTGGGTAGCCGGTCACGCCATGCACTGCTCTGGGGACCCGGGAGTTGTCGGTAAGCCGCTGTTCGACGACGCTCTCGGCGATGAGGCACTGGCTTCGCGTCCAGCGGCTGCGCGCGGTCGCACGGATTCGCCGCCGTCGTTACCGCGTACTCGCCGGCAGCGGAAACGTGCGGATTGCGCCGCTCATCAGCCCGTTGCGGTACGACATCGTCGTGCGCCGCGACTTCCTTTCCGGCCTAAAGGAGCGACTCGGCGCGCCGTTGCCCGAGCTGGCTGCTTGGGCAAAGACCACTCCGTACTGGAATTGGTTCCGCGACGTTCGCTGGGTCCGCTCCTCGCGAAGGCTTCACGCATTGCATGTTGGGATCGACGCTGCGTTCGAAGCGCGTGTGGCGGCGGCTGCTGCGCTTTGCAGGTCTTTTGCCAGGCGTGGCTTCGACGAGCGTTTCCCGATCAATCTGAAGAGCGCCGACCGCGTGCTCGGCACGCAGACCGGGAAGCGAGCAGAGGCGCAGCTCTTCGCGGGAGGAGGCTGTCACCGCATTGCTCTGCTCTGGATCGCGGGCGCCCGCGAACTCCAGCCGAGTCAGTACATCGTCCATCACTACCGCGAGTTGGTTCCGCACGACAACACGTGGCCGCTACGAGCGCTCTTCGCAGGCCGCGGCTCGGAGTACGTCCGATTCGTGTCGAGCGCGTATATGGGCAGCGAGATGGAGGATGCCGACGCGTTGCTCTCGTGGGTGGTTGCGAATGCGCCCGAGCGTCTCGCCGGCCTCCGGGAGTTGCTGGAGGTGGATGGGATCGCACAGCCTCTTGCGCTGCATTCGCCGGCCATCGGAGCCGGAGAACGCGACGGATCGACCCGCGAACGCGTTGCGCCGGTATCGTGACCTTGCATGCGGGTGTGCTTCCTCTTCAATCACTACGCAACTCACCAAGTGGCCCACGCCGCACCCTTTGCGTTTGAACTGTCGCGGCGCCACGAAAACGCGGAAGTCACGGTCGCGTGTACGAGTGATGCGCAGTGCGAGGCTGCGGCGCGGATCGCGACGCTATATGCGGGCCACCGCGTCGAGTTCGTGCGTCTCGAGATTCCGTGGTTCGAGCGGTACGTCGCGTCCGCCGTCGGGCGTCTGACGTTCTTCGGGAAACGGCGGATCCTCTCGCGCAACCGCGAGTTCTTTCGCGCTTTCGACGCCGTGGTGTCGCCGGAACGCACCGTGTTGCAGCTGCGGACGCGCTTCGGCCTCGATCGCCTGATCATCATCAACACGCGCCACGGCCAGGGGGATCGCCTCGGGAGCTTCGACGAGCTCGCCCTCGAGGTCGACTTGACCCTCTTCGCCGGGCGGAAGTATGTCGACCTCTTCGAGGAGCGCGGTCTGCTTCGCAAGGGCGCCTACGCGATCGTCGGCTACCCGAAGTTCGAGGTTTACGGACCGAGCTCACGGCAAGCTTGGTTTCCGAACCGCAAACCGGTGGTGCTCTACAACCCACACTTCGACGCGACGGAGTCGTCATGGCAAAAGCAGGGCCGTGCGGCGCTCGATTGGTTCGCGGCTCAGACCGAGTACAACTTGATCCTCGCGCCTCACACTCTTCTCTTCGAGCGCTCGGTGCGGCACGGCGCTCGGCTTCCTCGCCGTTTCCGCGAGATCGAGCACATTCGGATCGACCTCGGGAGCGAAGCGAGCAACGACATGACCTACACGCGGGGCGCTGACATCTACCTCGGCGACGCGAGCAGTCAGGTCTACGAGTTCATCGCGGAGCCGAGACCCTGCGTCTTCATCGACGCGCAGAACGCGCGCAGCCGCAGTCCAGCCCGCTATCGCCACTGGCACTTCGGTCCGGTGATCACGCGCGCGAGTGAGCTGGGCCCGGCACTGCGCGCCGCCCGCGACGGGTTTGCGGGATACGCGGTCGAACAGCGCGAGGCGTTCGAATACACGTTCTCCTTCGACCGCGAGCGCAGCGCGGCGCAGCGGGGGGCCGATGCAATTGCCGAGTTCCTCCAGCGGGGGCGCATCGAGTCGGAGTGCTTCTTGCGCTAGTCGCCGGGCGGCTGAGGGGCCTCGCGGCTGCGCCGGCGCCCCTCCAAGTAGGCGTTCGCCCAATTGCTGTTGCCGACGATGAGCCTGTTGGCATCTGCGAGCAAGCGCTTCGCTACGAGACCGCGGCGGTGCCAGAGCATGCGCGCGAAGCTGCGTCCTCCCGCCGCTTGCGAGCGCGAGAAGCGTTCCTGCTGGAGCTCACGAACGCCTGACACGCGCAGACCGAAGTAGGTCTCGATTCGAGTGAGCGACTGTTCGGGCGCGGCCACGAGCTCGGCGGAGTCCAGCACGAGCTTCTCGCCGTCGTGCGCGCGCCACCCGATTGCGAAGTTCGACAGCTCGCGCAGCAGGCCTGTCTCCCGCGCTCGCTCCTGCCAGCCAGCTTCGCTGAAGCAGTAAGCGAACTCGTAGCTCTTCGTCGGCCAAGCGCCGGACTCTTCGCCGCGCCGGTAAGCGGACACGATCTCCTGAGCGTCGCGCAACAGGATGACCTTCGGCGTACCGCGCAGCACGGCTTGGTTTCGCGGCGTCGGTGGGAAGTGGAACTTGGCGAGCAGCTCGCGGCTCGCTGTCACACGGGCTACGGAGTCATCGAGCTCGACGAAATCGCGGCGATGAAACTGTGCCACGTGCCAGTAGTCGTCGGCGATCGGACGGCGCAGCAGCACTTCGTCTCGGATCTCGCGCGTGCGGATCGGCAGCGCGTGCGCCTTGCTCAGCGTCGCGACTAGCGCTGTGCTCGCGCTTTTCGGGATCGCGATGATCAGCACGGTCTGGCCGCGAGGCGCGCGCTGCGCATCTAGAAGCCTCGGCTGAGGTAAAGCGAGAGACCGACCACCCCGCGGTAAGAGGAGGACCGGTTGCCGATCGGGTCCTGCGGGAGCAGATCGTCTCGGGCGATGTTGGGCGCGTAGCGAGCGTCGAGCCCCACGTGCCAGCCCGGCAGCAGATCGCGCCACTGGGCTCCAGCCCCGACATAGATTCCGTACGCCGGCGTGGCGAGCGCCCAGCGCGCGGCGCCGAAGAAGCCCGACACCGCGAAGTGGCGCCCGATCCGCACGCGGTAGTCGAGGATCCGCACACCGACCAGCCAGTCGTCATCGACTTCGTCGAGCTCGAGTCGGACCCCTAGGTCTTGCCGCGCTGAAATCGCCCGCCGCGCACCGACAGCGACATGCAGGCCCGGCGCCCAGCTCGTCTTGCGCAGCGGCAGATTGCGGTCGAGGTCGATCCACACGCGGCTGAGGTTTGCGCCCGCGTCGACGAACAGCTCGGCGCCGCGTGGCCGCTCCGGCTTCTCCTCCCCTGTGCCTGGTGTGACAGTCGCGGCCGTGGTCGACTCGTGGTTCGGTGAGTACCGCACCAGAGCGAGCACGCGAGAGAAGCTCTTGCCGTCGGTGTCTCGCCCCGCTTGGACCTCGGCACCCAGCGAGAGCTCGCGCCACGGGCGCGTATACCGCAGCGAGAAGTCGTGGCCGCGCTCGTAGGTGATGGATGAGTACGACTCGTTCTCAATCGTGCGATAGCGGAGCTGAAACGCGCCGCCGAACGCGGGTCGCCAACCGACGCGGAGCATGTGCGTCTGTGCACCGACTGCGTCGCCCTTGCGACGCTGATCTCCGCCCCAGTGACCGACGATGCGCCCTTCGTTCGAGAGCCCATCTCCATAGAGCGGGTGCACGTACCAAGCGTTCTGCCACTCGGACACTTCGTAGGTCAGATCGAAGTCTTCGAAGAGAGACGGAAAGTCGATCCCGATTGAGGCCGCTGCGTTGCCGAGCAGATAGTTCTCTCGGCTCAGCGTGTCCTCGCCGCCATGCTCGACGTACACCGCAAACGGAACGGGGCCAGGGAATACGAAGCGGCTAGTGATCGAGGCGAGCTGATTTCCGAACTGCTCCGTGATTCCGCCACCGGGAAGCACATTGTCGCGGCCGGCGGGGTCGAAGAACGCCTTGGCCAGCTCTTTGAACGACGAAGGGCGAGAGCCGCCGCCGAACTGCATGATGCGACTCGCACCAATCGACCAACCGGGAGTCGGTTCGGCCGAGAGATGAACGCCAGAGATCCCGGGATGGCCAGAAGTGCGGCCGTCTGCGTCGAGAATCGAGTCGCTGTGCGACATGCGCGCGGCAAAGACCACGTAGCGAAAGCCGAAGCGCGTCAGCGGCTCGTAGTTCGAGATCGTGACCGAGGGCATCGTCGGGGCTTCGGTCGAGAGCAGGAGGGCGCTGTCCGTGAACGGAGAGAGCCAATGATCTCGCCAGCCGACGTCGACCTGGAACTTGCTCCAGCCGACGCTCAGCAGAGACCCGGTGGGTGTCACGTCCCCGTCGAACGCGATTGCTCCCGCGGACACGATCGCGTGGTCGAAGGGCTGCCACTGGGCCCGCGCGGAGACCTCCCAAGCGCTGTCGCTTCGAAGGCCGTGCCGGTTGGCGATCACGGTGTCGGCGCCGCCCGTCGCCGCCCCCGCGAGCGCGGCGTGCGTCACCGAGAGCTTGCCCGTGTAGCGAGCGAGGATGCCGCTCACGCGTTGGCACAGGCGGGCGTCGATGCGGCACGCGCGGGGCAGTGCCTCGAGAACCACGGCAGCCGGTATCGGCCGCGTCAGATGCGCGACCCCCGCGAGGATCAACACGCGCTCGACGTCGAGCTCAGCCTCAGGGTCGAGGTTCTGAGGCAAGTAGGGGCTCGGCCCGCGCGCCAGTGCGGTCGCTGAAGCCAAGAAGCAGAGCACCGAAACCGCGAGGATGCGACGCAACATGATCGGTCGAGCCTAACTGAATCGAGCTGCGGGAAAGACGCGAAGGCAACTGGCGGGGCGCCACGAAACCCCGTTGCGCCGAGCCGGGTTCATGCGAGGATGCGGGGCCCTCCGGTCGCGTGTTGAGCGCTGGCGGGTCGCGTTCGACGACGGGAAGCGTTCACGGAGAGGCAGTTTCAGCGGTGACGAGACTCGAAGCAGCAGTAACCGGGACGGTGCGCAGCGCGACTCGGGTTCTCCAAACACTCGCGCTCCCGCTGCTCTTGATGATCCCCGCGCTCGCTCCCGCCCAAGAGTCAGAGGTCACCGAGGAGCAGACGGAGCTCTTCAAGAGCCTGCCGCCGGAGCAGCAGCAGGCCATCCTCGAGGAGTTCCTTCGATCCAGAGCGGCGGGCGAGCCGACTCGCGAGGAATCACGACAAGGCGACGCGCGCCGCCGCCAAGCTCTCGATGGAGCCGCAGACAAACGCCGACTCTCACCCGAGCGGCAGCCGCAACCAGAGGAGGAGCGTCGGGAGCCGAAGCTGGAGCGCGGCAGTTCCGTGATCGTCGATCTCGATCTCAAGGGTCGGCCTGAGTCGCCAGTTCTCGCGGAGCTGCGCAGCCGAATCCTCCAGAGGAACCCGTACCGGCTCGACGCGTTGGGCCGGCTTCAGCTGCCCGGATTCGAGCCGCTTTCCATGCTCGGTCTGAGCGAGACGCTCGCGGCCAAGCGCCTCGCGACAGACCCCGCACTGAGCGAGTTTCGCATCAAGGTCACCGTGCTTCCGCTCGAGCCGATTGGCGACGAAGCGCTCGAGCCCTTCGGCTACGACCTCTTCACCGACGCGCCATCGACGTTCGCCCCCGATACGGAAATCCCGGTTCCGTCGGACTACTTGGTTGGTCCCGGCGACGAACTGCGCGTTCAGCTGTTCGGAAACACGAACCGGTCGCTCACGCTGCACGTGAGCCGCGACGGCCAGGTGAGCTTTCCCCAGATCGGACCGATCGCGGTGAGCGGTATGAGCTTCTCCGAGGTCAAGGATGAGATCGAGTCGCGCGTCGCGGAGCAAATGATCGGCGTGCGCGCGAACGTCGCGATGGGTGAGACGCGTTCGATCCGGATCTTTCTCCTCGGCGAGGTGCCGGAGCCTGGCTCGTACACGGTGAGCGGGCTCTCGACCGTCACGAACGCGCTCTTCGTTGGCGGCGGCATCAACCGCATCGGTTCGCTGCGCAACGTGCAGCTCAAACGCGGCGGCCGACTCGTGAAGACGCTCGATCTCTACGACTTGCTGCTGAGCGGAGACACCCGGAACGACGCGCAGCTTCTGCCGGGCGATGTCGTGTTCATTCCGCCGATCGGCCCGAGCGTTGCGGCCAGCGGCGAGGTGCTGCGGCCCGCGCTCTACGAGATCCGGCCGGGCTCGACGCTGGCAGACCTGGTTCAGCTCGCCGGCGGCCTGGCTCCCCGCGCCGACGCGCGCGAGGCGCGCCTCGAGCGAATCAACGAGCGTGGCGAGCGCGTTGTCGTCAACGTGGCACTCGGCTCGCCCGAAGCGCGCGCACTGAAACTCCGCAACGGCGACCGCCTACGCGTGAACCCGATCCGCGACACGCTCGAGGGCGCGGTGCTCGTCGACGGCCACGTACTGCGGCCCGGCGCGCACGAACATCGCCCCGGGCTTCGCATCAGCGACGTGCTCTCGTTCGCCGACCTGCGCCCGAAGGCGGACACGCATTACGTGCTCATTCGACGCGAGCTGCCGCCAGACCGACGGCTCATCGCGCTCTCTGCGGATCTCGCGGCTGCCCTCGCGAACCGGGGCTCTGAGAACGATGTCGAGTTGGAGCCACGCGATCAGCTCACCGTGTTCGATTTGCAGTCGGGCCGCGACCGGGCCGTCTCGGCGATCGTGCGCGAGCTGCGCTCTCAGGCGACCCACGACGCGCCGCTGCAAGTTGTGAGCATCGCCGGGCGTGTGCGGGCGCCGGGCCAGTATCCGCTCGAGCCGGGCATGCGCGTGAGCGACCTGCTGCGCGCAGGCGGCAGCCTCGAAGACGCCGCATACGGCGGGAGCGCAGAGCTCACACGCCAGCAGGTTTTAGACGGCGAGTTTCGCAAGGCCGAGCTCGTGAAGATCGACCTCGCCGCAGTCATTCGGGGCGACGATTCCGCGGACAGTGAGCTCGCTCCGTACGACACCCTCACCATCCAAGAGCTCCCGGAGTGGCGAGAGGACGAGTCCGTCACGCTGGTGGGCGAGGTGCGCTTCCCTGGCGATTACCCGCTTCGCCGAGGAGAGACCCTCCACTCCGTGCTCCAGCGTGCGGGGGGACTCACCGAGCTCGCATTCCCCGAGGGCGCAATCTTCATGCGCGAAGACCTGCGCGAGCGCGAGCAGCAGCAGCTCGACGTACTCGCGCAGCGTCTGCGGCGCGACCTCGCGATGCTCGCCCTCCAAGGTGGCGCGCAGACGCCGCCGGCGATCTCCGTTGCAGAGTCGCTGCTCGCGCAGCTCGAGAGCACCGCCGCGGTGGGCCGTTTGGTGATCGACGTCGAGGCCATCGCCGGAGGTTCTCCCGGCGGTCCATCCGACATCGTGCTCCGGCCGGGAGATCGTCTGCTCGTTCCAAAGCAGTCCCAGGAAGTCACCGTGATCGGCGAGGTGCAGAACGCCACCTCGCACCGCTGGTCCGAGCACTATTCGCGCAACGACTACGTCGACCTCAGCGGCGGCTTCTCGACCAAGGCGGACAAGAAGCGCGTGTACGTGGTCCGCGCCGACGGCAGCGTCGCCTCACGCAAGGGCGGGGCGTGGTTCGACCTCGTCTCCCACCAGATTCGCCCGGGCGACTCCGTCGTCGTCCCGCTAAACGCCGAGCGCCTGCGCCCATTCACGCTGTGGACCGCTGCGACGCAGATTCTCTACAACCTCGCGATCGCCGCTGCGGCGGTGAATTCGTTCTGAGGTAGCGGTGTGACCTCCGCCCGAGACGAAGAACATCCGGTCGTGATTCACGGCTACTTTGTACCCGACGAGCGAAGTTCTCGGAGAACACTCGAGTTCCCAGATCTCATCGCCCTAGTGAGGCAGCGCTGGCGCGTTTTCGCAGCATGCATCGCCTTCGTGAGCGCGCTGAGCATCGCTTACTCTCAACTTTCGCATCCGCGTTACCGCGCGAGCGCGATCGTTTCCATCGTCGAGAACGACGGAGATCTCTCGCTCTCGCTCCCCGGTCAACTCGGGGGGCTCGCTTCCATCGCCGGGCTTCGGCTGCCGGGCGGGAGTGAGCAGGGCGATGCGATCGCGTTCCTTCGTTCTCAGATGCTGGCTCGTACTTTCATTGCCACGGAAGGCATCGTGGATCCGCTCACTCCGGACCCTGAAACGCCGGGGGAAGAGCGGCTCGCACGGGCGGTTCGCTTCTTCACCCGGGACGTTTGCGAGATCAAAGAGGACGGCCTCACCGGGATCATCACGGTCACCGTCCGTTGGAAGGACCCCGAGCAAGCCGCCGCTTGGGCGAACGGCCTCGTTAAGCTCGCAGATGCCGAGATGCGAAAGAGAGCGATCGGCGAGGCGTCGCGGGCCGTGGAGTACTTGAGCGCTGAGGCAAATCGAACTGAGAATCTCGAGCTTCGACAAGCGGTGTATAGAGTCGTGCAGTCGCAACTTCAGTTGTCGGCGCTCGCAAGTGCGCGAGATGAACACCGCTATCGGTTGATCGACCCCGCCAGCGCGCCTCTGGCCGATGACTACGTCTGGCCTCGCCTTGTAGTGCTGTTGCCGTTGGGAGTCGTTGTAGGAACCTTGCTCGCTGGGGCCATCGTGCTGTTCAAGCCCGACTCACGCACTTCGGCGTGAGTTCGCGATCTCCATAAGTTGCAGGCTTCGAGGGGGACACTCGCGCGATCGGTCGTTGCCGAGATCGCGACCACGGCTGCAATGCTCGCGGGCTTCAAGCTTGCTGCGCTCAACTGGGGCGCCGTCGGCTTCGGTGAGTGGATGCTGGCCCGCCGCGTCTTCGCTGTGGTGATGCCGCTGACGATCTGCGGACTGGACATCGCCTTGCCCCGTTACTTGGCGATCGCAGCGGCGGGTTTGGGCCGCTTCTCGCCCGACCGACTCGTGAGCGGAGCACTGCAGTTCGTGGCGGTCTCCGCGGGCACGCTCGTGTCTGCCACCGTCTTCTCCTCTGCGGACATCGCTCGAGTCGTTTTCGGGAGCGAGGACCAAGCGAGCCTCGTCGCCGCCACGGCATCGGTCGTCGTCGGATACACGCCGCAGGTGCTTCTCTACGGGTACTTGCGTGGAGAGTCGCGCTTCGGAGCCGCGAACCTGCTCTACGTGATCACCCATGGAGTCGTTCCACTCGTGATCCTCGCCCTCAAACCGCGTTCGCCTGGGGCTGCATTGGTGCAGAACTCCATTGTGGTCTTCGTGGTTTGCTCCGCACTGTGGGTTCTTGTCCTCTGGCGCGGTCGAATCGCAGTGCATCGGCCCGCCTTTGCGGAAGGTCGGGTCCTCGCCGGGTACGGCGCCTCCCGGATGTACGTGGCCCTCTGTCTGCTGCTCCTCTCGGCGCTCCCAAGCGTCCTCGCGGCGAGAGAGTTCGGCATCGCAGAGGCCGGCATTGTCGCGTTCGGCCTCTCGCTCATCGGGATTGCGGCAGCTGCGGCCTCACCGATCGGGGTGGCGATGCTCACATCGGCCTCTGTTTCGTTTGCGTCCGGCGTGCCGCGAGTACAGGCCGAGGTTCGGACGGTTGCGCTCTCGGTAGTTGCGGTTGGCGCGCTTGGAACCGCCGCCAGTTATCTCGCAGTCGAGCCCCTCGCGGCGTGGTTTCTACCGGGCAGCGTTACGCCCTCGCAGATCCTGCTGCTCAGCGTTTGCGCCCTCGGCACGGGGCCGGCATTCGTGTTCTCCGCGATGCGCGTTGTCGTCGACGCGCGCACAGAGGAACCTCTCAACGCGCGGAATGTGTCGATGGCGTTCGTTCTTTTCATCGGCTTGTTCGTCGGCGGATCCCTCGCGTTCGAGCGGCCTGGCGCGATCCTTCCGGTGGTCGGATACGTCATCGCGTTCGTTGCGCTCGCGATCGCAACCATGTTCTCGGCGACTCGCCCGACTCTCGAGCAGACTCCTTGAGCGCGCATGCCCTCACGCTCCCTGATGTACCCACGATCGCACGTGTTGCTCTGGCGCTCTCGCTCATCGCGGGTGGTGTTTCGCTTGCTCGCCTCGATCAGGGCTTTGCCGAGCTCGGAGTCTTTGGGGAAGCGCGTACGGTGGGCCTTCTCGTCATCGGCACGCTCGCGATCCTGTCGCGAGGCGCGAGACACTTCGAGAACCAGGGGGCGAGTCAAACCGGATGGCTCACCGGTGTCGTACTGCTGCACGGGTGGGTCTTGGCTTCCTGGGCGTGGTCCGATCGCACGGCAACGACCGCGGACCAAGCAACTGAGCTGGTCCTTACCGTCGCTGCACTGCTGGTTACCGCATGGACTTGTCAGGGGGCTGCCCAGGCCGCATTGCGGACGATCTTCTGGGCGTTCTACGTCCTCGCAAGCGGACTGGTCATGCTGTCTCTCGCCATCGCCGGGGGACCGGTCGGAGATTTTCAGCTCCTTGGCGCGGGGGGCATCGGAACTGCGCGGACGTTCTGCATGGGAGTCCTGGCTGCGTGGTGGATCGCGAGAGACACGGGCCGAAAAGTCTGGCTAGTGCCCGTTCCGTTGATGATCGTCGGCGCAGTCCTCAGCGGATCGCGCGCTGCGGTGCTCGCTCTCGCCGTCGCCGCTGTAGCGATGGCCGTTCTGGGCGGACAACGCAAGGTCGCCCGTCGGAGGCTCTCGGCGATCAGCGCAGCCGCGGTTGCACTCGGGTTAGCGACGATCGCGACCTTCCCGTGGATCCGGGAAGCCGGTGGCGTGTGGGTGAGACTCTTGTTGAATCCCAACGTACAGGCAAGCTCCTCCCGTGGCATCTATCTCGCAGACCGAGACGTGATCTTCGCAGACGCTTTGTCTCAGTTCGCTTCGTACCCGCTACTGGGAAGAGGCATCGGAAGCTACGTCGGCCCGTTCGGTGAACTCTACCCGCACAACCTGCTGCTTAGCTTCGGCGTCGATGCGGGAGTACTCGCGCTCGGAGGTTCGATCGCACTCCTCGCAATTGGCTTCTTGAAGGTCGCATCCTTCGATCGCTCGCGATCACAACTCGCCTGCGTTGGCGCCGTCTTCTTCTTCGTCACAAGCATGTTCGCGGGTAGCTACTATGACGCGCGGTTCCTGTGGATCTTCCTGCTCCTCGGCGCGCTCGATAGCGCGCGCAAGACTGGGATTCAGGGCTCGTTGGTACTGGGACGCACGATGGTCGTTCCCCAGAAGTTGGCTCGGGAGCAGGCAGATCGTGTGGTGGGGAGCTGAGTGCACGTCTGGCTCATCACAGTGGGAGAGCCCCTTCCCGAAGCGGGCGCCCCCGGGCGACCGTGGCGAACGGGGATGCTCGCGCGGGCGTTGATCGGTCGGGGTCACACCGTTCTCTGGTGGGTTTCAACGGTGGATCACTTCCGAAAGGCAACCGTCGCAGTGCGCGGGGAGCGGCGGCGAGTTGGTCCCGGCCTAGATCTCCAGTTCCTCGCGGGAAGGCTCTATCGCCGGAACGTCTCGATCGCGAGGCACGTCAATCATCAGGAGATCGCACGCGATTTCAAGCGAATCGCGCGAGGCGAGCATGAGAAGCCGGATGTCGTCGTGTCATCACTACCGACGCTAGAGCTGTGCGACGCTTCTATTCAGTTCTGCAGGGAGCGTGACGTTCCAAGCGTAATCGACGTTCGTGACCTGTGGCCCGATGAGATCCTCGCACGCATTCCCACGCCGATTCGAGGATTGGGAAAGCTTGCCCTGCGTGGAATGACGGGCGCCGCTCGGCGTGCCATAGGCGGCGCGACGCGGGTTGTTGCGATCTCGGAGAGCTACCTGAGCTGGGCTCGCTCGATGAGCGGCCGAGCTCAGTTGACTGAAGATCGAGTCTTTCCGATCGGATACTCACCTCTCGACCCACTCGAGATATCACGGTCGGACGCAGGAAAGCGGCTTGTCTCGCTAGGAGTCAAGGAGGACGTGAAGATCGTCTGGTTCTGCGGAACATTCGTGGGTAGCATCGACCTAGCAGCGCCAATCGAGGCAGCTCGAGCGCTATCCGAGGACACGCGCTTCCAGTTCGTTTTCTCCGGTGACGGCGAGCGGCGAAGCGATTGGGAGAGGCGAGCCGCGGGGCTAGGAAACGTGGTCTTCGCAGGCTGGTGTGACTCGGAGGAGATTCTATGGCTCGCCTCGCGGGCAATTGTCGGACTCGCCGCGTATCGACTTGGTGCGTTGATGAGCTTGCCCAACAAGATCTTCGAGTACATGAGCTTCGGTCTACCGATCGCGTCGAGCCTCGAGGGAGAAGCGAGGGCGTTGCTCGAGAGCCTGGAGGCCGGGGTCTTCTACTCGGCGCGGGCCCCGGCGCAGCTCGTGCAAGCGCTGCGATGGTTTGCCGACCATCCTGAGGAACGGGATAGAGTCGCGGGGAATGCTCAGGTCGCGTTCAACATGCGTTTTCGCGCTGATCGCATATACGACGCGTATGCGAAGTACCTAGAAGAGCTGGCTGCAGGCTCGCGTGCGTCAGAGCGCACGTGCGTCCGGAGATGAGTCCGGAGCGGTGATGCTTTGGCGTTCCCGGGATTTTTCGCGACGAGCCGCCGAACGCCAAGGGCCGAACGGCGGCGGTTCGCAGGAGTGAGAGCGCACATGTCCGAGACAACAGCGGACTCCCACTTCCTCAGCGTCACGGAGGTCGCCGGAGAGCCGATCAGCAGCGAGCAGCTCGAGCGCCTGGAACATCGCTACGCATGGGCGGCTGAACATTGCGCCGACCGAGATGTGATCGAGGTGGCATGCGGAACCGGTCCGGGGCTTGGCGTTCTCTTGTCGCGCGCTCGCTCCGTCGAAGCAGGCGACCTCTCGCCGCCGATCCTCGAAATCGCGCGACGCCACTACGGCAGCCGCGTGGCCCTTTCCCGAATCGACGCCCACGCATTGCCATGCGCT
>Ga0194128_10000938_pt1 | contig 51954 bp, 36 predicted proteins | sample TA2KigCa65mmetaG_FD_148650 | JGI IMG/M metagenome (GOLD analysis project Ga0194128, IMG submission 148650) | Freshwater microbial communities from Lake Tanganyika, Tanzania - TA2015037 Kigoma Deep Cast 65m | ecosystem: Environmental > Aquatic > Freshwater > Lake | place: Tanzania: Lake...
TGTTCCTGGCCGGTATTCGTCCCGCCATCAACGTCGGTATCTCGGTCAGCCGCGTGGGTGGTAACGCTCAGACGAAGGCGATGAAGAAGATCGCTGGCTCGTTGCGACTCGACCTTGCTGCGTTCCGGGAACTGGAAGCGTTCGCTTCGCTCGGTACCGAATTGGACAAGGCCACGCAACGGCAGCTCGACCGAGGCTATGTCATGGTCGAACTGCTCAAGCAAGCACAGTTCGGACCGCTGCACTTCGCCGACCAGGTCATCAGCATCTACGCCGGCACGAAGGGCTACTTCGACGACGTCCCGCGAGCCAATGTCGCGGCCGCTGAAAAGGATCTGCTCACGTTCATGCGCGAGCAAAAATCCGAAGTCCGCAACAAGCTCATCGAAACCGGCGAGCTGTCGGCTGAGGTTGAGAACGGTTTGAAAGCGGCGCTGGAAGAATTCAAGAAGCAGTACACAGCAGGAAAGAAGTGATTCGTCTTTTGAGAATGTGAGGCGGAGATGAACGAAGCATCGAATTCCGTCCGAGACGCAAATACGGCACTGGCAAAGCAGTACTTCAAGATTGTGAGTCAGTACTCGAAGAGTTGGGATACTTACCTCAGGATGGAGCAGGTTATCGCAACCTCTGATGTCGATATTAGTGGCTATTTTCGAGCAAACGGATCTCTTCTTGGACTTGGTATTCCTGGGGTTGGTGAGAAAACGCGAACGATACTTGAAGGGGTACTCGCAACTGGTACAGAGGCAATGAAGGACGTTGTGGCTACAGTGAAAGCAGAAGCGCTTCAGTCACAGTCGATAGGGTTGATGCCAGGATCAATAGCGGACGACGGGCGGAAATCATTGTCTAGTAATCAGTGGGATGATGCCGTCAAACGTCGAGAATCCGACTGAACGAGATTTGGACAAGATGATTAATGCACGTTGGATTGCGAAACGGGGCATCGCCATAAGCAATTCGCGCGACTTCAATTTGAGTATATTGAGAACGGATAAATCCTTTGCATGTTGTCTTTACTCCGATGGGGTTGCGTCATGCGGCGAACTCGTATGACGAAACCCCGTTGGGGTACATAAGGCGCCCGGTTTGGTTCCTCAGGGTAGCTCGCTCCGCTCGCAACCCTGGGCTACCTGACACAACTCCTTCGGAGTGAACGTAACATTCGGTTTACCTTCGGGTTTTGAATTTCGGAATTCGGTTTTCCTCTTAGGTGAGTCATGGCCAAAGCACGCGCGATTGTGAAACGCCTGAAGGCGGTCAAGAACATTCGCAAGATCACCAAGACGATGGAATTGATCGCGACGGCTCGCTTCAAAAAAGCGATGGACCGAGCGACCGAGGCCGCTGCGTACACGAAAAAAATCTCTGAGATCGTTGCCGACCTCTCGGCCACGAACCTGACCTTCACGCATCCGCTGCTGAAGGCTCACGAGACACAGACCAACGGCATCCTCTTGATCCTGACCTCCAATCGTGGCCTGTGCGGCGGCTACAACGGAGCCGTGTTGCGACCAGCGTTGGCTCGGCAGAAGGAATTGAAGGCCAGCCTGAACCTCAACGTCGAATGCTCGGGCCGCCGAGGCTTGGCGTTCTTGAAGTACCAGCAGATCAACGTCACCGAGCAGTTCACCAACTTTGAAGACAAGCCCGGCTTCGACGAAGTCGAAGCGATCGCCAACCGGTACATCGAACTGTATTGCTCAGGAAAGCTTGACCGGCTCGACATCGCCTACACGAAGTTTGAAAACGCGGCTCGGCAAAAGGCCGTCGTCGAAACGCTGCTGCCGATTGGCAGCCTCGGTGGAACGACCGCCAAGGGCGACGAGAAAAAGATCGACTACGAGTTCCTGCCGTCCGCCGGAGAGATCTTGGAAGAGATCGTTCCGGCCGCGTTCAAAGCTCGGCTCTTCAAGTGCTTCCTCGACGCGGCGGTCAGCGAACAGATCGCTCGCCGAGTCGCTATGAAAGCTGCCACCGAAAACGCCGGCGACATGATCAAGTCGCTTTCCATGCAATACAACCGAGCCCGCCAATCACAGATCACCTCGGAGTTGTCCGAAATCATCGGCGGTGCCGCGGCGCTGGAGGCGTAATCCGTCCGTAGGCCGGTTTTCCAAACCGGCTAAAAATCAAATCGTGAGAATTATGGATCTGACCGGCTTGAAAAACCGGTCTACAGAGGTCACACAAAATGGTCGCAGCCACAAACATTGGTCGAGTTACGCAGGTCATCGGTTCGACGTTCGACGCCGAGTTCGGTGAGAGCTCCCTGCCAGAGATTTACAACGCTTTGACGGTCGATGCGACGGTCAAGGGGACGCACGTTCGAGTCACCGGTGAGGTGCAGCAGCACCTTGGCGGTGGCCGAGTTCGTTGCGTGGCACTCGGTACGACCGACGGCATGACGCGCGGCATGGACGTCACCGATACCGGTGCTCCAGTCAGCGTGCCGGTCGGGAAGGAAACGCTCGGCCGAGTCTTCAATGTGCTCGGCGATGCGATCGATGGGCGCGGCACAGTGACGTCGCAGGAGAAGTGGCCGATTCACCGACACGCTCCGCCGTTGGAAAACCTCAGCTCCAAAACCGAGCTGTTCGAGACGGGCATCAAGGTCGTCGACCTGCTGACGCCGTTCGTCCGCGGTGGTAAGGCCGGTCTATTCGGCGGTGCCGGTCTGGGTAAGACGGTTATCCTCACCGAACTCATTGCGCGTATCGCGTCCGCTCACGGCGGTTACTCGGTGTTCGCGGGGGTCGGCGAACGAACTCGCGAAGGAAACGATCTCTGGCTGGAAATGCAGGAAACGAAAATTGGCAACACCGGTCGCTCGGTCATCGAGCAGACCGCGATGGTGTTCGGTCAGATGAACGAGCCGCCCGGAGCGCGTCTCCGCGTGGCGTTGTCCGCTCTGACAATGGCTGAGTGGTTCCGCGACTCGACCGGTGCCGACACGCTGCTGTTCGTGGACAACATCTTCCGGTTCTCTCAAGCCGGTTCCGAAGTGTCCGCGTTGCTCGGCCGTATGCCGTCCGCCGTGGGTTATCAACCGACGCTCGGCACCGAACTGGGTGAACTGCAAGAACGCATCACTTCGACGAAAGCCGGAGCCATCACGTCGGTGCAAGCCGTGTACGTCCCCGCCGACGACCCGACCGACCCGGCCCCCGCGACCGCGTTCGCTCACCTCGACGCGTTCATCTACCTCGAACGAAAGATCTCCGAGAAGGGCATCTATCCCGCCATCGACCCGCTCGCGAGTTCGTCCCGAATTCTCGACCCGCAAGTTGTCGGCGAGCGTCACTACCAAGCCGCCCGCAGCGTACAACGCATCCTGCAGCGCTACCGCGAACTTCAAGACATCATCGCCATCCTGGGCGTTGACGAACTGAGCATCGAAGACAAAGAGGTCGTGCATCGCGCCCGTCGTCTCGAACGCTTCCTGTCGCAACCGTTCCTCGTGGCCGAAGTCTTCACCGGCAAGTCGGGCAAGATTACGCCGATCGCCGACACGATCCGCAGCTTCGAGGAAATCTGCGCCGGCAAATGGGACCACCTCCCCGAAGCCGCGTTCATGTACGTCGGAGCCGTCGAGGAAGCGGAAGAACAAGCCAAGAAGATGGCGGCGAGCTAACGTAGCGAGAAGTATCGTGGCGTTTTTCGATCTATTCCGACCGAAGAAGAAAATCGCATCGCCCGATGCTGGTCCACGCTGTCACCATTACACGATGGCACATCACGCACTTCGGCAAGTCGCCCTTGAAGATCCGCTGATGTACCTTGGAGTCTTGGCATCACCGGATGCGGAACCATTCTTAGCTAGTCTATTTCAATCAGTTTGCAATCACTGTTCTGAGCGAGGTGAGAAACCAGACTTCAAGCCGAGTGATTTACAAATTCATCGAACGCGCGTGAATGGATTTCCTTGCGTGATCGTTGAAATGCCACCGCCAATCGCGACGGCAGAAGCGTACTTCACTGCACTTATTGGGTTTCTTGATCCATCGCAGAAGATTGCGGAAGACACGAAAGTAGAAGCTCGATATTTCACGCTCGAACACGGTTTCAACCTCGACGGAACGCCGCGAACTGTAATGTGCGAATGGGACAATGAGTCTCACATGAATTTTGGAAGCGGTCCTAGTCCGACGGTCGGAGAATTCATTCGAGCTTTATCTGGATTTGCGAATTCGGAGCGGCCTTGAATGAATTCAAGGAGCCTGACGCCAGATTCCGCGAAGTCCGTTACATTACGAGATGAAACATGGCTGACAAACAACTGCAATTGGTGATCGTGACTCCCGAACGAACGGTGTTTGACGAGCCGGCTTCGGCGTTGCGTTTCCCGCTGTTCGACGGCCAAATCGGAATCCTCCCCGGCCGAGCACCCCTCGTCGGTCGTTTGGGCTACGGAGAACTCAAGGCGACGACCGCCTCCGGCGACAAGTCGTTCTTCATCGACGGCGGCTTCGTCCAAGTGAAGGGTGCGGTGGTTTCCATCCTCACCGCGCGCGCCATTCCCACCGCCGAGGTCAAACGCTCCGACGCCGAAGAGGCTTTGAAGAAAGCCACGGCGCTCCCCGGTACGACCGAGCAGCAAGCCGCGACGAAAGCTCGCGAGATTGAACGCGCCCGACGACTGTTGACGCTGGCTCATTGATCTTCGCAGCCGCGTTACACATACCAGCCCGACGCCCAGGCGAGAAGTTTCAGAAAGAACCCCTCGCCTGCACGTCGGACTGGTTTATTGGAATTCACCGTGCTTCGGCGGGCAGATCGACAAAGTACGTTTTTCCGTCGGTCGCTGTGGCGGCGATGCGAGCACCGGCAGCGACGTAGTTGCCGCCATAAGTGATCGTCGGCAGCTTGTTCGAGAACACGGATTTTCCGGCGGCGATATCCCAAATGTTGACCACTCCGGTGTAGCCGATCGACAGCAGTTTGTTGCCGGCGGGATTGAAGCGAACTCGATAGACGTCGTCTTTGTGACCGTCGAGTTTCTTCACGGGATCGGGCGAATCGATGTTCCAAATGAAGATCGGCCGATTCGGGCCGAGGCCCACTCCTCCCGCCGCGATCGTGCGGCCGTCGGGACTGAGTGCAACCGTGTAGACCGGGAACTCCGGGCCTTTGAAGACGCGGACCTCAGCTCCGTTCTCGAGGTTCAATAGTTTGACTGTCTTGTCGCCGCCGGCGATCACCAGCGACTTGTTGTCAGGAGTGAAGACAACTCCGTAGACCGGCTGCTGCTGCGTGCTGACAACTCGAAGGGCCGTTTTCTTTTCGACGTCCCACAAGCGGACGGTCTTGTCGTTGCTCGCCGAGACCAGTTGCTTGCCGTCGTTGCTGAAGGCCAGTCCGTAAATGTGTGACGCATGACCGGCGAGGTTCGCGGTGAACGACGTGGCGGCGATGTCCCAGGTCTTCGCTGTGCCGTCCGCCGATGCCGAGATGGCCGTACGATTGTTTGCAGCGATGACCAGCGAACCGATACCGGCCGTGTGACCAGTCAGCGTCTGAGCGATTGGACGCAGCGGCGCGTCGGCCGGTTGCGGATTCGGCGGCGTCGCATCAAACGCTCGCAGCGCGTTGTCGGCACCGGACGCGAGCAACTTCGTGTTGTCGGGGCTGAAAGTCAGCCGAGTCACTTCGGCAGGAGTTTCGAAACGGACCTGAGCCTGCGCGTTGCTGAGGTTCCAGACGCGGACCTGCTTGTCGGCTCCACCGGCGGCGATCTGCTGAGCGTTCTGGCTGATCGCGACTGCGATCGCTCGGCCAGTGATGCCGGGGAATGGCCGCATCAAGGTTCCGGCATTGCTGTCCCACAATTTCACAGAGCCATCTTCGTGAGCAGTCGCATGCCACGCGCTGTTCGAGGCAATCACCAGATCGTTGAACTTCTTGTCGTCCGTGACGAACACTCCCTGCACCGAGATCGCGTCGATTTTGATCGTCTTGTCCGCTCCGGCCGAAACAATCGTCTTGTTGTCGGGATGAAACGCCGCGCCGCTGACAGCTCCGGTGTGCTGCACGAAGGACTGCATCAATCGCTTCGCGTTCAGATCCCAAACACGCACACTGCCGTCGGCGCTCGCTGAGACGACTTTCGTGACGTCGCGGCTGAAATCGACGCCGGCGATTTTGTCGGTGTGACCGGCGAACACAGAGACGGCGGCTCCGTCGGCGACGTTAAAGACGTGGACTTGCTTGTCGTTCGCGCCGACCGCCAACAGCAGATTGTTGATGCTGACCGCCAGACTCGTCGCCACATCCGGGACGTCGATTTTGCGGACCAGCGCGCCGTCGGTGGCGTTCCAGATTTTGACCGACTTGTCGTGACTCGCGGTGGCGAGATTCGCTCCGTTGGGTAAATACGCGACGCCGCTGACCGGGCCGGTGTGCGGCGCCAGGGCGCGGACTTCGGCACCGTCAGCGGTCTTGTAAATCTTCACGGCACCGGTCGCGTCACCAACGGCGATCTCTTGATGATTCGGATTCACGGCGACGGCGGTGATGGCTCCGGCTTGAGCGGCAAACGCCTTCACAAGCTGCCCATTGTTCGCGTCGAACAGACGAGCGATCTTGTCCGCACAACCGGTCAGCACCCAGGCTTGATTTGGACTGAACGCGATCGCCGTCACTGCTTCGGGATGCCCGTCGAGATTGCGGATTGGCTGTCCGTTGTTGCGATCCCACAGGCGAGCGGTCTTGTCGTTCGAACCGGTTGCGATCCAGTTGCCATCCGGGCGCAGCGCGACCGCATTGATCACGTCGCCGTGCCCCGCGATGTTGACCAGTGCTGGCAACTGCACCGGCCAGCGTTTGACGAGTCCGTCGGCTCCAGCGGTCAGAAAGAATCCGTTGTTCGGAGCGTAGGCCAACCCGGTGATCTCGCCCGTGTGTGCTCCGAGCACTTGCTGCGGCACTCCATCAGCGAAGTTGAACAGCCGCACGACGCCAGTCGCATCCCCTGCCGCGACCTGTTGATTGTCCTTGCGAATGTCGACTCGTTTGATCGCCGCCATGCTGCCGGCGATGTCACGCGTGTGCTTGCCGTCGGCGGCCGTCCAAACTTTGAGCAGTTTGTCCGCTCCGCCACTGACGATGTGCATCCCGTCGGTCGTCACGCCGGCGGAGGCGACTGCTCCTTGATGTCCCGCCAGATTCAACACCGGCGCGTTATTCGGGATCTCCCAAAGCCGGATCGAGTTGTCCAGCCCTCCCGACGCGATCAGTTTGCTGTCGGGCGAAACGGCGATCGACAAGACCAGCCCCGTGTGACCGAGCATCGTCCGGGTCGGTTGCAGCGAGTTCGCGTCCCACAGCCGCACTGTCTGATCGAAGCTGCCGGTGACAAGCCACTTGCCATCCGGCGAGGTCATGATGTCGTAGACCGGCTCGGCGTGCCCAACCAGTTCGGCGGCATACGTTGCGATAATGCACATCAAGGCCGACGTGGCCGACAATCCAAGAAGCAGCTTTCGCATGATGACCTCTCCGGCGGAACTCGATTGCAAATCGCACGCATGCCAGTCTGCAGCGAGAATGAACTCGCGTCAACAAACCGTCCGGCCGAACGCTGGCCGCCGGACAATTACTCAACGCGTCCAGCGGTTCGGACTCCGGAGCCGCGGCGGTTATTGAGCGAGTCTCCGAGATCAGCGCGGGCTTTCTCCGCCAACGCTTCAAGTCGGCGGACGACCTGTGGATTCTCTTTCGCAACGTTGCGCGATTCACCCGGATCGTCCTTGAGATTGAACAAGGACTGCTCGATACGGCGGACCTCGTAGCCGTGTCGGCTGGCGATGCCACGAATGCCGGACTCTTCGATGGACCTGGGCTGCATCTTTTCGAAGTTGGCGGGTTTGCCCGCTCGGCCAGGCCGGCCGGCAACGGTCAGGTAATCGTGATCGAAGTGCAGCTTCCAATCGCCGCTGCGAATAGCTTGCAGTTCGTCGCCGGAGAAGAACAGCAGGGACTCGTGTGGCGACTTCGCATCCGGTTGGCCGGAGAGAATTGGCCAAACATCGAGTCCGTCGATCGGTTGCCTTGGCAATTCCGCACCGGCGAGTTTGGCAATCGTTGGCAGCAAGTCGATCGACGCGACCGGCTCATCACAGGTGCGTCCGGGCGGAATGTGCTTGGGCCACCACATGACGCACGGTGTTCGGACACCCCCTTCGAATGTCGTCAGCTTCCCTTCTCGAAACGGCGTCGCGCTGCCAGCGTGCTCGCCATAGGAAAGAAATGGGCCGTTATCTGAAGTGAAGATCACCAGCGTGTTGTCTTGAAGGCCCAGCCGGCCCAACGCGTCGTAGATCTCGTCGACCGACCAATCGAGTTCTTCCACGACATCGCCGTACAAGCCGCGTCCGGATTTTCCTTGGAATCTTTTCGACGCGAAGATCGGCACATGCGGCATGATGAGCGGCACATACAAAAAGAAGGGTCGCTCGCGATGCCGTTCCATGAACTGAATCGCGTGCTCGGTCAGCCGCTGCGTAAATTGGGATTGATCGGGGTCCAGTTCAATTGTCTTCTCACCGCTGATCCAAGGGAGCGACGGGATCGTCTTCACGACCGGATGCAGCGGGCCGTTGTCGTTCGAGTACGGAATACCCCGGAACTCTTGGAAGCCGTGTCGCAGCGGCGAGAACTCCGGCCGATGTCCGAGATGCCACTTGCCAAAGATCGCCGTCGCGTAGCCGCGCTGTCGCAGTAACTCTGGCAACAGGACTTCGTCCGCGTGGATGCCAACCTTGCTCGTGTGATTGAGTGCTCCAGCCAGGCCGATGCGGTTGGCGTAGCAGCCGGTCATCAGCGACGCTCGTGAGGCGGTGCAAACCGGCTGTGAAACGTAGAAGTTGGTGAATCGCGTTCCCTCTTTCGCGAGCCGGTCGATGCTCGGCGTGCGGATGTCGTTCGCCCCAAAGCAGCCGACGTCTGAGTAGCCAAGGTCGTCGGCGAAGATCAACACGATGTTGGGCAAAGTAGCTTCGGCGGCAAACACGGCAGACAGATGCGCGAGCACGGTAACCACGAAACAGAAGCGGAGGCCGCGAGACGAAACGATCATGGCGAGTTTCCGTGAGCGAAGAGAGGGCGCCGCTTGCTCCAAGCGGTGTGCGTAGCATTGGAAACTTTGAGGATGGAGTCCAATGATCTGTCGACGGTCATTCGGAGAATCTCCCCTACTGCTGGTTTCCGATGCCTGAGGCACACCGCTTGGAGCAAGCAAAGCCACCCATTCTCGGCACTCGCCCTCGCCGTCGCTTCGGATTACGCTCTGCCGTGCCATTAACACTTTTTGAGGGACGATTTTCATGAGTCAACTACGAGTGGCGATCCACGGTGCGGCGGGTCGCATGGGACAACGCTTGGTCGCCTGCGTCCATAACGACGCCGAACTGCAATTGACCGCAGCGCTCGATTCGCCGAAATGCCCCCGTCTGGGTGAGGACGCGGGGGAAGTCGCCGGCTGCGGGAAGACCGGAGTCCCGATCACGTCCGAGATGCCGGCGAACGTTGACGTCGTGATCGACTTCTCGGTCCCTGAAGCGACTGAGCATTTGATCCCGCTTTGTGTCGCTCGCAAACTGCCACTAGTCGTTGCTACGACGGGATTCAACGAGGCTCAGAAGGCCGTCGTCAAAAAGGCGGCCGAACAGGTTCCGCTCGTCTGGTCTCCCAGCATGAGCGTCGCGGTCAACCTGCTGATGAAGCTGGTCCGCGATGCAGCGCGAGTGCTCAAGGACAACCCGGAAGGGGTCGATGTCGAAGTCATCGAGCGGCATCATCGCTTCAAAGAGGACGCTCCCAGCGGCACCGCGCTCGCCTTTGGACGGATCGTCGCCGAGGAAATGGGACAGACCAATCACGTCCACGGCCGCAGCGGCCGGCCCGGTCAGCGGCCTCACAATGAGATCGGCTATCACGCGCTCCGCACCGGCGACAACGTCGGCGAGCACACCATCGTCCTCGGACTGATGGGGGAAACCATCGACCTGACCGTCCGCAGCCACACCCGCGACAGCTACGCCTACGGAGCGCTCGCCGCCGCGAAGTTCGTCGCGAAACAAAAGCCCGGCCTGTATGGCATGGTCGACGTGTTAAAGCTGTAACCCTGGACTGCGGTGTGTCAGCGCCGCTTTTGAGTTTGCTTGAGGAAATAATCCAAAGCGGTGCTGACACACCGCACTCCAAAGGATTCCTCATGGACGCCATTCAGCATCTCAAGGAACTGATTCACTTCGATTCGGTCAGCTCGAAGTCCAACGTACCGATCACCGATCATATCGAGCGTCTGCTCAAGCAGCGCGGCTGCGAGGTCGAACGCCTTGAATACGACGACAAGCTCGGTGTTCGCAAGGCGAGCGTCGTCGCCAAACTGGGACCGGGAACTGGCGGAATGGCGTACTTCGGACACACCGACGTCGTGCCGGCCAGTCCGTGGTTCACCGATCAACATGGGCCATTCGAGCCGACGATCAAAGAAGGAAAACTGTACGGCCGGGGGAGCTGCGACATGAAAGGCTCGGTCGCGTGCGCGCTCGCAGCGGTTGAGCGGATTCGAGTCGCGGACCTCAAACGTCCAGTATATATCACCTGTACGGCGGACGAAGAGGTCGGTTACGGAGGTGCTCAATCCGTTGCGAAGCGATCAACGTTATTTCGAGAGATGATCGCCGGCGACGCGAAGGGGATCATCGGCGAGCCGACCAGTTTGGAAGTCGTGTATGCTCACAAAGGGACGTTTGGTTTTCTTGCGACTTCGATCGGCAAGGCGTCGCACAGCAGCACGAAGGAAGGGTTGAATGCGAACCTGAGGATGATTCCGTTCCTCGTCGAGATGAAAGCCATCCACGACGAAGTCGAATCTGACCCGGCTTGGCGAAACCCCGAGTTCGACCCGCCAACGATTTGCTGGAATATCGGCATCAACGATCACACGCACGCCTTCAACATCACTGCGCCCCAGAGCGTTTGCTCGGTCTACTACCGGCCGATGCCGGGCCAGAATCCGCAGTTATTGTTGGATCGCGCACGACAAGCGGCGGAGCGCTGCGGTTTGCAGTTCGAGTTCCGCAGCGGCGCGCTGCCGCTGTACATGGACCCGAAATCCGAGTTCGTCCAAGAACTTGTGCAACTGGCCGAGCGTCCGCGAGCAATGACCGTCGCTTACGGCACGGACGGGGCGATGCTGACCGAACTGAAAAAGATGGCGGTGCTCGGCCCCGGCAGCATCAAGCAGGCTCACACCTGGGATGAATGGATCGCACTGGAGCAATTGGAGCGCGGCACCGCTCTGTACGAGAAGCTCATTCGTCGCTGGTGCTGCGATTGATTCCGTCAGGCTTGGACGTGTCTTCTCGCAGTTCGCGCAGGAGCTTGCCGAAGAGGTTTTCGTCCGCGAAGAACCGGTCGTCAGTCGGGATGATTCCCCGGTCTTTCGCGGACTTTGAGGAACTGTCCGTTGTTGAGTCTTCCGAACTCAAGTTGTCGTCATCGGCGACTTCAGCCTTGGGCTTGCCGACTGCGTCGGGCTTTTTCGAGATCGATTCGACCCACATACGCAGCGTTTGGTGTTGCGCTGTCGAGAGGCTTCCATGCGACTGCCGAACGCCGAGCGATTTTGTTTCGCCGCGCAGTTTCACGAGCAATGGGCTGCTCAGCGGTCGTTCGAGGTTAAGGCGTTCCATCACGGCGGCGAGATTCCGTTCGGAATAATTCTTCGGCGGAGCTTTGCCGAGCTTGGCTCGCAACAACTCGAACGAATTCCCCGATCCTGGTCCGTGACATCCGGCCGTCGCACAGCGATTGACCAAAATCGGCTGCACTTTGGACATGTATTCGGTCGCAGCTTCACGCGACAAACCTCCCAACGATTCCGGCCGAATACCAGGTTTGGCGTCGCCCAACATCGAGAATTGACTGCCACGTTGTGCAACGGCAGGGACACCTTTGGTCGTGAGCAGTTGATCGTTGATCCGTTGCAGCATGTTCTTCGCAACAGTCGAGTCCGGTTCGCGCCGCAATGCTTCTCGCAATTCTTTGCGAGCGTGATCCAGCATTCCGTTAGTGACACACCACCGCGCCAATTCGATATGCGCTGCGGCTGTGTGGTCCGGCAGCGTGTCGCGCAACTGTCGATACGCGTCTTCGGTATCCGCCGCCTCCAAACGGACTTGGTCAAAAGACAGCACCATTTGTCCACCCGTGACGATGACGACGTATCCGGTCGCGCTTTTCCGAATGACCCCTTTGACCATTTTGCCATTCTGCAACAACAATAACCGCTCGTTCGGTGCTGAAACGGAAACGATTGGTGACGTTTGTGCCCAAACGCTCGGCGATCCTGAGCCGAAAACCAACCACAGACATGCCACAAGCGCGAGTCGGTCCTGTAAACTACTGGTCGAACAATGACGACACATGACCACACCTCGGCTCCGCACAAGCGAAATTCAGATTGGCCACCCCTGGAAAAGGTCGGGAACGTAGCCCTGTTTGAATGGATCGGTCAACGAGTGTTTTCGTGAGAAACGGCCCCGAGAAATCGAGATGACCACAGCGACCGCGACGTTGTTTGCCGGTGATCCCGCGCCGGACGTGCTATTGCCTGATGATCGCAACCAGACGACGCGGCTCTCGGAATTGTGGCGGCGACAACCCATCGTGCTGGTTTTCGTCAGGCATTCCGGTTGCACCTTGTGTTTGGATCACGCGGTCGTGATGCGTGAGGCGCATCCTGAGATTCAAGCCACCGGTGCCGAGGTTGTGCTGGTGACGATGGACGATCCGATGCGTTTGCGCGCTTTCAAGGAGCACTGGAAGTTGCCATTTATCTGTTTGGCTGATCCGCAGCAGGAGGGTTATCGAGCCTTTCAATGTCCTCGCGGCACTTGGCTGGAGGTGGCTGGGCCGGCGATCTGGTGGCCCGCGATCAACTCATTGTTTCGTCACGGAGCGGGACTCGTGCGGGGCGACCCAAAGCAATTGCCCGGCAGCTTTATCATCGACCGCGAGGGTTTATTGCGATTCACTCATCGCAGCCGGCATTCCGCCGATTGGGCCTCACCAGACCAGCTTCTCATGACGTTGCGGACTCTCGACAGTCGCTGATACAGCGGGAACCACTCCGAATTGGCAACGTGCAATTAGCCGTCCAGGCCATGAAGCTGGGTGCAATGGATTTCGTCGAGAAACCAATCCACAACAACCCGAAACTTCTGAAACTTGCCCGGCGGACGGACTTTGCAGCAGTGAAATCGCATGCAAGTTTGACTTGAGCCTTGCAGCGGTAAATTCCCTCAATGCCAAGATCCTGAGAAAAATGGCCGTTGGATCGGTAAGAAACGCCTTCGGTCTGATTTCGCGGTATCTCTTCGCACAAAAACCGCTTGTACCGACGGCAAGAACCGCACCGAAAAAACTTCGTTGATCTTCGGCCGCCCGTCAAATATCGACCATGTCACAAAATTTGGCTTGCCTAGAGACGTAGACTCGTCACTATGTGATCCAGTGTTCGTGCTGACGCAGCACGAGGGACCAACTTCTGACCCACCGTCGCCGGAGTTCTCTTGGCACCGGCACACCGGGTCTGGTTCAAGCCAGAAAGGAGGTGATTTGTGAGTTCATCTAGTCCTAGTTGCCAACGAGGTGGTGTCGCCTAAACGCTGACGGGCTGTCTGTGGCAGCCACCCACCCAGGTACCCCGAAGTGAATTCGCTGGTGCCTGGTTCCCTGAGCGGTCCTCTTTTGAGACCGCTTACGGCGACTCGGCTGAAGAGTCACCTTCGATTTCTTCGACGAGTTCCCCAAGACCCGGCTTCGCAAGGAGCCGGGTCTTGCATTTTTCTGGGAGGCACGTTTGCCTTCCATCGCCAAGATCGGCTGGCCTCTGACGAATTAATTGGGAGTCACATTTCGCCATGGAATACCTTTCTATCTTGTCTCGCATCGCGCATGTCGCGACGGCGATCGTGTTGGTCGGTGGTACGGTCTTCATGCGTTTCGTTCTGATGCCAGCGGCGAAGGAGCTTCCCGAAGCCGAGCACGATCAGTTGCGACAGCGATTGACGGCACGATGGAAAAGAGTTGTGCATGGTGGGATTGCGTTACTGCTGCTGAGCGGTCTTTTCAACTACATGCAACAGATTCCCAAACACAAAGGAGACGGTCTGTATCACGCCTTGCTGGGGACGAAAATGTTGTTGGCAATTGTGGTCTTCTTCATCGCCTCGGCGCTTGTGGGTCGGTCGGCCGCGTTCGAAAAGATGCGGCAGAACCGAGCGAAATGGATGGGGTTGATTGTGTTGCTCTCGGCCGTGATCGTCGGAATTTCCGGGTTCGTGAAGATCCGCGGTTAAACGCTAAATCTTGCGGTTCCGTCGGAATCTCAGCAGGTCAAAGATCTTCCTGCGGAAACGTGCAGTTCGGAACGATTTTCCCCCGAACTCCGTCAAAGCCACGTAGAGTAGTCTGAACGGGCCGAGAAGGAGGATTCGTCATGACGCGCTACAAGAATCCGGCGATGAAACAACTGGCGGACCAACAGGTGCGTTACGCCCCACAGCCGGTACGCCTCGAACAAATCCAGCGAGCGGAAGAGCTGATCGATGAACTTCAGCCAAGCGGCACTTATTGGTACGAAGACTTGTGCCAAAAGCTGACCAACTACCGCCCGGATCGTTATCCGAATCTGACGCTCAGCGGTGACGAGGCGGCACATGATCTGCATCGCTTCGTGGAAGACCTGTCGAACAGTGCCAATTTGACATTCGACATGGTGAGTGAGCCGGTACTTTCGTTGGAAGATGTCAGCCAGCGCTATCACGTTTCACCCAAGACCGTCACGCGCTGGCGGCAGCGAGGCTTGGTGGCTCGTCGGTTCCGAGTCGGTTCGCGCCGGCAAATCGGGTTCTTGGAGTCATCCGTTCGGCGGTTCGTGCTGCGTCACCGTGACGCAGTCGCCCGCGGCAGCCGATTCAGTCAACTGACCGATGACGAAAAGCTCCGCATCCTCAATTGGGCGCGGCGGCTGGCGAAGTGGGGAGCCAACCCAACTCAGGTGGTGCATCGCGTCGCCCGAAAGTTTGATCGTGCTCCGGAAACGATTCGTTACACCCTTCGACAATATGACAAGCAAAACCCAGAGAATGCCGTGTTTCCGAATGCAACCGATCCACTGAGCGACGAAGAGAAGCGAGAACTCTATCGCCTTTCGCGGCTCAACGTGTCGGTCGACAAACTGGTCACAAGGTTTCGTCGGACTCGATCCAGCATCTACCGCCTCATTTCCGAGATGCGAGCGAAGAACCTGGTGGATCAATTGATCGAGTTTATGGATCACGACTCGTTCCGACTGCCGAATGCTGATGAGGTCATTTTGGGTGCGCCGCCGGCTCGCGAAGAGCCTGACGAGCTTCACCTCAAGCCGGCTGGTTTACCGGCCTACTTGGAGAGCCTGTATCAGCTGCCGCTACTGACTCGCGAGGAAGAGAGCTACTACTTCCGCAAGATGAACTATCTGAAGTTCAAGGCCGAGAAGTTGCGGAAGACGCTTAACCCGCAACGGCCGAAGGCGGCTGTTATGCGCGAGGTGGAATGCCTTTTGGAAGAGTCTCTAACGGTCAAGAACTTTCTGATTCGTAGCAATCTGCGATTGGTGGTCTCGATCGCCAAAAAACACATGCGACCCAACGCAAATTTCTTCGAGATGGTCAGTGACGGCAACATGTCGCTGCTGCGAGCCATCGAGAAGTTCGACTTCAGCCGAGGCAACAAATTCTCGACCTACGCATCGTGGGCGATCATGAAGAATTTCGCGCGCTCGATCCCAGCCGAGCACACACTGCTGGATCGCTTTAAGACCGGTGCGGAGGAAGTCTTCCAATTGTCCTCCGACAATCGGGGTGACCAGTTCCAAGCCGAGCGTGAAAATCAGACGCAGCATGACATCCTGATGCGGATCCTGGATCGACTGGACCCGCGTGAACGAGAAGTTCTGCTGCTCCGGTTCGGACTCCGTTCCGGCGACGAGCCGAAAACTTTGGAAGAAGTCGGCCACCGATTCGGAGTGACTAAGGAACGGGCTCGCCAATTGGAGGCTCGTGGACTGAAGAAGCTCCGGCAGATTGCCGCCAACGAGAAACTCGACATTCCGGGCATCTAACCCTGTTTGCCATCGTCGCCGAGCTTGCCAGTCTTCAGCTCCAACGAGTCTTCCGGCTGACTGACAAGCTCGACGACCTCTGATCGATGCCCAGCAAGCTGATCTTGAGGCGATCAGACGGAACGCAATAACGTCCCACTCCATTCTCATGATCGCGGTTTTCACCAGCGATCGTTGTTGATCGTCAGGGCCAAGGATGTGCCATGAAGGGTGCCGGTCGGTGGGCCATTGCGGGACTGTTGTGTTTGTGCGGAGTCTTCGGCTGCGCACAATTGCCGTCTCGTAGCTTGTTCGCTCGGCGGATCAGCGCCCCCGCTGAGGAGTCGCGACCCGAAGAGCTTTCCAATGACGTCGCTGTTTTGATGGCGGCAGCCGATTGGAATCGAGACCTCGCTGGCGACTCTCGCCAAAAGCCTGAGAGTGATCTCGCGCTGACAGCAACGTCTGAACGGACGGATGCCAAGGCACATCCGCTCGATGTTGATTTGCCAATCGCCAGTTGGAATGTTGAGGCACCGTCACCGAATTCTCAGCCATCGTCACCCCCGGGGACATTTGTTGCACCGCCGGATTCTCATGAGATCTTCCCGAACTCGACTCCCGATTCAGCCGGTCTCTCTGCGGATCAAGATGCGGTGGTGCCAGCGAATCATGAAAACGTTGCAAACGAGAATTCCTCCGGCATTGAATTGGCTGCGGGGCAGCGAAATCTCAGCTCGAGTGCCGCTGGCATACCGAATCCCTGGGACCGTTTTCATGGATTGACGAACAATCAGGACGCCGGCGTTCAGACAACGAATGAATCTGTGAATCCGGAGAAGCCTGGCAATCCGCGAATTGAGGACTGGACTGATCCGGCTGCTGTTCAACCAAGACTTCACGGAAACACATCAACAAGCAACATTGCCGATGATTTGCTGCCGTCTCGCAACATCACTCAACCACCGCCGTGGTCCGAAGCGTTTTCCCAAAAAGGGATGAATACCGCAGGAACCGCATCGAGAGCTTGGCCGACGGCTCCAGGAATTCCTGCAACCTCTGATCCCGCCAGCGTCCAGTGGGTGAATGTGGAGCAACCCGGTTTGAATAATTTTTCGCCGACGGTGCTCAATCCACAATCGGTGGTTCCGGCCGGAAGTTCGCCGCTCAACTTTGGTGGGCCAGAGGGCGCACCGTTAGCGATTGCTCCTTTTGTTTCGTCTCTGGAATTGGAGCGGCTCATCACGCAGACGACGGTCGAAGCCGCAGCCGTGATTCCGGGAGACAACGAAGTCAGCCGTCAACTCTATCTGCGCAAGCACGTTCAATTGCGGCTGCTGAATCTCATTGCCGGCCAGACCGATCGCGCCTTGCAGCCGATTCCGGGCATCGACTCCGCCGAGCAGGAATTCTGGCAGCAAATGATCTGGGGCCTGGCCGACTACTTTGACACACAAGGGATGCCCGACAGTTCCGAGCGTGCGTCACAGACGATCCGTCAATTACGAATCGCCGCCGCGCGACTGCAGGAGAAAGCTCGGCTGGAACTGCACAACGTCGCCTTCTCCCACAAGATTTCCGGATTCGGAAACTACCAGCGGTTCAAACGAGACGAGTTCACTCCCGGACAACAAGTCTTGCTGTATGCCGAGGTCGCGGATTTCAAAAGTGAACCGACTCCGGATGGCCAGTTTCGCACGCTGATGAAGTCCACGTTGGAAATTCTTGAAGGGGGCCCCACGGGGCGTCTTGTCGAGAGCTTGCCTTTGTCCCCCTCCGAAGACCGCTGTCGCAATCAGCGACGCGATTACTACCACAGCTATGATTTTTCGATCCCGCAGAGCTGCAACGCTGGTCCGCACACTCTACGACTGCGAGTGGAGGATCAGCTTGGCAAGAAGACCGCCGTGACTACGCTCAACTTCACCGTGCAATAACTTCACCGCACATTGCGTTCGTCGCTCAAAATAAGATCTCGACGATTGAGAACTCATCGTCGAGTGCGTCGTTGCCCTTTAGCAACTTTACGTGCGTGCACAACCGCGCGATCTGCTCGCCCTTGTCCGGCCACTTGACGAGGTGGTCGTTAGCTCTCAAGGCGGAGGCTAAGGCTTTAATGAGCGGCTCTTCGCAGCTGGAGAGCATGATCCTCGGAGCCTCTCGCGTGGCCGGATTCACGCGGAAGAATATCATGAGCATCAAGCCATCGATGTCCGGCATCACAAGGTCTTGCATAATGACCGTTGGCCGCACTTCGTCCGCGACTCCAACTGCCTTTGACGGATTGCCGCAGTAGTGGAACTCGATGTCCTTCTCTGTCACTCACCAACGGCGCACAATTTCCGCACTGACCGCTTGATCGTCGATCAGTAACACCGAGATGCGATGCTCACTCGTCGGAAGCCGTGCGGGCACCTTGTGTGAAACAGTGGACATAGCTCGGACGTCACAAAGGCAACAAAGCGAGAGCCGAAACAATCGCTAATCGCAGCGATTTACCGAGAGAATAATCGATTTTCGTTCGCGGCCGGTCGAGCAGGGCGGAACCTCATGACCAGGACCATCCAACGTCCGCCAGGACTTTTTTCGCAACATCTCGGCGGCCAACGTCAATTCGCCGGACCATGCCAATTGTTCAGCCGCGGTTCATGAACGAGGACCGACAAAAGCGAGTTGACCACGGGAGCAAGTCACTCGAAGCGCAGCTCGCCGGTATCAACGCACTCGAGATCACGGCCTTTGACTCGCTTGAGCGTGTGCAGTTCATCGTCGATCCAGCGATTGTCCGGAGCACCGGTCACGAACCAATCGCTGCCGTTGTCGGCCAACAACATGCCATACCTCTTGAGCGCAGTCAGAATCACCTGAGCCGACTTCGGGAACTTGCTGATGTCGTAATCTGCTTTCAACCTGACACGTAGTCCCATCGGCGGGAGGTTCGCATCTTTCGAACGACTTGCGAAATGCGTCGCTGGCAAAATATAGGCTCGCTGAGTCTTCCGCACCGTGAATCGCAACGCATGTCGAATCTCCCCTTGCTCAACGGTCTCCTCGTACCGGACCAGCCCCGGAAAGATCGGCAGCCCTGCCGCGTCAGCCGACGTCCAACCGAGCGGTCGCAGCTTGTTAGACGTCAAATCGAATATCGCCCCGCTGCCAGCCTTCCACTTTGCTGGGCCGGCAGGCAGGACGTGAAACAACTCGTACAACTTCTTGTTCTGTGCGTCGATCATCAACACATGCCGGTCACTGTCAGGTGGTGCGTTTGGTCCCCCTTCGACGGGAGGGTTCTTCGGGATTGGATACGGCCCCTTCTCGCTCTCGTCGGGATACTCAAATTCGACGAACTGTTTCGGAGCGTTCCCTTCGACAACGACATACGGAATGCCGTTTGGAGCACCTTGATAATCCGCGCCGAAACACGGGAACAACGGCTTTTCGGCACCGATCGACGCGATCCACGCTGCCGACCGCGCATGGACCTTCAACTTTGACACGTCCTGATTCCACGGATTGTCTGCGGGGAAAATCTCGACCTCGCCGAGCTTGGTCTTGAGCACCGGACCGCGCGGTCTCGGCGGTTGAGCGGTCACGGTGGCTGCAAACAGCATTACCAAAACCAGTCCAACGCGCCAGCGAGGGGTCAACTCAACGGCCCGCTGCAAACCTTTGCTCGCGCGTTGGGCTGGCATCGATCGTGGCATCGCTCGGCTCCCGAGTGTCATTTGTTTGTGTGCTGTGCGACCCGCTCACTGAGTTCTTTCAGATCAATCTGCTCTCCGTCCTTCGGGAACGGAAACTTCAACAGCCACCAATCCTCGGTGAACGCTGCCGAATCTCCCGGCGTCAGTCGTTCGCGCGGACCGATTGGTTCGAGTTCGATGCGCGGGCCAGTTGGATACCACACCGACAGGGTGAGACCAGCCGCCTCGCTGTAGACACGATCGGGATACGTTGTAAATCGTTTCACGAACAGCGTGTTGTTGGGCATCAGATAGCCCAGCCATCCGGCTTGCGAATCGAACCCCAGCTTCGGCTTGCGCGGCGGCGCGAGGATCTCGAGAAAGCCGTCCCGTTCGCGAATCTTCTCGTCGGTGTTGCGAACGTTGATGATCGCGCTTTCTTCGTACATCGCGTACTTGCTGGGGAAACGGCTCGGACGATCGCCCAGCGGGATCAAACAAATGCCTCCACCCGGGGAGAACGAGCGGCCCCAGTGGCAAACTTCTCGGACTTCCTTCGAGATGTTGATCATCGTCTGCTGACACGATAGCCGCACCATGTTGTTTCGCTCGACCAGACTGAATTCTCGCACGAGCTGCATCCCTGCCGCTTCCTCGCGCGGGCTGGTGAGTTTCGCCGAGTAGGCTCCGGTAATCTCGCCTGTCCACTCGCCCGACCAAATCTTCGGATGTGGAATCACGGTCAACTCCGGCCCGTAATCAAACCGCCCCGCCGTGATCGGACCTGGCTTGTCCGGCTGCCAGTTCTTTTCCTGTTCGTCGAGAAACATCGCATCCCGGCCATCGACTGAGAACTCCAGCACTCGCCCACCTGCTTGCGGACACAGCAGCGCTCGCGCGGTGCCGCGTTTCAGCACGATGGCTTTCGAATACCCATGGAAGGCGATGACTCGCGATGTCGGCTCTTGCGAATTCGCGACTGAATTTACTCCCAGAACCGCCAGAACTACCGACAACCATCGCAACCGCATGGGGATGTTCCTTCAATGTGCGGGACGTGAACGAGATGACAACTCTCGCACACTAATCCGAATTTGCGGCAGTGGCGAGTGTCGCAAGCGCCCTCGAACCGCTCGATCGTGGATCACTCTCGGAGTACGGACACACTTGGGGAAGTTCGCGGTTCACGATCTAGCTTGTCGAATGATCGGGACAGCCGATTCCTCAACTCCTTTGCGCAGGTACGGCGTTGCCCCAGCCAGAGAAGTCCCGTCTCACCCGCGAGCGGTGCCTTTTGAGGGAACTCTCCCAACGAGGCGATAATCCAGAAATGCGGTTCAAGAAGCTCGAATCCTCCTGACTGTTTGCCGTCCTGTTCTTCACTGCGAGTTTGCACGGACAGTGGTCCGCCGAAGGGAGCACACAAACAGAAATGCTCGGCCCGAATGAAGGTTCGTGACCGAATGCGCCGCAGTTCGCCCACCCTATCGCCGCGGCCTCGAAATCAAATGGACACGGGCAGACTCAATTGTGCCTGAGCGAACGGTAAATCCTCCTACCAAATGGCGGCTAATCATTCACGCCTCGTCGGTTCCCCCAACGAAAGCAGTTCTTGTTGAGTCGTCAAATTCAGTGAGAGGAAAAAGTCAGAGAGATGGGAAGGCGGGCGGAATGGCGGGGATCGAAAGGAGCGCGAAGCTAGCCCTCACCGCAAAATTCCGGCAACAGAAGTTTCGCCGGTGAGTACCCCGCGAACGTGGCTCTGAATCGCGAAATTCACCAAGCCAACCACTCATTGACGATTCTGTGAATGACGCTTTGAGTGATCGTTTGACAGGCTCACTCACAATGGCTGAAGGATTCCGCTGACGCCGAATGGCAGGCTCGAGCATAGTCGGCCGGCAACGGTTCTCGTAGAAGTTCGCCGTCGTGGAGGAAATGATACAGCTCGCCATAGTGACGAGTTTCGTTTGCCGACAATCGATGCATCAGATGCCACGGACGTAGCTCTTGAGCGGAATCGAGCCCCAGTGCTCCCAGCATTTCCGCCAGACTATGGATGGTCTGCTTCTGATAGCTCGCCACTCGGACCGATTTATCGGTCGGGTCCAGCCCGGCCATCAGGTGCCTGTCTTGAGTCGCGACACCGACCGGACAATGGTTGCTGTTGCATTTCAACGCCTGGATGCAACCGATGGCCATCATCATGGCTCGAGCACTCATGATGACGTCGGCACCGATCGCCAGCCGCTTCAACATCGCGAAGCCTGAAGCAACTTTGCCGCTGGCCAGAATTCTGATCCTGCTCCGCAATGAATATCCCACGAGCGCGTTGTGGACGAAAATCAGCCCCTCGGTCAGCGGGGCACCCATGTGGTTCGAGAACTCCAACGGAGCCGCACCGGTACCCCCCTCGCCCCCATCCACGGTGATGAAGTCGGGCGTGATGCCTGTCTTCACCATTGCCTTGCAGATCGCGAGAAACTCGCGCCGCCGGCCAACACACAACTTGAAGCCAATCGGCTTGCCGCCACTGAGCTCTCGCAACTGCTTGACGAATTCCAACAAGCCAATCGGTGTCGAGAAGGCCGTGTGCGTCGGCGGAGACAGCACATCCTGTCCCATCGGGACGCCGCGAATCTCCGCGATCTCTGCTGTCACCTTCGCGGCAGGCAAAATACCGCCGTGCCCTGGCTTTGCTCCTTGCGAGAGCTTGATCTCAATCATTTTTACGTTGGGATGCACGGATCGCTCGGCAAACTTTTTCGGAGAAAACATGCCGTGCTCGTCACGACAACTGAAGTAGCCCGTGCCGATCTGCCAGATCAGATCGCCGCCACCTTGCAAGTGATAAGGGCTAAGCCCACCCTCACCCGTGTTGTGAGCGAAGCCACCAAGCTTGGCTCCGCGACTGAAGGCCAGAATCGCATTCATGCTGAGCGAGCCGAAACTCATCGCCGAAATATTCAGCAAGCTGCACGAGTACGGTTGCCTGCAGTCGGGTCCACCAACGGTGACTCGCATATTGCTGGCGTCGATTTCCTTGGCCTGCAACGAGTGATTCACCCATTCATAACCCGGAGCGTACACATTGATCTTGGTGCCAAACGGAGTCGTGTCGCGCGCACTCTTCGCTCTCTGATAGACCAGCGAACGATGCTCCCGATCGAAGGGCACCCCTTCGTTATCGCTCTCGACGAAGTACTGACGAATCTCTGGCCGAATGAGCTCCAGCAGATAACGCATGCGACCCAGCACCGGAAAGTTCCGACGAATCGCTTGCTTCTTCTGGGCCATGTCCCACAGACCCAGCACAACGATCGGCCCCAGCAAGACCCAAGGCCATAATGCATACGCACGGCTATAGGCCGAGAACACGATTCCAGTCAGAACCGCTGCTCCGACAACCAACCAAATGAAGAGGACTCGAAACCGCGTCTCGATCAACTCGGCAATACGCATGCTGACTCCGATCGTTTCCGAGAAACCGAATATTCAGTCCACTGCAACAGAAGCCGCGCCGTCTCCACCGACCACATTTCCGCCACAGCCCCTCCCGCCAGACGATCTCAAACTGATCCTGTTTGAGCAACTCATCCACGCACAGCAGTCGAGAACCCTGATCAACAGAGATGAAGCCGATTCGACTCTGCTGGCAAGGAAAGATGATTCGACGGGGGCGATGGAAGACTTCGCGGTCGGTCAGCGTTTCGTCTTCGGGAACGAAGTTGCCGGAATCGGGGAAGTCCGGCAAGACTTGCTCTGGGTGAATTGGCATTCGCATGGTCGCGGTCATTATCGTCTCGATGCTTTTTGAGTTGTCTAACTCCGACACTTCTATTTTCAACGGACTGTTCGCATGAAACTTGCCGCGTTGGTTTTTATTGGATGTCTGGGCTTAGGTCTGGCGGCCGTGGCCGAAGACCTCAATTGTTTGAAGCCGGACGAGAAGGCTGCGGCGGATACGTATGCTCGATTGCAGCAGCGGGCCTATGTAGCGCTGGAGGAGCGGACGGCGGCTTACGAGCGGCTCAAGACACCGGAGCAGATTCGGGAATATCAGGCGAAGCAGCGCGAGTTCTTCGTGAAGCAGCTCGGCGGTTTTCCCGAGCGGACACCGCTCAACGCGCGAACGGTACGGACGATTCAGGCGGATGGGTATCGGATCGAGTGCGTCATCTTCGAAAGCCGTCCGAGGCATCACATCACGGCAAATCTGTATCTGCCGGACGCGAAGGGGCCGGTTCCGGGAGTCGCCGTGTCAAGCGGGCACAGTCGTACGGCGAAGACCGCCGACTACAACCAGCGGTTTGCCATCGCGATGGCGAAGCATGGCATGGCCGCGCTCTGTTACGATCCGATCGGCCAGGGAGAACGCTCGCAGATTTTGAATGACAAAAACGCTCCCGAACACAACGGCACGACGACCGAGCATTTTCTGGTCGGTGTCGGCTCAATCCTCGTCGGTCGCAACACGGCGTCATATCGCGCGTGGGATGCGATGCGAGCGATCGACTATCTGCAAAGCCGCAGCGAGATCGACGGGACGAGGATCGGATTCACCGGCTGTTCGGGCGGCGGGACGGTGACAAGCTATGCGATGGCTCTCGATGACCGAGTCACCTGCGCCGCGCCGGCCTGTTATCTGACGACGTTTCGGCGACTGATCGAAACGATCGGCCCGCAAGATGCCGAACAAAACATCTTCGGCCAGATCGCGTTCGGCATGGATCATCCCGACTACGTGATTATGCGAGCTCCCAAGCCGACGCTGATCAGCGCCACCTCACAAGACTTCTTCGATGCACTTGGGACATGGGATTGCTACCGACAATCGAAGCGCATGTTCGGACGGCTCGGTCATCCCGAACGAGTGGACCTCGTCGAGATCGAAGGGCCGCACGGAGTCCGGCCGCAGAACCTCGCCACGATCACGCACTGGATGCAACGCTGGCTGCTGAATCGCGACACACCCATCGCGGCGGTCGAATATTCCGTACTTAAGCCGGATGACTTGCTCTGCCTGGAATCCGGCCAAGTACTGACGCTCCCCGATGAGAAGTCGGTCTTCGATCTGAACGCCGAACACGCCGCTGCTCTCGCCGCGCGACGAACCGCACGGCTCGAAGCCGAATCGGCCGACACGCTGCGTGACCGAGTCCGCTCGATCTTAAAGCTGCGACCCGCTGCCGACATCAAGCCCCCGCAGTGGGAAGACCGCGGCCGATCTCCCCGCGGCGATTATCACATCGACCGGCTGATCCTGAAGTGCGACGACGGTACGGTCGTCCCCGGCCTGACGTATCACCCGAAGATGCCCTCCGCCGAGGCATACCTCTATCTTCACGACGACGGCAAAACGGCCGACGGCGCGGCAGACGGCCCGATCGAGAAGATCGTCGATTCCGGCTACGCCGTCGTCTCGGTCGATCTTCGCGGCCAAGGCGAAACGACCACCGGCAAGCGCGACAAACTGCTCGGCGATTGGAAGACGTCTTCGCTGGCGTACCTGCTGGGCGATTCGATGATCAGCCTCCGCACCGCCGACACGCTCGCTGCCGCCGACTTCTGTGCGTGGTATCAAAAGGACCGCTCGAAGTCGCCACGCAAAGTCCACCTCGTCGCCGTCGGCCAATCCGGAATCGTCGCGTTGCACGCCGCCGCTCTGCACCCGGAGTTGTTTGAGACCATCACGCTCCGCAACACGCCTCGCGATTGGACGTCGATCGTCGGCGACAAGTCCGCCAAAGGCCAATTCGACTGCACGATCCACGCCGTCCTCGAAACCTACGATCTTCCCGACCTTGTGAAGCTTGCAGGCAAAGATAAGGTGAAGTTCGAGCAGCCGCAGTCGAAGGCTCACCGTTAAGAACACCACTCACCGGTGTGTCATACTCGTTAGGCCAGCACTTCGTTGACCACTCTTCCATGCACGTCGGTCAGGCGGAAGTAGCGGCCTTGGAATTTGTAGGTGAGGCGTTCGTGATCGATGCCCAGCAGGTGCAGCACCGTGGCTTGGAAGTCGTGGACGTGGACGGGGTCTTTGGCCGGGTTGTAGCAGAAGTCGTCGGACTCGCCGTAAGTGAAGCCTCGCTTGATGCCGCCGCCGGCCATCCAGATCGTGAAGACGTAGGGGTGGTGGTCTCGGCCGAGCGTTTTCTTGTCGTTGATGTCCCCTTGGCAGAACGGAGTGCGGCCGAATTCGCCGCCCCAGATGACCAGCGTGTCATCGAGCAGGCCGCGTTGCTTGAGGTCTTTGACCAGCGCGGCGCTCGGCTGGTCAGTGTCGCGGCATTGGATTTCGAATTGCGTGTTCAGATTGCGGTGATGATCCCAGCCGGCGTGGAAGCATTGCACGAAGCGGACGCCGCGCTCGACCAGTCGCCGAGCCATCAGGCAGTTGTACGCGAACGATCCTTGCCGAGTGACATCCGGGCCGTAGCTCTCCAGCACATGCTTCGGCTCGGTCGAGAAATCGGTCAGTTCGGGGACGCTGGCCTGCATCTTGTACGCCATCTCGTACTGAGCGATGCGCGTGACGATCTCCGGGTCGCCGACCTCTGCGAACTTCGCCTCGTTGAGCACTCGCAGATCGTCGAGCAGCCCGCGTCGCAACTCGCGGCTCATGCCGTCCGGGTTCGAGAGGTACAGCACCGGCTCGCCGCTGCCGCGGAACTTGACCCCCTGATACTTCGACGGCAGGAAGCCGCTGCCCCAATAAAAGTCGTAGAAGATTTGCCCGCAGCTCGCCTCTTTGTCACGCGACGTCATCACCACGAAGCCGGGGAGTTCATCGCTTTCGCTGCCGAGGCCGTACGTCGCCCACGCTCCCATGCTGGGCCGGCCGGGGAGTTCGTTGCCGGTCAGAAAGAACGTGATTGCCGGAGCGTGATTCACCTGCGTCGTGTGCATCGACTTGATGAACGTCGCGTCGTCCACGATCGTCGCCGTGTGCGGCAAGAAGTCGCTGAGCCACCGCCCGCACTCGCCGTGTTGTCGAAACGGCACAATCGACGGCAACACCGCCTTCGACTTCTGCCCCTGAGTCATCGTGCTGAGCCGTTGATTCTTGTGAACCGACTCCGGCAACTCTTCACCGCGAAACTTCTGCATCTGCGGCTTGTAATCGAACGTATCGACGTGCGGCGGAGCTCCATTTTGCAGGAGGTAAATGACGTTCTTCACCTTCGGCGGATGATGCGGCAGATCAGGCAGGCCGCCGAATTGCTTGGGCCTTTGTTGAGTGTCTGCGTCCGCTGCGGATAAATCCTTTGCGAGCAGCGAAGCCAGCGCGGGAACGCCTAAGCCGACGGCACCGTTGGCAAAAAGTTGGCGGCGAGTGAGTTCAGCAGATCGAAATTGTCCAAGCATCATGTCGCTGTCGCTTTCTCCGTCATTCAGGCCAAGATGCTCGTGACCACGTTTCCATGCACATCGGTCAGTCGGAAATCTCGTCCGGCGTGGTGGAAGGTGAGGCGTTCGTGGTCGAGGCCAAGGAGGTGCAGGATCGTGGCTTGCAGGTCGTGGACGTGGACAGGGTTCTCGGTGATGTGGAAGCCGAGTTCGTCGGTGGCTCCGTAGGTCAGTCCGGGCTTGATGCCTCCGCCGGCGAGCCACATCGTGTATGCCTGCGGGTGATGATCGCGGCCGAGACTGCGGCCGAGTGCGGGATTCGTTTCGACCATTGGCGTGCGACCGAACTCGCCGCCCCAAATCACTAACGTTTCGTTGAGCAACCCACGTTGCTTGAGATCGGTGACCAGCGCGGCAGCGGCTTGATCGGTCTTGCCGCAGTTGTTCTTCAAGTTCCCGGCAACGTCCGAGTGCGCGTCCCAGCCTTCGTTGTAGATATTCACGAAGCGCACACCCCGCTCGATCATCCGTCGAGCCAACAAGCAGGCGCGAGCGAACGACGGCTGAGCCGGATCGCAGCCATACATTTTCAGCGTCGCGTCCGATTCGGACTTCAAGTCCATCAACTCGGGAGCGGACGATTGCAGGCGAAACGCCATTTCGTAGGACGCGATGCGTGTCGCAATTTCAGGATCGCCTTCTTTCTCCAGCCGCGCGCGATTCAGCGAGCTGATCAAGTCGAGCGAATCGCGCTGCAACCTGGCATCGACGCCCGGCGGACTCGACACGTTCAAAATCGGATCGCCTTGATTGCGGAGACGGACGCCGGTGTAAACAGTCGGCAGAAAGCCGCTTGACCAGTTCGCCGCGCCGCCGCTGATGCCAGCTCCGGTGGACATGACGACGAACGCCGGCAGATCGTTGGTCTCGGCACCGAGTCCGTACAGCGCCCACGAACCGAGGCTCGGGCGGCCGGGCTGCGAGAAGCCGGTGTTGAAAAAGATCTGAGCCGGGGCGTGATTGAACTGATCGGTCCGCACCGACTTCACCAAGCAAATGTCGTCCACGATCTTCGCGAGATGCGGCAGCACTTCCGAGAGTTCGGCTCCGCACTGGCCGTGCTTCGCGAACTTGAATCGCGGCCCCAAGCAGTTCGAGTCGGGCCGAATGAAGGCATACCGCTGATTGCCGACGACTTCGGGCGGAATCGGCTTGCCCTCGTATTCGGCGAGCTTCGGCTTGTTGTCGAACAGGTCGAGTTGGCTCGGCGCGCCGGCCATGAAAAGGTGGATGACCGCCTTGGCCTTGCCGGTGAAATGCGGCTTGCGCGGCGCGAGTGGGTTCGCTTCCGCAGCCACCGCGCGGCGAGCCAGTTCGCTGGTCAGCAATCCGCCCAACGCCATCTTTCCGACGCCGACACCGCAGTCTTGCAAGAAATGCCGCCGAGCGATCGGCGTGAATAGGCTGGAAGAGTTTGCAAGGGTCATGGTCGTACCCGTCGAGGCTGTTTGTTCGCCAACAGACTAGCGGAAGTCGCGGCGATCGAACACTCGACGGAGTCCGATCCAGATCAGCAGGCCGCAGGCGGCTCCGACAACGTCCGCCAGCCAATCGGCGAGTTCGCAGTGGCGGTTGATGCCCGGCAGCATTTGTGTCAGCTCATCGACAACACCGGTGATGCCCGCGAGGCTCCAGATTGTCAGCAGGCCACGCTGAGTCACCGCGCGAAACGATTGCCACCATGTGGCCATCAGGAATGCCAAGCCGAAGTACGCGCCAAAATGCAACCACTTGTCGTTGCCTTCGATCGAAATCAGATCTTCGGGATGCGGCAGATGCGTGCCGGCGACCAGCGCGGTCAGGTAGATCAGCAGCGCTGCGCCGCTCCATCTTCGTAGCGATTTCGCGTCCAAAAATGCCATCGTGGCATGTTATCCGGCGCTCAGGAAACTGGCGACCGCGTCGATCACCGAATCGAAGTGTCGAGGTAATTGTCCAAGCGAGTCACCTCGAAGACCTTCTGACCGGTTTCGGAGAGGTTGCAGACCTTGAGATTGCCGTTGTGCTGTCGCAACTCGTCTCGCAGGTCGAGAAGAGCCGTCAAGCCGGCGCTGTCGAGTGACTCGGTCCGATCCATCTGCGCGACGACACAGACCGCCCCTTGCGAGACTGGTCGTTCCAGAACGTTCATCCGCTCGCGAGCGTTCTCTTCGTTGAGCTCTTCGGGCGTATGCGCGACCAGGACTCGGCCAACGGTTTCGGCGGTGATCGCCATGATTGTCGAATCCGCCAGAGTCTATCGCATTGAGAATTTAGAGGGTTCCGCCAACATGGCGATTTCTGGTCGCAATGGATCGTGTGCTTCCACGCAACATTGGACAGCAGGCCGCCTGCTACCACCGACACTGCGATACACGACAGGATCAAGAATCCCGGTAACACGACGGCCGGGAAGACGACATCGACCGCGCCAGTGCTCAACGCTGGCCAGCCGGCGTTCCACAAGGTATGACGATTTCAGTTCATTGTGCACGATTCCTACGATCCACGTGACCGACACAGCGGCATTCCACCCTGGCCGCCCAAACGTAGGTCACGTTCCTGAACCTGTCCAAAAGCCGACGACCATTTGGTGAAACTCCAACACAGTGATGACTCCAGGAACCTTGAAATGCTGGAACTTCGCGGAAGAAGTTATGTCAACGGTGAACCGATCTGTGTGACCATCGAAGCCGGACGCATCGCCCGCGTCGAACCAGCTTGGCCAGAGGCAGACGCTGCAGCCTGGCCGTGGATCGCGCCGGGACTGTTCGACTTGCAGATCAACGGCCACAAAGGGATTTGGTTCTGCGATCCAAAACTGACGGCCGAGCAAGTGCTGAATGTCCTGGAAGCACACTTTGCGTTCGGCATCACTCGGATGTGTCCGACGCTGATCACTGCCAGCTTTGAGGCACTCGCGGCCGGCATCAAAGCGATCCGGGAAGCATGCGAGTCAACTCCTTGGGCCGACAGGATGGTGCCTGGCATTCATCTGGAAGGACCGCACATCTCGCCTGAAGACGGCCCTCGCGGTGCGCATCCGTTGTCGCAAGTGCGGCCCGCGAACTGGGACGAGTTCCGCCGTTTGCAGGACATCTCCGGCAATCGCATTCGACTCGTGACGCTCGCACCGGAGACCGGCAACGCGGCCGAGTTCATTCGCCAGGCGGTTGCTTCCGGGGTCACCGTTTCGATTGGTCATACTGGGGCAACACCCGAACAAGTCACTGCGGCGATCGACGCCGGAGCAACCCTGAGCACTCATTTAGGGAACGGCGCGCACGGGATGATCCGCCGGCACCCGAACTACATCTGGGAACAACTCGGCGACAAACGGCTGTTCGCTTGCATCATCACCGACGGGCATCACCTGCCGGCCAGCGTCATCCGATCGGTGGTGCGTGCCAAATCGACGCTGCACACGATCATCACCTGCGACTCCGCCGGCTTGGCGGGGTGTCCGCCGGGACCATATCAGATCGAATCGGGCGACGTCGAAATTCTGCCGGAAGGCAAAATCGTCGTCGCCGCGAACCCGCAGTATTTGGCGGGTTCGGCTCAACTGACCAACGCCTGTGTCGCCTACGCCATTCGAGCCGCTGGGCTCTCGCTGCACGATGCCTGGAACATGGCCAGCCGGAATACCGCACGGGCTTTGAAAGTCGAAGAACAGCGACTGGCTCGCGGCTCACGAGCTGATCTCGTGCTGTTCGACTGGCGTGATTCGGACGACGAAATTCATATCCGAGCCACCATCGCAAACGGGGAATTGCGATGCGGAAAAATGTGACACTTAGTGTGGTGCGGATTCCGACGAGCGAACGTTCACTAGTGGATTCCCGCTGTCACAGACTAGGGTTTGAAGAATAATTCCCACGATCGAACGATTGGCTTGTGAAGTTCCCCGGAACTTGGATCGTCGGTGAGATGGCTGCTTGCGTCTACTTTCGGACGGGCCTAGCATCTTTGCTTCACGGCAATTGAGTTGGATGATCTGCCGTGTCCCCTGAAATTGCCCAACATATCCCTGAGCGCTTGGTGCCTACTAACGCTCGCAATATCAATGGTCGGCGGATGTCCTTTCAGAGCCTCGATGAGTTGCGTCGCGTCTTGCTGGAGTTGGAGTTGGTCGCGCCCGACCAACTGGCAATCGCGGTCGACGAGGTCGCGAGCGTCTCGCGTCAGCCCGGCCCACTGCTAGACCTGCTCGAACGTCAGGGCCTCTTGACAACTTACCAGTTGAGCAAGCTGCATAAAGGAGAGACTGACGGCCTTGTCCTCGGCCGATACAAGCTGCTGTATCGAAACAACTCGGGAAGTTTCGCCCGGGTGTTCCGCGCGTGTTCGTTGGACGATGGCAAAATGATCGGCCTCAAAGTGCTGCGGCAGCGGTGGGCCTCCGATCCGAATTACGTTAAGCAGTTCCACCGCGAGGCAGAGATTTGCCAGCGACTGCGACACAAGAACATCGTCCCGATTTACGACGTCGGCGAAGATCGTGGCGAGCACTTCCTGACGATGGAATTTGTCGAGGGGGGTAACCTCCGCGAATTCCTGAAGATTCGTGGCCAATGCTCCCTCATCGAATCCGCTCAGTGCCTGCTCGACATGGCCGAGGGGCTGGAATACGCCCTCTCCAAGGGGATAACGCATCGCGACTTCAAATTGACCAACGTGCTGATGAGCACCGATCGCGTCGCCAAATTGGTGGACTTCGGCTTGGCAAGCCTCAACTCGACCGAGAGCGGCACCGACGAGGGCAATCTGCGTGCTCTGGAATACGCGACGCTCGAAAAGGGAACTGGCGCTCCGGACGATGATCCACGCAGCGATTTATTCTTCTTGGGGGGTATCGTTTACGAATTGCTCACCGGCTCACCTCCTTACCCTGCGACAAAAGATCGCAGCGAACGCAAACAGCTCAGCCGCTACACGAATGTCCGACAGCTTCGTTCGATCGCTCCCCACGTTCCCGCCGCGCTCAGCGAAATCGTCGACAATTTGATGCGGGTCAACCCGAACGAGCGATTCCAGTCTGCCACCGAAGTTGTCCATGCCACGCGCAAAGCGTTCAAGGAATTGGGAAGCATTCCGCGCGAGGACAACAACAACAACAACGGCCCGAAGACGGTCCTGTGCATCGAAACTCGACCAAGGCATCAGGATTTGCTGCGAGACTATTTGACGAAGATCGGCTTCCGAGTACTGATGATGACGGATCTGCAGCGCGGGATGACTCGACTGCGAAGCGGTCCCACCGACGCGGTGTTGTTGATGGCAGACTCCGTTTCGGACGACTTTTCCAACGGCCTGCAAGAGCTGGTGCGTTGGAAAAAATCTTCGAGCACAGCGATGGTGGTCGTGCTGGCTCAAAGCCAACAAGGCTGGAAAAACATGCTGGAGGATGCCGGTTCGACGCGGGTCTTAGTTCAGACGATTCAACTGCGGGATGTTCGCCGCGAACTGGAATCTCTGCTGGGTGTGAAGTCCGAATGAGCGACCGAAAGAGCCTCGCCGTGGGTGAGTCTCGCCCGAACTATGGTGGTGCTCTCATTTTGGACGGCGTGCCTTGACCCATTAGGACGCCGACCGCTATATCGTTTCCCCTCATAACTTGCGGGAGTAGCTCAGTGGTAGAGCACCACGTTGCCAACGTGGTTGTCGCGGGTTCGATCCCCGTCTCCCGCTCTTCCCGAACTGGGCTGCTGACGGTCCAGTTTTTTTGTTGGCGGGCCTCGCCCGCGTTTGGAGCCAGTCGAGCAACCGCTCCAGCTCCTTTGGAGGAAACACCTTGTGAGTACCGTAGCAGAACAAGAATCGACCACCGTTGACATCCCCGCCGCCGAATCGCAACCCGCTGCCGCGCCTGGGTGGCGGATGACCCTGGGTGTCGATGTCAAAGACATCGGCCCCTGCAAAAAGCACGTCAAAGTGAAGGTGCCGCAGGACGACATCGCGCACATCCGGAACTTCGTGCTCGATGAAATGAAGTCCAAGGCCGCCGTACCAGGCTTCCGTCCGGGCAAGGCACCGAAAGACATCATCGCCAAACGCTTCGGCCGCGAGCTCGACGACGAGATCAAACAGAAGGTTCTGATCGGCAGCCTCGAGCAGCTCTCTCAAGACACGAACATCGAACCGATCAACGAGCCGGACCTCGACGTCGAAAACCTGACGATCCCGGAGGTTGGCGACTTCGAGTACGAATTCCAAGTCGAAGTGCGTCCTGCGTTCGATCTTCCGGCCTACGACCAAATCACGATCAAGCGGCCCGTTCGCGAGACCGGTGCTGCCGACGTCGACGAAGCTCAGCAACGCTTCCTCGAGCAATATGCCGAACTGGTCCCCTCGGACGGTGCGGTCGAGCCTGGCGACAGTGTCAAAATCTGTGCCTCGTTCGCGTACCAAGGTGGCACGCTGCAAGAGCACGCCTACTTCACAGCCCGTGTCCGATCAACCTTGCGATTCGAGGATGGCGAGATCACGGACTTCGACAAACTTCTCGCCGGCGCGAAAGCCGGTGACACACGCGAGACAACCATCACGATTTCGAAAGAGGCCGAAAACGTCGCCATGCGTGGCGAGAAGGTTCAGGCCACCTTTAAGATCGAAGAAGTCGATCGCGTCAAATTGCCCGAACTGAACCGTGCGTTGTTCCAGCGCGTCGGGGTCGAAACGATTGACGAACTGCGTCTCGAAATCGAGCAAGCACTGCAGCGGCAAACTCAGTACGACCAACGGCAAGCGGTCCGCAAGCAGGTGCTCGACAAGATCACCGCGTCGGCGACTTGGGAATTGCCCGAAGACCTCGTGCTCAAGCAAGTCGAGAACGCGATGTACCGCGAAGTCCTCGAAATGCAGCAGGCTGGCTACACCGAGCCCCAAATCCGCGCTCGCGAAAACGAATTGCGGCAGCATCAAGTCTCGATGACTCGCCGAGCAATGAAAGAGCACTTCATCCTTGATAAGATTGCCACACAGGAGAGCATCGACGTCAGCGAGTACGACATCGAGGCCGAATTGCACTACATGGCGATGTCTCGTGGCGAAAACGTCCGTCGCCTGCGTGCTCGCATGAAGAAGTCCGGTGTCATCGAAAACCTTGAAGCTCAGATCCGCGAACGTAAAGCGGTCGATGTGATCCTCTCGAAGGCCGTCTTTGAAGACGTCCCGATGGAGAACTCCAGCACGCTGAACGTCGAAGCGGTGGAACTCGAAATCTGCCACAATCCCGACGAACCCGTCGGTCCGAAAGCCTAGTAGACGAGTCACTCCGTGATTCGAATGCTCCGGTCACGGATTGACCGATCTACAAACCCCAAAGAGCACGCGACTGACGCGTGCTCTTCTCATTTCCGCCATGAGCATCCGCATGGATTTCGCCTCCGACAACCACCCGCTGCAGCCGCACGACCGCTGGATGCGAGCGGCGCTGCAGCTCGCTCGCCAAGCCTTCGACGAGGGTGAAGTCCCCATCGGTGCAGTCATCGTTCATAACGACCGCATCATCGGTGAGGGCTACAACCAGCGAGAGTCGCTCAAAGACCCAACCGCACATGCCGAGATGATTGCCATTACACAGGCGGCTCAGTCACTCGAATCCTGGCGGCTGCTCGACTGCACGATCTACGTCACGCTCGAACCCTGCCCGATGTGCGCCGGAGCCATCGTACTGGCCCGCATCCCCACGGTGATTTATGGCGCGACCGACCCAAAGGCCGGAGCGTGCCACTCACTGTTTCAAATCACCGAGGACCCACGGCTGAACCATCGAGCCACTGTGCTCAGCGGAGTTTTGCAACAGGAGTGCAGAGGGCTACTGCAAGAGTTTTTCGCCCAACAGCGGGCCTTGGGAAAGAAGTAACGCGACCAATCATGTGGCTCGACGTCGCGGCATAAGTCCAACCACGAAGAACAGTCCGCAGGCAGCCGAACACGTTCCCGCAAACCAGTCGCCCGACGCAACGTACCAACTGCATCGATTGTCGAGAGGCACTGTGTCGATCACCGTCGCGTTCACCGATTTTCGCCAACGGCCCGTCGCCGGATCGGTCAGGGTCGAGCGGACCGGATCGAACATCGACAACGGCGCTCGACGATCCGAGCGTTCATGTTTGGCCTGCTGAAGTTGTTCGCGCTGCTTAGTCCACGTCGCGTCGCCGTCAATGAAAGTCTCTGGTTCACGAATCACGCCATCACCATCGATGACTGCCGAGATACCGGTATTGACCGCTCGCACCAACGGAGTGCGACACTCCACCGCGCGAAACGCCGCGGTGATGAGATGCTGATTCAGCTCACTGCTGCCATGGAACCAGCCGTCATTCGTCAAATTCAGCAAGCAATCGAGTCGCTTGTCGGTGCTGGTCCCGCGCACAACATCTCGGACAACGTGCGGCACTGTGTCCTCAAAACAAATGATCGGAGCAACCTGCCACGATCCACATCGAAATGCTGCGGGGCTCGCGCCCGCCGTGATGCCAAAATCCTCGGGCAGCGGCGAGAACCTTTGCAGCCACGGAAGCGACTCCTTCAGAGGGACGTACTCGCCAAAGATCACCCGATGCCGTTTGTCGTAACTGTTCGCGACGCCGCGATCGGGCGTGACGAACGCAGCCGAGTTGAAGTGCTTCAGCCCCTGTTCATCCACGCTGAAACGATCCAGGCCGATAACCAGATTCGCTCCTGTCTTCTGTGACATCTCGTGCAGTGATTTGCGGATGTGTAAGTCACTCCAGTGCTCAACCGGGATCATCGGGGCGAGTCGCCGCAGATCATTCTCGGACAAGTTGGGATCAGCGTCCGACAGCGGCCAGCGAAACATCGTCTCCGGCCAGATGATGAGGTCCGGCTTGTATGGCACCGCGTAACCGGTCAGCAGCTCGTGAATCCGATACATCTGCCCATACTCTGTCGGATCGTGCTTCACCGACGATTCGAAGTTTCCCTGAATCAACGCCACTCGTGGACCGGCCGTGAATTCTGCCTGACCACGTCGGACATAGCCGTATCCCAGCACCGCTGCCATCACGAGCAATCCCGCTGCGACGGACACCAATTGCCGACGGAAACAACCTCGTGAATCGGCCGGCGATATCTCATCCCCAACGGTTGGTGGAGGCAGATGACGCCACTCAGACGGAAGCTGAACCGGGGCGATTAATCGCAGGCGACTCAGCCACGACTGCGGGACCAAACCGGCGAGCACCGCGTTGCTCATCGCGACCACAGCACTGACGCCGTACGCGCCGAGCAAATCGGAAATCTGAATCAGCTCGATCCAGCGATATTGCGAGTGTCCCAGTTGATACCACGCGAAGCCGGTCATCAGATGTGCTCGGCAAAATTCCAAACCGGTCCAGACCAATGGCACGGCCGCGACCATCGGTAGTTCGCAGCGATGCACCGCCGCACGCGAGAGTCCAACAAAGGCCCACCAATAGGCCGACAGATAAAACGCCAGCGCGAACCACGCGACGTACATCGACTCATGCCCCAGTCGCAGCCATTGCAACGTCGGCAACCAGAAGAGCAGCCCGCCGATCCAGGTCGTGAGCCACAGCCGTTTCGGTGCTCGCTTTAGCTGGATCAGCACGCACAGCGGAACAATCGCGAGCCATGCCAGCGGCGACCAGTCCAGCGGCGTAAAGCTCGCAAACAACAACACCGCTGAGACACCGCTCAGGATCAAGCCTCCCAAGGCCGGAGCCGGCTGTGAGCGTGCAGCCGCGATGATCTCTTTCACCGACGGCTCGGTGCGCCGTGCGGTACGGGGATTCGAAGCTGGTCTGCTTACGTCCGACACGATCTTCGTTTCCGTCGCCAATTCGGGATCCGTTGTGTAAGTCGCCATCAGCACCCTCCTTGAGCTGTTCGACGACAGTGGACTCGAAAACCAGCCGTTGGGTCAACGGGATGTGGCGTTGCCGCGACCGACATTGACTCAATTTCGATTTCATGGGTACAAGCCCGCCCCACTTCGCGGCCGAGTCTTTTCAACGAGTCGGCTGCTCCCTTCCGTTGCATCATTTCTCAGGCGATCCCTCGCCGAACTCCAGTCCTTCAGCCTCACATCCCACACAGTGGATGTTCCAGGAGCGGACATCATGCGCGCGCCAATTTGGTTCTTGCGCGGGCCAGCTCGGCTCGCGAGCGTTGTTTCGTTGGGGCTTTGCAGCCTGTCGCTGATCGGCTGCGGCGGATCGTCGAAGGCTCCACCCGCCGACAAGCCGTCCACGACGACCGCTGCTAGCGACGTCAAGTCGCTGCTCGAAAAGGCGACCGCCGCTTTGCAACAACGTCAGTGGAAGTCGGCTCTGGAAACGCTGAACGAGGCGATCAAGCTCGATCCCAAATGCTCCAATGCGTACTTCCAGCGAGCCAGCTTGCTGGCCGACGCTGGACAGGCTCAGGCCGCACTGATCGACTTCACGAAGGCGATCGAACTCTCACCGAAGGACGCCAAGTTCCGGCACACACGCGGCTTTTTCTTGATGACTCAAAAACAGATCGACCTCGCCATCGCCGATTTCACCACCGCCATCGAGATCAATCCGAAGCACATGCAAGCACTCAACAATCGCGGGTTGGCTCTGTTGTCAAAGGGGGATCTTGCGAAAGCTCGCGCCGACTTCGATCAGGCCTTGCAGATCGAACCGAAGTACGTCGAGTCGCTGATCAATCGGGGTTTCGTGGCATATCAGTCGAAGCAACACAAACAGGCGCTTATCGATTACGACCAGGCACTCAAACTCCAGCCCGAAAACGTCAACGCGCTGAATAATCGTGGCTTGGCTCACTTTGAGCTGAAGGACTACGAGCAAGCCGTCGCCGACTTTTCAAAAGCGATCGCTCGCGAGCGGTACAGCGCGAAATTCTACCTCCAACGTCGAGCCTGCTACCTGCAACTCGGCCGCGAAGCTGAGGCACAAGCCGATGCCGCCAAAGTCGCGTGGCTCAGAAAACTGAACGATCTGAACCGGAACGTCGCGCAAGAACCCAAGGACGCCGGCAACTACTTGCAACTTGCCCAGCACCTGATCGCCGGTGGCGAATCGAAGGTCGGGCTGGCCAGCTACGAAACCGCGATGCAGGTCCAACCGAAGTACGGCCGATCGTACTCCAGCCGAGCCGCCTTTTGGTTGTCGAATGGAGAGTTCGACAAAGCCATCGCCGACTGCAATCGTGCTATCCAAATCGACCCGCACTTCGAGGCCTACTCGATTCGTGGCGACGCGCACTTCCAGCAACGTGAGTTCGACCTCGCGATCGCCGACTATCGCAAAGCCAAGCGAGTCGATGCTCAGGTCGCCAAGGCGTACCAGTTCCGAGCGAAGAGGCTGGCTGCTGAAGGGAAGACCGAAGAAGCCAAGCGCGACCGCGAACGGGCCGCCGACATCGAACGCGAAATGCAAGGGGCCAACATGGCGACTCCTCGCGGCGGAGCCCAAGAGCAAGAAGAGGAGTCGCCGCCGGACGTCTCGAAATAATCTCAGTGCGTCATCGCATAGGTCACAATGTTGACCCCCATCGGGTATGACCACTTCTCGGCGAACTGCTTGAAGTATTCGACGCTTTCACCCTCACGTTCCCAGCCATCGCCAAGGTCGGTGTTGTGACAGATAATGGCCATCATCCGCCCCTTGTCGTCGAAGAGTCCACGGTAATGCACTTCGCGAGAAGAGGGATCCCAGGGGCGATCTGTCGTATAGCCGCTTTGCCAATCGGAATGGATGCTGGGGACTTGCGGTTTGACCTTTAGGTCGAAGACGCAATGAAAGATCTCGTGCTCGAGCGGCAGTTCCAGCGGTTCGCGATCGGGAAAGACACGCTTGATGTTCTCGTAGAAGTTCTGCCACTCAAGGTCTCCCCAGAAATCATCCACCATCAGGAAGCCGCCGTTGAGTAAGTACTTTCGCAGTCCCGCGACCTCGGCATCCGACAAATTCATCCGCCCCGGCTCGATCAAGTACATCCACGGATAGTCGAAGATCGCTTCGTCGGTCAGTTCCAGAATCTTGCCGTTGGGATCGGTTTCCACTGAGGTCAGTTCTTGTAACCGATATGAGAAATTGAGATCGCTGTCAGGCCAGTCCGTCGCCCAATTGCCGCCGCCGCGTCCGCTGTACCCGCCACCGAATGAATACCGCACCCGCACAAACGTAAAGACATCCGCTTTGAAGCGTTCGTCGTTCTTCCATTCGGGGACGCCTTTGCGATCGACCAACTCCGGTCGGAATTCGCGCCGCATGAAGGGGGATCGCTGAGCGAGCGCGGTCGCCGTAAAGACGAGAGCTAATACGATAACGCAGTGCAAAATGCACTTTATCCCTCTTGTCCAGACGCATTTCATGGCGTTTCCAGTTCACTTGGATACTGCGGCAGGCTTCATCGGTTTTGCAGCCTCAGTCGGTTTATCCGCCGGCTGAGTTGCCGGCTCACTCGCCTTGATGATCTCCAACAACTTCTGATGCGCCGCTCGAAATCGCGGAGCTTCTTCGAGGGCCAGCAGCACCTGACGCTTGGCCGCCAGCAAGTCACCGGTTCGCTGCAATGCGGTCGCCAATTTCAGGTGCAGATCGGCGACATCAATCGGATCCAGCAAAAGCAGCGCGCGGTAGCTGTCGATTACCAAGTGATCGTCGTGCAATTTCTCGGCGGCCTGAGCGGCGATGCGGTGCGGCGCCGGTTGCAGCGGGCTGACGGCGAGCCAGCGCTGAGCGAACTGGCGTGTCGCTTCCCACTCGCCGGCTTGCGAAGTTAGTTCGGACAGCCGAGCAAACAGGTCAACGTTATCGTCGGTCAGCTTCGCAAGACTTTCGAGAGCGGCTCGTTCTTGTGGAGTCTCTTTCAATTCGCGATGCACACGAGCGAGCAGCACGAGATGCCCGTCGCTACTCGCGTCGTTGGGGTACAGCCGGCGCATCGATTCGAGCGGCTGTTTCGCTTCGGAAAACTTTTTGTCCGCGATCAACTGCTTGGCCTGACGTTGCAGTGCGGCGTAGTTGGTCGGGTGCTCTTTGAGGTACATGGCGAGCAATTCGGTACTCGCCCGTTTCGGCAATTCTGGCTCCGACCAATCGGCGTCACGAGCCATCTCGACGGCTCGCTGGCGAGCGAATGCCGCGAACGCCAAGTCCAACTCGTCGAGCGATCCCGTGTGCCGAGCAAGCGTGTCATTGATCGTCAGGCCATTACCAAGATCCACCAGAATCTTCTGTAATTCCTCGAGCCCGTGCTTCTCGACGAGGTACTCGACAACCAGCGACGACTCGAAGTACGCGAACTGCAAGTGCAGGCCGCTTTTTGGATGCAGGAACGCTCCGCTGAGTTCGCTGACCGGCGTCAGTTCGTCCCCCAGCAGCATCTTGCGGTACAGCGGGTTGATCGTCTGACCCCACGTCGGGTCTGCCTGCCGCTCCTCGAAAACAGAAATCCCTTCACTCAGCCAACGCGGCATTTTGTTGTGCGTCTTGTTGAGCGTCACGACGTGACAGAACTCATGCCACAATGTCGCCTCCCAGCACGTCGGATGCGCCGCCTGCGAGGCCGGACTATTGGCTGTGATGACCGTGCCGAAACAGACTCCAAGAAAACCCGCTCCGCCCGGCAGCCCGAACGTGCGGATCGCAAAGTCTTCTTGCTTAGGGAACATCTCAACAATAATCGGCGCGGGAAGCGTTGCATTGTACTTCGCACACAAGTCGCGTTTTGCCCGTTGCAGCAAGTCGAGCACTCGGTGACCGTAGATGTCCGCCTCGCGAGCGTCCATGCGGAGCACGATGCCGTCCCCTTCCAGCGTGCGAAACTTGGTGACGCTTTCCTGCAAAGTGACCAGGTTGTGCGCGAAGACGTTGTAGCCGTCCTCCTCATAGACCTCGTTGGCCAGCTTCCAGCCTTCCTCTTCCTCACCCAGTCGCAACAAGTCTGAGGCGAGCTGCATCTTGGCTGGCAGGAACCTGGCGTCGAACTGCAACGCCTGCCGTTGATGCGCCGCCCCTTCAGCAAAGCGATACTTCTGCGACAGCTTCTTGCCGATCAGATGATCGACCTCCGGGTTCGTCGCCCAATGTTTGAGTGCTGTGCCGCGATACTGCTTTTCGCTCTCGGGCTGATTCCGCAAATGAGCCAGCACCGCGCGATACGCGGCCGCTTGGGGATGCAACGGATTGATCGTTTCCACCTGCGCCAGCACAGTCTCGGCGTCATGATAGCGTTCGGCATCGATGTGTTCGTCCGCCACGAACAGCAGGCAGCCGATGTGATTCGGATTCCGTTCCATCGTCTGCTTGATCGCCGCATTCGCCTTTTCCGCATCGCTGGGGGCGAACGCCTGAGCCAATCCGAACGGCGCGTCGGCATCCGCTGGATCGTGTTTCGCCGCTTGTTCGAAGTTCTGAGCGGCCAGCGCGAAATCGTTCTTCTCCAGAGCCAGCTCGCCGCATGCGATGTAGACCGGCGCGTACGTCGGTGAAAATTTCTTGACGACGTTGTACACCCCCTCGAGCACTTGTTTCGGATCGCCTGACTGACTGAGCACAAACCGCCCGAAAATGATCCGATTGGCCGAATCGCTGTACCGCCACGGAGTCTGCCGGACCAGCTTCGCGATCTCGTCATCCAGCTGCGCAATGCGTTCCGGCTGGTTGTTGAAGCGACAAACGTCGCGGCCCCACCATCGCACTTCGATGCTGCCGCTGAAATTCTTGAGCGCCGCCTCGAACGTCTCGGCCGCATCGGCGTATCGGCCGAGTTCCATCTCGGATCGCAACTTGAGCAACCGGTAGTTCTCGTTGAACTCGCTTTCGGCGATCGCCTTGGTGCTGGCTTCAACGCATTCGGAATACTGCCCAGTGCGAAACAAATTGAGCAATTGGGAGGAATCGGCGGCGCTGGCGGCTGTGCTTCCCGCGATGATTCCCACCAATAAGGAAAGCGAAAATAGCTCGAAGCGCCCGCGAGGGGTCGAGTCATCTATTGACGGCAACCTCCCGCTGGCGCTCCGGGCTGGTTTTTGGAAACGCAGCCAGCGGCTCGCGAAACGCGAGTCAGCGGAATCATTGGAGCAGCGATGCCTGATCATCGGCCGAGGCTCCTCGTGCGTGCAAGCCAAGTCACTCAAAGGAGCGGCATCGTACTGGCCAGGCCGAGCGACGGCTATCGCACTCGCAGCGACGGACCGTCCTGCCGGGCTATCCGCGACCGAGGTAATCCTGATTGCGAGGCAGAACGATGGCTTCCAGAAAGTTGACATCCGGCGGAACGCTCAGCATCGCCAGCGCGGCGTTGGCGATGATCTCGATGCTCATCATCGGTTCGTCGTCACTCTTGAGTCCGCTGTTGGCGCGGCGTTCGACGGCGATGTTGCCGGGGTGCAGGCAGCTCACTGTTATGCCGAAGTCCCGACCGTCGATGGCGGCGGCTTGAGTCAGCCCCCAGGTGCCGAACTTTGCGGCGGCGTAGGGGACACCTCCCTCGCGCGGACGTTGCGCGGAGATCGAGCCGATATTCAAGATGCGACCGCGGCGCTTAGGCTTCATTCGCTTGAACGCCTCGCGGCTGCACAGGAACGAGCCGGTGAGGCAGGCTCCGATAACGTTGTTCCACGCCTCCATCGTCAACTCGTCGAGCGGCCCGCCATCGAAGGCACCCGCATTGTTGACCAGCACGTCAACTTGGCCGAATTGTTTGTCAATCGCTGCGAAGAACGCCACGACTTCCACTTCCTTCGAGACGTCCGTCGGCATCGCGAGGACTTCTGCCCCGTCGCGTCTCAATTCAGCAGCAGCGGTTGTCAATTTCTCCGCATTGCGAGCACAGATCGCTAAACGGCAACCCGCTTTGGCAAGGACTTTCGCGATCCCTTTTCCAATCCCTTGATTCGCTCCCGTGACAACGGCCACTTGGCCCGACAAGTTCGACATTCTGCGTCCTCGATTCCGTTTTCTGATCTTGGGCTGATTGAAAAATGACCATTCTGATACGCGAAAGTATCGCGGGGATGACAGAATCTGCCAGCGCCCGTGGCGTATCGTGGCGGACAGTTGCTCTGACGCACGTCGCGATTGGCTTGTGGCTGTACCTCGGCGGGAATTGATTCCCGCGACGCGTGTTAGATTCCATTTTGAACGAAGAAGCATTTCAATCCAATTCAGCCAAACACTGAACTCGGTACGATCGCTTCCTAACTTTTCTGCGAGGTGTTCCGTGAAGACTCGCCCTGCGTTCGTGGCGTTGCTGACGTCGGCCGTGCTGGCCGGAGTGCTCTTGTTGGCAAGGTTGCCGAACGACGCCGTGCAGTCGGGAGTCGATCAGGCGTTGGCTCAGGAACAGCCCGCTAAAAAGAAGAATGCTGGCAACAAGAAGGCGGCCGCGAAGGCACAGACGAAGGACGATCATCCGGTCGCTCCGGCTGACGGCGGTGAGTCACGGCAGTCGGCGGGAGTGAAGAACGCTCCGCCGGTCACCGAGTTCTTGCAGGACTTGATCGGCGCGGCTCGCACAGGAGGCGCACAAGTCTTGTCGAACGGCGATTCGTACGACGACTTCGCATCGATCGCACAGACATCGGACGGGGCGGTCTACGCGGCGTACTCGGCGTACTTCGACGGGCACGATCAAATCCGGATGCATCGCCGACTGGCGGACGGTTGGTGGAGCACTCGCACCTACGTCCCAACAGCAACAGCTCGCGCGGACATCTGGATGCCGCAGCTCGCTGTCGATGCGAAGGACCGCGTGTGGGTCATCTGGTCTGAGCAGACGTTTTCCGAATACGGCAAGTCCGGCAACTGGGATCTTTATGCTCGGCCGTTACTCGGCGATTCGTGGGGCAAGCTGGAACGACTGACAAACGACGCGAAGCCGGACATCAACCCGCACGTCACCGTCGATGCCAAGAAAAATATCCACATCGTTTGGCAGGCTCATCCACAGAACAACGGCGACGTGCAGTACGTGAAGTTCGACGGCGAGTCCTGGTCGAAGCCGCTCGCCGTCACCAGCGACGAGCAGAGCGACTGGTATCCACACGTCGCGGTCGATGCCGGCGGCACCGCCTGGATCGCGTTCGACAGCTATCGCCGAGGGGACTACGACGTGTACCTGACCAGCGTTTCACCAAACGGTGAGCTGGGGAAAGTCCAACCGATCGCACAGTCGAGCTACTACGAAGCTCACGCGACCGTCGCCTGCGGAGCGGACGGCGATGTCTGGGTCGCATGGGAACAGGGAGGACACAACTGGGGCAAAGACCAAGGTTATTGGTTGAAAAAGGAGAGCCGCGATCAAGGAACAACGCTCGGCAGCACACGAAAGGTTAGGGTCGCGTGTGTCCGGAAGGGGGAGGTGCTGGCCGCACCCGACATTCCCGAAGGCGAACCGGCCGGGCCACAGCAACGGTCGCTTTCCAGTTCGGCGGAGCTGGCCGTCACGAACGACGGCCGCCTGTGGCTGCGCTACCGTCAAATGATCTTTGGTCCACAACGAGCCAACAATCGTGGTCGCGGCAAAGGCTGGACGGAAAACATCACAACCCTCTCGGCCGAAGGCTGGACAACCCCGGTCATGCTGGCCGCCAGTCCGGGGAGAATCAGCGTCTTCAGCCGGATCACTCCAGCGAACGACGGCTCGCTGTTTGTGGCGTACTCTTCGGATGCTCGCGCGGTCGAGAACTATCACCGGCCAATTCAAGACACCGTCCTCGTCACACAAATCGCGAAGCCCAAGAAAGAGGAAGGCGAGATCAAGCCCGGCCTGCCGACTCTCGCGGCGTACAAAGCACCCGCTCCGCCAGCCGGCATCCCGGAATGGAATGCGGCTCGCGAAGAGAAACAGGTCGCGGCGATTCGCGCTCATCGGACGAAGCTCGGCGAGGACAACTGTCAAATCGTGCGCGGCGACTTGCATCGCCACACCGAGATGTCCTGGGACGTCGGCCCCGGCAACGACGGTTCGTATCTCGACTTCTACCGCTACATGATCGACGTCGCGGCATTCGACTTCGGCTCGCTGACCGATCATCAAGGGGGCGGCCATTACCCATACTGGTGGTGGCTGACCGAGAAGTCGTGCGACATGTACTACCTCGCCCCGCGATTCGTGCCGCTGTACGGCTACGAGCGGAGCGTCCGCTTCCCACACGGGCATCGCAACGTCTTTCACGCGAATCGTGGCTACCCGATCTTCCCATTCCAAACAAAGCTGGCGAAGGCCGGCGTCTTCGAAGGAATCGGAGCCGGCGATGTCGTCGAGAACGACACGAAACTGCTCTACGAGTATTTGAAAGGGACCGGCGGCTTGTGCATTTCGCACACGTCGGCAACCAGCAGCATGGGAACCGACTGGCGCGACAACGACCCGTGGATCGAACCGGTCGTCGAGATTTATCAGGGAGCTCGCAACAGCGCCGAAGCGTTGACCATGCCGCGCGTTCACGAAACGCCCGACGAACCGGACAAAGCCCCCGGCGGCTTCCAGGAGAAGGGCTTGCTCTGGAACGCCTACCAAAAGGGCTATCGACTCGGCACCACCAGCAGCAGCGATCACGGCTCGACACACATCAGTTACTCGATGGTCTTCACGCCGCAGAACGACCGCCACACGATCCTCAATGCGATTCGGAAGCGTCAAACGTACGGCGGCACCGACAACCTGATCGTCGAGTTTTGGGCTAATGGCAAATTCCAGGGGAGCGAATTTGAAGCCAAGGACAAAGTCGAACTCAAACTGAAAGTGACCGGCACATCGCGGATCAAGCAAATCCAGTTCATCCGCAACAATGCCCCGCTCCGCACCGAGACCCCCGGCGAGGAACAAGTCGAACTCAACTTCACCGACACGCTGCCGCAACCGGGCCTGAATTGGTACTACGCCCGCGTGCTGCAAGAAGACGGCGAAGTCGCTTGGTCAAGCCCCGTTTGGGTGGTGACGGACGGAAAATAGGACCGCTTGCATTTCCAATTGTGAGAACCTCGTGGCCTTGAATCGACGAGCGGTCTTGCTGTGCCGGTTGTTCAACCTGTTGATGACTGCCAGTAGGTCGGCAAAAAAACCGAACCCGCGATTCGTGGCCGCGGGCTTTTCGACGGCAAGATTTCCAAGGCCAATGTGATCGACGAATCAGGGCGGAATCGGGATTTGATCGAGGTCGATTCGATAACCTCCGGATCGCGATCGGCTGCGATGTTTCTGCTCGACGCGCCGAAGGCCGAAGCTCCGGTCAAGATCGATGAACTCCGCATCGATCAGAAGGATTTCACGTTCGCGCCCAGAATCGTCACCGTGCGAAACGGGCAGGCCGTGAAGCTCACAAACTCGGACAGTGCAAACCACAACGCGCGCGGCGCATCGCTGTCGCCGAAGAACCAGTTCAATGTCTACACCGGAACCGGTGGCGAGTCGATCCAGCGATTCGTCGGGGACCCGAAGAATCGACCGATCCGCTTGGGTTGCGACATTCACACTTGGATGACCGGTTGGGTATATGTCTTCGACAGGGTGAGTTCTCGCTGGCACGACATCGCGCAATCTTTGAGTCGTTTACAGGCCCGAAGCGTGAGTCTCTTTGCTTGTCGTAGCCCAGACCCTTGTGGCCTGGATGATCCGCGATTTCATCGACCAGGTCACAAGAGCCCGGACTACGGCTTCGATGTCGGCGGCGCGAGGTCTTGATTGGTGACATGGACTTCCAGACCGGTGGCTGGGATGTCTCGCTTCAAAGTCCACAACGTCGCTTGTGCGATGAGCCGACGATAGGACTCGTGCTTCCAATTCTCGTGGAAGTGCAGGCCGGTGAAGCCGAACGAGCGGCCCTGGTCGGGACGCTCCCAGCACCAGGCGACTGTGCCAGAAAGGTTGTCGACGGGGATTTGCAGCAGCGGAGTGATCGCGGATTCTGAATCTGCCAGCGTCACGCCACCGGTCTTCGAAACCTGTTTGAGTGCGAAATAGAACTCTTCCTTGACGGGCTCAGTGAATGGTTTCAGTCCGCGCAGAATTGGATGTTCGGTGTTCTTCCATTGCGGCAAGACTTGATCAAACTCTTTGAACTTCCGATCGGGGCCGCCGTGACAAGCACCGAAGAGTTGCACGAACGACGTGGTCGGCTCGGCGGTTTTTGTGCCAGTTCCCCAGTGCAACACGACAAGTCCACCACCACGTTTGGCGAGGTCGCGGAACGCGGTAAGTCGGGCCGCATCGGCGGAAAGCCATTTGGCTCCTTCGGAGACAAACACGACTGCGGCATTCGCCCGTTCGAGCAGTTGCGGGCCGTCCCGCCAATCGCCATCGGCGCTGACAGCGACAAGCTCGAGTTTCGGCTGATCGCGCAGGAGCCGACCGATCAGATTGACTCCGGCGAAGTACTCGTGTGTCGTCGGCTTGTGAGAACCGTCCGGGCCTTGGCCGATCAACAGCAATCGCTGCGGGCGACTGTTGTTCGGCGGATTTTCGGCAAATGAAACGCTGGCAAGGCCGATCAGCAACACGAACGCGGTACGTACAAACGCGACCACCGGGCATAGATTCGTCGGCATGAGTGTTGTCCTGGTAAACGGCGACGGTCGGGCAATGCTGGAGTGCCAGCACAATTTGAAAACTCACGTCAGATTCTTGTACGAAAGTTGTGCGAGATTGCCACTATTCAGGGTGAGGATTCCTGCCAGCACTCACCTGAGGCGACGATCATGCGACTGACTTTGCGAACGTTGATTGCGTACCTGGACGACGAATTGCAGCCGGATAAGGCTAAGGAGATCGGCCAAAAGCTGACCGAGAGCGGCTACGCCACCGCGCTCGTGGAGCGGATCAAAGAGGTAATGCGCCGCCGCCGGCTGTCAGCTCCGGAACTGTTTGGCAAGGGGGCGGGGCTCGATCCGAATCTGGTCGCGGAGTACCTCGACAGCGAATTGACTCCGGCCGAGGTCGTCGACGTCGAGAAGATTTGTTTGGACTCGGACATGCACTTGGCAGAAGTCGCGGCGTGTCATCAAATCTTGACGCTGGTGCTGGGCGATCCGGTCGAGGTCCGCTCCGAGACTCGGTCGCGGATGTACGGCCTGGGTCCGGTCGCTACCAACGACACCGTCCGCGCGAATGATTTCTCGGGGGTCTCTCGCGATCGCGATTCGCGGCAGATTCCGACGATCGCGTCTGCTTTGAATCCTTCGCACAATGGCTCGTCCGATCGCGACTTGCCAGCGTATCTGAAACCGCAAACGTCCTGGCGGCAAATGGGAATGTTGGTGCTCGTGGTACTCATCGGCGTCGGTTGGATCAGTTCTTTGCTGAGCGACCGGACGCTGAGAAATGGATTGCGATCCGACAGAGAGTCATTCAATCCTGCGAAGTCCGCCACCGTGGCGAAGGCCACTTCAGGCGACGACGCTGACAAGAGCAACGCGATCGTTCCCAGTCAGATTGGCGACCAGGTGATTGCCCAGGTTGATCCCTCGGCATCGCGGAAGCCACAGAACGTTCGAGTTGAGCCGTCTAAAGAATTGCCCGAGACCGACCCAGCGACGGATGTCCCGGAACCGGTCGCCAAGCCGATTCGCACGAAACCAGATGGTGCGGTCGCGACTCCGCCACAACCAGTCCAGCCTGTGAATCCGCCGGAAACAGACACTGTGCCGGTGAAGTTGATGCCGGCGCAAAAACTGTCGCGCGTTTCCAAAGAGGGAATTGTGCTCCGCTTCGAACCCGAAGTGTCAGACTTTCTGGCGTTGCCGCGCGTCGTGCAGTTGAAAGTGGGCGATCAACTCGCATGCCCAGAACCGTTTCGCGCGGACTTCTTGATCGGGGATGATCTCTGTTCGTTCGCACTCATCGGTGGCACTTCGGTGCGATACCTCGGACCGGATGAGCATTCCTCCGTGGGCTTCGACGTGCAGCAGGGGGCGATGCTGTTCGAAGCCCATGGCCTGCGTCCAGCGGACGATGATGCCGACGCGGCAAAACTTCCAAAGCTCTCGCTGCCAATCACACTGATGTTCTACGGCCGACAAGCTCGGTTGGAATTGTTGAGCGACAATGCGGTCTGCGGCATCGAGGTGCAGCGCGTCGAGCCAAACCGTTTCGAGGTCGAACCTGCTCCGCCTGGCTTTGCAGCGTCTCTGCATGTGGCACAAGGGACGGTTCGTTTCTCGACGTCCGATGGCAACACTGCCACGGTCGAAGGACCGGGCTTTCTGCCAATCACCAGCGGCGCGACCGCCAACGAAAAGAAAAACGAAATCGGACGTGCCAGCCAACTCGTTCTTCCCGACTGGCTGGAAGCCGATCCAAAGCGAGCCGCGACGAAAGCCAAGCGGCCCTACAACACCGCCTTTGAAAAGGAATTCGACAGCGAACAACTTCTGCAACTGAGTCTGCCAGCGGTGGTCAACAATCCTCGACCGGCCATCTCCGAGTTGGCCGTGAAGTGTCTTGCGCTCACCGACTGTTACGGCCCGCTGGTGAAAGCACTCTCGCAGGCCGATCACCGAGAAGCTCGCTTGGCTGCGATCACCGGATTGCGACAGTGGCTGCCGCTCGACCCGCGCCATCGAGGTTTGCTGAAAACGGAACTCGCCAAGTATTTTCTCCCTAGCGATGCCGAGGCGGTCTATCGCCTGCTGTGGGGCTTCGATGCCAACGATGCGAAGGCTTCGGCAACTTCACGCTCGCTCGTCGGCTGGCTCGACAGCGAACAGTTGGCGATCCGCGAACTCGCCTTCTTCCACATCTCCAAACTGACCGGCCTGAAGCATGAGTACTCACCCATCAACCCTCCCAGCCAACGCCGAGCCGCCGTGGACCGCTGGTACAGCCACCTCGAAAAGAAGGGCGGGGCGCTGGTGCAGGAGTGACCTTTGGAGTGCAGTGCGTCAGCACCGCTTTGGATAGAGCGTCATGAAATCCAACGCGGTGCTGACGCCCCGCACTTCAAGGTGAATTGCCACATCCCTGCCCGTCGATAATACTTTTATCGGCTTCTTCAAAATGCCTCTATCTCGAGGAGCCTGTGCATGCTCGATGTCGTCGGTTGCCCCGTTCGCTTGTGTGACGGCATCAGCCGGCGCGGCTTCTTGCGTGTCGGTTCGCTAGGTGCCGGACTGACACTGCCGAACGTGTTGCAGTCGCGACAAACACAAGCAGCGACGGCCGATCGCAACGACACCGCGATCATTCTGCTCTTCCAAGCCGGCGGTGCTTCACACATCGACATGTACGATATGAAGCCAGCCATGTCCGCCGAGGTGCGCGGTCCATTCAATCCAATCGCCACTAACCAGCCCGGCCTGGACGTTTGCGAGCTGATGCCAGGACATGCGCAAATCGCTGACAAGCTGGCGGTCATTCGTTCGATCAAACACAACCTCGCCGTTCATGACGACGGGACGCATTGGCTGCAAACCGGTTGGCCGCTGCTGAACGCTCGTCAGATGGGGCAACAGAATCCAGCGCAAGGCTCAGTGATCTCGGCGCTGGCTGGCCCGCGCAGAAGCGGGATGCCGGCATACGTCGCGATTCCGGAAGACTACCGCCGGCACATGGGTTTCTACGAAGGCCCGTCGTTTTTGAGTTCCCGTCACGCCGCGCTCGATGCCGGTGGCGATCCGAGTCTCGGCAACTATCGGCCTCCCAATTTCAAACTGCCGGCCAATGTCGTGATGTCACGGCTCGACGAACGTCGCGGACTGATGCGTGAATTCGATTCCCTTTCACGGCAACTCGATCGCGAACCGGCATTTCGCAACCTCGATGACGTGCAGCGACAAGCGCTCGAACTTGTCAGCGGTTCGACCGTGCGGCAAGCATTCGATCTCTCGCAAGAGTCCACCGAGTTGCGCGACAAGTACGGCCGGCACGCCTACGGCCAATCGGCGTTGCTCGCGCGGCGGCTGGTTGAAGCGGGTGTGACGTTCGTCGTCATCAACCTCTACGAAAAAGATGTGGATTGGTGGGACGACCACTACACCATCGAAAAGAACCTCCGCAAGCGGCTCCCTGTTTACGACCAAGCGATCACCGCGCTGATCGAAGACCTGACGCAGCGTGGCCAGATTGACCGAGTCCTCGTCGCCGCGTTCGGAGAGTTCGGCCGTGCCCCGCGCATCGACCAGCACGCCGGCCGAGGCCACTGGCCCGGAGCCGCCTCGGCAGTGCTCGCAGGTGGCGGCATTCGCGGCGGCCAAGTGATCGGCTCGACCGTCTCCAACGGAGCCGAACCCAAAGACCGCCCGCTCGGCCCCGGCGATCTCCTGGCCAGTCTCTACCGCGCCGTCGGCCTCGACCACCACGCCACCGTCCGCGACCGCCAACAACGCCCGGTCCCGATCATCGAATCGGGAGAGCCGATTGCCGAGTTGTTTTGAAACACCGGACAATCGCCTCCGAGACGTGGCTCTCGATGGATGGGCTTTGCTTCCGCAGGTTGGATCTTCGAAGAACAGTGTCTCTGAGCTTTGCGGTCACGACTTCCGCACAAATCAAATGTTGCGGTAGCGAACCTTGCAGGTTGATCGGGCCGGGTTCAGGGCCTTCAGGAAGGAGAGTGGGAGTGGTGGCACGCGGCCGTTTGACGTTGTCGTGCACGATGACACCGTTGTGCCGCACGGTCACGCGAGCGTCTTCGTTTGGCCGTTGGCGAATTGAGCGGTCGTGAAATCGACGTTTTAGGTTTGCCACAATAGCGGCGGAATGCCGCCGCACTCGTGGACCACGAGCAAATATGAGAAG
>Ga0194128_10000939_pt1 | contig 51793 bp, 46 predicted proteins | sample TA2KigCa65mmetaG_FD_148650 | JGI IMG/M metagenome (GOLD analysis project Ga0194128, IMG submission 148650) | Freshwater microbial communities from Lake Tanganyika, Tanzania - TA2015037 Kigoma Deep Cast 65m | ecosystem: Environmental > Aquatic > Freshwater > Lake | place: Tanzania: Lake...
CTAATTATTGTTGGTACACGGTTTCTTGCTGAACAATTTAGAGCTCTTTCTTCAATTGCAAACAATACAAGGAAGAATTAAAAACCAGCCCATAACAGTTAAGCTTTCGTGCAGCGCGCAGCGCCAAGCATGAAAAATGCGTTCCTTTTTTAATCACCCGATTCGACCACGAGCTTGCAATCTAGCCAAATCGGACGTTCGCGTTTCGGGTCGTTTTCGTCGAAATAGATTTCATCGAATTTCGCTAGCGCATCCAGTAGCGTGGCTGGCGTGTATCGGTCGGCGTCCACCACCCAAACCATTCTGATTTTTGCGGCCAAATCCGCGATTTGTGACACGTTCAGGTTTTGGCGGATGCAAAGTTCACGGAATTGATCAAACGTCTGAATCGTGATCATTTGGTGGTCATTAGTCATCATTTGAAATGTCAATCGGTTGGAACGGTTCGTCCATCGTGTCGATTTGTCCATCGATGCGGATGGCAAACGCCGGAAATGGTTTGGCGTCCGGTGATTTCAATTCAACGGCGCGCATGGTAGGCACAACGAACCGCGATAGCGCGATGATCATTTCCAATCGTTCACGCGGTTTCAGCGAATCTAAATCGGTTTGCATCCGGTCGAAGTTGGCGGCGATCAGGTTGGAATACTGAATCCGGATTTCGTTTGTGATCTTATTTGGTGATCCATTCGGCCGGCCGCGGTATGGTTTCATATTATTTTCCATTATTTTAATCGTCAGCTTTGTGGATGCGGCGTCGTGATGGCGGCCATGTATTGACGTAGGTCGGCCATATACGTGTCATAAATCGCGCCGGATACATAGGTCGAAATCCTGTTCATGGTTGTGGTCAGGAACCGGCCGTGATCGATGATGGTTGACCATGGCGCCAGTTTCAGCGGCGTGTTTGGCGGTGTCAGGCGTTTGACCATTTCGATGATTTCGGCGTCGGACAAATCGCTAGTATTTGGCTTTTCCTTTATAGGTTGTTCAATTCGTTCAGTTTTGAATACCTCAATTTTTGGCAATGGTGCAACGTGTGAAAATAAAATGTTTTGTTGGTGGGTAACTTCAGTAACTTTAGTAACTTTTTCAGGTTCGGGCTGTGGAGGTTGTTCCTGAATGTTCCTTTTCCTGAATAGTCGCCAATCCTGTTTTATTAAATAGTCTGCAAGGTCGTTGCCTTCGATTTTGTCTCGTTCAGGTGCTAACTGCTCTAGTAAGTCCGAAAATATAAAATCTGTTCCGGGTAAACGGCTTTCATATTCCTTAGCTTTGGTTTCCCATTCTTTAAAGATGTTACCGTCTTTTGAAAGGTCGGGAAATACATACACAAAACGCCCCTGCAATACTTTCAGTTTGTCAAATGAAAAACTGCTTTTATTGTATACTGCCAACCAAATAAGGCTTTCAGGGGTTTCGGGTAAACCAAAATACAACGCACCGTAAACGGCTGTTTTTGGGGCTTCAACCAATGCAACGGGGTTGCTGTGGTACTTGCTTAAAAGGTGTTCGCCAAATAAACAGGAAATTCGTTTATCCTGCTTCGTGTACGCTTCCAACCATTCAGGCAACGACTTATTGTTTCGGATGTGGTGCTTTTCAATTATTGAATGTAAAAAGTCCGTTCCTTTGGTGTGGTTTTGTTCGTCAAATTGTTTTACCTGAACGGCTCTTACATTGCCCTTTACATCAATAAAAGGAAAAGTATTTGCCCCTGCTCTGTAACCATTTGCAACCGTCCCCAATCGGTACAACTGAATAAACTTTGTAACCTCATCAGCTTCAAAGGGAAATTGTACCCTGTAAAATAGGTTCTGTATAAACGTGTTTTTTTCATAGCGTTCAGGCTCTAATGTTTGTTTGAATGTTTCAAAGTCAAAAAATACGGGTTCAGGTGTGGGCTGTGGTGTTACCTTCTTTCGCTGTGGCTTCCAGTTGTTCGGTAATTCGGAACTGTTGCCCTGTTCCTGTCCCCAAACTGCTTTTGCGTAACCGTCCAAATATGGGATGAGGTGGTACGAACAATTACTTTCACGGTCGCAACGTCCGTACTGTTCGGGCAAATAGTTACCTGTTTCCGTATCAATGTACAGTACAAACGTCTTTTTATTACAGTCGGGGCAATGGTGCTTTTTGCTGCCTTTTTCTAAACTGTATCGGTAGGGTTGGTTACTAAAGTTATTAAAGTTACTCATTGAAAAAACCTTTTTTATTTGCGTTAAAAACTTAGTCCCAGTAATTCAATAAATACCGCCAATTGGTTTTGTGAAACCCTATCTACAACCAAACTCAAAGCCCGTAGCTGCTTAATAAAATTGGTCTTTTTAAAAGGTGTCATTCCGTCATTAATACAAAAGGCTCTATATTCTGGATACAGGTCTTTGATTAACTTGTAATTGGTTAAACTGCCTTTGTATTCATTTTCATTCAAAAACATCTGTACGCTGTTACTTTCAATTTTGTATTGTTCAATGGCTTGTTGGGCTGCTTCGCAATCTGAAAACTTCTTTTGCTCCAGTAACCTTTTAAGCCCTTGCAACACCCAATTGAATACGCCTGAAAGTTCCTTTTCAATAATCTTTGTATGTAGGTTTTTATCCTGTTCCTGTGGTGGTATGGTAACATCAAAAGGAATAATTAAAAACCGTCTGAAATAGGCGTTTGTATGTTCAACGTCTTTGGGTAATTCATTGCAATTGAAAATTAGTTTTGCGTACTGCTTCAAAATGAATGGTTGCCCATAAGGCAAACGGGCTTCAACGGATTCGCCTGAAACCAATTGTTTGAATATTGAGGCTTCCAAATTGCCGTTTATTTCACTTGCATAGTTTACCAACTTATTAGCCAACTTCGCCCGGAAATAACCGTTATCATTTGTAAGGCTCTGTAATGAATAACTGCTAACATTATCAGCACCCAATAAGGCGTTTACAACTTCAAAAAATACACTTTTCCCATTTGCTCCAGTACCGTACAGTATTAAGGCTTTTTCCTCTTTTGGTGCATTGCTCCCGTGCTTAATGAATACAAAGCCTAAATATTCAGCTAATACCCTTTGGCGTTCGAGGTCAGGTAATACCTTACTCAAATACGCTTCAAATAATGGGGCTTTTGCCTGTGGGTTGTATTCAAATGGTAATTGGTAGGTAATGAAGTCCGAACGGTCAAACGGTTTTAATTTCGTACCCTGTGGGCTTATTTCAAAAGTTCCGTTTTGTAGGTTAATCAGTACCGTATCTTTATTGCTTTCGGGTGTGGGTAAATATGCCGTTGCGAGGAACTGTTTAAATAGCTGTTCCCTAAATTGGTAAAACCGTGCTGAAAACTTAGCAACGCCCATTTGTTCGGCTGCTTCGCCTAAAAACTTTTGGAATGTTTCTTTGTCAATTTCAGCCCAAAATGTACCGTTGTACAGGTAAATGAAATCGTGGTTTTTACATAAGCCCCAACGGTTTTTTTCAGCGAACTGTAAGGCGTTTTCAATTGATAAAACCAAATAATGTTTAAGGTTCAATTTTAGTTTATCCAACTGCTTTTTTAAATCCTTCCATTGTTCCCGATCCCTGTCTAATGCCTTGTCGGTGTTTAAACTTCCGTCCGGGTTGGTTAATTTCCTATCCAGTTGCTCCAGTTGTTCCCTTAACTTTTCAGCCTGTGGAAACGCTAATACTTCAAAATCCAACGGCTCAAACTGTTCAATAAGTTGGTGTAATATTTCAGCGTGTGGGGTTGCTTCGCTTTTGCTCTTTAGTTCCTCAACGTGGTTTAAGATAGTAGCCGGGTTGTTGAGGTCATCAAATACAGGGTTTAGTTTCATAGCTTAACAGTATTTGAATGTTCAACAATAGCCTGAAAATGCGTACTTTTGCCTTGTCCTTTATGCGAAAAGACTTTAGGGCTGTTCAGTTGGTTACTTTCCATTGTTCAGCCCTTTTTTATTGTTCAACAAATACGCTTTGGCTTCCGCTTCAATTTCAGCGTTTGACTTTTTACGCCCGTCTTTAAGATATTCCAGTAATTCAGTACGGGAAAAGTACAGGCGTTTACTTCGCTTCATCACAGGCAATTCGCCTTTTGATACCTTGCTGTACATTGTAGGTACTGTAAGGCTCAAAAATTCGGCTGCTTCCTCAATGGTTAAAAGCTGTTCCGGTTGGTTGGTGGGTGCTTTGCTTTCCTGCTTATTGTTTCTCAAACAGGAATTAACGCAATCAATAATTACCGTTTGTAAATCCTCAATTGGTAATGAAATCAATACTGTTTTGTCCATATCAAATAAATTTTGATACAAACAAACCGCTATTTATAAGCTCAAATTTCCCTGCTTTCCTTATTGGGAATTTTGGGAAAGTTTTATTTTAGAAACCTTTGTTTTAATATCTGTTCTGTACAGATCTTCTGCTTTCCTATGGTGTTTACCAAACATACTTTCATCAATGGAAAACCGCTTTATTTTCTGTGGTATCAATGAAGCAAATAATTTACGTTCCTCCGGGTAATTGCCTCTTACAATTCCCTGCCTTTGCATTTCGTTAATCCAAACACAAAAAACGCCTTTCAGTTTTCCTATGTAATTACAATCTGTATCAATCAATGGTGGGTCAAGTTCTTTTAAAATATCAATGCAAGGTTTAACCAAATCGGTATTGTAAAAAAGTTCGTCAAAGGTTTTCGGGGTTTCCTGTTCAGGTTTTTGCTTAACAATCGGTTGAGGTGGTAAATTGTGTTCGCATTTATCAAACGTTGCAAACAGTCGGGGGAATTTCTTTACTTGTTCCTCAACCTTGTTTACTATTCCTGAATAGAAGCCAAATTCTTTTACTGCTTTATGGGTTAATATGATCGGGTATTGTTTCTTAACATAGCCCCAGCCCTCATTTACTCCGGTATGCTGAACGTGAAAAAAGTTTAAGTGAATATCCCTTACATACTGTTCAGCATTTACCCCGTAAAGGGTGTTCGGTGAAACCTTAAATTCAGTTTCAAAATATTGTTCACCCTCTTTGTATGCTACAATGTATGTTTTGAGGTATTCCCAGCCGTTTATATTGGTTTCTGTTTGAGTGTCCATATTTCGGGTTGGTAATTCCTTTGAGGTAAAAATAACAGCTAATTCAGGGGTGTAAATCTTTACGGTGTCCGTGTCTGTTTTCACTTTAAAACAACCGTTGTTTTCAATTTCTCTTTTGAAACTTTTGTATTCGTGTTTGGTTTGTTCCTGTTCCTCAAAAAAGGCAGAAAGCCAAAACCTTGTATCTTTTTTCTGTTTCATTACAAGTCCAGTTTTATTTTGTCGGCTGCTTTGCGTTTAGTATCGTCCACAATTTTGGCGTAAATCTGTGTTGTTTTTAGGTCTTTATGTCCTAACATTTTGGAAACGGTGTAAATATCTGTACCGTTAAACAGTTGCAAGGTGGCGAACGTGTGGCGAAAACAATGAAAGGTAATGTCCTTAGTTATTCCGGCTGCTCCAATCCATTGAAACAGGTGTTTGTTATGGTAAGCTGAATATTCCAACCCTTCAAATACTTTGGCTGTGGGTTCGCCTTTTTCGTTTAACAAACTAACTGCCTGTTCTGAAATAGGGTAATACTCAATTCCGTTAGTTTTCTTTTGGCTGAAATTCAGGAAAAACCCTTGCCCCTCAATGTATTCAAGTTCGCCCCAAACCATTTTTTGAATATCTGAAAACCTCAACCCGGTAAGGGCTGAAAACAGGGCTGCACGCTTCAATAAATCATTGTTGCACGGTATTTTTACAAGTTTATTCAGTTCCTCAATAGTCAAGTATTCCCGTCTTGTTTCGGCTGCCTTAATTGGGCTTATTTTGGCGTTCAGGTCGGTTTGTAGTATGCCGTCTTTATAGGCTTGTTTCAATGTAGCTTTTACCTTATTGAAGTACGAAACGGCTGAATTTTGTGAAAGGGTTGTTTTGTCGCTCTTTTTACTTTTGGTACTTAATAGGTATTCTTTGAAATCCTCTAAAAACTTTTCGTTGAGGTCTGCAAACTTCAATTTACCGTTGGTAAACGCTTCAATGTAATTAAGTGCTGAAACCCAATTATCGTGATTACTTGCTTTACGTTTGTTTGCTAACTTTCTGAAATACTCAATAAAACATTGTTCACCTAATTCCTTTTTGCGTAACTGTTCTTTTTCGTATTCGCTGTAAATTTCAGGCTTATTCAAAAAGTTTACCCGTTTTTGGCGTATGCTTTCGCCTATTTTCAAGGTTTCAGTATTGTGCTGTTTGTCAATGGGTGTTTTCGGTTTCTCAAAAATGTAAAGCCCTAAAAATTCCCTTCGTGTGGGTTCGCCTTTTTCGGGGTGTGGTATTGCCGGGTAAAAATCTAAATACAGGCTTTGCCGTCCCTTGCTTATTTTCTTTTGTCTTAATGTTACTTTTGTTGTCATTGTCCTTTATGCTTAGTTACTAAAGTTACTTTTGGTACTCTCTGAACAAACTTTGTTTTTTGATTAACTCAAATATTTATCAATTATCGGTTTCGGTACATAGGCATACCACCCCTTTTTTATTTTGGGTATGCTCTCCCGTTTGATGAGGTTTTTCAAGGCTGTTTCCGATATGCTGTACTTTTCCAATACTTCGTTAATGGTGTAACAGTCGGTAATATCAAACGTCCCTGCCTGTTTCCAGTCGCTCAATTCCTGTTTTTGCTGTTCAGGTATGGTTTCAATTTCGGGAACTTCTTTAAATAGCTTGTCAAGGTCGCAACGTCTTACAATGGTTTTCCTTTCCAGTATGTTTGTTGCTTTCAGCTTTCCCGTATTGATAAGTTTGTACACGTTTTGCCGGGAACAACCTACTAACTTTGAAACATCGGAAACGGTCAAAAACTCTTTTGCTTTCAGTTCCTCAATAGGTTTGGTTTTTATCTGTTTGGTTTCGGTGTTTGACTTTTGCACCTTTTCGGCTCGTTTCTTAGCCTTGTCCGCCAAATTTCCGCACCTATGGGAACAGTACTTTGTTACTGTGGTACGGGCTGTAAATTCCGTTCCGCAATGCTGACAAATACGCTGCACCTGTATATTACTGCTCATTGTATCTTTTTTCTGTTTTCAATCCCTTTAAAAGTGTTCCATTCTGTTTGAAAGTGTATTATTCTGTAAACTATGTAAACCAAACGGGGTACAAATTCAGTCAAAAAAATAGCCACTTTCTGAAATGGTACAACAAAGGTACAAATTTGTACCGAATAAACGTATAGCATCACAAAACAAATAATAACTTTGTACTAATAAAAAAGCCCTTTTTTCAGGGCTTTAAGTGGGTTTAATACTTGTTTTGTGTTTGGTTGTTTTGTGGTGGTTACTTTCCAATACAAAATCTGGAAAATATAGCACCAAGCAGGTCATCGGCGTCTACCGCCCCGGTAATTTCTCCCAGATGACGTAGGGCCGCGCGCAGGTGAGCCGCTAACAGTTCAGTGGGGAGCCCTGACTCCATGCCCAACTCTACCTTCTTCAGCTCGGTATCTGCACGGCCTAAAAGCTCATCGTGCCGCAGGTGCGCCACCAACACTTCAGACGATAAGCCCAGGGCGTCGACCATGTCCCTCAGTGCACTTCGCAGTTCGGATAGTCCATCCCCAGTCAAGCCCGAGATTACCAATAGATTGGGCAGCGCAGACCTCCACTCAGGTTCATCGATTCGGAGGCGGTTTTCCGGGACATCGCATTTGTTGGCTACTGGCAGCACCATAGCATCACCGGTGTGCAAGCCTTCCAATTCCTCGTGCACCTGCTGAGGCGAATGATGGTGTGCAGGATCGAATACAAAAAGAACCAGCGCGGCGCGCTGCATACGGTCGCGCGTGCGGTCAACTCCCATTTGTTCGACCGAATCCGCTGTAACCCGCAAACCTGCCGTGTCGAGTAAGCGAAACTTTACCCCGCCAATCTGCAGCACATCCTCCACCACATCGCGGGTGGTGCCTGGAATGGGCGATACAATCGCCTTCTCTTCACCCAGTAGGGCATTGAGTAGAGTCGATTTGCCCGCATTGGGACGGCCTGCAATGACCGTGGCGACCCCCTCCCGAGCCATTTGTCCGGCCCTATACCCGGCCCTCAGGGAAGCCAGTTCTGCCCGCACATCAACCAATAAACCACGCAAGGTTGTCCGATCGGCAAAGGCCACATCCTCCTCCGAGAAATCGAGCTCGAGCTCAAGTAACGCAGCCAGGTCGATCAACTGCTCCCGAAACCTGCCAATGCGCTCCGACAAGCCACCCCGCATCTGGTGGACCGCCATTCGGTGGGCAGCTGGACTGTCAGCAGCGATGAGGTCGGCAACGGCCTCGGCCTGACTTAAGTCTAGTCGGCCATTCAAAAAGGCGCGCAGGGTAAACTCGCCGGGTTCGGCCATCCGCGCACCTGCCTTGAGGCACAAGCGCAACACCCGCTCAATGATGTAGGGCGATGCATGCACCCCCAATTCCACCACATCCTCCCCGGTATAACTACGCGGCCCCGCAAAGCCGGTCACGACCGACTCATCGAGCAGCTCCCCCCCATCATACAAGCGCCATAAACGCGCCCGGCGGTCCAATTGGGGCACCACACTTTCTTCGGCTCTACATAAAGACGATACGATTTGCGCGGATGAGGAGCCCGAAAGCCGGATCAGAGCCACCGCCCCCAAACCCTGTGGGGAGGCCAGCGCCACGATGGTGGTGCCGTCAGAGGCCCTATTCATGCTCATTTGCAGCTATTTTTTGCAAAAATAACCCCTGATTTTTTTTCATTCGAAAGAAAGCCTTTATTTTGGTACGTATTTTTCACCATGAGCAAGCTGGAAGCCATCCGAATGTGGTGCGCCGACCGGGAAACACCCCCCATCATCTGCTTTGTGCAGGGGACCGACCCCGAAGTGATTAAGCTCACCAAGATCCTCCTTCAAGAGGAACTGGCAGAGGTGATCCTGATGGGCGATGAGCTCGAGGTCTACGACCAGTGCCACATTTACCGGGTCAACGAGAGCCTGTTGTATGGGGTAATGAACCCCGCCGATCATACGGAGATTGAGTATTATACGGATCTCTACCTAGAACTGCATCCCGACGAGGATCCCAAGAAAGCCGGCCGTGTCATCAAACGACCAGAAGTACTAGCACAGCTGATGCAGAGCGATGGGGCGGTCGACCTGGTCATCCCGGATTTGGGGACCTGGACTGGTCCCGGCCAGGTCACTTAAGCCGCACCCCAGCTGATCGGTTCTCCACCCCCAACGAAAACAGGCCGTAGTCGAACCGCACCGGATCTTCCGGGTCCAACATACGCATAAAAGCTGTGAGGGCCTCTACCGCATGCCAACCCCGCTCGCGTCCGGTCAACAACCGCCACTGCAACGCCACCCGTTCCACATGCACATCAACCGGCATCATAAGGCTGGCCGGCGAGATGCGTTGCCAAAGGCCGAAGTCGACACCCAGCGGATCGCGGCGCACCATCCAGCGGAGGAACATGTTTAAGCGCTTGCAGCGGGAACCGCGGGCGGGCGATGGCACATGCTTACGGGTGCGCATAGGGGCCCATTCAAGGGCAAAAACGCGGTCATGGAAGGCCTGAAGCCGCTGCCGGCCTTCGAATGCAACGTTTGGCCCTTCGGCACTTAGAAACGCATCCTCCATACTTTCATAACACCTATAATGTCGCCGAAGAAAGTCGGCTAAAAACAGCAGATCGGTATCCTGAAAGGTGCGGTGCACAAATCCCTGTAGTGATGCCCATTCGCGTTCCGATGAGGATCGCACAAAATCGCCGGGCATGCCGTCCATACGGCGCATGAGTTCGCGTGACTTACCAATGATCGTGGTGCGGTTGCCCCACGACAGCAAGGCGGTGAAAAACCCCGCTACTTCTATGTCGACCCGCCGTGTACAGCTATGGGGAATTTGTATGGGATCGTTCTCTATAAACTCCCGGCAGTGATAGCGTTCGGTCGCCTCCAGAATAGCCTCCCGCCAACCCGGAAGGGGATCCTGAGCAGTTTCCATCACATCCGAAGGGCTACTCACACTAGCATTTCGTGCCCTAGCGCAGGCTTTTATGTCTGGTTTTTTCACCCCAATCCGTCCAATCCAGCCCGCAGATCGTCGAGCAGGTCCTCTACGTCCTCCACCCCCACACTCAGGCGCAGAAGTCCATCGACCACACCTGCGGCCACCCGTCGGTCGCGGGGTATGCTCGCATGGGTCATACTGGCGGGATGTCCCACGAGTGACTCTACCCCACCCAGCGACTCAGCGAGGGAAAAGACCTTCAGCGACGAGGCGAGTTGGCGCGCAGCCTGTTCATCGTCGTTGCCTAAGGTAAACGAAAGCATACCGCCGAACCCCCGCATTTGTCGCGCCGCCACCTCATGCCCTGGGTGGTCTTTAAACCCTGGGTAATAGACCAGGCCCACAGCGGGGTGCTCACGCAGAAATTGAGCCACCGCTGCGGCATTTTCGCAATGGGCCTTCATGCGCAGGTGCAGAGTTTTGACCCCACGCAGGACCAGAAACGAGTCCATCGGACCGGGATTGGCACCGCAGCTGTTGAGGATAAACGCCAGTCGAGCATACAACTCCTCCTGATTCACCATCAGCGCCCCCATCACCACATCGCTGTGTCCGCTCAGGTATTTGGTGACGCTGTGCATCACTATATCGGCACCCAAATCGAGCGGATTCTGCAGATAGGGCGATGCGAATGTATTGTCGACCGCAAGCAGAAATCCGCCTCCCCGCGCCAATTGGGCCAATGCCACAATATCCACAATACGGAGGGTGGGGTTGGTGGGTGTTTCGGCCCATATCAGGCGGGTGCGCTCGTTCACCTGCGCCGCAACATGAGAAACATCCGATAAATCGGTGAAGTGAAAGCGAATCCCGAGGCGCTCATAGATTTGGGTGAACATCCGATAGCTGCCCCCGTATAGGTCGTCGCCCGCGATGACCTCATCGCCAGGTTGCAAAAGCTTGATGACCGCGTCGATGGCCCCCATACCACTCGAAAAACAAAGTCCGTAAGCGGCATTCTCCAGCGCCGCGAGATTGGCCTCCAGTTGGGTCCGTGTGGGATTTTTGCCACGGGCGTAGGCATAGCCCTTGTGCTGCCCGGGCGCCTCCTGCACATAGGTGGAGGTCTGATAGATGGGTGTCATGATAGCTCCGGTAACCGGATCGGGATGAACCCCTGCGTGGATAGTTTTGGTTGCGAATCTCATTTTTATTATGGTCATTTTGATTTTGCGGCTAAAATTCTCAATACTTCCCTTGCCTGCTCCAAATGTCTTCGTTCATGTTCAACTATGATATGAAAGGCTGTTTCTAATTTGTAAACGATTATTTTGCTGGCCGGTGAAGAGATGACAACATCCCTCTCGACAAAGTTGACCAACTGTTCTATTTTGCGTTTAAGCTGATCTTGATGTAACTCAAATCGTTTCATTATGTCCACGCCTATTTCACTTGCAGAAGGCTCCCAAATGGGAAACGTCTTCATCTTCCTTTTTCGGTCGGCCCTCACAGAATTCAGGATCATCTTCCCAAAGAATGAAACGATCCAACCCATTCGGGCGAGCAGGGGTATTTTGTAGGTCTCATCATTCAAGGACTTGAACACAGGATTGTATGATTCATTTACCACAATGAGATGATCCAGGTTTTGGGCTATGCTCCAGGTGTCTGAATTTGGCTTCCAATTCAGCTCCTCCTTTGTCAATGCCCCAAATTCTCTGAGCACTTCCCCGGTAATTTTGTCGATTACAGATGTCCAGTTTGTCATTCTAAACCGATGACATTATATTATATTACATGTATGGGTCTTATGTACATACATTTATCTGCAAACATACGTAAGCAGGGGCAGAAGCGGGCGATTTTCGGCAGGTATTACCCCGTGCTTCCCCCCTTTTCCGTTCCGGGTCAACTCGTACCTTTGTATCTGTAAATTTTCCTTCCTTCTCCTTATCACTTCCGCCCCTTGATTACCCGCAGCAGCATCAACCAGATTATGGAATCGGTTCGCCTCGAAGAGGTAATCGGGGAGTTCGTGACTCTCAAAAAAAAAGGCACCAACTGGATCGGCAATTGTCCGTTCCATCAGGAAAAAACCCCTTCGTTTGTAGTAACCCCCGCCAAAAACCTCTACAAGTGTTTCGGTTGCGGCGCATCAGGCAATGCAGTGGGCTTTTTAATGGACCACGACCACCTGTCATATCCCGATGCCATTCGCTGGCTGGCCGGACGCTATAATATTATTGTAGAGGAAGAGATTTCGGCCGACAGCGAGGCGGAACGGGTACGTAAAAGCGAACGTGATCGCCTCTACGACCTACATGAGCTGGCTGGTGCCTTTTACCGGAGGCTGCTGCATGACAGCGAAGAGGGACAAGCCATAGGCCTCAGCTACTTCCGCGAGCGTGGACTCGCCCCAGACACTATGAACGCATTTGGTCTGGGATACAGCCGCGACGCCCGCGACGCATTCCTGCGCATGGCCACGGAGGCCGGCTACAGCGAAGAAGAGACTACGGCGGCTGGACTCACCGCACGGAATGAACAAGGACAAGGATTCGACCGCTTCCGGGGCCGTGTTATGTTTCCCTTCTATAACCTCAGCGGCAAAATCATCGCGTTCGGAGCGCGCAGCCTGCGCAACGACAAAAAAGAAGCGAAGTACCTCAACTCACCAGAAACCCTCATCTACTCCAAGGGCGATGGCCTATACGGCCTGTTTCAGGCCCGCAAGGCGATCCAGAAAAAAGAAAACACCTACCTGGTGGAGGGCTACATCGACCTGCTCACTCTCGTGCAATCGGGAATCGAAGAGGTGGTGGCCAGCAGTGGAACGGCACTCACGCAGCGACAAGCGCGACTGCTGGGCCGACTTACCCCGCGGGTGACACTGGTGTATGACGGGGACGAAGCCGGACAAAAAGCAGCGATTCGGGGGGTTGACATCCTACTGGAGGCCGACCTCAACGTGTTTGTGGTGACCCTCCCCGAGGGTGAAGACCCAGACAGCTACTGCCGGAAACTCGGTACCGGTGCCTTCCAAGCGTATTTGCAAGAAGAAGCGCGCGATTTCCTACGCTTTAAAACCGAGATGCTGATTTCAGAGAGTGGCGACGACCCGCTCAAAAAGGCAGAAATGCTGCGCGACCTCGCTGGCACCATCGCCTGCATATCAGATCCCCTCAAGCGGTCGACCTACTGCACCGATATTGCGGCCCGCACCGGCGTGGCAGAGTCGGTGTTTGTGGATGCCGTGAACCGCGCAAGGATCACTAAGGCTACACAGGGCCGACCCGATGACCGTCGGGCTGCACTCGATTCGCTCCCCACACCAACGACCACGTCCGGCACCGAACCTGATCTTCCCGATACCGCTTTGGGTAATGATCGGCAGACACTGTTGAGCGACGAGCACCAGGAAGAGGATGTGATTCGGTTACTCTTACAGAGTGCCACGCATGAGGTCCGTGACGGGCGATCCGTGGTGGGAATGGTGGTAGACACCCTCGATGAGGTGAATTGGGACAACCCCTTCCTGGAGATAATTTTCCGTTGTTATGAAGAGCGGTGGAAGCGCGATCGCTCTTGTCCGGCCACGTACGAGCTTCTAAACCACCCCGATGAATCGGTGCGCAAACTTGCGGCTCGTCTCGCCAGCAAGCAGTACAATATCAGTAGACATTGGAGCGAGAAGTTTCAGATTGAGGTGCCCCTACCGGAGGACCGACTGCTGGAGGATGTATTAAATGCCCTCAACCGGGTGAATATGAAAAAGGTGATCCGACTGATGCATGAAACCCTGCAGGAAATGAAACAAGCTACCGATTCGGGCCTAGAAACCCCGGAAATCCTAGAGAATTTTGTGATTTACAAGGAGATGCACAGCAACCTGAGCCGTACACTGGGCACTGTGGTGAGTCACTGAGCCTCAAATTCCATCACCCCCTGATTTTGATAAAGGAGGATTTCACCGTTATTCAAATTATTCGATGACATAAGTTATTGATTGTGATCGGATTGGTGCAGATTTCCTAAAAATAAGAAAAACATCATTCCTGCCCTTTTTTTTTATAGTCAGCCGAAAATCGATAATTATTGCACAAAAATTGTAGCATCGTCCCGAATTCACTGCCCTTCCACCACCCAGGCACATACCCGCTCCAGCACGGGCTGTTCATCATAGCGTACACATAAAACCGCCGCGTCTGGTTGGCCCGCCACCCTGACACTAACTTGCACCTTCCCCGGATCCGAATGCATCGACTCGATTCGTATAGCGTCACGAAACGCAATTCCACCGCCGCCAATCCATTTGAATACCGCCTCCTTCACCACCCAGCCCAATGTGAGCCCAGCCGTATCCTGCCCCAGGATGTACTGTTCTGATGCATCCAAATAACGATCAGACAGGCGATGCACCTGTGAGCGATAGCGCTCCACATCAACCCCAACCCGCCCGGGAGCCAACAAGATGGCCGCATATCCCGGGCAATGGCTCACCGAGACCCCCCAATCGGGCGCAAAAGGCAATAGCAGTTGCCCGTTCGGCGTTCGTTCGAGGTGCAACCGGGATTCGCCGCCCCCGAAGGCATCCACCAACTCCTTTTGAAGCCAGGAAAACAGCATCCAACGGGTGGCCACCCACTCCCGACGCCTTTCCTTTTGCTTCAACTGTCCCCATTCGGTGAGCAGAGAGGTTGATAACCAGGCAGATGGGTCGGGCAGATCCTCAAAATCGGGCAACGCCAAAGAAGCAACCCTAAGCTGCCCGCCTTGTCCGGCCTCACAGATCCAATCGACCGAGGCAGATTTGGGCGTAGCTGTGGGTATCTTTGTCATTCTGCAAAAATGGAGATTTATCCCCTATTTCAGTGGCCCGGCCACCGCGACGCTGTCTATACCCTCGCCGCAGGGGCCAACGGGCAAGCGGTGAGTGCCGGGGGCGACGGGATAGTCGTAGCCTGGAATACTTCGCAGCCCCACAACCCGGGAAAGGCCATGTTTCGACTCAACAGTGGTATTTACATCCTTTTACCCCCATCAGCCCATCACGCTGGCTGGCTGGCAGGTGGCCGCAACGGGGAATTGCATTCTATTTTCTCTGACTCATACAACCACCTCCATTATTCATCAACCGAAATAGGGGATATACACGGCTCCATATCCGCTCCCGGATGGCCGACACCCGTATCAAATGGGGTTGCCACGGGCAAAACTCCAATCCACGATCTGCAATTTATGGGTAACTGGCTTTGGTCGGCCCATGGTGATGGCCGGCTTCTGCGCTGGAACCTAGAGGACCGTTTTCCGAGCATCGATGCTGCCTTTGCGCTGGCCCCAAGCGCACTGCGTTGTTTGTCGACCCACCCCTCAGCCCCACACCTCGCCTCGGGCAGCAGCGACGGGAAGATCCGCCTCACGGGTGAAAAAGGCGAGATCCTGCAGGAATTCGTGGGTCACACCCTGTCGGTCTTCAGCCTGCTCTTCCTCGTTGGGGGAAAATACCTGCTCAGCGGATCGCGCGATGCCCATCTCGCCGTCTGGGAAACCGAAAGTGGTAAACTGCTCGGTCGCTTTCCTGCACATATGGGCACCCTCAACCATCTCGTAGCCATTCCCGAATGCGGATGGGTGGGCAGTGCGGGGCGTGACAAAGAAATAAGGCTCTGGGATGCCCATTCGCTGGAACTGCGCAGGGTGATCAATAGAGAGCATTTTCCACAACATGCCCATACACACTCGGTGAACCGCCTTCTATGGATGCCCGGGCAACGCCACTTGCTGAGTGCCGGCGATGACCGTAAAATTCGGGTTTGGCAGTTCAGCCAGCCCGATTTGGCAAATTGATGACATATTTTTCGACCCTCACCTGTGTCAACTGTCGAGGATACCCAAAACAGGATATTTCGACAGAATTAATCACCATTTAATATCGCAACACTTATTGTTGCATAATGAAACGGATGCCCAAACTGCTTCCCAAGCACATTACCCTACTGGATCTGACTCTGGAAGACCTGGAGGTTCTGCTTGACGACGAAGGAGGCTTGATTTCCCACATAACCGGGTTCCGCCACCCAAACGCTCTGGATGATACGCAAGAGGAAACAGCCCCAAATCTACAGGGGAAAGTTCCTACAAATCCACCAGAGGAATTTCATATAAATCGACATAAAAAACATTTTTCAAATCAAAAGGATGTTATATCCTCAAATCAACCGGAGGAATATCCCTCAAATCAGCAGGATGCACCTCCTCTAAAATGGGAAGAGATTATCCATACTCCGAAATATACGATTTACTCCGATGTTGACCTCTGCCTCTATTTCGTTGAGGGCGATGGGGGTAGCCGAAGGGTATCGCGGTCGCATGCAATTTTCCATTTTCTCGACACCACCGACCTGCCCGACTGGCAAGAAATTCTACAGCATCTCCATTGGGAGCAACACAGACTAAATTCATTGGGAGACGAATAATAAGGATACCGATATTTACCCTCGGTGCACGCGTAGCTCGAGGTCGATTAGCACATTCAGAAAGTTGTTGTAGGTCTCGAAGCCGATTCATATGGACTAAACCGATTTACTTCGCCGCGCTCTTCGAAGCCCTGAGTCATATAGGAGAAATGGTCGAATGACTGCAAGCGCATCCAGGCTCGCAGCAATGATTCGTCGCCCTGCACCAACACTGCGTCCTCTAATTCTTACAATCGGTTGATTGCCTATTAGTACAAATCGTTGCCCGTAAACGCATCGAGGCTGTGGTCGCCATACGACCAGGTGATGGCCGCAGGCACGTCGTATTTGTCGCCCGCTACCAGACTACCCAACAGCTGCGACGGGGTCCTGAACAGGTGTCCGCGTGCCGTGGCCACCCGCCTGCATGGGCGGGAATTCTCAGCCAATCATCAGCATCCGACGGCCCGACAACCTGTCACGGGTGCGTGCATATAAAATGGGTTCCTCCTGCTTAATCAATCGTAAAAATATCGATTTTTGAGGCCAAAACCGCGACCCCCAATGATTTTATCCGACATAGAAATCCTACGCCATATCGATGAGGGCAGCATCCTGATCGAACCCTTTCGACGCGAAAATCTGGGGACTAATTCCTATGATGTACACCTGGGACGCTACCTGGCCGTTTATCACCACCGGATCCTCGATGCACGGATCGACAACCCGATTGAGGAGCTGCTGATACCAGAGGAGGGTCTGACGATCTATCCGGGCATTCTCTACCTTGGAGTGACAGAGGAATATACCGAAACGCATAAACATGTGCCATTTCTGGAGGGTAAATCCTCCGTTGGCCGACTGGGAATCGACATCCACGCCACGGCCGGAAAGGGAGACGTAGGATTCTGCAATACCTGGACACTCGAAATTTCCTGCACCCAACCCGTCCGCATTTATGCAGGTATGCCAATCGGTCAGCTGATCTATTTCCTGGTGAGCGGCGAAATCCAAACGCCCTACAGCCAAAAGAAATCAGCGAAATACAACCACCGGTCGGTCAAACCGGTGCCTTCCCAGATGTGGAAAAACCGCTTTTAGTTAAGGCGGGTAATCTGCCCTATGGAAGCCTGTGCCGCCGGCAGTATGAGCATATCGGCCACATGCACATGAGGGGGGCGACTGGCCATATACCAAACGGCGTCTGCAATGTCATCTGCCAAGAGAGGTTCTAGACCCTGGTAGACCGCTGCGGCCCGCTGGAGGTCGCCCTTGAAGCGCACCACGGAAAATTCGGTTTCCACCAATCCCGGCGCAATGAGGCCCACCTTGATGCCGTCGGGGTTCAACTCCAAGCGCATTGAACGTGTGATGGCCTCCACCGCGTGCTTGGTGGCGCAATAAACAGCGCCGTTGGCATATACTTCCTTTCCGGCAATTGAACCCAGATTGATGATGTGTCCTATGCCTCTTCGGCGCATCCAAGGGGCCACCACCCGGCTCACCCGCAGCAGACCCTTAATGTTGGTATCGATCATCCGATCCCAATCCGCCGGATCCTGACGATGCACAGGCTCCAGGCTTTGTGATAAACCGGCGTTGTTGACCAACAGATCAACCGTCTGCCATGCCTCATCTAGCCCCTCCAATGCTGCGAAAGTTGCAGCTTCGTCACACACGTCGAACACGAGGGGAAGTACCTGAACCTGCCGATCGCCTCCCGCGAGCTCCTTCGAAAGAGCATGAAGACGATCCGCCCTGCGGCCTGTCACCACCAAATCCCATCCTGTAGCAGCAAGCTTGCAGGCAACAGCCTCTCCAATACCGGACGTGGCGCCGGTCACCAGTGCCAACTTGCGGTCTGTTCCTCGTCTTTCCATCACTCGAAATGAAATGACAAAATAATCGTGCGGCCCAGCAGAGCATCGAGTGGGGCACTGTAAATGTGCTTTTCGGGCACAAGGGTGTTTCTGATCCCTTGGGAAAAACGCAGTTCGGGCGACATTTTAAAGAAGGGGAAATACAGATCCATACCCACCCCCACATCGAAGGAATAATCGTGGCGCCTGAGCTTCACCCGCTCAACATCGTCGACCACACGCTCCTGAGAGGCCATGTCAATGCTGTATTTGAACCCGCCAATCACATACATTCTATAGTTACGAATCCGGTCGGAGCGCCACTTGAACAATAAAGGAAGGTCGACATTCGCCATTTGTACTGATTTTCGCAGATCGCTGCCGGGGCGGGTGTAACTATAGTACATATCTCTCTGCAGAAACATCAGGGTAGGCGTAAAGCGGAGGGCAGCGTGCTCGGCCAAACGAAAATCACTGACCACCCCGAGCTGGAAGCCGGGACCATGGCCCGAGCGCACATAGCGCAAACTGTCGTCGCGTTCCAATACAGCGTCATCCAGACTCATGGCAAAGCCACTACTGTTGAGGCCCACCAGGAAACCGAAATGGACAGCCTTTTCGTCGTAGTGACTAAAATTCCTTTGTGCGCTGACTAACTTCCCGGTCAAACCGATTACAGCTACAACAAAAAATGGCGAATACAGTAATTTTAGACACATACTCATGGCTTTTGTGCGGTGTATAGGGTGCATATTCCGAAGGTTAATCGCTCCTGGCGTGCCTCAGCAAATCCCGATTTGTGTATGATCTTCAGGAAATCTTCCCCTTCCGGAAAGACTTCGACAGAGGCAGGCAGATAAGTGTAGGCCGATGCATCGCGCGACACCCATCGCCCCAAGGCGGGTAATATGTGGTGGAAATACAATTTGAACAGTGGGGCAACCAGGGGTACACGCGAGCGCGAGAATTCGAGTATGGCAATGTGTCCACCTCGTTTAACCACCCGCGCCATTTCCGACAATCCTTTTTCGAGATGCTCAAAATTGCGCACCCCAAAGGCCACCGTAACGGCATCAAAATAATCCTGTGCGAAAGGCAGCTGCTCGCTGTCGCCCTCAATAAACCGGATTTTCGATGCCAGTCCCCTTTTCTTCACCTTCTGATCGGCCTGAGCAAGCATTCCGGAAGAAAGATCGAGACCCACTACCTCCTTCGGATTCAATTGAAGAAGACCAATAGCCAAATCCCCCGTGCCGGTGGCCACATCTAATATGCGTTTGGGGGCGTGTGGCCTCAGCAACTTAAGCACACGACGACGCCATTGGATATCGATGCCGAGCGATAAAACTCGATTGAGTAGATCGTATCGCCCCGATATGGAGTCGAACATTTCCGCGACCTGCTCTTTTTTGGTGCCGGATTGACCTGGATATGGGGTTATGCTGGGCAATTGAGGTGGGTTGATTGACTGGTGCATCGGCTAGAAGAAACGCTTTTAGCATTAAAAAGTTGCAAATATAGGGTAAATAGACCCCTTTAAGTCACCCGTGTCGGTTTGTCAACATATTGTATGCCCGAGTCTTACCTTTGTCCGGATGAAGTCAACCCCACCCCCATTTGAGTATGTGTCGAGTCAACTCGACCAATCGAAGATGCCTACCGCAGACCGGGCTGAGTTCGCAGTTGCCGGCCGGTCGAATGTGGGGAAGTCATCTCTGATCAATATGTTGGCGGGTCATAAGGGACTGGCGCGAACCTCGGGACAGCCGGGTAAAACGCAAACCATAAACCACTATAAAGTGGGGGATCGTGCATATCTCGCCGATCTACCCGGCTATGGCTATGCCCGTGTTTCACAGAATATACGGAATGAATGGTCGAAGCACCTGAAGTCTTATCTGGCCAAAAGATCAAACCTGTGTTTTGTGCTGTTATTGATCGACTGCCGGGTGGAACCGAGACCCAATGATCTGGAATTTGCGCGGCTATTATCACAATATCACCGTCCTTTCGCCATTGTCTTCACAAAAACCGACAAGTTGAAGTCGACCGCGCTCAAAAAACAAACGGGGGTATTTCTCGCAGCACTCCCATGTATTCCACAATGCTACTTCTGGTCATCCTCGGAAACGGGCCGCGGTCGCGAAGAGATCCTGGAGTTTGTAATGGAACAAACCCACTTATTTCGTGCTCCAGCAAAACTGAAGGGTTAGTTTAATCCCGTCTGTATGTGGCGGAAGACCTTGATCTGACCGCTTGCAAGGTGCATTAGCTTCAACATATAAAATCCGGGCGACAGGTCTCTTGTATCAATTTGTTGCTTTACACTTCCCGCTTCAATCTCCCACCGGTCACTTTTCAATACACGCCCACCCGGCTCGACAAGCGTCCAGCGGTATTGGCCTACCCAGTGTCCGGGTGGGATGTCCTTCCATTCACAAAGAAAAGAGCCATCCTCGGTTGGTCCACACCGGCAGGGTATTCCCCCGGCATTCCATTCCCGGATGGTTGAGCCGAAGGACGGGGTAATTTGCACATCTAATACGACGGGCAGGTGATCGGAGACATTGAACAGCGCATTGGCCACCGCGACCGGCACCGAACTGTTGAAGGGTGACTGCACATTACCCTGGAAACGTTGACCATCATTTCCGATGCTCCGGTAACTACCTGGGATGTAGCGCACCCCTGCGGAATCGCCTAAAACGCGCCGGTTCACCAAAATCTGGTCGAAGCGATCGTCGAGTCCGCCGCCCGAGAAACAAACCGTTCCGCTGGTGCGGGTCGACTGGGTATGCCACAGGGCAAAAGCGCTGTTGTTGTTCCACGTTCCGGGTCGGTTAATGGGATCATATAGGCGATTGTCGGGCAGTGGATGATTCACCAACTGACTATAGGCCAATTCACTGCTGGAGGTTACATTCATGTCGCCCATCACAAGCAGATTCTCGTTGAGGTTCTGCTGATCGAGGTACAACATCAGTTCCGCTGTTTCCTGAGCGCGGGTTGCCGTATCAGATGGAGCGGAACCTGCCTTCAAGTGGAGGACCACCACATTTAACCATATGGTGTCGCCCGAAGGGGGAATCTGTCGGTAGAACATACGGTAATACATGATGTCACGCACGGGTGTAGAAATGGGGAATTGTCGTGATACACCCAATTTCTGATTGTCGTAATACAAAATACTAACTATCGATGAGCCCGATGGATTCATCAGGTTGGCACGCGCCCAACGTGTTTCACCCGCCGTATTCAGAACATTATTTAGAATGGAAAGGGTAACCGCGCTGCTTGGCCCAACCTCCTGGAAACCGATTATGTGTGGGTGTACATAAGGAATGATCGTGCGGAGGTGCCCCTCCTTCACTGATTGTACGTTAATGGAGGGTGTGCAATCGGAAGTCGATGAACCGAAGTACAACAGATTGTAGGTCATAACCCTCAGGGTATCACCTGCATGCACAGAATCAAACAATCCTAATCCCACAATCAGAACCCATGTCCGAACAAATCCTTTCGACAAAAAAACCCTCCGAAGAGGGTTTAAAATATGGACAAATGCCATAAGTTACTTGTTGCGGTAGCGCTGGTTGAACTTATCTACGCGGCCCGCGGTATCGACCAACACCTGTCTGCCGGTAAAAAATGGGTGAGATGTGTGCGAAATATCCAATTTAATTAGCGGATACTCGTTGCCGTCTTCCCACTTGACAATATCCCGGGACTCAGCTGTCGATTTTCCGAGGAACATATAATCGTTCGACATATCCCGAAACACGACAAGACGATAGTTGGATGGATGAATATTCTTTTTCATAATCGAGTAAATTCCTTAAAGAGGCGCAAATGTACGGAAAAATTGAAGAAACGAATACCTTACCGGGTCAAAATCATTTTGCGTGTCTTCGAAACTCCATCGGCCCGCAATGTATAGAGGTAGATCCCTGACTGCAGATGAGCAAGATTGACTTCCTCCTCATGCATGCCCGCTTCGCGCCGCTCCGGTTGACCCTGCCACAAGACACGGCCCGACAAATCCTGGATCAACAACTGCGTTTTAGCGCCCTCCGACAACTCATAGCGGATCCGGGTTGAACCCGAGAACGGATTTGGATAATTGGGGTACAGGACAAATCCATCGCGGGTTAAATCCTCAACCGAAACAAGATCGCATGGTGCGGAAACTTCCTCGAAACAAAAATCATCGACGGCGAAACCCTCACCCTGGAAAGCATCATCCGATGCAAACTTGAAACGGAAAATCACGCGACTGGTACTGATGGTATTGAAAATGTGCGACATATCCATCCACGCACTATCGCTCTGGCCCGACCATCCAAAACCAGCATTGCTTGGTGATACGGTATAGTCTTTCAACGAATGTACCACGTTATTATACCAATTAAAGGTGATGGTATCGATTTCACCCCAATTCAGGAACCGGATTCCTCCATTGGTGGAATACTCAATAGTTCCACCATCACCATGCAGCGGTGCATTTGCAATGTTGTTGGCCCAAAAGTCCGTCAAAAACTTGGTTTTAAAACTCACCCGGTAGCAAGAGCCCTGCTGCACGCTGAAGATGGGGGTGAACAATGCAGAGGAGTCGTACGGACTATAAGTACTGTCTGTATCAATATACCAGCAATTAGCGCCGCTGGCCGCACCATTGATGAAACCCTTACCAGGCGTTCCCTTGGTCCAACTGTTGCCACTGCTGCGCAGGGTCGACCAGTTACGGGTGAGCCACTCCGGCAGAGATCCGTCGAAGTTGTTGCAATAGGGGAACGAACTGATGACTGGGAATCCAATCGCCTCCGTACACGCTGTGTCGTTGAAGGGATACTCATCCGAAGTACCATTTGGCTGGAAAACTTCGGCACAGATGGTATTGGTGCCCTCATTCAGGAAGAAGGGCGCCTGAAACTGGAAGAGGGTATCCGCCATAAACCCAAGGTTCAAATTGCTAATGGTGAGTGTGCCCCCCGGAACCGCTAAACCGTTCAAGGTCAATCGTGCGTCAACAGTGTTGAGGGTATTGTCGCCATTGTTCCTAATCCTAGCTGATGCCAGAACCGTATCGGTGGCCGAAGGGAATGGTTTGTTGTAGATGACCTCCATGACCTCAGCACCTTGAGCGTGTCTGTGGTAGATAAACAAATCATCGATAATGTTGGCATTAGCCCTCAGAGAAGCATTGGTACTGTATGAGAAATTTGACTTGCCCTGAATTTCCAATAAAAATGGCTCGCCTGGTGTGTAAAACCCTTTGAGGGAAACATTCTCGAGCGACTGGAAGGTACCGGCCGCGGTGCGGGCGGGTGCGTTGTAGACCTGCTGGCCGTTTACCAATACCCGCAAATAGACATTACCAGCACCCGAAGTTCCCGAAGCACGCAGTATTTGCTGCAGACGGAATCGGATGTGTAGGTTAGTATCGTTCACCGTACTTGCAACCGGCATAGCCACCTGACGCAAACGATCAGGGTTGTAATTCGCATTCCAGACTCCACCCAAAGAAGGCAAAGGCACGGCCGCATCCCAGGTGCCTCCAGAACCCTCCAAAATCAAAGCCTTACCACTACCCCCCGTTACGGCAGGAATTGGCGTTGCGAGCCCTATGGAAGAGGGTGCGAGGCAATACAGACCCAGTGGATTGAAGACATCGAAGGAATTGGTGTGGATCAAACGAATAGGAGGAGAGCCCACGAGATAACGAATAAGTGTGTCGTTGTTGGGTACAGGATCCGAAACGTTTCGCACGAACACCCTGAGCGTATCGGGTCCCAACAGTACATTAATAGGCGTCGACAAAGTAATTGTGTCATACCCCTTAGGCTGTATTATGCGGGTCAATGATTGGGTCTGTGTAGCACCTGAGGCTAATCTATACCCCAAATTGAAACTACCGGATGCGGTATGGCCAATGTTCCGTACCACTACACGCACACGTGTGGGGCCTGCGGGGTGACAGATAGAAGATGCCGGCTCGAGAATGTTCACCACCATCAAATCGAGCGCAGGTATGGCCCGGACAGATCGACTGGCGGTGTCGTTTCGTCGTACCGTATCGGTTGGCAATCGGTGGAATGCACGCAAAGTGTAACAGCCTGGAGCAGGTGAATTTAAACCACGCAGCAAACGAATCAACTTGGTTTGGTTGGGTGCAATCGTATCAAGATGGATGTAGTCGGTCGGCCACAAAAGAGGCCCTACTGTGGTGCCCGTCGATAAACTAATATTGAATGGAATCGACCGCAGCGTGTCGCCGCCATTATTCCGAACCAAAACGGAAACGGTATCAACAGCCCTCAAACTATCACCACTTATCACGGGTAAGCAATTGCCAATTCCAGGGGCAGTTACCCCAATGAGTTCCAGTTCAACGGGCGGCGGAGGCAAAATCTCAAAATTATCGATCACTACACCTTCGGCCGTGCCGCTTTTGAATTCAAATCGGAACCGTACCCCCCTTCCCGCTCGGTAATTGAAAGATGTGGGAAGCCTTAGCATATGGGTAATGTATCCTGTATCGGCCGATGTTTGAGTCCATGCCGCTCCACTTACAGCACCAATGGCCACGGAACTGCTGTACCATGTCTGATTGGGGCTGGAACCATCGGCAATACCTCCGAGAATCTGCCAGGTGTTACTCAGTGTATCGGCCCAGCTCAATCGTATGGCTCCGCTTCCGGCCAAACGCTTGTTCATTCGAAAACGCACCGTAGAGTTCACAATATTGTTGAACCGAATAATGGGGGAATATAAATAGGCGACCGCATTGGCTGCCGGCACGCCTGATAAATTCGTGGCCCAGACATTGGGTGTCGTGAATGCTGAATTCAATTGGGTACCAGTGGGTATTCCTCGTTGCCAAACAATCGGACTGGTGCCCACGGGAATAGTCATCCATTCATCGAATGAGCCATCAAAATTATCAAGGTATCCTACTGTACGCAGAGGCACACCATACATTTGTACTGAAAGAGTATCATTGGACAGGTTCTCGTCATTAGGGAAAATTGAATAGACCCGAACCGTAAACCATCCCTCAGGAACAGATGGTATGGTATCCAGACGGAAGGCTGTGGTGAAAGACGGACCAAAGGCGTTCGGATTGATGCGCGTATTGATAAAGGTCGTGTCGCGGTATGTACCCAATTCGACCACTACGGGTATGATTGTATCTATGACAGATCTTCCAAAATTTCGAAAGCGTGAAAACAATACCAACTTATCACCTGCAATCCTCTGGAAATTGTTGTTGACTATGGTCACAGGTAAATTCGCCGAATTGGAGGCTATTGAAGTCACAGCGAGGTCAACCAGCGGAGGGAATGTGATGCTGATGTCGTCGATCGCCACCCCATTGCCCTGAGCCGTGGCGTTAGAGCGGAATACAAAGCGGAATTTAACCTTATCATTTGGAACTGGTCGATTCACACCTTGAAGATTGGTTTCGCTCAATCGACGTTCCGAGCGCACCCACCCATTTGAACTACCAGCCCACGCGCCTCCGGAGGCTCCGGTGAGTCCGGCAATATCACTGACACTATACCAATCAGTCTGATTGGTGTCGGTTGCCGATGCATTACCCAGTTTAGTCCATGTAGGGGGAACACTATTGGGGTTGACCGTATATTCGATCCAGAAGCCATCGCCGGCACCGAATTCCCGGCGCTGCCAAAACGACAATATCACGTTTTGTGCCTGTGCAAATGTGAACACGGGTGACTCCAAAATATACCAGGAATTGGCCGGGTAATCGGCATTCAATGCCCCGGTCACCCACGCATTCGGAGCCGAACGGGCAGAATTGATAATGCTTTTGGCCGGGGCTCCCCGGTTCCAGCCACCAAGAGTGAGGGCAGGATTGGTAACACTTCCACTGGCAATATAACCGGTCCATAAATCACTCACATCAAAGTTGTCGGTGTAGGGCAATGTTGTAGGGCCTAGGGTGATAAAGAATCGGGGGGATGTGGCCGGGGGCGAAATTGTGAAATTGTTGCGAACAGACGCGTCTTGTACCCTCGCATAGTAGAAAACCGTGTCGAGGTTGGTGACAGTGGGGGTAATGGTGGCTTGCCAGTTACAAAATGCGTTGGCCACGGTATTGCGTGTCATTCCGGCCTGAAGCCAAGGGCCCTGGTTTACTTTGTAGAACAAAATAGCGGTATCGATTCCGGATCCATCGAGTGCTCTCAGACCGATGGTGAACGGGCCATACGAAAAGATGGAACCTAAAAACACATCACACTGGTTGGAGGATTGTGGCCATGTGACGTCGGGTGGACCAGAGGCAATGAACAGCCAAGAAGTATCGGGCGATACATTGCGGTTGGGGAGGAAAGCCCGGAAACGACGGAGCGAACCATCCACCGCCTCAAGATAGTAGCGTACGGTGTCGCCATCCACTGTATGGATGGTATCCCTGTAGTTGTTGCTGCTCACAGGAAGCACAGGAAGCATTCGCCGCTTGATCCACGGACCCTGATTGATCCGATAGTTCAATATGGCCGAATCTATACCCGAAGCATCTGTGAAATTGGCTGTTATGGCAAAGGGACCAGGAGAGAATTGTTGTCCTTGAATAGCAGTATGTCCGCCAATAGTTGGAAAAAATGAGGCCAAATAAGTAATGAAACTGTCGCCAGGGTTCACCTGATTGGGAAAATATTTAATGTTGCCAGAAGGCGATGAATCCTTCGCACGGATGTAATAGCGAACCGTATCCCCATCCGCCACACGGCTTGTATCTAAAGCACGTGTCCAGTTGAGAGTCGTACCCGTACGGTTCATGATCAGGGAATCGATTGGATTTGAATTTTTCTTGTAAAACAGCCAAACATCCGCTATGCCTGTTGAATCGCAACCGAAACTATCACGAACAGTGGCGGTGATGATCTGACCGATATTGAACTGCATACCGCTAATCGGGGTGTGCGTGATGAGCGGTGGAATCAATTCCGAGAATGCCGAGGTCACCAGAATGCTATCCAACAACCAACCATAAGCAGCGTTGGGGGATCCCATGGCGTTGTTGTTGCGGTCGGACATGAAGAACCGTAACATAACATTGGGTTGATTACCTACTGCAAGGGAAATATCGAAACGCTCGTTTTTCCACCAAGTGTTGTTGTTCTGAGGAATTGCGCCCGTACTAGCCAGTTGCCATTCCACTGGATAGGCCTGCTGGGTGAACTTATTGGCAGTCCGGAAATACGACGACGCACCAAAATAGCGGCAGGTCTGACCTGTTAGGTTGGTCCAGGTAGTTCCATTGTTTATGGAATACTGAATTACCGCAGAGTCAATCTGCTCGATTTTGGCAATGTGGGCAAAATCAAGCCATACTTTGTACTGTCCCAATGTTGAAAAAGTACATGTAGTGAGTGTACTGCTCTGCGCAACGCCCATGCGTCCACGTACCGACTGTCCGGCAATGATGGGGAAACGGAGAGCCGTGTCTATTGTAAATCCCGGATTTCCTACCGAAATAGCACAATTAAAGGGATTGGGATTCTCAAATGAAGTGAAATATCGGAGGGTGACACCGGGCGGCAAATTGATCGGCTGCGCAATAGCTTTTATGGCCGGAATGGACACCAATAGGGAAAAAATGGCGAATCGTAGGAGTTGTTTCATTCGTTTGTATAAATCGAGGGCACAAAATAACTTTTTTCGAGCAAAAATCAGTAATTGATGAGGGCTTTTAATTTGATTTTAAAGCGCTCCACACCCAGAAATTGCTGTTCCAATGTAAGTGCAAATGGAACCGGGGTGTCCATGGAACCATGGCGCATGACGGGCGCATCGAGCCAGCGAAAAGCCTGGTCGGCTATAACTGCAGCGATCTCACCTCCAATTCCACCCGTTAGGCAGTCCTCATGCAACACCAGAACCCTCCCAGTCTTGCGCACCGATTCCAACACCGTTTCCTGATCCCAGGGCAACAATGTGCGCAAATCGATCAACTCTACATCACAGCCTTGTTCTCCAATCGTTTGCAGGGCCCAATGAACGCCCATTCCATAGGTAACAATCGTCGCATCGCTTCCCGTACGTACCACCCGCGCCTTGCCGATTGGTAGGGTATAATAGCCCTCGGGTACCGGACCGGAGATCGAACGATAGAGCGCTTTGTGCTCGAAAAACAAATAGGGATTGGAGTCTTCAAAAGCGGTTAGCAACAAGCCTTTGGCCTCCGCCGGGGTCGACGGATAGAGAATTTTGAGGCCAGGAGTATGAAAAAACCAGGCTTCGTTCGACTGCGAATGAAACGGACCAGCACCAACGCCGGCACCTGTTGGCATGCGCACCACAACATCTGCGGTTTGTCCCCACCGATAGTGAATTTTAGCCAGATTATTCACAATCTGGTTGAAGCCAGCGGTTACGAAATCGGCGAATTGCATCTCAACCATGGCCTTTTTGCCAGCAATCGACAAACCCAGGGCGGTCCCGATGATGGCAGATTCGCAAAGCGGGGTGTTTCGCACCCGAGCCTGACCAAAGCGATCCATGAGCCCTTCCGTTACCTTAAATACTCCCCCATAACCCGCTATATCTTGTCCCATAAGCACCAATCCATCGTGCCGCTGCATCGCCTCGGTCAGTCCCTCCTTAATCGCGTCCACATACCTCAATTCGCGCGGGGAGGACGGTGTTTCCACTGGCCCGTTGTAGTTAAAAGGGGCGTACACAGCCGACATTTCCTTTTCCCAATTCGGTTGAACCTCGGGTTCTTCGTAAACGGCTTTCAAGGCCACATCAATTTCGGACTGATGTCGGACACGGAATTCATCGCGCAGACTGGCGGTGAGAATCCCCTCCCCCATCAAAAATTCCTCATACCGCTGCACCGGATCACGCTGGGCCCAAGTTTCAATCAGTTCCTTGGGCACATATTTCACGCCCGACGCTTCTTCATGTCCACGCATTCGGAAGGTCATGCATTCCAGCAAAACGGGACGGGGCTTCTGGCGCATCGATTCAGACAACTCCTTCACCGTTCGGTGCACATCGAGAAGGTTATTGCCGTCGACCTGTACAGCCTCCATACCGTAACCGACGCCTTTATCCACAAAACTCTCACAGCGGAACTGGTCGGATGAGGGGGTCGACAAACCGAATCCATTGTTCTCAATCAGAAATATGACCGGTAACTCCCAAACGGCTGCTACATTCAACGCCTCATGGAAATCCCCCTCGGAGGTGCCTCCATCACCCGAAAAAGCCAGCGACACCTTAGCCTGCCCATCCAGTCGCGCAGCCAGCGCGGTGCCGTTGGCAAGAGCCAACTGCGGACCCAAATGGGAAATCATGCCCACAATGTGGTGGGCCCGACTCCCAAAGTGAAACGAACGCTCCCGACCCTTGCTGAACCCCGATTCCTTACCCTGAAGCTGGGCAAATAAGGTGTCGAGCGGCATCTGGCGCGACGTAAATACACCCAGATTTCGGTGCAGGGGCATGATGTACTCATCGGGCTGCAGGGCAAGCGTTGCCCCGACCGCAATTGCCTCCTGTCCTATTCCGGAGAACCACTTGCTCACCTTTCCTTGGCGAAGGAGTACAAGCATTTTCTCTTCAATCATTCGCGGAAGGAGTATCGCCGAATAGAGGTGCAGCAATTCTTCCCGGCTAAAGCCCTTTTTATCGAATTTCATGGAATTAAGTATTTTTCTTTCCCATCGCCCTGCGCCTGGAGAATGATTTTTCAGCTGGTTTCCATAGGTCGGAAGGCCCCGGCATCTGGCAACGGAGCATCGACTGCACCTTCTGATCGAATCCAAACATTCCGAGCCATCCCTCCCCCAACATGGCTTTCCGCCACGATTGCCAGGCCTTTAACTCCGTTTCCTGATCGCAACGGGCCGCATTCTGTACTTGCTTCCACGCCATGAGCCGGTGTATGGGGATGCCGACCGGACAAACAACACTGCATGCGCCACAGCGCGTACATGGGTAATCGGAGGCCGCCTCAGGGGTGCCAACCACAACGCCGGCCCGTATCCCCTCTCTGGGACCGAAATCCGATTGGCGGGTGGGACAAACTTCACCACAGCGGCCACAGGATATGCAATAGAGCATCTCACGCATACGCAGATCCTCCAATAAGGCCGTCCTACCATTATCGATGATGAAAACATAAGTATGCTCGGGCTGTCCGTCGTTGGTTCGCTGCATGGGGCCCTGCACCAGAGTAAGTCCGCTTCCACCCGCACGGGCAACAGCCGCCGGAGAATTTTCTCCCCCTTCCCAGGCGGGCCACCAATAAGACAGGTCGGCGATCGACTGTGTTATTTGCTCTAGTCCCGCCCAAAAAATTCGTACCCGGTGGGGGCCGCCTCTATGATACAAACAGGAAATGGGCTCCCTAACCACCACTGTTCCGGTACCGGCCACGAGCAGATCTGCACTTCCCATCCAGGCCGAGTGCCCAGCACCGCCTAACGAAACCACTGCATTTTGACCTCCATTAACACCGTCACCTGCCGATTCGATGTCTGCCAGGTACAATTCCTGAAAATCCAATCCGTTTGTGCGCAAAATTTCGCTAAATCCCAATTCCCCCAATGCGCCACCCGGTGCTGCGAGTATATGTTCGATGTCGTGTTCCTTGCACAAAAACAACAACTCCTTAACAGCTTCCGGTACATCCAGCACCCAGCGCACGTGCATTCCGGCCGCGGTCGCATTCCGATCGAACCGAAGCAGCAATGCCTCGAGCTGGTCGATGGCCTGTACGCGGAGGGTGCGGACTCGTTGCACCCATTCGGCGGATAATTCCTGAATGGCTATGCTCATAACAGACGTTTTGCGATTTAGGGTTCTACAGGGTTCAAACGCTCATTTCGTTGCGCAATTTGCCAGGCCAGGTTCAATACGAATCCCGCGTTGCGCGTGAGTCGCGGAACGGATATCTTATCGGCCGTGTCGGTCGGCTTGTGATAATCTTCATGCAACCCACTGAACAGAAAAAATGCCGGGATGCCCAGCTGGTGGAAGGCGTAGTGATCGCTCCGCATAAACAACCGCTCCGGGTCATCGGCACGGGAATAGCTGTAATCGAGCTTCAAATCCCCGCACAACGTGTTGACCTGCTCGGTGAATGGACGAATGGATTGATTTTCGTGGTGATGAACAACATATAAGTATGGGTCGTCGGGGCCATGTGCCGCGTCGTGGCGACCAAGCATATCCATATTAATGTTGGCGAATACTTGTCCACCCCCAATCCCCATAGAATCGGTGAGGGTACTGGTCATCCACCGGCTGCCTAAAAGTCCGTTCTCCTCCCCGCTGAACCAGACCAGCACAATGCTTCGATCGGGGTGTATATTTTGCCGGGCGAGTTGCGATAGAGCACGGGCCACAGAGAGCAATACGGTCGATCCCGATCCGTTGTCGTCGGCCCCCGCGTAAACCGTGCCATCAACCACCCCCAAATGGTCGAGGTGTGCCGTGAGGAATACATATTCATCCGGACGGGTTTTTCCTCGAATCATACCCACCACATTGGGTGCCGTAAAGGAGTCACGCTGGCTGTGGATTACAATCGAACCCGAGGTCGCGCCGGTAACCGTTCCCACTCTTGCAGCATGGCTGCGGATTGACCGGTACAATGGCCCTGAAACGGCATATTCCTGTATGGGACCGGGAGGGCTATTGCTCACTTTTCCGCTTGTAGTGGCTGCTGGGCGGGTCGCCTCCAACAGCCGAATGCGTGGACGGTGCCCTTCATCTTCTTCCCATTGCTTTCGGAAAGTGGTGAACCGCGTCGGACGATAAAATACTTGTTTGCATCCCATCGCTGAGACCTTCTTACGCAAATCCAGCGCGCACTGCGTTTGGGAGCTCACAGCATTGAAGGGATAGCGGCCCTCGATCAATATGGAAAATCCCTGTGGCCCAATTGTGATCCCCGAAAACGGGTCGCCCCCATCTGAGGGGTTGGAAGCACATTTAATACGATACGTGGGTGCAAGGGCGAGGCTGTCCAGGCGCCTGCGGGCGGTGGGCACGAAATCTGGCCCCATCTTCCACATTCTTCCGCCTAATTTGAACGTTCCACCTACCGAAACCACCCGAAGATAAGGCACCGGATGTAAAAATGAATGAGATTCTCCCTCGTTCCGATTCACAGGAATCAAATTCCAATTCTGCAGTTGCGACGCCACAAAATCGGCTGCTCTCAGGTAGCCGGACTGTCCGGTGCCGCGCCCCTCCATGCCGGGCGCGGTCAACGCTGCCAAATCTGCCTGCACACTATCGATCTGAACCATTCCCTGCCAACAGGGGTGCACAGCCTGCTGAGCTCTGGCCTCGGATGCCAACACAAGAAATCCCAAAATCACAGGACTCGATAATGTTATAAATATGTTGTAAAATCTACTGAAACTGCTCATTTCCTTTCCATTTTGCGGATACGGCCCTCATGCCGACCCCCTTCAAAGTCGGTCCTCAAAAACACCCGAACCATTTCCTCCGCATCTTCAATTGTGATGAATCGGGCAGGCAGACAAAGTATATGGGCATCATTGTGGCTGCGGGCCAGGCGGGTGAGTTCGGGCGTCCAGCATAGGGCTGCCCGAATTCCAGGCCGGTGATTGGCTGTCATACACACACCATTTCCGCTGCCACAAAGTAAAATTGCGCGATCCGATTCGATCTGGAAGTTGTCTAACAATTCATGAACCACATCAGGATAATCGACCGGATCCGGGCCATCTCCCCCAAACAAAATCACCTCATATCCGGCCTCACTAAGACCAGATGACAATTTCATCCTCATATCATATCCCGCATGGTCGCTTCCCATCAGCACGCGTGTTTTCTTCATATTTCCTTTCGGTTCCATGCTCTCTTTATCCATCTGCCGTTTTTATCCCTTTCTGCTGCGCTCAGCCTTCGATACGACCGCGATGCTCACTTCATACAGCAAAAGAAGCGGAAAACTCATCAAAATCATACTGCCTACGTCGGATGGGGTGATGACCGCCGCCACGATTAGGTTGATCACTACTGCAAGTCGACGGTTTTTACGCAGCCAACCCGCGCTTAGTATTCCCGCTTTGGCCAGAAACCAGGCCAACATCGGCAGCTCGAATATCAGTCCCGACGCCAAAACCAGCGTGCTCAACATCCCGGCATAGGATTGAAGGGTGATGGTATTAGCCACCTCACTGCTGACCTGATAGCTGCCCAGAAACAGCAAGCTAATGGGGGCCAGCATAAAATAACCGAAAGAAATGCCCAAAAGGAAAAGTCCCGTCATGGCCACCACCAACCCACTCATGGAGCTGCGCTCACCCGGGTATAGGGCGGGCTTCACAAATCGCCACAATTCATAAACCAAATAGGGGAACGCCATTACAATGCCCGCAACCAGCGAAATGGTCATATGTTGCATAAACTGTCCGGTGATGTGAATGTTAGTGAGGGTGAAGTTGACCTGCTCCACGCACAGTCCCCTCAGCCATTCATAGCGGTGCGACAACGCACACATGGCCCGGTAAGTAACAAAATCCGGTGATTTGGGCGCAAGAAGGATTTGATCGAAAATGATGTCGCGGCGGACAAACGCCCACACGGATAGGACCAAAACGGCAAGCACCGATCGAATCAGATGTTTTCTGAGCTCCTCGAGATGATCAAAAAAAGACATGCGCTGTTCTTGCGCATCAAACTGATCAGAATACGCCACAATACGGGAAAAGGTCGGTAAATATACTCAACGGGCAGTGAGGGCGGGACAAAAAAAAGCCCCGAAGATCGGGGCTCCTTAGGATTTTTTCTGTGATTAGCCTTTGTTCTTCATGTTCTGGATTTCCAGACGCAGCTCCTGACACTTCACTTTGAGGTCCTGAAGACCTTTGCGCACACGGGTTCCGGCGGCACTGTTTCCTTTGTCGTAGAACTTTTCAAAGTCCTTCTCCATCGACATAAGCATGTTTTTTACCGTTTCAAATTGCTTCATAAAAATGGGGTTAAATGTGAAAAATTGATTGAATGACATGCCAAAAATAGCAGATTATTGAGATTTCAAAAACTTTTGTAGATTTTTTTTTTAAGATTTCATATCAACTACCCCCTCGGCCGTATAGTGCCCTTCCTTTAGTTTCATCGCCACCTCGCTGAAAGCGTTTAATGTGCGCTCCACATCGTCGAGACTGTGTGCTGCAGTCGGGATAAGCCTTAAAAGTATAACTCCCTTAGGAACAACCGGATAAACCACCACAGAACAGAATATTCCGTAGTGTTCGCGCAAATCCACGACCAAAGAAGTGGCTTCACCCAGGGTTCCGTTGAGCATTACGGGGGTGACCGGACTGCTGGTAATGCCGATGGAGAATCCTCTTGCTTTCAAGCCATCTTGCAAAGCACGCACCACGGTCCACAGCTTTTCTTTGTACTCCGGGTGCTTGCGTATCAGCTCCAACCGCCTGATTGCACCCAGTACCAGGGGCATGGGCAATGATTTGGCGAAAATCTGCGAACGCATATTGTACTTCAGGAAGGCGAGCGTCTCCGCATCGGAAGCAAAAAACGCCCCTATGCTGGCCATCGACTTGGCAAATGTGCTAAAATAAATATCGACCTGATCGGTTACCCCCTGCTCCTGTGCCGTTCCCCCACCAGTGGCACCCATCGTACCGAATCCGTGGGCATCGTCAACCAGCAAGCGAAAGGGATAGCGCGATTTCAGGGCCACAACTCCCTTTAGATCGCCCTGCACACCCGTCATCCCGAATACTCCTTCTGTTATCACCAGAACCCCCCCCTGGTTACCCTGCCCGGCGATGAGTTTCACAGCCCGCTGCAACTGGGTTTCCAAACTGGCCATATCGTTGTGGCGAAACATATATCGCTGGCCCTGATGGAGCCGAACTCCATCCACAATACAGGCGTGCGATTCCGCGTCATAGATCACGATATCGTGGCGATCAAGTAGCGCATCTATAGCCGAAACTATGCCCTGATACCCATAGTTGACCAGCAAACCGGCTGGCTTGCCCACGAATTCAGCCAACTCCTGCTCGAGCTGCTCATGCGCATTGGAGTTACCCGACATCATGCGCGCACCCATCGGGTAGGCCAATCCGAATTGAGCGGCGGTCTCCGCATCTATGGCCCGCACCTCTGGGTGATTGGCCAGGCCCAGATAATTGTTGAGACTCCAGACCAGCCGATCCTTACCACGGAATTTCATAGTGGCAGCAATTTCACCCTCCAGTTTGGGGAACATATAATAGCCCTCAGCCTCCTTGGCGTGTATGCCCAAGGGTCCGCGCCGGTTTTTTAGTTTTTCGAGGAGATCCACAGTGTTTTTTTAACGGCACAAAATTAGGACATAAGCTCATCAAAACAACTGCTTAAGCCCGCCACACTCTAATCTGCAATATAATGCCTTTTTTTCCATATTTTTGCAGGTTCTGCTCCCACAAGCATGCCCATTTTTGATTCACTGACATACAAAAACTTGCCCAAACCACTCGTGTTCAGAAGAAATGTAATGGCGCTTCTTTGCCTGGGCAGTTTGATTTTGGTTTCGTGTGACTCCTATTCCCGCCTTTTGAAAAGCACAGACATCCCCCTTAAATTGAGCAAGGCACGCGAATATTACCATAGGGGTGACTATTACAGGGCTCAACCTCTGCTCGAGGAGTTAAACACCCTCTTCAGAGGTTCGGAAGTGGCCGGCGAACTGCAATTCATGAGTGCCTACACATCCTATCATGAACGAGGCTACGAACTGGCCTCATTTCAGTTTCAGCAGCTCGCCGCCAGCTATACTGGCAGTTCGCGGGGCGAAGAAGCCGCATTCATGCACACCTATTGTCTCTTCCTGAATTCACCGGATTACGCGCTCGACCAAAAAAATACGGAATCAGCGCTGGAAAGCCTTCAACTCTACATCAACAAATACCCGAAAAGCACCCATTTGGCTGATTGCCATCGCTTTATGGATATGCTGCGGGGAAAGTTGGAAAAAAAAGCGCTCGATCGGGCGATGCTTTTTTACAAAATGGAGGACCACCGAGCGGCTACTGCCCTGCTTAAACGGACGCTAGCCGATTTCCCGGATATTGCCCAGCGAGAGTACCTGCTGTTTTTGCTCACCGATTCCTACCACAAACTCTCGGTCAACAGCGTCCCGTCCAAACAAGCAGAGCGTTGTGTGGCTACGCTACAGGCAGCAGACCAATTGAAAGACGAATTTCCGGAAAGCAAATACCTTATATCTGTCGAGAAAATGACCCGTGAGATCAGCGACTTGCAATCGCAACTCAATCCCATCGCATCCAATCAATAATCACATAAACAAACCTTAAATTATTTCTGAAAATGGCAAGTAACACCACCGAAACCCGCGACATCAAAGCCCTCAACCAGCCAACCAGCAACATCTATGAATCGGTTGCCATCCTAAGCAAGCGCAGCAATCAGGTTGCTTCCAAAATCAAGGAGGAGCTTACTGAAAAGCTGGCCGAATTCACCCCACCGGTCGACAGTCTGGAGGAGGTATATGAAAACAAGGAGCAAATTGAGCTTTCACGACAATATGAGCGTATGCCCAAGCCCACCCTTCAGGCCATCGATGAGTTTGAGCAGGGCAAGCTTTTTCACCGCAACCCTGAGCGCGAGAAAAGGGGATATTAATATATGGTGTGGAATGGGCGCAAATTATTGTTGGGCATCACGGGCAGTATCGCTGCCTATAAGTCGACCTGGATTGTTCGGCACCTTAAAAGCAAAGGCGCCGATGTACAGGTCGTTTGTACGCCCGACGCCCTGGGGTTTGTGACCCCACTCACCCTATCCACGCTCTCCGAGCGTCCGGTTTATTCGGAATTTGTTAAGTCCGCCGGCGGCGAGTGGGTCAACCATGTGGAGTTGGGAATGTGGGCCGACCTCATCCTGATTGCACCCTGTAGCGCCCAAACACTGGCCAAAATGGCTGGGGGGTTGTGCGACAACCTCCTGATGGCGGTATATTTGTCGGCCCGCTGCCCAGTTTGGTTTGCTCCAGCGATGGACATCGATATGTGGAAACATCCTGCTACGGCAAAAAATGTGAAGGAGCTGACTTCAAGAGCCAATCATCGCATGCTGGGTCCGGCAAACGGTGCTCTGGCCAGCGGGTTGAACGGTGTGGGACGCATGGCAGAGCCCCAGGAACTCATAGATGCACTGGAAGCGCACTGGGCGTCAACGAATGCCGATGTTTTACCCCAGGCAACTGAAGATTTACGGAATAAAATGGTACTCATTACAGCGGGACCCACCCGCGAGGCCATCGACGATGTACGCTATATCAGTAACCACAGCTCGGGCAAGATGGGATACGCGCTGGCAGAGGCCTGTTTGGAACAAGGTGCACGGGTGGTGCTGATCTCCGGGCCGGTTACTCTGACACCCCCGCAAGGCTTATATGCATTTGTTGCGGTAGAAAGCGCCCACGAAATGCAAAAGGCCGTAGAATCATATCGGACGAAGTTTGATATTGGCATATTCTGCGCTGCCGTAGCGGATTTCCGACCCGTGCACAAAACAACCGGAAAAATCAAAAAGCAAGATGCAGTTACCCGCATCGAAATGCACCCTAATCCCGATATCCTCGCCGAAGTGGGACGCAACAAGCAACCGCAGCAATTTTTGGTCGGCTTCGCCCTGGAATCAGCTGATGGAATAGCAGAGGCACGTCGTAAAAAATCCACCAAGAATTGCGATATGATGATCCTTAACCGAATAAACAATAAAGGGGCAGGCTTTGGAGCCGACACCAATCGGGTAACCCTACTATCCGCCCTGGGGATTAGGGAACTTCCCCTGGCCTCCAAAAAAGACATCGCCCGCGACATAATCCAACACCTGATTTTATGTTACATCCCCTCCTAAAGTTCATTTGCTTTCTGCTGATGGGTGTGACCACAATGGTTCATTCGCGCGTGCACGCACAGGAGGTTTTCTGCCAGGTAATGGTGAACGCCAACAAACTAGGTGGGGCCGATCAGCAGCTGTATCAGTCGATGCAGGCAGCCATCAATGAATTTGTAAATAATAGGAAATGGACATCCGACACCTACCAATTTCAGGAGCGAATTTCGTTCAGCATGAACATCGTGCTCGATGAGCGGTTGAGTGTGAATCAGTTTAAGGCGACCGTACAAATCCAAAGCAACCGACCCGTGTTTAATTCGGGCTATACCACGGTAATGCTCAATTACACCGACCCCGACTGGCTCTTTGAGTATACCGAATTCCAGCCCCTGGAATTCGATATCAATATGCACCAAAGCAACCTCACAAGCATGCTGGCGTTTTATGTGTATACGGTGCTTGGTCTCGACTACGATACTTTTGGGATGATGGGTGGACAAGAATTTCACCAGAAGGCAAAACAGATTGTGAACAATGCACAGAACGCTCAGGAAATGGGTTGGCGCCAAAGTCAGAGTCTGCGCAACCGATTTTGGCTCAACGAAAACCTCACCAACAGCAGCTACCGAAACTTCCGTGAGTTTTTGTATGTCTACCACCGGCAGGGACTTGATGTGATGAGTAAACCAGACAATATGTTCCAGGCCCGAATGAAAACCACGGAAGCCATCGAAAAGCTCCACCAGCTCTACAAATCAAAACCGGGATCGGTCATACTCCCCCTATTCCTAAAGGGTAAAGTGAATGAAATCGTAGGTATCTACCAACCTGCAACTCCGGCCGAAAAGGCCAAAGTCTTGAATTTCCTAACGGAAATGGACCCGCTCAATGCCCAGGAATATCAAAAAATCAGCCAATAAGTAACAATTCCATTTCGTATTGTTACGTTGGGAAGTACGCATAATTTTCGCATGATTAAAACCCTCAGCATACGCAACTACGGCATTATTCGCACGCATGAAATCGAATTCGGCACGGGTCTGCATGTCATTACCGGTGAAACCGGTGCGGGTAAATCGCTGGTATTGGGTGCACTCGGTCATTTGATGGGGGAACGATACGATGGTCATCCTGCTTTAGACCCCGAACAAAAATGTGTGATCGAAGCAGAATTTGTGAACGAGCATCCCGATTTGCAGGAATGGCTAAGTGAACAAGGAATTGAGAACACAAATCCTTTGATTCTCAGACGTGAGTTGAGTCAACCTTCCCGTACCCGTTGCTTCATTCAGGATAGTCCGGCATCGCTTTCGCAACTCCGTGACATCAGTTACTGGTTGATCGACATCTGCGGACAACACGAAGCACGCGAATTGAAATCTGCACGCATACACTTAGAGTATCTCGATGAATTTGCCAGTTGTCGCGATTTGGCCCTGCACTACAAGAAAACCCATAAAGAGTGGCAACGAATCGACCGTGAGCTTAGGGAACTCGAGGAACGTACGTCTCAAGCGGCCCACGACCGGGAATTGAACCAGTTTTATTTGGAGGAAATCCAGAGTATGGAAATCAAAGGGCCTGGTGAACTCATAGAGCTGGAATCGCAACAACGTCTGATCGAACAAGCGAAGACGATTCAGGAATCATTGCAACAGGCAATTTGGGAGCTCGATGGGAACGAACAAGGGCTCATCAGCCGGGTTTCCATGCTTCAAAAACAAATTCGTCCCTTCCATGACCTCAGTCAGGTAGCCCAGGATATATACGAAAGTTATGAACAGGCTCTTACGGCCCTCAAAGAGGCGGAAATGCAGGCGGGCCGATGGTCCGATTCCTTCTCATATAACAACCACAACGCACAACCACTCGTTGAACGCATCGACAAACTCAATCAACTTTTGGTCAAACATCAAACCCGGAACCTGGCTGAACTCCTCGACAAAATGAAAGAAATGGAGCTTTTATCGGAGGTTTCGGTTCAGAACCTTCAATTATTGGAGCAATTGCGGTCACAATCTGCGCAGGCGCATGAAGAAGCGATAAACGCGGCAGAATTGTTACACCAGAAAAGAACGGAATCCGCATCCCGGCTCGAGTTGGCCATGCAAAATCTGATGCCATCTGCGGGATTTGCCAGAGCCCAATTCGAAGTGCGGCTTCATCGAAACAGCGAATTATTAGCCGACACATCCGGCTACAGCCAGGTGGAGTTTAAATTCTCCGCCAACCCGGGTCAGACCACGGCCCCCCTGCAAAAGGTAGCCAGCGGGGGTGAATTGTCGCGACTCACCCTATGCCTGCGAACTGCTTGTCGCACCCACGACGATATCTCTGTGATCGTATTCGACGAAATCGACACAGGGATTTCCGGACAAACTGCTTTGGGAATTGGGAAGCTGCTGAAGGAAATGGCTGAAAGCCAACAACAAATAATTCTGATTACCCATTTACCCCAAATCGCAGCGGCCGCCAACCGTCATTTCCGGGTCAAGAAAACAAGCACCGAACTACAGACCGTTTCCCAAATAGATAATCTGGATGCCGACGAACGCGTCTGTGTTCTTGCGGGAATGATGGCGGGGACAGAGGCAGGAGATCCGGCCCGTCGACAAGCCGAGGCACTGATTCAACTCTATCAAACCTAAACCATATGAATACCCATCCACTCCTTCAAGGCAAAAAAGGCATCATATTTGGCGCCCTCGATCCCGACTCAATTGCCTGGCATGTAGCCGAAAAAGCCTTCGCCGCGGGGGCGCGCTTTACCCTCACCAACGCACCGGTTGCCCTTAGAATGGGCAAAGTACAGGAACTGGCCCAAAAATGCGAAACAATTGTCATCGGAGCCGATGCAACTTCAATGGACGATTTAGAGTCCTTGTTTACCCGGTCAAAGGAAATCCTGGGTGGACAAGTCGACTTTGTTCTACACTCCATAGGCATGTCACTGAATGTGCGCAAGGGCAGGCACTACACGGAAATCGACTACGACTACTACCACAAGGGACTTGATATATCGGCCATTTCATTCCACCGCACCCTCCGCACCGCCATGAATATCAACGCTCTATCGCGCGGGGCATCTGTACTGGCATTATCCTACATCGCGGCCCAAAGGGTATTCCCCGATTACAACGATATGGCTGATGCAAAAGCTCTATTGGAATCTATCGGTCGCAGTTTTGGCTATCACCTGGGAAAATCACACGGGATCCGGGTGAACACCATATCCCAAAGTCCAACCTTCACCACGGCCGGCTCCGGCGTTAAAGGGTTCAATCAGTTCTTCCGATATGCCGACCTGATGTCGCCTCTTGGTAATGCATCGGCCGATTCCTGTGCCGACTTCTGTGTGGTCATGTTCTCTGATTTAACCCGTATGATCACTATGCAGAACATCTACCACGATGGTGGATTTTCCAACACCGGAATCAGCACCGAAATCATGAATTCGGTAATGGGACCAACAGAAGAATAAAGATAGAACTCAGAAAAAGTCTAAAGACCAAAGACGTTTTATATGCTGGTCTTTCTTCCAAAACAGAAAGAGGCGCACAATCGTGCGCCTCTTTTATTTATGACTATTTTAATTTAACGCTTAATCATCAAACGTTCGATCAGAAAATTGTTTCCGTCGCCCGCCTCAATCAGATATACGCCTGAGGGGAGGAGACCGAGATCAAGAGACATTTCCGTTTGGGCGTTTAGCATCAATTCATTCCAAACGATTTGACCGACCGCGTTACGAATTGATACACGAACCTCACCCCCATTCAAACCACCCATTGAAATACGCACCTGGCCACCAGTAGGATTGGGGTAAACCTTAAGAGTTCCCAAGTTCAATGAGGGAACAACTACATTGGTGATGTTGAGGTTATTGGAAGAGTCGGAGCTACAACCATTGGAAATTACCCGTACCGCATACACACCATTACCCAATCCAGCTCCAGTGATGATCAAAGTTTGATTTGTGGCACCCGGAATAAGAGCCCCGTTCTTATACCATTGGTTGTCGGCCGCCGCAGAGGAGAATAGCGTATCACTGGTATTGGAAACCGTGATCGTTGGACGAGGGGGCACTGAATTAACAACAACGGTGCTTACACTGCCCGTGTCTACACAACCTGTCGGCACAAAGAATACGCGCAGAGTGTAATCACCCGAAGTGCGCGCTACAAATGTGAGACCCGTTGCACCAGCAATAGGCAAATTGTTGCGCAACCACTGACGCTGTGTCCCCTGTGGACCAGGCTGGGTTGTGAATACAACTGAATCGCCCGAACAAAACGTGAGCGGTCCTGAGGCTATGTAAACTACATTGGGCAATGCGTTGACATTAACAGTAATGGCGGTTGAAGTATCGAAACAACCGGTTGCCGTATTCTCAATACGAACACGGTATACACCACTTTGATTAGCTGCATACGTTGGGGTCACTACACCAAAATAGGCGCCATTACGAAGCCAGCGATACTGGAAATTGGCACCACTTGTGGCGGTGAGCAATACAGAGCCACCGTCGCAGAATGAAGTTGGACCACCCACTATAATGGCAGCGCCTGGGAGGGCTTGTACCGTCAAAGAAATGACCAAGGACGTATCGTGACATCCCCCGAGGTTGGTTACAACCACACGATATGATCCGGCTGCAGTCGCCAAATAATTATTGGATGTTACACCCGAAACCACTAAACCATTCAGCAACCATTGATAAGTAAATCCAGCTCCAGTGGGTGAGGCAAAAAGAGTAACAGATCCCCCTGCGCAGAATGTGGTAGCCCCACCTGCCGTTAGATCTGCAACAGGCGAAGTTGAACTCAGCACCCGAACCGTATCGGTGGTAGGTGTACAGGTGCTGCCAATGGCCGTTACACGAACAACATACAGACCCGGCTGGGTAACCGCCAGAGAAGATGTTGTATTTGTCTGCGCTATGCCGTCCTTAAACCACTCATAGGAAATTCCAGAGACTGTGTTGGCCTGCAACAAGATGGCTGCACCAGAGCATACATAGGCGGTATCACCTTGAGTCAACTGCGCTTGAACCCCGGTTACAGTGACAGAACCATTGGTGAGCGATGGAAGAAAAGGACCTGTAGAACCTGAAATAGAAGTTAGTGAATCTGTAAACGTTACAGATCCAGAGGAAATGGCTACAAATCTCGCCTGGATCAAAACACCCGGAGACAGATTGATAGGCGATACACCACTCCAGGAAAGGATTACAACGCCGTTTGTCCCCGAACTGGTAGCACTTATCAATTGGTTATTCAATCCGAAAAACCCTACAAACCTCAACTGCTGGGTGTTGTAACGAGCGTGAATATCCACGGCGCTGATTCCAACCAATACCGAATTATTAAAATTTACCAAAAGTGTATCACCGGCGCAACCTGAGGCGTTGGAAATGCTCAAAGCAGGCGCCTGAACTGAAAGGACTATGCTTTGACTGTTCACACCTGTTGGGCAGGATACAGTTCTCACCACAACTCGGTATTCTGCAGTATTCAAGGCAACTGTTGCGTTTGCTATGTTCAGTGTTGCCGTTTGCACACCAGAATAAGGAGCCCCATTGGTGAGGTTTGTCCACGTACCCCCTACGTTGTGCTGCCATTGATAAGATATTGCACCTGCGCCAGGCGATGCGTTAGCCGATGCTGTGAAGCTTGTACTGCCACCGGGTTGTAAAAGGTTATTTCCTGACGGCTGTTGGGTAATGAATGCACCGTTGTTGTTGATTTGACCAGGCAAAAACACAGCCGTGACAGGAGTTCCACCCACTTGAGTAACAGAACTGTTGTTGAAATCCCAGCTGATCGCTGCATTTGAAGAATTATTCACAGCAAAACGCAAGTCAAACAAATTACCCGAGAGTGTGGCACCGGTGGTGCTACTCCAGGAAACACTTACCAAACCGGCGGTTGTGGATGTTGCGGTAAGACTGGATAGACTAGATGCCCTATTGGAAACCCCAACAAAAGAAACATCTGTCGGATAAACTATGCCCAAATTCAATCCACCTACATTACTCACAGAGGCTGAAACCGAGACCGGTAAACTCACTGTGTCGCCCGGGCATCCGGGTACAGTTCCTATTGCCATATTGACATTGCCCGCTTGAGTTACGGTGAGCGTACAAGTATTGGAATATATGGGCGCAGGACAACCGCCTTGTACACCAACCCTAAAAATGGAACCGTTCAAAGCCGGTGAAACCGAATTCAGTTGTAATGAATTTGTCGTTACACCTGAGAATGTAGCCGAATTGGATAGATTGTTCCACTGCCCGGATGACCACTGCTGCCATTGGTATCCAACGGCATTGCTGGCTACAACGCTGAATGTGGCGTTTGAACCGGAAACGACTGATTGAGATCCCAAAGGCTGGGTCGTGATACTGGCAATTGAAGTAGGTGCCGTTACCCCACCATTGGTGAATAGGACGCCAGCTATTACATCCCCATTAGCATCGGCTAATTCGCATTGACCTGCAACAGTCAGGTTAAAACTAACCGCACGGGGTGGCGCAGCCTGAATGGCAAATCTCAAATTCATCATTAATCCACTACCGCTACCAATCACGGCTGGCGTCAGACTAAACCAGGAAACGAGCAATCTGGAAGTAGGCTGAGAACCAACAGTTGGATTATTGACGATTAAATTGCCTGTTAGCGAAGAATTATTGAATCCCACAAACCGAAGAGCCGTGGAGTCAAAATTCACCTCAAGCGAAACTGCACAAATATTAGTGAAGTTCGAAACATTGATTGGCACATTAACTGAATCCCCAACGCAGCCTGAGACTGAACCGAGTGCCACCACCGGAGCTTGGGCACGAAGAGACCCGGAAAAATCCAAGAGGATGAATGCAGAAATGAAAAGGGTACTGACTTTTCTTAACATAACAGAAATTAAAATTTGCGTGGAGGATATTTAGAATAGGTCAATTTGAAAACACAAGCAACCCAAAATGAAAAAGCAAATATAGGTAAAAACAGAGCATCTTGAAAAAGCTGAATGAAAAAACACCTCACGACCCCGAAAATGCCAATCGGCCCGCCACCAAATCAGGAGCTACCTGCAATAGAGTGTCGAGGCGGGAAATCTGAAGAAGCCCTTTCACAAAAGGCGTAAGGCCTGTTAACACGACTTTACCCCCTGAACCCGTACACAAGCGATTGGCCACGAGCAACGCACTCAGTCCGGATGAGTCGATGTAGGTGATGAGCGACAAGTCTAGCAACATGTTGACGTGGCCCTCAGAATGCAGCACCACCAAATCCGATTTGAACCGGGGCGATACCGAAGAATCGAGTCGCTCCTCCTCCAACCTAATCTCTACAAAAGCTTCATTTTTATCAACTCGAATTTTCATACATCCACTGCTTTTAGGGGTGAGTGACCGGATTAAACCGAAAGGAGCGAAGGTAGCAAATCCCCCCCAAATCTGCAAATCAAAGCGCAAGAGAAAATTGGACTACATAGAGTCACACATACCCCATCCCGTTCAAGCATTTCATCGTTTGGGTGAAATTTTCCTCCACAAAATCCGAATTCGGTGCCCGCACAAAATCCCGTCCCGTAATGCGCTCATAGAGCGACCTGTAGCGATGGCCGATTTCCTCCACCCATGCATCCGACATTTCAGGCACTGCCTCACCCGGTCTCCCTTGAAAGCCGTTGGCAATCAACCACTGCCGCAAAAACTCCTTCGAGAGTTGCTCCTGTGGAGTGCCCGATTCCTGCCGTTCCAGATATCCCTCGGCTATGAAGAACCGCGAAGAATCGGGGGTATGAACCTCATCCATGAGGATCACACGACCATCTACCAGTCCGAACTCATACTTGGTGTCGACCAAAATCAAGCCACGATTGGCCGCCATTCGGCTTCCTGCAGCGAACAAGCTGAGACTGTAGCTTTCCATCTGCCGGTATACATCCGCGCAGACCACCCCACCCTCCATGATCTCTATGCGGGAGATGTCTTGGTCGTGACCCTCCTTCGCCTTGGTGGTTGGGGTGATGATGGGTTCGGGAAAAGGGTCTGAGGCCCGCAGACCATCGGGCAAGGCGACGCCACAGAGTTCGCGATGACCTGCATGGTATTGCCTCCAGGCATGGCCCGATAGATAGCCGCGAACCACCATCTCGACCGGCACCGGCTCTGCTTTGAATCCAACCGAAACCATTGGCGCAGGCGTTTCGAGTAGCCAATTGGGTACCAAAGAGGAGGTCAACCGCAGGAAATGGGCCGCAATCTGGTTGAGTACTTGTCCCTTATACGGAATCGGTTTGGGCAGCACCACATCGAAGGCCGAAATTCGGTTGGAGGCCACCATAACGATGTGCCGATCACCTATATAATAAACATCGCGCACCTTTCCCTGATAAAACCCTGTTTGTCCGGGCAGTTGAATGGGTTGTTCGACCAGATTCATGGTATGTTTTTTCTATTTTCGGAATGAGACGTTAACCATTTATCAATTAAAAGTCAAGTTTCTACTGCTAGGAATTGTTGCGGTCAACCCCCGGACCCCGCTGTATCGATTTCCTCTGCCGGGCTTCATCGTGCTGGCCATAAGCCTCAACAATGGTGCGCACCAGCGGATGCCGAACCACATCATCGGCACTTAGAAAAACTTGAGCTATACCCTTCACACCCTCCAGCAACTGCAGAGCCTGGGGCAATCCCGATCGCTGCCTTGAGGGCAGGTCGATCTGGGTGAGGTCGCCTGTGATGATGAATTTGGCAGAGGGACCCATGCGGGTCAGGAACATCTTAATCTGCATTTCTGTACAATTCTGGGCTTCATCCAGAATCACGAATGCCTTGTCGAGCGTGCGACCGCGCATAAACGCCAGTGGCGCCACCTCGATAATTTGTTCCTCGAGGTACTTCTCGAGCCGATGTGCCGGTATCATATCGCCCAGCGCATCATAGAGCGGGCGCAGGTAGGGGTCGATTTTTTCGCGTAAGTCGCCCGGCAGAAAGCCCAGGCTCTCCCCTGCCTCTACGGCCGGACGGGTGAGGATGATCTTTCGCACCTCTTTATCCTTCAGAGCCCGCACAGCCAGAGCCACTGCGGTGTAGGTCTTACCGGAACCAGCAGGACCCACTGCGAAGAGGATGTCGTTGCGCGACGACAACTGCACCATGCGCAATTGGTTTGGGGTGCGCGCCCGTACAACTAGACCGTTTGGTCCGTGTAACAAACCCGACTCCGAACCCGGATGTAATGTGGGGATGGGCCCGGTCGACAACAACAGCTGGGTGAATTCGCGTTGATTCAGCTCGCCCCGGCGTGACAAAACATTCAGAATTCGCTCGAAGTTTTCCTGAAAGCGGTCCACCTCCTCAACCTCCCCTGCCACGGCAAGAGCATCGCCACGCGCTGTAATACGCAAACGGGGAAAGGCCGAACGCATGCTGTTGAGTCGCCCGTTGTCGGTCCCGAAGAAGGACAAGGGCGGAATATCGCCCAATTGAAAAAAATGCTCAGTCAACGACCGCGATTATTGATAGTTTTGTGGCGCAGAAACAACCGTCCATGGAGTTTTCATGTATAACCCTCACGACCGACTACGGCAACTCGGATGCCTATGCACCGGTATTGAATGCACAGTTGAGGTACGTGTTTCCACAGTTGACTGTCGCAGAGGTGAGCCACAATATCCGAAAATATGACATACGACAGGCCGCCCATGTCTTGCGTTCTTCTTTTCGTTTCTTTCCGCCTTCAGCCCTGCATCTGCTGGATGTTTCATCGTCGCGTTATGCCGCGCCCGATCACCTGTTTTTTGCTTTCGACGGGCATTTTTTTGTTGTGCCCGACAACGGAATCGCCAGCCTGATCACCATAGGTGAGCCCGCCTCGTACTTTAGGATGCCGGAGGGTGGAAGCGTGGATGGTGGCTCATTTCGGATGCTGACGGAGGTGTTGCCTTCTTTGGCTGGTCTGCGCGAAGCCGCTGACCCGCGGGCGGCTCTGGGCGAACCTGCTTCTGATGTATACCTGCATTTAATGCCCACACCTTTCGTGCGCGACAACATCCTCCAGGGGCAGGTTGTTCATGTGGATGGCTACCAGAACCTCATCACCAACATCGACCATGCATTGTTGAAGCGATTTTTAGGGCCAGGGGATGAGTGGCAGCTCCTACTCAAAAAAACCTACAGCGATGCCGAAGCCGTTCGCACGCTGTCGAATAGTGTTGATGATGTGGAACCGGGCGCGGTGGCCTGCTATTTTGGGTTCGACAACCTACTACACCTGGGTATTCGCTGTGGTCAGGCCTCTTCGCTACTAGGGATGAAGGTAGATGATGTGTTGTTTGTGGAAAAATGGAACAATCAACCGAAGTGAATTCGCTTCAGACGTCGCTCGGTGGACTAGCAACGCAAGACCGCGCACTGATTGGTGCATTCGTGCGCATCGTTCGTCTCAGCTTCCGAAGTGCCTGTGTGGAACAATTTGTTGAACTTTTTGAAGAAAATAAATCGCGGATCGCCGGGCATGCAGGTTGTCGCTTTGTATACCTGCTGCGTTGTGGCGACACATTCTTCACTCTAAGTGGATGGGATCGCCCGGAGGACCTCGAAACTTACCGGACCTCTGAGATGTTTAGAAGCGCATGGAAACAAACCCGAAGCTGGCTGGCAGAGCCGGCACAGGTCTGGAGCTGCCCCATTTCATCATGGGCAGCCCGACCAGATTACCTCCATACATAAGCATAGTCATGTACGGTTGCATGCGCACCCATCAACCTACCCAATCATGAAAATAGCCGTGGTTTGTTACCCTACCTACGGGGGCAGTGGCGTGGTGGCCACCGAATTGGGGATGGGTCTTGCGCAGAAAGGCCACGAGGTTCATTTCGTGAGTTCATCCCAGCCGGCACGCCTCGATTTGCTGAATGAACGCATTCACTACCACGAGGTGACCATGCTGCATTATCCGGTTTTTGATCACAGTCCTTATTTGCTTGCCCTCACGGGCAAACTGGTAGATGTGGTTCGGCATGAGGGTATTGAATTGGTGCATGCGCACTATGCCATCCCCCATGCCACTGCCGCCCTGCTGGCGCGCGACATCCTCAGAAGGGAGGGAATTCCGCTGGCAGTGGTGACCACTCTGCACGGCACAGACGTGACACTTGTGGGGAAAGACCCGGGCTACGAACCCGTGGTGAGCCATGCCATCAACCTAAGCGATGGGGTTACGGCTGTTTCAGAGTCGCTGCGCACCGATACGCTCGCACATTTTCATATCGATAAACCCATTCAGGTTATCCCCAATTTCCTCGACCTAGACCGATTCAGGCAGCGAAATCCCTGCAGGTTTACCATGGCCCTGGCTGGTGACAATCAGAAAAGGCTGATTCACATTTCGAATTTTCGCAAGGTGAAAAGGGTGGATCTGGTGATTCGCATCTTTGCATTGATTCGGGAACAAATCCCTGCTTGCTTGTTGCTGGTGGGCGATGGTCCGGAACGGCCGCGCTGCGAGCAGTTGTGCCGTGAGTTGGGCATTGCCATGGATGTGCGCTTTCTGGGTAAGCAGGAAGCGGTGGAGGAAATCCTGTCGGCGGGTGACTTGTTCCTCCTGCCCTCGGAGACCGAAAGCTTTGGTTTGGCCGCATTGGAGGCCATGGCCTGCGGCGTTCCCGTGTTGAGTAGTCGATCCGGTGGCCTACCTGAAGTGAATGTGGATGGGGTGACGGGTTTTTTAACCGATGCGGATGATATGCAGGGCATGGCTCAAGCTGCAATGCGCCTGCTCGGAGATGATGAGCTGATGCAACAATTCCGCCTGGCTGCGCGTCGCCAGGCAGAGCGCTTCGACCTCCACCAGATCCTGCCCCTGTATGAGGAGGCATACCGGCTTGCGCTTCAGCGGAGTGGTGGCTCCTAAACAGGCCTGCCAATCTTCTTATGCGGTTTCGTATGCGGTTTGGCTAACAGTTACACATTATTTTTTGTGTTCTGAGCAAATTTTTTAGTTCAGTTTGTGCATGCGGCCCTATGGTTTATTTTTGATGTTGTGACTTGATTCACGGTGAGTGGATCGCTCATTCGGTCGTGTCGTCTGCCCGAGTCAAGTAACATATCACCATATCTAATTTATTTATGCCTGCAAAACAGACAAATACCTCAATCGTAGTGCATCTGAATCGAATAGTGCATCAGCAACAGCCGTGGTGGAAACTCAGCTTCAACTTCGACATTCAAATAATTACCCGTATTAAGTCGCTGGCGGGCAGAAGGTGGAGCGCTATGCACCGCTCTTGGTTGTTGCCTTATGAACAATATACAGAAGCCCAACTTAGTGAATTGCTGAACGGCTGCGTCATTTTGTGTGAGCGTTCGTCTGGACCACTGCCGGATGCAGTAAACTTGGAAGGAACGGAAAACCCACAAAGGCTGGCGGTGGAAACTTTTAGTCGCTGGTTGCGCAGCCAACGCTACAGCGTCAGCACAATAAAAACCTATACCGAGGCCCTTACCGTGTATTTGAGATATTTTGGCAACCTGCAACCGGAACAATTAGACGCAGGTAATTTGCTTCAATTCAACAACGACTATATTCTGAAAAATGGGTATTCATTGAGTTATCAAAATCAAGTGATCAATGCAGTTAAGCTCTTCTACGGGAAAGTATTGGGGCAAAATATGGTTGCCAATACGCTCGAACGCCCAAGGCGGGGCATGCGCCTGCCGCATGTGCTCAGTGAAGCGGCCGTGAAAATGATCTTACAGAGAACCACCAATCTTAAACACTTGAATATGCTCAAACTTACATATGGCTGTGGCCTACGGTGCGGTGAGGTACTGGCTTTAAAATGGGGTGATATTGACTGGAACCGCTCGGTTTTATGGATACGGAGTGGAAAAGGGAATAGAGACCGTATGGTACCCTTGCCCCATTCGCTGCAGCAGGCCCTTCAACAGTACAGAGCCTCTTACCAAACAGAAACATTTGTATTTGAGGGTCAAACCAGAGGCACACCTTATGACGCCCGAAGTTTTCAATTGGTGTTTAAACAGGCCTGCAAACGAGCCAGAGTGGGTTCAGAAGCCACCCTACACTGGCTCCGGCACTCATATGCCACCCATTTACTGGAACAAGGAACCGATTTGCGCTACATTCAAGTGCTACTCGGGCACCGGAGCAGTAAAACCACTGAACTATACACTTGGATCACCAAACCGGCATTTGACAGACTGAAGAGTCCTATCGACAACTTAGGCTTGTAAGTCAGGCAATTCTTGTTATTTCAATAACTGTCTGTATATTTAACGCAAGAAACTTCGCTTTAGCACTTGATTTAAGTGTATAAGCGATAGAATGTTTCGTATATAAACAAGTTAGTGGTAATGGTATAACTAAAAACATGATACAAAAAATAGAAAAATAATAACAACGAAAAATATGTCTAAACTTAACGTCGATCAAAAAACAATAATGCTTCTTTTTTCAGATAAAAAATCTGATTTCCTTATGAAGCCTTCCCCATTTTTAGCTACATTCAAAAGTAGTAAATTTGGGAAGCA
>Ga0194128_10000941_pt1 | contig 51762 bp, 40 predicted proteins | sample TA2KigCa65mmetaG_FD_148650 | JGI IMG/M metagenome (GOLD analysis project Ga0194128, IMG submission 148650) | Freshwater microbial communities from Lake Tanganyika, Tanzania - TA2015037 Kigoma Deep Cast 65m | ecosystem: Environmental > Aquatic > Freshwater > Lake | place: Tanzania: Lake...
CGGTGCGGCGCGCCACCTCGAGCAACAAGCCGTTGATCGCGTACTCAGGGCATGCCTCCAGAAGGTCGCGTAATTCGCCCTGTGGTTCGCCCTTCCAGAACTCGAAGCTGCCGCTGCGCCACGTGAATAGCGCGAACATGTCCTCGGCGACCTGGTCGGCGACGATCTGGTCGACGACCTGCTGGCTGACGACGCCGGACTCGACCAGCAGAAGGCCTAGCGGTCGGCGATCCTGGCGCTGCCGCAGCAGCGCGCTGCGCAGCGCCTCCTGACTGCAGAAGTTACCGCTGACGAGGCGTTGACCGATCCGGCGCGCGAGCAGGCGGCCGGGCATGTGAAGTCGGAGATACCCGTCGCGGAAGTGCGCCTGCCGTTCCTCGAGGGGGTTGCGGATGCGCAGCACGCCCTCCATCTTCGTCATGGCGAGCGTCTGGAAGACATCGGCGAGCTGGATTTGCTCGAGATCGCCGCGCATCGTGACTCTCTGCGTTTCGACCGACTGCGACGGTTGTTCCTGCGCCTCCGCCGAGAGCAGGAAATCGACTTCTGCTTCGCTGAGGATCTCGGACCGTTCAACCATGACAGGGCATCCCTTCAAATCGCGCAGCCGTCGAAGCCTCGACGGTTTGCGCCTGGGGTCGTTGCTCCTGGTTATCGGTCCCGTGGCGGTCCTGTCTCAACCTGCCCGGTGCCAGCTCGGCGCCGCCGATGGCAGCGGCCCTTGGCTGGCTTCTGCGCGCGACAGCGCGCTCCGTTCCCGCTGCTCAGACGCCTTGGCGGCGCCGGATCCCACAGAATTGTGGCGCCTAGTTCGCAGCAGCGGTCCAGGCGCCGTGGCGCCGTTGTGGAGCCTGTTGAACGAGGCGGTCAAGGACGAGGCGCGCTGGCGTCTTGCCGCCGCGATTGTCGCCGCCGGCGGCGTCGCCGAGGACGCCAACCTGCTCCGTTGGTCGGCTGCGGCAGGTCGCTCGGCCCGCGACCGCGCGTTCGTCGCCTTCCTGCTCGCGCTCGGTCCGGCGCGGCTGGTCGGCGAGGCCCAGGGTGTCTTCGACTCCCTGCGCAGCCCGAGCGACTTCGCCATGGCGGTCGCGGCGTGCGCGGCGGCGCGTTTTCCGCGCAGCCATAGCTTCGAAGGCGCGACGTCGAACGATGTCGGCGTCGCAGCGGCGCTGGCGTACGCCGGGGCCGCGGCGACGCTACGGGCGACGCCGCCGGTCCGCAGCGACCGCCGGGAGCCCCTGTGGTGGCGCGGCACGCTCCTGCGCGCGGCGCATGCCGGTGCCAGCGGAATCGTGCGCGAGCGTGCGTTGGCGCTCCGCTTTGGCGGCGATGTGGAGGACGTAGGCCTGCGCGCTGCCGCGTGGCGCTGCGCCGCCATGGCTGGAGACGCGACGAGCGATGGTGAGCGACCCGAACCGTTCACGCTGGAGGCGCTGGCGGCCGACGCCGGCACGCGGTCGCGATTCCGGGCCTGGTTCGACGGCGTGGTGGCGCCGCGGTACGAACATCCGGAGCGCTTGGCGGTCGCGCAGATGCTCGCAGCGACGCCTTCTGAGGTGGTCAGCGCCGCCGCGCGGTGGCGTGGCGACGCGACCGCCGAGCGGCACGTCGCGCTGGCCGTCGCATGGCGCATCGCCGGTGGCGAGTCGCTCGACATCGCCGGCGGCGAGGATGCCGCATGGGCCCCGGTCGCGGTGGCGCGGCGAAGCTCCGTCGCGGTCGACGCCGTCACCGACGAGCCGTTGCGCGCGGCATTGCAACTACGCCTCGTCGGACGTCTCGGCGACGAGCCATTCCGCGCCGCGCTCGAGGATGGGCTGTGGCGATGGGGGAGCCATCCGGCGCTTGCCGTCTGGCGCCTCGAACGTCTGTTCGTTCGCGACCTCGTGCTCGCTGGCAGCCAGGCCGGCGCCGGCATGTACCAGCCGCACGTGCCGCCCGAGCAACGCTTCCTGCTCGAGGGCATCGGCGCCAGCGATCCGTGGTTCAGAGCGGCCGTTGCAGCCAATGAGTTCTTCGAACCCGCCACCATGCCGATGCCGGCGGCGGCGAAGATGGCGCGTTAGAAGTCCGCGTATCGGAAGGGCGCGTCGCCCGCGTGCGACCCGTGGCGCAGACAGCTAGTTGGCCGAGAGTTCGCGCAGCAGCGCCAGCAACTCGGGCAGCGCATCGTCGCACTCGGCGTGACCGAGGCTGATGCGCACGACGCCCGCCTCGGCGGCGAAGTGGCGCAGCAACCACGGCGCGCACAGGTGGCCGGTGCGCGCGTGGAATCCGGCGCCGGCGAAGATCGCGCCGAGTTCCGCGGCGTCGTAGCGCGCGTGCGTGAAGGCGGTGACTGCGAGGCGGCGCCGCGCTGGCGCGGGCAGGAAGCGCACGCCCGGCAGGCCGGTCGCTGCGCGTTCGAACGCGCGCAGGCGCGCGTTCGCCACGTCGCCGCGGTGGGGACGCTTGCCGTGGTGGCGCAACGCCGCCGCCAGCCCGAACAGCGCCAACGTGTTCGGTGTGCCTGCCTCGAAGGCCTGCGGCCATTCGGTGGGATGCTCGGCGCGCGCCCGGCTGCTGCCCGTGCCGCCTTGCTTCTGCGGGACGAGCAGCACACCGGGCGCGCAGGCGAGGAAGCCGAGGCCAGGCGGCGCTTGCAAGCCCTTGTGGCAGCTGGCGACCAGCAGGTCGGCGCCGACCGCGATCGGCACATGGCCGGCGGTCTGGCAGGCATCGACGAGCGTCATGGCGCCGTGCTCGCGCGCGTGCCGGCACATGGCCGCGACGTCGAAGGTGGCGCCGGTGACGTTGCTTGCGTGCGAAACGGCGAGCAGCCGCGTCGGCGCGCCCTGCACGCGCTCGGCTACCGCTGCCGGGTCGAGGTCGCCGTCCGGGGTCGGCGGCACGACGTCCACGCTGAGTCCGCGTTCGCGTTGCAGGGCGAGCAACGGGCGGACCAGCGAATTGTGTTCGAATGCGGTCGTCACCACGCGGTCGCCCGGGCGCAACACGGCGCGCAACGCGAGGTTGAGCGCCTCGGTCGCGCCGGAGCAGAAGGCCACGCGCTCGGTCGGCACGCCGCACATGCTGGCAATGCCGCGGCGGGCGAAGTCGACCTCGGCGGCGGCGGCGGCGCACCGCGCGCCGTCGCCACGCGCAGCGCTCACGCCGACGTCGTCCATGAAGCGCAGCACGGCGTCGCGCACCGCTGGCGGCTTGGGCCAGCTCGTGGCAGCGTGGTCGAGATAACGCGCCGGGTCGTTCACGAGCCGATCCACCGGTCGTACAGCGCTTGTGCGCGCAGTGGGTCCTGCACACCGAAGACCAGGGCGCGCCCGCCAGGAAACACGCTGAAGCGGGCGCCGTCGGCGCGAAAGCGCACGAGATGTGGCGTCACGACGACGTCGGCGGCGACGTCGCGCAACCGCGTGGCGAAGCGTCCGAGGTCAAGCAGGCGTCCGGGCGGCGGCTCGACCTGCACGGCGTCGCGGCCGCACAAGGTCACGGCGCCGACGGACTGGCGGTCGAGCGCCGGCCGTTCGCCGCGGGCGCACACCGGGCAATCGGGCGCTGGTTCTGTCGCGATCCCCACGACCTGGTAGACGCCGCGCCAGACATCGCAGGTGAACACGCCCGCCGTTGTCGGCGCGCCGACCATTAGCTTGAGCGCTTCCGCGACCTGAAAGCCGCTGACCGCCTGGATCGCAGCAGTGAGGATGCCTCGCGTTTCGCACGTCGCGGCGTCGGCAGGCTGCTCGGTTTCGGGCCAGACGCAGCGCAGGCACGGCCCGTCGCTGCGCACGACCATCGCCGCCGCCTCGCCGGCAACTGCGCCAGCGTATACCCACGGCAGGCGGACGTTGCGGCACCAGTCGTTGATCAGGTAGCGCGTCGCGAAGTTGTCGGCGCCGTCGAGCACGACGTCCGGCCGGACGCCCAAACCCGCGAGCCAAGCCGCCGAACACTGCGCGACGTGGGCGTCGACGTGGACCTCCCGATTGACTTCGCGGATGCGCTCGGCGACTGCGATCGCCTTGGGCGTGCCGGCTTCGGCGTCCGCTTCCCGGAACAACGACTGACGCTGCAGGTTGGACAGTTCGACGACGTCGCGATCGACGACCACGAGCCGGCCGACGCCGGCGCGCGCCAGCGCGTCGATTGCATGCGTGCCGAGCGCGCCGCAACCAACGACCAGCGCCGTGGCGTTTTGCAGCCGGCGCTGGCCATCCGGTCCGATCCCGGTGAAGCGCCGCTGCCGGCTGTAGCGATCAGGCGTCGACACGACGGTCTTCGACGCCGGCGGCGCATGCCGGGGCGACGATCACTTCTTCGCGTAGTGGTCGCGGTTGACCTGCGCGAAGTGTTTCCACTCCTGCGGCACGTCCTCTTCGGCGAAGATCGCCTGGACCGGACAGGCCTCGACGCACAGGGTGCAGTCGATGCAGTCGTTGGGGTTGATGTAGAGCTGCGGGTCGGCGTCGCCGCCGTGGATGCAATCCACGGGGCAGACGTCGACGCAGGCCTTGTCCTTCACACCGACACAGGGTTGGGCGATGACGTGCGTCATTTCGTCTCTGAACTAGGGGCGTTCAGCGTAGCGGCTCGGGCGCCGGTTGCCATGGCGCCCGAGTGGCGAACTGGCGGCGGCAGTGGTGCGAGAGCAGGGACTTGAACCCTGAAGGGCTTGCGCCCGCAGGTACCTAAAACCTGTGCGTCTGCCAATTCCGCCACTCTCGCATGGCAGGTGACGTTAGCTGCTGCCGTTCGGCGGCGGAAGCCCGGATCGGGACGGTCCACCGACCTACGGTGCAGCGATCGGCGGGCGATGGTCGATTCCTGTGCGGCGCGGGCACTCGACACTGCGAATCAACATGCACAAACGCTGCACCGGCGGGAATCGCTACGAACGCATCTGTGCTGCGGCCATGTTCCTCGCTGTCGCTGCGTGCAGCGCCGGTGGCATGGACTTGGGCGCTGGCGGCAGTTCTGGCGCCAGCGGCAATCCCGGCGCGGGCGGCAGCTCTGGCACCAGCGGCAATCCCGGCGCGGGCGGCGGCCCTGGCGCCCCTGGCGGCGCCGGCAATCCGCTCGATGTCGTGCTGGACTTCATCGTGCGTAACGACTCGCAGCGCGAGCGCACGGAGACTATCCAAGCCTCGGTGCCGTTCCCGGAGGGCGCGTATCCGGCCAGCCAGCTCAGCAACATGGTCATAAGCGGCCATCAGACGGCGTGGCTGCCGCTGCAGTATTGGGCCGACGGATCGCTCAAGGTCGCGCAGGCGCAGTTCACCGACGTCCTGCAGCCCGGGCAGCTGAAGACCTACACAGTCGCGCGCGACGTGCAGCCGCTGAGTGGCGCCTTCGAGCGCAATGCCTGGGTGGCGCAGGGCATCGGCGGCCTCGAATTCGGCGCCGAGGTGCGTGACACCTTCAACGTTGGTTATCGCGCGCTCGCCACGCTCGCGGGCGAGACGCTGCAGAGCACTCCACTCGTCCGCACCACGCGGCACCGCACGTACCATCAGGCCTTTGGCGGTCTGACGGGCATCGGCCGCGACTACTTGTCGTCGACGTTCTACGTGACCGAGTTCCGCGACATGCCGTTCGTGCAGGTCGATTGGGTGCTCGGCAACGACTACCTCGGCGCTGACGTGGAGCCGGCGGGGAACTCCGATCCAAACCTACGCGCGCTCGGCACCGTCGACGTGCGCGGCGCGTGGTTCCTGTTCAAGGGCGCAGCCGGCGCCCTGGTCTATCGTGCGGCCACGGAAGGCGTCGGCGGCTACGAGGCCCGCGAGGGCGGCTTCGGCGCATACCGTGTGATGTCCGACACGTACCTGTCGGACGCGCAGACGCGTCGCTATCGCTTCCTGTTGCGCATTGAGCCGGCGGGGGCGAGCGCTGCGGAACTGGATCGCTGGCGCGCCACGTCGCTGGCGCGCAACGAGAACCCGCTCTACGCGCTGGCGTCGCAGCAGGCCTGGCAGCAGACCCGCGCGGCTGGTCTCGTTGGCGGCCCGATTGCCGGTCCGGTTGATGCGAATGCGCGCGCCAATGGTGAGCTCGCGAGCTGGAGCGGCAATGGTTCGTTGTTCGGCACGTGGGGCTCGCGTGGCGACGCGAAGGTGACCGAGACCACTGGCACGCCGCGCAACCACCCGCTGAGCCCCGAGTTCGCGCACGCGATCCAGGGCGCGTGCCCGGCGTTGCTGCAGGTGCTCGAGCAGATGGCCTGGGCGCAGGCGATGCGTCCTTACCATCTCTACGGCCTGCAGGTCGGCGCTGAGCAGCAGATCATCCTGTGGGACGGCACGCCGATGCTCAACCTGCCGGGCGAGAAGCTCGGTCGCCTGCGCCTGCGCGACCAGGACCCGCACCCGCAATACCGCACGCTCAGCGTCGGCCAACCACGCGCGCACGGCTGGGGACACTTCGACCATGAGCACTGGTCGACCGACCTGCTGTTCGACTACTGGACGGCCACTGGCGACGCCTGGGCGCATGAGGAACTGCGCCAACTAGGCCAGAGCCTCAAGGGCCTGATGCGCCTGACCTACTACTACACCGCCAACATCCAGGCCGCGCGCGCCGAGGGCTGGACGATGCAAGGCTTCGCGCAGTGCTACCAGGCGACGCGCGACGCGAGCCTGAAGTCTTACGCAATGCGGCGCGTCAACGAGATCGTCGAGGTCCAGCGGCGCAAGACGCACGCCAGCAAGGCGATGGTGTTCCAGCAGAACTACGCGAACACCGGCTACCCGATGAACCACGAGTTCTTCATGCCGTGGCAGCACGGCGCCGTGCTCTACGGCTACCTCGGCGCCTACAAGGCGTTCAATCAGCCGATCCTGCGCGACATCGCCGAGGACGTAGTGCAGACCGTCGCCTACTCGTGGGTCACCAACCACCAGAGCGCGCAGTTCGGCTTCGTCGCCAACGGACTGCGCTACTACGTGCCGGCCAGTTCCAATGGCACGCCGGTGCCGGCGAACCACTGGGACGGCCTCGCGCAGGGCATCCGCTTCGGCGACTCGCCGCTCGGCGGCGCCCACGGCTTCCTGATCGGTGGCCTGCACCTGCTCGCTGAGGTCGCGACCGACAATGCCGTGCGCGAGCAGGCGGTCTACTACGGCGGCATCCTGCGCGGCCCGGCCACCTCGTTGGACCGTTGGTACAAGTGGAACTACTGCCTGCCGCAGCAGTTCGCGCAGTGACGCGCTAGGACGCGCCGGCCGGCCAGGTGACGGCGCGGCCGCAGCGGCAACGATACTCGCCGGCTGGCACGGTGCCGGCGACTGCGCGCGCGACGACCTCGCCGCAGCGGCAGACCGCGCCGACGAGGCGCGCCGGATTGCCGAGCACGAGCGCGTGCGACGGCACATCGGCGGTCACGACGCTGCCCATGCCAACCATGCAGAAGGCGCCGAGGTCCAGGCCGGGACCGATCGTGCAGTTGGCGCCGATGGTGGCGCCGCGGCGGACGGTCGTGGCCAGGGTCGCTGCGGTCGGCGCGCTCGTCTGCAGGCAACGCACGTCGGGGTCGGTTGCGCGCGGGTTTCGATCATTGGTGAACACCGTGTGCGCGGCGACCATGACGCCCTCTTCGAGCGTGACTCCGGCGCAGAGGTAGACGCAGGCATTGAGCTTGCAGAGGTCGCCGACGACGACGTCGTAGGCGAGGTATGCCTTCTCGCCGACGATGCAGTCGCGACCGACGCGGGCGCCGCGGCGGAGGTGCGCGTTGTCCCAGACCGACGTGCCCGCGCCGAGGGTGACGCCGTCCTCGACGAGCGCAGTCGGATGAATACGCGGGGGTTGGCTCATCGCGCGCCCTCCAGCACGTCGATCCAGCGCGCCTCGCGCGCCGAGCGGTATGCCGCGTCGATCACGACGACCGAGGCCAGCGCGTCGCCGTCTTCGATCGCGCCCGGTGCGCCCGCTGTCGCGGCAGCGAAGTCGGCGAGCTGGCCGGCGAAGGCGGCGATCTTGTCGTAGCCGTCGCCGAAGCGTCGCCACTCGCCGCCGACCGGCTTCCAGCGCGACGCCTTCCAGCCGACCTCGAGCGTGCCCTTGGTGCCATGGATGCGCACGTAGCTGTCGGTCTCCTTGTGCATGCTCCACGACAGGTCGATCGAGCCGAGCGCGCCGCCTTGGCTGGTGAACAGCAGGCGCGCCGTGTCCTCGACAGCAAGCGGTTGCGCCTTGCGGCCGAACATCGCCTGCACGCGCGCGATCGGACCGAGCAGGAAGCGGGCGACGTCGACGCTGTGACAACCGTTGTCGATCAGCACGCCGCCGCCGCTCTGCTCCGGCAGCGCGTTCCAGCGTCGGGTCATGTCGACGTGCGAGCAGAAGACGTTCTCGTAGAGCACCGCGTCGCCACAGGCGCCGGCGCGCAGCAGGCGCTGCGCGGCGATGACGTCAGGCGTGTAGCGGAACTTGCTGCCCAGCATCAGGCGACGCTCGGCGGCGCGGGCGGCGGCGAGCATGCGCTTGGCGCCGGCGATCGTCGGCGCCAGCGGCTTCTCGCACAGCACGTGCAGGCCGTGGCCGAGCAGTTCGAGCGCGATGGCTTCGTGCGTTGCCGGCGGCGTCAGGACCAGCGCCGCGTCAGCGGCGACCCCGGACTGCCAGTACGCGGCGAGCGACGCGAAGCGTGGCGCATCGGCGGGAGTCAGCCGCGCCGCGTCGGGCTCGACGACGGCCTCGAGCCGGAGCGCTGGGGAGCGCTGCAGGGCCTGGTGGTAGGCGGCCGCGATGCCGCCGAAGCCGACGACTAGCAGTCGCAGCGGCTTGGCTGGGTCAGGCATGCTGCATCGCCCCGACTGCGGCGCGGATGGTCGCGGCGACGTGCTGGACGTGGCGCTCGCGGTAGTGTTCGTTGATCGGCAGGACGATCACCTGCTCAAGTCCGCGCACGGCCCCGGGGTAGTCGGCGCGCACGAACGGCGGCATCGGCCCTGTTCGGCGCGGATTGTGTTGCAGCGGCAGCCAAGTGACTGGCGACTTCGACCAGTCGGTGAACAGCTCGCATTCGAATGCGGGCTTCTGCACGTACCGCGGCACGCAGGCGACGCCGGCCTGCTGCATGCGCTGCCCAAGCGCCAGCGCGCCGCCGGGCACGACGTCGGCGTCGACGCGGAAGGCGAACTTCCACCAACTGTGCGCGCCGTCGGATGGATCGCCCGGCAACGCCAATCCGGGCACGTCGGCGAGTTCAGCGGCCAGCCGGGCGCAGACGGCGCGGCGGGCGGCGACGACGTCGTCGAGCTTCGGCAACTGCGCCACCGCCACCGCGCCCTGCAGCTCGGTCATGCGGTAGTTGAGCGCCGGGAAGTAGTGGTCGGGCTTCTTGTCGCCGTAGCCCCATGCCTTGTTGACGTAGAGGAACACGCGCCGCGCCAACTCGTCGTCGTCGGTGGCGACGATGCCGCCCTCGCCGGTGGTGATGTGTTTGCCCTGCTGCAGCGAGAACGCTGCGAGCGCGCCAAACGTGCCGCAGCGGCGCCCGCGCCAGCGCGCGCCGAAGGCCTGCGCGGCGTCCTCGATCAGCGGCAGGCCGCGTTCGCGCGCGAGCGCGGCGAGGCCGTCGACGTCAGCGGGGCGGCCGAAAAGGTGGGTGACGACGATCGCGCGGGTGCGCGGCGTCAGTTGCGCGGCGACGGTCGCCGGCGTGATGTTCAGCGTGTCGGGATCGACGTCGGCGAACACCGGCACGCCGCCTTCGTAGAGGATCGGCGTGAGCGCGCCCATGTCGGTGATCGGCGTGGTCACCACCTCGTCGCCGGGCTGTAGGCGCAGCGCGGCGATGGCGCAGTGCATCGCGGCCGATCCCGACGCGCAGGCGATCGCGTGCTTGCGGCCGAGCCACTGCGCGAAGCGTTGTTCGAACAGGCCGACGTAGCGGCCGCGCGTGCTGTTGAGCGTGCCGCGGCGGATGGCGTCGGCGGCGAGCAGCGCTTCCTCGGCACCGAGCGTGCGGCCGCTGGCGTCGCCGTCGCTCGGCAAGGCGACGACGGGCGTGGCGGTAGGCGCCATCGGGATCGTCACCGCCGTCAGCTGAGCTGCGAATCGGCTCGCGGCGCCCTGCGGCGCAGCGACCGGCGCTGGCGCCGCGAGCGCCCGCCGGACCGCAGCGACGAGACCGCCGGTCGCGTCACTGGCGACGTGAACGCAGCCGGTGGCGACCGCGTCGGCGAGCGGGCCGTGGCAGGCGTCGACGACGCAGCGGATGCCGCGCGCTTGCGCGTGCCGCTGGAAGCCAACCGAATCGGTGACCAGGACTGCAGCGCCAAGCGCGGCACGCAGCGCCGCCGCAGCGTTGGACGGCGCGAGGGCGACGCCCGCTGGCAGGCGTGCGTCGGCCAACGTGCGCGCCAACCACGGCGTCGCCAGCACGGTGACGCGCCTGGGCGCGAGCGCGGCGGCCAGTCGTTCGAGGCGTTGGCGGGCGGCATCGGGCGAGGAGAACGATTCGGCGTGCTCCCACGCGATGACCGCTTCGTCGGACGCAGCCACGGTCGACGCGGCGTCGGCGAGCAGATTGCCGGTCACCACGGCCTGAGCCGGATCGGCGCCTTCGCGAACGAGTTCCTGACGCTGCGCCTCGCCGTCGCATAGCCACAGCGTCGCGGCGTGGTCGGCGCGGCGGCGGGCGGCGTCGCGGCGGCAGCCAGCGACGTGCGAGCGCACGCCGGCGCCGATCCGCACGACCGCCAAACCAGCGCTGGCAGCGGCGGCGCCGATCGCTTGCGCGAACGCGTCGTGGCCGATGGTGACTACCGCGCGCCAGGGCGTGGCCAGCAGCGTCGCGGCGAAGGCAGCGGCATCGGCGGCGAACTGTGGCGGCGACGCCGATGCCGATGGCGATCGCTCGTGGTCCGGCGTGGGCAGGCCTGCCGCGACGGCGTCCCTGAGGCGGGCTGCGTCGCCGTGCCATGCGAGCGCCGCCGCCGCGCCGCCCGCGCGCACTGCGCGCACTGCGGCGGCCACCTCGGGCGCGTCGCCGCAGTTGCCCAGCGCGAAGAGGAAGGCGGACACGTTGGGGCTACTAGCCGGGGCCGGGCTGCTGGTTGAAGCGGACGGCGACGACGCTGAGCAGGTCGTTCACCTGCTTCTCGATGCGGTTCACGTTGGCGACGTTGTCGAGCACGATCGCCTTCTTGGCAGTCGCCGGCTGGAAGATCAGCCGGCCGCTCCGCAGCAGCAGAAACTCGATGACGTCGTAGATTTCCTTGTTCATCTCCAGGCCCTCGGTCGACCAGCGCTGGATGTCGCCGAGGTAGCCATGGTGGTGCAGGATCTCGCGGGCGTTGACCTCGTAATAGTTGAAGCGCGTGTTGATCGTCACCACGAGCAACAGGAAGCCGAGTCCTGCCGACAGGAAGCCGTAGAACGAGGTGTTCATGCGGATGTCGATGGCGCCGAAGATGCGGCCGAGGAAGCCAGTGACGTTCATCTTCGTGTCGCCCCAGAGCACGAGCAGCACCACGGCGATGAGCGCGACCAGCAGCGTGATCGACTTGATGCGCGAGAAGTCGAACGAGAACACCATCAGGTTGAGCAGCAACACCAGCATGAAGGTGTTGCCGAGGAACTGCGATCCGAGTTCGCCTGGGCCCTTGCCCATGCCGAGCCACGACAGCAGGAAGAACACCGTAGCGCAGACGAAGGTCGGGTAGAGGAACACGACCTTCGGCCACGGGCGGATGAGCACGCTCTCGACCTGCGGCACCGCCGGGGGGATGGACGGCGCTGGTTTCGTCTCGGTCATGGGCAGGATCAATAGGGTTGGTGGTTGCGCCCGCCGCGTTCAAGCGTATGCGGCGATGGGCAGGCAGGCGCAGACGAGGTTGCGGTCGCCGTGGACGTCGTTCACGCGCGCGATCGACGGCCAGAACTTGTGTTCCTTGGTCCACGGCGCCGGGAATGCGGCGCGCTCGCGCGAATATCCGTGCTTCCACTCGTCAGCGGTCACGGCCTCGGCGGTATGCGGCGCGTTCTTCAGCGGGTTGTCCGCCTTGTCGAGCTTGCCTTGCTCGATCTCGCGGATTTCCTGGCGGATCGCGATGAGGGCCGCGCAGAAGCGGTCGAGTTCGGCCTTCGACTCGCTCTCCGTTGGCTCGATCATCATCGTGCCGGCGACCGGGAAGCTGACCGTAGGCGCGTGGAAGCCGTAGTCCATCAGGCGCTTGGCGATGTCGCTGACTTCGATGCCCGCGCTCGCCTTGAGCTGGCGGACGTCGACGATGCATTCGTGCGCGACCATGCCGCTCTGGCCGGTGTAGAGCACCGGGTAGTGGCCTTCGAGGCGCTTGGCGATGTAGTTCGCGCCGGCGATCGCGACCTGGGTGGCGCGACGCAGGCCGTCCGGCCCCATCATCAGGATGTAGGCGTAGCTGATCGTCAGGATCGATGCGCTGCCCCACGGCGCTGCGCTGATCGGGCCGATCGCGTGCTGGCCGCCGGTCTTGATCACCGGATGGCCGGGCAGGAACGGCACGAGGTGCGCGCCGCAGCAGATCGGGCCCATGCCCGGGCCGCCGCCGCCGTGCGGGATGCAGAACGTCTTGTGCAGATTGAGGTGGCAGACGTCGGCGCCGAGGTCGCCCGGACGCAGGATGCCGACCTGGGCGTTCATGTTGGCGCCGTCCATGTAGACCTGGCCGCCGCGGTCGTGGATCAGCTGGCAGATCTGCTTGATCGCCGCCTCGAAGACGCCGTGCGTCGACGGGTAGGTGATCATCAGGCACGCCAGCCGATCCTTGTGCTCGTCGGCCTTCTTGGTGAGGTCGCCGACATCGATGTTGCCGTCGTCGTCGCAGGCGACGACGACGACCCTCATGCCGCACATCGAGGCCGTCGCCGGGTTGGTGCCATGCGCGCTCTGCGGGATCAGGCACACGTCGCGCTGCGTCTGGCCGTTCTTGCGGTGGAAGGCGCGGATCACCGATAGGCCGGCGTACTCGCCCTGCGAGCCAGCGTTGGGCTGCAGCGAGCAGCCGGCGAAGCCGGTGACGTCGCAGAGCCACTGGCTCAGGTTGGCGAACAGCTTCTGGTAGCCGCGCACCTGGTCGAGCGGCGCGAATGGGTGGATCTGGCCGAAGCCGGGCAGCGACACCGGATACATCTCGGTCGTCGCGTTGAGCTTCATCGTGCACGAGCCGAGCGGGATCATCGACGTCGTCAGCGACAGATCCTTGGCCTGCAGCCGGTGGATGTAGCGCAGCAATTCGTGTTCGCTGCGGTAGCGGTGGAATGTCGGGTGCGTGAGGAAGCCGCTCGTGCGCGCCAGCGTGCCGAGGCTCGGCGCCGGATGGTCGAGCCGCAGTTGCAGCGGGCTGCCACCGAAGGCCTCGAACAGGTCGATCAGGTCCTGCGTCTCGACCGTCTCGTCGAGCACGACCCCGACGCTGCCGTCGCCGAAGTCGCGCAGGTTGATGCCCTTCTGCAGCGCCGCGGCCATCGCCTTGCCGGCGCCGTCCTTCGGCCAGACGCGCAGCGTGTCGAAGCGGGCGCCGTCCTGGATCTTGTGTCCGAGCGACTGCAGGCCGCTGGCAAGGCAGTGGGCCATCGAACGGATGCGCTCGGCGATCGCCTTCAGGCCCTCGGGGCCGTGGTAGACCGCGTACATGCTCGCCATCACCGCCAGCAGCACCTGCGCCGTGCAGATGTTGGACGTCGCCTTCTCGCGGCGGATGTGCTGCTCGCGCGTGCCGAGCGCGAGGCGCAGCGCCGGCTTGCCGGTCGCGTCGATGGTGAGGCCGACGATGCGGCCCGGCAGCTGCCGCTGAAACTCCTTCTTCGCCGCCATGAACGCGGCGTGCGGGCCGCCGTAGCCGAGCGGCACGCCAAAGCGCTGCGAACTGCCGCAGACGACGTCGGCGCCCATCTCGCCCGGCGGCTTCAGCAACGTCAGCGCCAGCAGGTCGGCGGTGACCGTGGCAAAGCCGCCGACGGCGTGGATGCGGTCGATCGTCGTCGTCAGGTCGTCGATGCGACCGTCCGTGCCCGGGTAGGCGAGCAAGGCGCCGAAGTGGCGGCCGCTGAAGGTCGCGGTGCGGTGGTCGCCGACCTCGACCTGGATGCCGAGGGGTTCGGCGCGCTGCTGCACGACGCCGAGCACCTGCGGATGGCAATTCTGGTCGACGAAGAACGCGTTGGCCTCGTCCTTGCCGTGCAGGCGGTGGCACATCGTCATCGCCTCGGCGGCAGCGGTCGCCTCGTCGAGCAGCGAGCTGTTGGCGACCTGCAGGCCGGTGAGTTCGAGCACCAGCGTCTGGTAGTTCAGCAGCGCCTCCATGCGGCCCTGCGAGATCTCCGCCTGGTACGGCGTGTACTGCGTGTACCAACCCGGATTCTCCAGGATGTTGCGCTGGATCACGGCCGGCGTCAGCGTGCCGTGGTAGCCCATGCCGATGTAGCTGCGCAGGACCTTGTTCTCGGCGGCGAGCGCGGTCAGTTCCGCCAGCGCCTGGCGCTCGGACTTGGCCGCCGGCGTCTGCAGTTCGCCGTGCCAGCGGATCGTCGTCGGAATGGCCTTCTGCGTCAGGTCGTCGAGGGTGCTGCAGCCGAGCACTTGCAGCATTGCCTGTAGTTCCGTGGAACGGGGGCCGAAGTGGCGGCTCTCGAAGGTGTCGTGGCGAAGGAAGGCGGAGGGGGTGCTGACCATGGAGTTGCGGAGGGGGTGGGCGGCGCGACCTCTGGGGCGAATGTTATAGGGATCCGTCCGGTCCGCGAGAAGGGTGGTAGCTGCCGCCAGATCGGTGTTGGCCGGTTGCGCCAGCGCCCGTCGCCGGGTCCGCTGTGTCGGTGCGCGCGCGTCCACTGTCGACGGCCCAGGCCGAATCCTTCGTCCGCGACGGCTTCGTCGGTCCAGTTGACGTGCTGACGCCGGCGGAGGTCGCGGCGACCCGACAGGCGGTCGCGGAGGTGATCGCGCGTCTGCCTGCGCTGTCCACCCAGCTGTACGAGGTCGAACACGCCTACACCGAGCGCCCCGGCGAGGTCGTCTGCCACTTCCTCGGCGGTTGGCGCGTGCACCCGGCGCTGGCGGCGCTGGTGCGCCACCCGCGGGCGGTGGCGATGGCCGCGCAGTTGCTCGACGCGCCGACGGTGCGCTTCTGGCACGACCAGGTGTTCGCCAAGCCGCCGCGACATCCGGGCGTGGTGCCCTGGCATCAGGATTACAGCTATTGGACGCGGACGGCGCCGGCCTGCCACCTGACGATCAACATCCTGCTCGACGACGCCGACGAAGCGAGTGGTTGCGTGCAGTTCGTGCCAGGCAGCCACCGCTGGGGCTTGCTGCCGAGGCTGCCGTTCGACGCGCCGCTCGAAGCGATCCGCGCGCACCTGCCGGCGGGCGCGGCATGGCGACCGGTGCCCGTGCCGGTCCGCGCCGGTCAGGCGACGATCCACCACAGCCACACGCTGCACGGCAGCGACCAGAACCGCAGCGAGCGCTGGCGGCGGGCGGCGGTGCTCAACTACATGGGCGGCCACGTGCGCGTCGCCGACGGCAGCACGCCGCTGCTGCGCGGCGCGCCACTGTTGCCAACCGGCGCGTTGGTCGAAGGGCCGTGGTTTCCGCTGGTGTGGCCGTCCGCCGACGGCTGACGCGAGCGGTCAGAATGAACCGACGTTGGCCTGCACCGCGTTCGACGCCGACGCGCCGACGAGGTTGAAGGCGAAGTCGAACGCCAACGGCACGTACTGGTGGTGCAACTGCGTGCCAACCAGCGCCGGCACGTTCGGGATGGCGAGCGCGTAGGTCGCAGCACCGGCCGCCGGCACGAGCGCGTCGACGACGTCGGGGTTGGCGTAGAGCGTGCAGCCAGCGCCCGCCTGCGGCAGCGCGATCGCCAACGGCAACGCCGTCGGCGCGAGGCCGAGGACGCCGAGCACGATGCTGAGCGGCGGCAGGTTGGTGCAGCGCGAGCGGAACGTCTGACCGAGCATCGGGTACTCGCTGACGGCGAGCGCCGGCACGCCGCCCTGGCCGGCGCAGCCGGCGCCGGTGGCGACCACGGACGCCGCGCACGAACTGTCCAGGTTGACGAAGCGCGGCGAGACCACGCCGTTCGCTTGCGCGAAGTCGCCGCCAATGGCGAGGTTGCCGTTGCGCAACTTGCCGATGGTCTGGACCAGTCCGTTGGTGCCCGAGCCGAAGCCCGTCCAGGTCGCGCCGTTCCACTTCGCGAGGTTGCCGGTGGCGACCGGTCCAGCCGCGTTGAAGGAACCGCCGACGATCAGGTCGCCATTGGGCAGCGCGGCGAGCGCGGTCACCGGACCCGACACGCCAGCGCCGAGGCTCGACCAAGCGCCGCCGCTCCACTGAGCGACGTGCGGCGCAGCGACGCCGCCAGCGGTGACGAACGAGCCGCCTACCAGGATGTCGCCGTTGGGACGCGTGGCGACGGCGGCGCCGCCGAACAGTCCGAGGCCCGAGCCGAGCGCGAGCCACTGGCTGCCATTCCACTGCGCGATGCCGTTGACGACGGTGGCCCCCGACGCGGTGAACGAACCGACGGCGACGAGCGCACCCGCTGGCGTGACGGCGAGGCCGCGCACGACGCCGTTGAAGCCGGCGCCGAGCGCCGACCAGGCCGTGCCGTTCCACCGCGCGATGTTGCTCGCCGGCTGCGCGCCGGCGCTGTTGAACGCGCCGCCCGCGACGAGATCGCCGCTGGGCAGCACGGCGAGCGCGCTGACCGCGGCGCCGAAGATCGCTTGCTGGCTCATGCCGCTGCCGAGCGCCGACCAGTTGGCGCCATCCCACTTGGCGATGCCGTTCGCGGTCGACGCGCCGGCCACCGTGAACGAGCCGCCGACGACGATCTCGCCGTTCGGCAGGCGCAGGACCGACAGCGCGTCGCCGTTCAGGCCAGCACCCAGCGCCTGCCACTGGCCATTCTGGAAGCGGACGGCGCGGTTGGCGGGAACCCCCTGGAACGTCGTGAAGCGGCCGACGACGTGCACGATGTCGGTGTCGTCCCACACGCCGGTCACGGTGCCGTCGGCGCCGGCGGCGTTGCCGTTCCAGGTGTAGGTGCATTGCGCCTGCGCTTGGCTGGCGGCAATGAGAGCGAGGGCGGTGGCGAGCAGGCTGACGGTGGAGCGGTGGTGCATGGGGCTGAGCGGTGGGCGAGACGTAGGATTCTGCCTCATCCTTGCGCGTCTGTCAGGCCGCGGGGTCGGCTCGGATGCGACCGCTGCGCTCCGACGCTTGCGCTCCGCCGCAGCCATGCGCCGTCAGCGCGGCAGCGCCGGCAGTTCTTCGTAGCCCTTGCCGTCGTGCAGGAAGCGCTGCACCGCGTCCGCGGGCCAGAACCAGGACGACGGGCCGTGGCTCAGGTAGCTGCTACCGGCGCCGGTCTCGATCGCGCGCGTGCGGCCATCGCTCAGCGTGGCGCGATGCCGACGGCCAACGCCCTGCGGATTGCCGGCCGGCCCGCGCTTGCTCACGCGGAAGGCATCCCCCGGCCAGCGCGCCGACCACAGCGGCCCGTCGTTGCGGCTGCCGAGCAGGGTCGGGCCGGCAGCGATGAGCGCCTTGTGGTCGCCGAGCTGCACGAGGCCGTGCTCAGCGGGCGGCACGACCGCCAGCACGCCGGCGACGTCGCGCAGCACCAGCAGCGTGCCGCCGTCGAGGCGTCCCGTCTCCGGCTCCGGCGCGTAGCTGTTCTCAGCGGCGATCAGGTCGTTGCCGGCGGCAACCATGCCGAAGAGCGGCGCCAACTGCGCGAGGCGTGGCAGCGGCAGGACGGTGAAGCGGCCGCCGCCGTCGTTGCGCAGCAGGCTGTTGGCGAGCGTCGTCGCGCGCAGTTGCCCGCAGTTCGCCAGCTTGTCCAGGCCGTAGATCTCGGGCAGCAGCGCGCGCGCGAACAGGTCGTAGGTCGGAAAGCGCTGCTTGAGCGCCGGCATCGCCTGGCTGCTGCAGCTGCGGCCGCGCACCGGCAGCAGCTTGTCGCCGTCGTACTTCGCTTCGATCAGGTCGCGCGTGCCGTTGTCGTCGAAGTCGCCGAAGTAGAGGGCGGCGGGTTGCTCGGGCGACGCCTTGTACTTGCTGTTCAGCCCCTGGTTGCCGGCGACGTAGTCGAGGTCGCCGTCGGCGTCGCAGTCCCACGCGCACAGGCTGTTCCACCAGCCGACGTGCGGCGACAGCCCGGCGGCGGCCGTGGCGTCGGCGAAGCGGCCGCCGTCGTTGCGCAGGAAACGGATCGGCTGCCAGTGCGCCGCGACCAGCAGGTCCGGATCGCCGTCGCCATCGGCGTCGCTGAAGATCGCGCAGGTCACCATGCCGGCGGTCAGCAAGGCCGGCGCGAACTCCGCGGTGGCGTCGACGAAGCGGCCGGCGTCGTTGCGGTAGAGGCGCGTCGGCGGCGCGTCGGGGTAGCGGCCGGGCACGAGCCGGCCGGCGACGCACAGGTCGAGGTCGCCGTCGCCGTCGACGTCGGCCGCAGCGGCGTGGCCCGATGACGTCCGCACGTCGGGCAATGCGTCGTCGTCGCGGACGAAGCGCCGGCCGCCGTCGTTGCGGTAGAGGCGGTCGCGCAGCGCGGCGTGGCCTTCGGGCAGGTCGGCGCCGCCGCTGGCGACGAACAGGTCGAGGTCGCCGTCGCGGTCGTGGTCGAGCCAGAGCACGCCGAGGTCTTCGCAGCCGGCGTCGGCCTGCCACGGTCCGGCCTGCGATTGCCAGCCCGTCGGCGTGGCGAGGTAGAGCGCCGCTTCCTGGCCACGGGCACCGCCGACGAACAGGTCGTCGTCGCCATCGCCGTCGGCGTCGCCAAGGGCGAGGCCAGGGCCGAGACGCGAAACGCCGGCCGGCAGCAGCGGCTGGTCGCGGTACTCGTCGAAGTCATCGTCGCGGTGCGTGTATGGCGGCGGCGGTGGCGCGGGCGGGGTCGCGGCGCGCGGCGCGCGCGCTGCCGCGGCAGCCGTCGGCTCGCGCACGGTGTGGCACTGGCCTGCGCGCACGTCGCGCAGCGTCTGCACGCGGCCCGATGGCCACTCGATGCGCAGTTCGCTCGCCGCCGCAGCATCGCCGAGGCCGAAGTGCAACTCGGGCGCCTGGCCGGACAGGTAGCCGCGCGACGACCAACACTCACGCACCAGCACGCGGCCGTCGGGCAGCGTCGCGCTGGCGCGCGCGCCGAGGCCGAAGCGGTTGCCGCCCTGGCCCTGCAGGCGCACGGTGAAGGCGTTGCCGTCGGCGGTGCGGTTCTCGTACACGGCCGCCGGGCTGTTCCAGTTGTTGACGACGACGTCGAGGTCGCCGTCGCCGTCGAGGTCGCAGACGGCGGCGCCGTGACTGACCGCCTCGAGGTCGAGGCCCCAGTCGGCGCCGGTCGTGGCGAACTGCAGGTGGCCGAGGTTGCGCAGCGCGAGGTTGCGCTCGGGCACCGAGCGCACGTTCTGGATCAGGTCGATGGCGGCGCGCTGGCGGCCTTCGGCCCACAGCGCCTTGACGCGCAGGTCGAGGTCGGGGTCCGTGTCGAAGCGCGCGATGCCGTTGGTGGCGAAGACGTCGAGCCGAGAGTCGTTGTCGAGGTCGCCGAACAGCACGCTCCAGGTCCAGTCGGTGCTGGCAAGCCCGGCGAGATGCGCCGCTTCCTGGAACACGCCGAGGCCGGTGTTGCGCAGCAGGGCGTTGCGCATCACCTGCGGCGGCCGGCTGTGCAGCAGCACGGCGCGCTCCTCGTCCATGTCGCCCATGAGCACCTTCGCCTTCGCGTGCGTGGTCATGCTCATGTCGGCGACCAGCAGGTCGAGGTGGCCATCGCCGTCGGCGTCGCCGGCGTCGCTGCCCATGCCGTAGTACGCGGTGTGCGGCACGACCTCCGCAGTGACGTCGCGGAAGCGGCCGCCGCCTTCGTTGTGGTACAGCGTGTCCGGCGATTCGAGGTCGTTGGCCACGTACAGGTCGGGCAGACCGTCGTGGTCGTAGTCCCACCAGGTCGCCGACAGGCCCATGCCGTTGCCGGCGATCCCGGCGGCGGCGCTGACGTCGACGAAGCGGCCGCCGACGTTGCGCAGCAGGCGATCTGGCTGGCCGGCGATGAAGCGTTGGCCGCGGAAGACCAGGAAGTGCTCGCGCAGCGCCGCCGGCAGGTCATCGTCGCGGCGCAGGCCGTCGGCGCGCGCGAGGTCGTCGAGTTGCTGCAACTGCGCCAGCGTCGGCGCCATCGCGGCGGGCGTGCGGGTCGTTGCGGCGCCCGGCCGGAAGCCGCCGAGAACCTCCGGCGTCAGCGCCCAGCCCGGATGTAGCGCGCGGTTGGTGAGCAGGTAGCAGTCGAGCTGGCCATCGCGGTCGTAGTCGGCGAAGGCGGCCATCGTCGACGCGGCGGCGATGTCGAGCCCGAACTTCGCCGCGTTCTCGCGGAAGGTGCCGTCGCCCTGGTTCTCGTACAGCAGGTTCTTCGCCTCGAGATTGCAGACGTACAGGTCGAGGTCGCCGTCACCGTCGAGGTCGACGAAGCAGGCGCCAGTGCCCCAGGCATCGCCGCCATCGACGCCGCCGGCGCTCGCGGTGGCGTCTTCGAAGCGCATCGGCGCCACCTGGCGGAACAAACGGTTGGGCCCATCCTGCGACACCAGGTACAGGTCGAGGTCGCCGTCGCCGTCGTAGTCGCCGGTCGCCAGGCCCGCGCCGTTGGTCAGGTACGTGTAGGCGTTCTCGCGGCGCAGTTCGTTGGTGAAGGCCAGGCCGGTCGCCGCGGGCGGCAGCAGACGGAAACGTGGCCCGTCGCCGCCGGCTGTCGGCCGCAGCGGCGTCGTCGTCCACGCTGAGCCCGGGTCGGCCCCGCAGGCAGCGGCGAGGGTCAGCAACAGGCTGGCGGCAGGAAAACGACGGGTCGCGAGCATCCGAGGGCGTGGGCGCGGCAGAATGTAGGGCCGTCTGTAACCCAGGGCGCTGCAGCCTGCACATTCCTGCTGCCCGGCGAAAAAGGTTTGGCTTTTGTTCGGGTTGGTGTTAGGGTGTGCGCTTTGCTACGAAACCGCGCCCAGGGAGGGCATCCGTGATGAAACCGAAGGCTGGCGAAACGACCAAGGCTCCGTTGAACGAGGCGCTCCTCGATGCGCTCGCTTCCATCCAGAAGTCGCATGGCGAGGGCTCGATCATGCGCATGGGCGACCGCAACGAAGCGGTCGTCGAAGGCATTTCGACAGGCTCGTTCGGCCTCGACATCTGCGTCGGCGGCAAGGGCCTGCCGCGCGGCCGCGTCATCGAGGTCTTCGGGCCGGAATCGTCCGGCAAGACGACGCTGACGCTGCACGTCGTCGCCAACGCCCAGCGCCAAGGTGGCGTTTGCGCGTTCATCGACGCCGAGCACGCGCTCGACCCGCAGTACGCCAAGCGCCTCGGTGTCGACCTCGATTCGCTGCTGATCTCGCAACCCGACAACGGTGAACAGGCGCTCGACATCTGCGAGACGCTGGCCAAGTCCGGCGCCGTCGCCGTGATCGTCATCGACTCGGTCGCAGCACTCGTGCCAAAGGCCGAGATCGAGGGCGAGATGGGCGACAGCTTCGTCGGCCTGCAGGCGCGCCTGATGAGCCAGGCGCTGCGCAAGCTGACGGCCGTCACCGCCAAGACCAAGACCACGCTCGTCTTCATCAACCAGATCCGCGAGAAGATCGGCGTGATGTTCGGCAGCCCGGAGACGACGACGGGCGGTCGCGCGCTCAAGTTCTACAGCTCGGTGCGCATCGACATCCGCCGCATCGGCCAGATCAAGGACGGCGAGGAGCCGATCGGCGCGCGCACGAAGGCGACGGTCGTCAAGAACAAGGTCGCGCCGCCATTCAAGAAGTGCGAGTTCGACATCCTGTTCAACGAGGGCATCAACCGCCTGGGCGAGATCATCGACCTCGGCGTCGAGAGCAATTTCCTCAAGCGCTCTGGCACTTGGATCAGCCACGGCGAAACCCGCCTCGGCCAGGGCCGCGAGAAGGCGCGCGACTTCCTCAAGGAGAACCCGACGCTCGCCAAGGAGATCGAGGAGCAAGTGATGGCGACGGTGCTCAAGCGCACGGCCGCCGTTCTTGCGGGCAGCAGCGGCGCGGCATCGACGAGCGCGCCAGCGGCCATTGGCGCCAGCGCCGGCAAGCCGGTTGAGATCCGGCCCGCGGAAAATCGGCCCGCGGAAAATCGGCCGGCTGCGTTGCGGCCGGCGATGCCGGCACCGCGGCCGCAGGCGACGAACAACGGCTGACGCGCGCTCGCTGCGAGCGTGGGCCGCGCGGCGCTTGCCGCGGCGCGGATGGCCGCGTTTTGGGGCACGTGCTCTGCGGCCGCGTTGCGCCGGCGGGCCGCCGCGGTGGCGGCCAAGCCCGTCGCGCTTCCGACCGGCGACGGTGTTCGCTACAACCGGCGCCCCGAGCCCCTGCGGGTATCCCATGAAGCCGCTGACCGCCGCCCAGATCCGTTCCGGTTACCTGAAGTTCTTCGAGCAGAACGGCCACAAGGTCTTGGCCTCGGACTCGCTCGTGCCGGCCAACGACCCGACGTTGCTGTTCACGGGTGCGGGCATGAACCAGTTCAAGGACATGTTCTTGGGCAAGGGGACGCTGCCGTACAAACGCATCACCACCTCGCAGAAGTGTCTGCGCGTGCCGGACCTCGACAACGTCGGCTTCACTGCCCGGCACCACACGTTCTTCGAGATGCTGGGCAACTTCTCCTTCGGCGACTACTTCAAGAAGGAGTGCATTCCGTGGATCTGGGGGTTCTTCACCGACGTCTGCGGCATCCCAGCCAAGCAGATGGTCGTCACGATCTACCAGGATGACGACGAAGCCTTCGACATCTGGACCAAGCAGGTCGGTCTGCACCCGGACAAGGTGTTCCGCTTCGGCGAGAAGGAGAACTTCTGGCCGGCCGAGGCGCCGAGCAAGGGCCCCAACGGCCCGTGCGGCCCGTGCAGCGAGATCTACTTCGACGCCAAACCCGGCCAGCCGTACCCGGACAAGAAGGGGCTGCAGTCGCTGCCCGACGACCGCTTCACCGAGGTCGGCAACTGCGTCTTCACGCAGTTCGACCGCCAGTCGGATGGCTCGCTGAAGCCGCTGCCGCAGAAGAACATCGACGTCGGGCTGGGTCTCGAACGCATCGCTGCGGTGCTGCAGGGGGCGAAGAACAACTTCGAAACCGAGCTCTTCCGCCCGTACCTCGACCACCTTGGCACGGCGACCGGCGTCGCCTACGGCCAAGATGGCAAGCGTGACATTCGCATGCGCCGCATCGCCGACCACGTGCGCGCGGTGACGTTCTGCATCGCTGACGGCGCGCTGCCGAGCAACGAAGGCCGCGGCTACGTCGTGCGCAAGATCCTGCGCCGCGCCGCCCGCGATGGCTACGAACTCGGCCTGCACAGGGCGTTCCTGTTCGAGATGGTGGACCTCGTCGGCAAGCTGATGGGGGATCACTACCCCGAAGTGCGCGACAACGCGGCGCAGTGCCGCGCCGTCATCAGGGGCGAGGAAGAGAACTTCCTGACCGTCTACCGCCAGGGCATGGCGAAGCTGGACGAGTTCTTGGCGCAGGCGAAGAAGCCGGCGGCCGGCCAGAGCACCGCCGGCGGCGGCGAGTTTGCCTTCACGCTGCACGACACGTACGGCTTCCCAATCGACATCAGCCAGAAGGTGATGGAGGAGCGCGGCCACCGGCTCGACGAGGCAGCCTTCGAGGCGGCGATGGAAGCGCAGCGCCAGCGCGCCCGCGCCAGCATGGCGACCGCCGACGCCGTGTTCACCGCCAGCGTCGCGGTCAAGCTGCGCGATGCGCGGTGCAAACCGTCGACCTTCACCGGCTACCGCGAACTCGCGACCGCCAGCAAGCTCGTCGGCATCGTCGGCGATGGCGACGTTCTGCTGAGCGGCGCCAAGGCCGGACAGAAGGTCCTGCTGGTCACCGAGGGCACGCCGTTCTACGCCCAGGGCGGCGGCCAGGTCGGCGACCGCGGCGCGATCCGCTGCGGCCTCGGCGCGGCGCAGGTGACGAACACGACGGCGATGGATGGCTTCCACCTGCACCACGCCGTGGTGAGCAGCGGCCAACTCGCCGTCGGCGACGTCGCCGACCTCGCGGTCGACGAGGTCGCGCGGCGTGCCACCGAGCGCAACCACACGGCGACCCACCTGCTGCACGCCGCGCTCAAGCGCGTGCTCGGCGACCACGTCAGCCAGGCCGGCTCCGAGGTCTCGCCCGATCGTCTGCGCTTCGATTACACGCAACCGGAGAAGCCGACGGCGGAGCAGTTGCAGAGGGTCGAAGACCTGGTCAACGGCCAGATCCTCGCGGCGGCCTCGGCGCAGGCCTGTGTGCAGAAGCTCGACGAGGCGCGGGCGAACGGCTTCGTGGCGTTGTTCGGCGAGAAGTACGGCGAGCAGGTGCGCACGCTGCAGATTGGCGACTTCAGCAAGGAACTCTGCGGCGGCACGCACGTCGCGAACACCGGCAACATCGGCAGCTTCCGCATCGTCGCCGAGACGGCTGTGGCCGCCGGCACGCGTCGCGTCGAGGCCGTCACGGGCCTCGTGGCGCTGGACGTCGCCCGTCAGGAGCGGGCCCAGTTGGCCGGTCTGGCCAACGCCTTGAAGGTGCCCGCCGGCAAGGTCGGTGAGCGCGTGCTCGAGTTGACCGAGGAACTCAAGAAGGTCCGGCGCGACCTCGAGAAGGCGCTCGCGCCCGACCTCGGCGCCGAACTCGCCAAACTGCGCGCCGCCGCCTTCGCCAAGGATGGCGTGCACACGGTCGTCTTCGAGCGCCCCGGCATGCAGGGCAAGGACGGCCAGGAACTGCTCAAGATGGCCCAGAAGGCGCTCGCGCCGTTCGCCGGCGTGGTCCTCAGCGTCGTCGACGGCGAGTGCCAGATCGTCGCGGCGGTCAGCCCGACGCTGGTCGGCCGCATCAAGGCCGGCGACATGGTGAAGCAACTGGCGGGTCTGCTCGGCGGCGGCGGTGGCGGCAAGCCGGAAGCGGCGCAGGGCAAGGGCAAGGACGGCAGCCGCGTCGGCGAAGCCGCCCGGGCGGCCGCCGGCCTGTTCGCCGCTGCCGGGTTGCGCTGACCTGCGGCTGCGCGGGGGCCGCAGTCAGCGCCGCCAAGCACGGGTCCCGACGCGGGTTGCGCTGGCGCAACCGCGGCCGACCCGAGGCCGGAGCGGCGGGATCGCGGTTGACACGGGGGGGCCGGTCCGTACTCTGGTCGCCCCTTTCCACGCCTCAGTCCCGGCGACGCCGCGGCTTGGCCGGGAACGTTCGCAGGTATCGCAACATGGCAAATCCGAAGAGAAAGCTCAGCCGCGCGAGCAAGGGGCACCGCCGCGCCCACCTGGCGCTCACGCGCACCCAGCTCGTCCGCTGCACGCACTGCGGTGCGATGATTCGCCCGCACACGATCTGCAAGGCCTGTGGTCACTACCGCGGCCGACAGATCATGGTCGCCGACAACGGGTAACCGCCGACGGAGCCGGTCTGGCAGGCAGCCGGTTCGCGCTCGCCCGGCAGGATGGCAAAAGGGTTGAGTGGGCGGGCTCGCTCTGGCATCGCCCGCCTGTTGGCGCGATAGTCATGGCGCCTCTCGGGCCGCTGCGGCCTCTGCGGCTGGGCGGTTGGTTAGGGAGGCGCGTCGTCCGACGCCAACGTCCTAACGCGCCCATCGTCGGCACTCCCCACACCCCAGGGAACCATGAGCAAGGTCGTACTCGATGCGATTGGCGGCGATCACGGCGCGAAGGAGTGCATCTCCGGCGTGGCCTTGGCGCTCCGGAAGGGCTTCGTCCGCCCGGACCAGATCGTCCTGACTGGTCCCCGCGCGGAAGTCGTCGCCGCCATGCGCGCCCAGAACCTGACCGAGAGCGTGCTGGTGATCGACGCGCCTGACATCCTGACCGACACCGACTCGCCGACGGACGCCGCGCGCAAGAAGCCGCGCAACAGCATCATGCTGGGCGTCCAGGAACTGCGCGAAGGCCGAGCCGGCGCGTTCGTCAGCGCGGGCTCGACCGGCACGGTGGTGGCGGCGGCGACTCTCGGCCTCGGCTGCCTGGAAGGCATCCGTCGCCCGGCGATCGGCGCGATCATCCAGGGCGAAAAGAACCCGTTCCTGCTGCTCGACGTCGGCGCCAACCCGCAGCCCAAGGTCCATCACCTGGCGCAATACGCCCTGATGGGATCGGCCTACTACCAGGGCACGTTCGGGGTCGCCGAACCCAAGGTCGGCATCCTGAACATCGGCAGTGAGGAATTGAAGGGCAACCCGCTGGTGCGCGAGGCACGCGCGCTGATGAAGCAGATGCCGATCCACTTCCACGGCAACATCGAAGGCATCGAGCTGTTCTCCGGCGACTGCCACGTCGTGGTCACCGACGGCTTCACCGGCAACGTCGTGCTGAAGGTCAGCGAGGGTCTGGCGGAGTACCTGCTGCGCATGGTCTTCGGCCTGATGCAGAAGGTCGGTGTCGAACCGCAGAAGATGGGCGCCGTGAAGCAAGGCATCATGCCGCGCCTCGACTTCACCGAGTACGGTGGCGCGCTGCTGCTTGGCGTCAACGGCTGCGTGACGATCTGCCACGGTCGCTCGACCGCGCCGGCGTTCGCCAACGCGATCCGCTTCGCCATCCGCGCCGTGGACGCCAAGGTCAACGAGCACATCGTGCAGGCTGCGCGCGCGTACGAGACGCCGCAAGCCTAGCCCAACGCATGAACGCCAATCGCCCCGCCGACGGCAGGAGCCGCTGAAATGGCAAAAGTCATCCCGGTCGGCATCGCCGGGCTCGGTCGCTATGTGCCGGAGAAGCTGCTGACGAACGCCGACCTCGAGAAGATGGTCGACACGTCGGACGAGTGGATCGTGCAGCGCACGGGCATTCGCGAGCGCCGCCTTGCCGCGCCGGCGCAGGTCACCAGCACCCTCGCACTCGCGGCGGCGCGCCAGGCGCTCGCCGACGCCAACATGCCGGCCGAGGAACTCGACCTCGTCATCTGCGCGACGATCACCGGGGACCAGCCCTTCCCGGCGACGGCATGCCGCATCGGCCTCGACCTCGGCGCCAAGAAAGCCGGCGGCTTCGACCTCGCCGCTGCGTGCAGCGGCTTCGTGTTCGCCTCCCAGGTCGCCGCCGGTCTGGTCGGCTCGGGGCAGTTCCGCAACGTCTTGGTCGTCGGCGCCGAGATCCTGAGTCGCATTCTCGACTACACCGACCGCAACACCTGCGTGCTGTTCGGCGATGGCTCGGGCGCGGCGGTGTTCACCTCGCTCGAGCGCGCCGGCCGCGGTGAATTCCTCGGCGGCTCGATCAGCATGGAAGGCGGCGCCGAGACCATCCTGGCGCTGCCAGGCGGCGGCAGCCGCCATCCAGCGAGTCAGGACTCGGTCAACCAGCGCCTGCACTTCATGAAGATGGGCGGCACCAAGGTGTTCCGCTTCGCCGTCCGCGTGTTCGCGGAACTGGTGCAAGGCGTCATCGACAAGTATGGCCGCGACCAGATCGGCGTGATCATCCCGCACCAGGTCAACCAGCGCATCATCGAAGCGGCGATGGAGCAGTTGGGCATGCCGATGGACTTCGTGTTCAGCAACATCGATCGCTACGGCAACACGTCCGCCGCATCGGTGCCGATCGCGCTGCGCGAGGCCTACGACGCCGGTCGACTGCAGAAGGGCAAACTCGTGGTGATGCCGGCGTTTGGCGCCGGCATGGCCTGGGGCCATCTGCTGCTGCGCTGGTGATCCGCACGACGCCGAGGAATCACTCATGTCCCAATCGCTTCCGCTCTCTGGCAAGACCGCGCTGGTGACTGGCGCGTCGCGCGGCATCGGTCGGGCGGTCGCCGTCGCCTTGGCCGCTGCCGGCGCCAGTGTCTACTGCACGTCGACGAAGGCCGGTGGCTGCGACGAGACGGTCGCCGCCATCGGCGCGCTGCCGGCCGGCAGCGGCAAGGGCCGCGCCCTGGTCGTCGATGTCGCCGATGCCGCCTCGGTCGAAGCCATGGCCAAGCATCTGTTGGCCGAGGCCGGCACGCTGGAACTGCTGGTCAACAACGCCGGCATCACCCGCGACGGCCTGTTCCTGCGCATGGGCGCCGACGACTTCGACGCCGTGATCGGCACGAACTTGCGCGGCGTCTTCCTGGTCTGCAAGGCGTTCAGCCGCACGCTGGCCAAGGCCAAGGGCGCGCGGATCGTCAACATCGGCTCGGTCGTCGGCATCACTGGCAACGCCGGCCAGGTCAACTACGCCGCCAGCAAGGCTGGCCTGATCGGCCTGACCAAGTCGCTGGCCCAGGAGTTCGCCGGCCGCGGCCTGACCGCCAACGTGGTCGCGCCGGGCTTCATCGCGACCGACATGACCGCGGCGCTGCCCCAGGAAATCCGCGATGGCATGCTCAAGAACATTCCCCTCAGCCGCTTCGGTGCGCCGGACGACATCGCCAAAACGGTGGTGTTCCTGTGCGGGGACGGCGCCTCGTACATCACGGGACAGACCCTCGTGGTGGACGGCGGCATGACCATGTAGCTAGAGTTCCGCTTCCAAGATCTCCCCGGCGGTGGGGGTGACTCCTCCGCCACAGCCCTTTTCCCAAGTCCGTACGAGGCAAAGAACCGTGTCGAAGGCAGTCAACATCGAAGAGCGCGTCCACAACATCGTCTGCGAGCAATTGGGCACCACCCGCGACAAGATCACGGCGGAGACGTCGTTCATCAACGACCTGGGCGCCGACTCGCTCGACACGGTCGAGCTCGTCATGGAGTTCGAGGACGAGTTCGAGATCAACATCCCGGACGAGGACGCCGAGAAGATCCAGACCGTCGGTGACGCGGTGAAGTACATCACCGGCAAGCTCAGCTGAGCCAGGCGTTCGCGCGGGTCCGGCTGCCCGGAACGCGCGCCGCCTCTAGCCGATGGCCCCATTCCGTCTTCGCCCGCTGGTCCGCCGGCGGACATCGGGTCGCCGCGCCGCGACCTAACCTACGCGCACACCATGAGCAGACGTCGGGTCGTCATCACCGGGATCGGGGCGGTCTCCAGCCTTGGTCTCGACATGAAGTCCAACTGGGCGGCGATGCTCGCGGGCACGTCGGGCGCTGGCCCGATCAGCCGCTTCGACACGTCCAAACACACCTGCAAGTTTGCTTGCGAGGTGTGGCAGTGGGACACGGACAAGTTCTTTCCGAAGACCGAGTCGAAGCGGCTCGAGAAGTTCACCCAGTACTACCTTGTGGCCGCGAGCGAGGCGATGGCCGCGTCGGGGCTGGACATGGCCAAGGAACAGCGCGATCGCGCCGGTTGCATCCTTGGCACCGGCATCGGCGGCATCCACGAGATCGAGGCCAGCAAGGTCCTGCAGGTCGAGCGCGGCGCCGACCGCGTCAGCCCGTTCTTCATTCCGAAGATCATGGCCAACGCCATGGCTGGCCAGGCGGCCATCCGCTTTGGCCTGATGGGCACCTGCTACGTCACGTCCTCGGCCTGCGCCAGTTCGAGCCATGCCATCGGCATGGCGCTGCGGACCATCCAGTGGGGCGAAGCGGACATCATGCTGACCGGCGGTAGCGAGGCGGCGACGACCGAACTGGGGCTCGCCGGCTTCTGCTCGCTGAAGGCAGTCTCGACCCGCAACGACGATCCCAAGCGTGCGTCCCGCCCATTCGACAAGGACCGCGACGGCTTCGTCATGGGCGAGGGCGCGGCGGCGCTCGTGCTCGAGGAGTACGAGCATGCCAAGCGACGCGGCGCGCCGATCCTGTGCGAGGTGCTCGGCTACGGCTCGACCGACGATGCCTTCCACATCACGGCGCCAAACGAGGACGCGGATGGCCCCATCCGCGCCATAATGGGCGCGCTGCGGGACGGCGGCGTGGCCGCCGACAAGGTCGGCTACATCAACGCCCACGGCACCAGCACGTTCCTCAACGACAAGATCGAGACGGCCGCGATCAAGCGCGTCTTCGCCGACCACGCCAGGAAGCTCTGCGTGTCGTCGACGAAGTCGATGGTCGGCCACCTCCTTGGCGCCTCGGGCGCCATCGAACTCGCCGCCTGCGCGATGTCGATCCAAGACCGCAAGGTGCACCCGACGATCAACCAGGAGACGCCCGATCCGGAGCTCGATCTGGACTACGTCCCGAACGTCGCGCGCGACCTCAAGGTCGACTACGTGCTGAGCAACTCGCTCGGTTTCGGCGGCCATAACACGAGCCTTCTCCTCGGCCGCATCTGAGCCGCGGCCGCGGCGCAATCGACCCATGCGCACCGTCCTGGCAGGCGACCTCGGCGGCACCAAGTGCCGCTTTGCGCTGGTCAGCGAGGACTACGGCGTGCACCGGGTCCAGCACGTGCCGACGGTGCGCGAGCGCGAGCCGTTCCTGCGCTCGCTCGAACAGGCGCTGGCGACGATCGTCGCTGACCTGCCACCGGGCTGCGAGCCGCCGCTAGCGTGCGGTTTCGGCACCGCCGGGGTCGTTCCGCGCGACGGCCGCTCGATCGACCGCGCGCCGAACCTGCCACTCGACGGCTTCCCTCTGGCCGACTTCTGCGAGCGGCAATTCGGCGTGCCGACGACGCTGCTGAACGACGGCCGGGCCAGCGCTTGGGGCGAGTTCCTGCGCGGCCACGCGGCCGGCCTCGACCCGCTGCTGTGCTTGCTCTTTGGCACCGGCATCGGCATCGGATTGATCGTCGACGGCAAGCCGTTCGCTGGCGGCAACAACGCGGCGGGCGAGATCGGCCACACGACGTTCGTCCCGGATGGCCGGCTATGCCCGTGCGGCGGCAAGGGCCACTTCGAGGCGTACTGCGGCGGCCGGGCGATCACCGAACAGGGGGAAGCCAGGCTCGGTCCAGGGCCGAACGGCGGCCGTTGGACCGTTGGCGCCATCGCCAAGGCAGCCGCCGGGGCGGGCAGCACCGCTGCGGCGGCGCGCGCGATCCTGGCCGAAGCCGAGGCCGCTGCCTGTGCGCTGGTCGCCAATGCGTGCACGCTGCTCAACCCGCGCGCCGTCGTGCTCGGCGGCGGCGTGTTGTCCGGTTGGCCGGAACTCGAAGCCCGCATCGTCACCCACGTTCGCGCCGCGACGTCGCCGATGATCCACCGCGATCTCCGCTTCGTGCCGACGCTGGGCGGTAGCGACGCGATCCTGTGGGGCGCGTCGGCGGCGACCGGCAAGCTGTTCGCGGCCGGCTGAGCCTCACGCCTACGGCGGCAGGGCATCGGAAAGCCACGGCGAGACCGTATGCTGCGCCAACACCTTGGAGGGGTGCGCGATGGATGTTTGCGTGTTGGCCGGCGGGCGGTCGCCGGAACATGACGTGTCGTTGTCGTCGGTCCGACAGGTGCTGCAGCACCTCGACCGCGCGCGCTACCGCGTCTGGCCGGTGTATCTCGCCCGCGATGGCGCGTGGTGGCCGGCGAAGTCGCCGCTGCCCGCCGACGAAGCGTGGCGACCCGGCGACGCCAGAACCGCCCATGGCCCGCTGCGTCCCGGCGCGGCGCTCGCGTGGCTGCTCGATCACGCACGCGTGCAGGTGGCGCTGCCGATCCTGCATGGCCCCTACGGCGAGGACGGCACCGTGCAGGGCATGTTCGAACTGCACGACCTGCCGTTCGTCGGTTCCGGTTGCGCCGCCTCGGCCGTGGCGATGGACAAGTTGCGAACCCGCGAGACCTTGCAGGTGGCTGGCGTTCCTTTGGCCAAGGCCTACGAGCCCGCGACCCCGATCAACCGCGCCGACGCGCGCGTCGAGTTCGAGCGCATGCGGGACGCCATCGGCGTCCCCGCGTTCGTCAAGGGCGACGTCAGCGGCAGCACGGTTGGGGTGCAGCGGGTAACGACCGCCGACGAACTCGCGGCGTTCTTCGCCGAGTTCCGCGGCACGTTCCGGCGCTGGTTCGCCGAGCAGGCGCAGATTGGCGAGGAGATCACCGTGCCAGTGCTCGGCAACACCGGCGCGACCCTGCAGCCGCTGCTGCCGGTCGGCATCTATCCGCGCACCGACACGTGGTTCACGCACCAGGCGAAGTACCAGCCAGGCGCGACCGAGGAGACCGTGCCGCCGCGAGGTTGGACGGCGGCGCAGATCCGCGTCGTGCAGGACATCGCCGTCCGCTGCCACGAGGCCTTGGTCTGCGACGGCATGTCGCGCACCGACATGATTGTCACCAAGGACGGCCCAGTGGTGCTCGAGACCAACACGATCCCCGGCATGACGCCTACCAGCCTGCTGCCGCAGTCGGCGGCGAAGTGCGGCCTGCCGTTCCCGCGCCTGCTCGACACGCTGATCGACCACGCCTTGGCGCGAGCAGGCGCAAGCAAGCCGGCGACGGCGTCGGTCGCCTCGACAGGTCACGCCGCGGCTGCGGCCAACGGGGACTGAGCTGTAGCGTGCCTGCGCTGACTGCCGCAATGCTGCCGCAGGTTCGGGGCGCCACTGCGGCGCCCGGAGGCCTGTGGGCGGCCCTGCAGGCGCTCTGGCAGTCGCCCGGCGTGCTGGAGACCTGCCTGCTGCTCGTCGTCTTCGCGACGGCGCTCGGTCGCGGCGACGAGGCCGCGCGATTGCTCGCGGAGCAACACAGGCTGTTGCTCGGCGACGACGAGGTTGGTGCCGGAGGCGGGACTTGAACCCGCACGCCCGTGAGGGCGCAGGTTTTTGAAACCTGTGCGTCTGCCGATTCCGCCACTCCGGCGAGCGCGGGGCGACGAGCGTAGCTCCGGGTCCTCGGGGGTCAACGTCGACGCCACAGCCGGCCGCGCGCCGGCTGCAGAGCGACGCACGCACGCCGCCGGACGCGGCTTCCGGCCTCAGCTCGCTGCGGCCCGCAGGCGGTGCGCGCCGGGACCGGCGGCGACGACGATGCCAACGCGCTCAGCGGCCTCGATCAGGTCGCGCGCTTCGTCGAGGTCGATCGCCAGGCTCTGCGCCAACGCGAACGCCAGCGCGTCGTCGGCCACGGTCGCGGCTCGACCGCCGAGACGCTCGAAAACCTGCGGGAACAGCGAACGGTCCGGCGCAGCGTCGATCTTCGCGGTCGCTGCCGCTTCCTCGAGCGCATTGGCGCCCGTGCAGCACGGCTCGATGTTGATGCCGCAATGCGCGCACTGACCGTGGCCGTGCACGCGCACCGGTTCGCCGACCCGACCGCAGTAGGGGCAGCGGATCGCGCTCACGACATGGTGACGACGAGCTCTTCGTCGATCTCCGCCTGCAGCAGCCGCTGGATCGCCATCAGCGTGCCGGCCGACGAACTCGGACAACTGCCGCACGCGCCCTGGTAGCGGATGAACAGCGTCTTGCCCTCGAGGCCCATGACCTGCAGGCCGCCGCCGTCGCCGGCGAGCGCCGGCCGCACGCGCTCGTCGAGCAGCGCGTTGATCTTGGCCATGACCTCCGGATCGCCACCCTTGGGCAGCGTCGCCAGCGGGTCGTCGGACTTCGGCGGCGTCGGCGCGTCGATGGCGGTGTCCGGGATGTGGCTCTCGATCAGCCGCGTCACCTGCTCGGCGACGGCGCGCCAATCGGCCTGCCCCGTCATGCTGACGGTGACGAAGTTGTCGCAGAAGAAGAGCGTGTCGACGCCGGGGATGGCGAACAGGCCCTGGGCCAAGACGTCGCTGCGCGCTTGCTCCGGCTTGGCGTACGCCAACGAGTGGCCGGGCTTGGCCAGCTGCGTGTCGCAGAGGAACTTGAACGCGTTGGGGTTGGGCGTCGGTTGGATGCTCGAGACCTTCATGCGGCTCGCAACGATAGCAGGGATCGGGACCCGTAGGATGTGGGACTTGTCCGTCGCGCCGGCAAGAACGGCGGTCGCTCAGTGCAGCGGCGGCGCGCCGGCGTCGGCCAGGCCGGTGGTGAAGACAGCCGGCCGCCACAGGCCGACGGCGCTGGCGTGGTCGACGCCTGCGCGAACGAGCTGGCTCACCGTGCCACGGCACAGCGCGCCGTAGGCGGCGGGCATGGCGGCGCCCTACTCACGCGCGCGGGCCGACACGCGCGGCGAAGTCGCCGGTCCGGCATTTCTTCGCGGCTGGCGCTGCGGCACGATGCCAGCGTGACGACTGCCGCCGCCGATCTCGCCTTCCTCGCGCCGGGCTTCGTGCACCAGCTCGGCAACGTCTTCTTCGCCATGCAGGGCCAGGTGCTGCAGGCCGACGCCGCCGCCGCCGGTCCGGCGCTGCAGGCGATCGCCGGCCAACTGGACCGCGGCGCCGCGGCGCTGCGGCTGCTGCGGCACGTTCTCGGCGACGGTGGGCCAGAGCCGGCGCCCGCCGGCCGCGCGGTCGCCGACCTCGCCGACCTGCTGCGGGTGAGCGTGCGTGAGGCCGGGCATCGCTACGAAGCGAGCGTCGACGCGCCAGCGGGCCGCATGGTCGACCTCTCGACGTTCGTGCCGGCGACCGTGGCGGCGCTGCGGGTGGTGGTGCTCGCCCTGCCAACCGGCGTGCCGGCGCTGGTCCGCGTCGCCTGGAGCGACGTCGACGGCCGTCTGCGCCTCAGCGTGGCGCCGCAGGCCGGCAACCTGCCGTTCGCGTTCGATGCGGTGGGCGCGGCGGCGGCGTGGCAGCAGCGGGCGGCGGCGCACGACTGGCCGTGGCGGCTGCTGGGGGAAGGCACCGGGCTCTGCCTCGCAAGTACGGTGTAGCCTCCTTGCGTCTCAACGATTACTTCCCGAACCGACCTATCGTGACCCGCGCCTGATTCCGAGTTCAACCCCGCGAGCGCCGTGGCGAAGCCCAAGATCCTGGTCATCGAAGACGAGCCCGACATCCTCGAGGTCATGCAGTACAACCTCGCGCGCGAAGGCTACAAAGTCGTCGCCTGCCGCAATGGCGAGCAGGGCCTGAGCCGCATCCGCACCGACAACCCGGACCTGGTCATCCTCGACCTGATGCTCCCGGGCATGGACGGGGTCGAGGTCTGCCGGCAGGTCAAGTCGGACCCGGTGATCCGGTCGATCCCGATCATCATGGTCACCGCCAAGGCCGAGGAGAGCGACATCGTGCTCGGCCTCGGCATCGGCGCCGACGACTACCTCGGCAAGCCGTTCAGCCCCCGCGAGCTGATCGCGCGCGTCAAGGTCGTGCTGCGTCGCGGCCCGCTGCGCGAGCAGTCCGGCGCCGGCGAGCGCGTCGTGCGCGGCGCGCTGACCATCGACCTCGGCCGGCACGAAGCGCGGATCGACGCGCAACTGGTGACCTTGACCCCGACCGAGATGCGGTTGCTGCACTTCCTGGCCTCGCACCCGGGCCGCGTGTTCCCGCGCGCGCATCTGCTCAGCCGCATCATCGGCGAGGACGCGATCGTCACCGACCGCAACATCGACGTGCATGTCCGGGCCCTGCGGCAGAAACTCGGCGATCACGCCGCCTGCATCGAGACCGTGCGCGGCGTCGGGTATCGTTTCGCCGACGCGGTCCGCTAGCTTTCGGGCAGCGGCCAGCACGCTGCCCATGAGCGCCGACATCGAACTCGCTGCCCTCGCGACGACCGTTGCGCTCGCGACCATCAGCGCCGCGACTGCGTGGCGTTGGAGCCGACGCTGGCGGGACGAAAACGGTCGACGGACGCAATTGACCGCCGAATTGGCGAGTGCCAGGACGGAGGCGGCGAGGGCCGTTGCGGCGCTGGCGGGCGCCAGCGACGGACTGATCGTCGTCGACGGCAACGGCCGCATCGTGGCCTGCAACCCGAACGCCGTCGACTTCGCCCAACTGCCGCCGTTGGCGAACGGTCGGAGGTTGCAGGACTGCGTGCCTTGGGCGCCGTTGCCGTCCGCGCTCGAACTCGCGGCGGCGACCGGCGAGCCACAGTACTTCGAACTCGAAGCCGATCCCGCCGGCCGCGCGCTGGCGGTCCGCGTCCGGCGTCTGCCCGACCAGGGCGTCGTCGTCGCGATCGACGACACCAGCCGGCTGAAGAAGCTCGAGTCGCTGCGGCGCGACTTCATCGCCAACGTCTCGCACGAACTCAAGACGCCGCTGGCGGCGATCCAGGGCTTCGTCGAGACCATGCAGGATGACCTGGAGATGCCGACGACGACGCGCGTGCGCTTCCTCGATCGCATTGCGCGGCAGACCGAGCGGTTGACCACGCTGGTCGCCGACCTGCTGACGCTCTCCCGACTCGACGACGAAGGCGACCAGGCGCGCGAGCGCCGGCCCCTCGAACTCGGCGGCGTCGTGCGCGAGACGGTGCGCGACCTGGCGCCGCTGGCGGAGAAGCGGCAGGTGCGTCTGGCGCTCGCCGGGCCGGAGGGGGGGATGTGGGTGCGCGCCGACCGCGAGGCGCTGCGGCAGGTCGTCGGCAACCTGGTCGACAACGCCATCAAGTACACCGGCGCTGGCGGCGACGTGCGCGCGCAGCTGGCAATCGACGACGGCCGCGCGCTGCTCGAAGTCGTCGACACCGGCATCGGCCTGTCGTCCGAGGACCAGGAGCGCGTGTTCGAGCGCTTCTATCGCGTCGACCGCGCCCGCTCGCGCGACCTCGGCGGCACGGGCCTCGGCCTCGCGATCGTCAAGAACACCGTCAAGGGCCTCGGCGGCGAAGTTGGCGTGCGCAGCCGGCTGGGCGCCGGCAGCACCTTCTGGGTGACGCTGCCGCTCGTCGCCGACCGCGGCGACGAGCCGTTCGACGCGCCGTAAGGGCGCGCCGGGGCCGCGGCGCTACTGGATGACGCCGCCGCGCTGGGCGAACTCGGCGCTCTTGTCGTGCATGCCCTTCTTGGCGTACTCGCGCACCTCCTCGGTGATCTTCATCGAGCAGAAGCGCGGTCCGCACATCGAGCAGAAGTGCGCCACCTTGGCGCCGTCCTGCGGCAGCGTCTCGTCGTGGTAGGCGCGCGCCGTCTCGGGGTCGAGCGCGAGGTTGAACTGGTCCTCCCAGCGGAACTCGAAGCGCGCCTTGCTGAGCGCGTCGTCGCGCGACTTGGCGCCCGGGTGGCCCTTGGCGAGGTCGGCGGCGTGCGCAGCGATCTTGTAGGCGATGACGCCCTGCTTGACGTCCTCGCGGTTGGGCAGGCCGAGGTGCTCCTTCGGCGTGACGTAGCACAGCATCGCGGTGCCGAAGCTGCCGATCATCGCCGCGCCGATCGCCGATGTGATGTGGTCGTAGCCTGGCGCGATGTCCGTCGTCAGCGGGCCCAGCGTGTAGAATGGCGCCTCGTGGCAGACGGCGAGCTGCCGGTCCATGTTCTCCTTGATCTGGTGCATCGGCACGTGGCCGGGGCCCTCGATCATGGTCTGGACGTCGTGCTCCCAGGCGACCTTGGTCAGCTCGCCGAGCGCTTCTAGCTCGCCGAACTGCGCCGCATCGTTGGCGTCGGCGATCGAGCCCGGGCGCAGGCCGTCGCCCAGCGAGAACGACACGTCGTACTTGGCGAGCAGCTCGCAGATCTCGCGGAAACCGGTGTAGAGGAAGTTCTCTTCGTGGTGGTGCAGGCACCACTTGGCCATGATCGAGCCGCCGCGCGAGACGATGCCGGTGACGCGGTCGGCGGTCAGCGGCACGTGCCGCAGCAGCACGCCGGCGTGGATGGTGAAGTAGTCGACGCCCTGCTCGGCCTGCTCCTCGAGCACGTCGAGGAACATGCGCAGGTTCAGGTCCTCGACGCGGCCCTGCACGCGTTCCAGCGCCTCGTAGATCGGCACCGTGCCGATCGGCACCGGGCTGTTGCGCAGGATCCACTCGCGGGTCGCGCGCAGGTTCTTGCCGGTGCTGAGATCCATCACCGTGTCGGCGCCCCAGCGGATCGACCACTGCAGTTTCTCGACCTCCTCCTCGATCGAGCTGCCGAGCGCGCTGTTGCCGATGTTGGCGTTGATCTTCACCAGGAAGTTGCGGCCGATGATCATCGGCTCGACCTCCGGGTGCTTGCGGTTGGCCGGGATGATGGCGCGGCCGCGGGCGATCTCGCTGCGCACGAACTCCGGATCGCAGTTCTCGCGGATCGCGACGAAGCGCATCTCCTCGGTGACGACGCCGCGCCGGGCGTAGTGCATCTGCGAGAAGTTGCGGTCGCCGCGGACAACGCGGGCGTCGATCCACGGCTGGCGGCGCTTGGGCAGGCCCTTGCGGATGTCGTGCTCCTGCGGGCCGGTGGTGTCGTAGACGCGAACGACGTCGCCGTTGGTCAGCGCGATGTCGCGCGCGGGAACTTGCAGGTCGCCGATGGCGATCTTCTGCGAGCGGGGGAAGGACTCGGCCAACGGGCGCAGGCCCGGACGGGGGATCTCGGTCATGCTGCTGTTTCCTACGCCGGTGCGAACCGGATCAGGTTCAAGGGGTGCATCTCAGCCCGCATCGACGGGCGCCCCCAAGCAGTGGGGCGGACACGATCCGGGATCGCGCGTTCTCGCGCAAGGGCGAGGATCAGCCGCCGCCGGGGGCGCGGCGCGGCGCTGTGCCACCGGACACATCTGGCGCGCCGGGTTCGGGCGCGCGGTGCGTGGCGTCGATCGGCTGCCCGCCGTCGCCCGAACCGGTCGCGGGCGTCGCCTGCGGCAGCAACGGCAAGGCGAAGACCTGGCGCAGTTCGGCCGGCACGCGCGGACCGAGCCAGTCGACAGCAAGGCGCGACAGACGCGAACTGTGCGAACCCTCGACCGCGTCGGCGATCTGGCTGCCACGGAAGAACATGAGCACGAAGAAAACGACGAAGAGCACGACACAGCCACCGGTCGCGATGCCGAGCAGGCCGCCGCCGAGCCGGTCGTAGAAGCCGAGCCCCGCCGTGACCGCGAGCTTCTGCACGGCGATTGCCAGCAGGCTCAGCACGATCAGCACGGCGAGGAAGCAGAGGCAATACGCGAGGTAGATGGTGGTCGTCGTTGGTTCGGCGCCCATCTGTGCGGCGGCTGCGGCGTCGGCCGGACGCGTCAGCCAGCTCGCCACGTCGCCGCCGTGCCGGCCGGCCACGACGTAGGCCGCGACGAGGATGCCGATCCGGCTCACCTGCCAGATCAGGCCCTTGAACAGGCCGAGCACGAAGAACACGCCGAGCACGCCGAGCGCGGTCGTGTCGACCCACCCGAGCGACTGCAGCGATTCCATCGCGCCAGCGCCGCCGTCCTGCGTCGCACCCTGCGGAATCACCGCCGCATTATGCCGCAAAACGGGCGACTCGGCGAGTGGGCGAGGCTGCCGTTGCTTTCCGGCGCGCTTCTGGCGACCCTGCCGACGATGGACCACGATGAAGCCATGCTGGCGGCCCGCGCGGTGACCACGCTCGCCGCCCGGCTGGCGCAGGACAGCCACCTCGCCGCCGAACTGCAGCGCGCGCGGCGTGAGTTCTTTCTCGATGGCACGGCGGCTGCCGCGTCGCTTCCCGGCGCCGCCGCCGCCGCCGAACTGCGCTTCCAGGAGTGGTTCACCTTGGAACGCGAGAGCGAGGTCCTCGGAGCCGTGCCGGCCGCGGTTCCCGAACTGGGCGGCGAGGCAGCAGACTTCGTCGATTCGCAGGCTGGCCTTTGGCTCGTGGAGCAGGTGACGACGCGCACCGTCGAGGCGCGCGACCTGCAGGACGGTCAGGCGATCGACCTGCACGCGCCGCTGGGCGCCCTGGAGCCCGGCGACCTCATCGTCGGCCGGATCTACGCCGAAGGCGCCGGTCGCTGGACGCCGTCGACGGCGGCAGCGATCTACCGCCCGGGCAACGAAATCGCACAGGCTTTCCTGCGCGACATGCTGCGCGTTGGCCTCGAGCGCCGGCTGCAGCAGATTGAGCTCGAGCGGTTGTTGCTGATGCGCCCCACGGCCCCGCGCGCCTCCACGCCGCCGGCTCCAGCGCTGGCTGATAGCGTGCCTGATCAGCCACTCGAACACCTCGAGGCCGATCTCGATCGGCTGCTGACCGCAGCGGGCAGCGAGCACTCCGCGGCCGCGATCAGCCAGCAACTGGCGTTGGCGGTGCGCCCTGGTCAGGTCCTCGGACCGCTGCTCGACGAGCTCGCCTTCGACACCTCGGTCAATCTCGACGCCGCGCGCGAGCTGCTGCTGGCAATCTGGAACGCACACCATCGCGCGCGCAGCGAAGATGGCGACGCGACGGCCGCCGAACGCACGGCGCCGGGCGAGACGCTGGGCGAGCGTCTGGTGCGCACGCTCGACGAAGGACTTGCGCAGAAACGCGATGTCGAAGAACTTTTCGCGCAACTCGAACGCATGGCCGGCATCGAGCCAGGCGAACAGGACGACGAGTCCGATCGCAACGACAACGAAGCCGGCGAGGATGAGGCATGGCGCGCTCGCGGCGAGGCCGACGATGAGGACGATGCCACGGCTGGCGCCGACGCCGACGGCAATCTCGCGGCGCTGATCGAGGAATACCTGTGGGAGACGGGGCGCACAGAGGATCCGGCGGCCGCCGATCTCCGACACTTCGCGCAGTTGCCGACCAACGCCGCGCTGCCGCACCGCGATCTCGAGGAGATCACCGCTGCGGACTGCATGCGCCTGCTGCTGCACGTCTACCTCGCCGCCCTGCCGACCGAGCGCGCCCTGCGCGTGCGCTCGACCTTTGAGCAACTGCTCGGTTTCTACCAGTGGGCTGTCGAGGTGCAGGAGATGGACATCGGGACGGTGCTCGACGGGTGCCGAGGCGGCCTGGTCGACCAGGTCGAGCGGCTGCAGGCGGCATCCATCGCGCTGTCGACCGCCGCGTCGGGCCGCGTGCGCCCCGGCATGCTCGAGGTGGAGGAGTTGGCCAAGGCAGGCTTTGGCGCGCGCGACGACGATGGGGGCGATCACTGGATCGAGGCGCCGCAGGCCGCTGCGCACCTGCGCGTCGGCGACCTGCTGCTCGGCGCACTGGCGCCGGCCGCCGGACCGCGGGCCAGCCGCAGCTTCACCGGTCTCGTCGTCGCCCTGCCGGCCGACGCGCGCGCGCTGATGGAGTGACGTTCGTCCCATCGGGCAGACCGCGCCGCCCGCGAGCCGGCGCACGACCTCGCGCGGCAGGCCGGCGTGTTCGCTCGCACGGGGCGCTTTGTGGTCGGCGCAGCCTGCAGGCCGCGCCGACCGAGATCTTCCAGCGCCTGACCCTCGGCGGCGACGCCAAGCAGAAGGCTCGACACTGCGTGGGGCAGGCGACAGCCGGCAGCAGCGGTCCTAGGCTTGCCGACGTGTCCACGCAGTGCGACGTCCTGGTGCGCGGCGGCGGCGTCGCCGGGGCGGCCGCCGCGCTGTTGTGCGCGCGTCGCGGCCTCGCCGTTACGTTGGTCGAGCCGGGGCGGTCGGCGTTTTCGGGGCCATTCGAGACCATGGTCGCCTCGGCCGAGCGCATGCTGCAGCGCATCGGCATCGCCGACGTCGTGGTCGCCGCCGCCCGCCGCGATCCGATGCGGCACGGCGCGGCCTGGGGCGCGCCGGAGTTCGTCTGGCGCGACGGCGAGCCGCCGGGCTTGCTGCTGGCGCGGGGCGCCTTCGACGCGGCGCTGCGCGCTGCCGCGGTAGCCGCCGGCGTGCGCGTGCTACGGCGCGAGCCCGCCGACGTGCCGGCGTCGGCGCTGCAGTTCGACGCCCGCGGGCGCGCGGCCCACAGCGGCGCAGCGCCGGTCGAGCGCGGCCCGTCGCTGCTCGCCGTCACCGTCGTCGGCGCGCCGCACGCCGGCGACGCCGGCACAGCCACGGTGGAGGCCACGGCCGATGGTTGGATCTGGACGCACGCGCCGGACAGGGCACACGCGGGCGCGGCGGTGTTCGTCGACGGCGCGCACGCACGCCGCGCAGGGCTGTCGCATTTGGTCGCGCGGCAACTGGCCGCCGCCACGGGGCCGGCGCGACGGCTGCATGGCGCGCGCATCCAGCACGCCACCGACGCCACGGCACGGCTCGCCGCCCCGGTCGCCGGGGTGCTGCGCCTCGGCGACGCCGCCGGCACCATCGATCCGCTCGCCAGTCAGGGCGTTGAGAAAGCGTTGGCTGCCGCCGACCACGCCGCCGCCGTTGCGGCGGCTGCCGTCGCACAGCCGGCGTGGCGCGAGCGTCTCTACGCGGCGCACGCGCGGTGGGAGGCGGGACTCTGGCGCGCGCACGGCGCCACGGCGCAGGCGTGGTACGAGCGCGAAGGGCGCTTCGCCGAGCAGCCGTTCTGGGTCGGACGTCGCCGCGACCTGCCGACCCCGGCGCTGCCTGCTGTCGATGCGCCGCTCACCGTCGCGCCGGCCGTGCGCGCGATCACCGCCCTGGTCCGCGCCGGCGCCGACTTCGTGGCACAACCGGGATTCGTGCACGACGGCACCGGCGAGGAACGCTCGCACGTCGGCTTTCTGCCGCTCGCCGCCCTGCTGTCGTTGTTCGCGTCGCCCGCGCCGCTCGCCGCAGCCGTCGCTCGCGGCGGCGCCGATGCGCGGCTGTTCGTGCTGCCGCCGCGGGCCGTGCACGCCGCGTGTCTGGACCTGCTGCGCAGCGGCTGGCTCATCCCAGCAGTGAACGCAGCAGGCAACCGCTGACCGCCGCAACCGCGAGACTCTCGCCGCGCGCCAGCAGGCGTCGAACGCCGTCGGCGTCGGGCGCAGCAAGCGGTGACGCGAACCAGACGAGCCGACCGGCGTGCGGCCGCAGTTCGGGCAGCTGCCACGGCACATTGGCATCGCCAACGACGGACTCGACATCGCCAAGCGCGCCGGGATCGCATGGCAGGCCGCCGTAGCTCGCCGGCGCTACGAGCCGCGCGCGCTGCGCCTTCGCCGCGGCGGCCAGCGCCGACAGTTCGGCGCGATGCCGGAGCGAAGTGGTGCCGAGACTGAGGTTGACGACGTCCGGCGCGAGCGACAGCGCATGCCGCAGCGCGTGCACAACGGCTGCGAAGTCGCAGGTGGGGGCGCGCTCGAACACGCGCAGGCTGACGATTTCTACTGGCGCATCCTGCGGCAGGAACCGCGCGATCGTCGCTGCCACCGCGGTGCCGTGCCCGAGCACGTCGGCTTCGCGCTCGACCGCGTCGCGAACGCCCGTGGGGCCGAAGCACGGCCCAGTAACGACGCGCCGACCGCGCAGCGCCGGGTGGCCGCCGTCGACGCCGCTGTCGACGACGACGACGCGCCTCATCCGTCGACGACGATGATCTGGCTGGCGATCTCGCCATCGAGTTCGACGGTCTTTTGGCGCTTGAGCGCACCGTCGAAGATCTCGAAGTCGCTGCCGGCGACGCCCATGTAGACCTTGTCGCCTTCCGGCGAGATCGCCACCAGCGAGCGCCGCGGCCGGAACTCCTCGAAGGCTTCGGCGAGCTTCTTGCCGTTGGTCAGGTCGAACAGCAGCAGGCGGGAGCGGTTTTCGCCGCTGCGTTCGCCGCCGAAGCCGCCGCCCATCAAGGCGCCTATCGGCTTCTTGCTGGCGACGCGCAGGCCCCATGAGCTCTGGCTCGGGCCCCACTCGTCGACGCGCACGACCTTCTTGCCAGCGAGATCCAATTCGACGAGGCCCCAGCTGGTGCGCCGCGTCTCCACCGGATCGGTCGTCGTGAACAGCATCAGGGCGCGCGCTGGATCGCGTCGGTCGAGCAGGTCCGTGCCGCTCAAGCGGATCGCCCCGGCGCCGAAGTGGCGCGGCGTCTTGAGGTCGATCTTGCCCTGTGACTTCATCGTCCTGGCGTCGAGGAACTCGAGGTTGCCGTCGCTGTCCTGCGTCAACCACTGCGTGCCGTCGGCCGACAGCCTGGCATTGCGATCCAGCGCCTCAGGCAGGCGCGCCAGCTTGCGCACGGCTTTGTGGCCAGCGACGTCGTAGAGCAGCCACTGCGCGGCCTCGAACGAGTAGCGATCGATCTCCTTCTTGACGCGCTCGGTGCGCACCAGCCAGTGGGCGCCGCCCGGGCACTCGCGCAGGTCGCGGATGCGCAGGATGAACCCGTCCTCGGCGAACTTGTGCTCGCTGGTGACCGTGCCGCTGGCAAGGTCGACGACCTCGACCGACTGCTGCTGGTCGGTGACGACCAGGATGCGCTTGCGGTCGTGGGTCAGGTGCGTGCTCCAGAACATGCCCCGCTTGAGCTCGATCTTGCGCGTGACGGTGTCCGTCACCGGGTCGAACTGGGCGAGGAAGTTCGGGTACATCGTGAACCAGAACGACTGCTTGCCCTGGAGCCCGGCGAGCGTGGGCGCCGCGACCGGCGTGAACTCCGGGAACTCGGTCAGCGCCTGGCTGCCGCCCTGACCGCCCGGGCCTTGGCCACGCCGGCGGCCGCCCGGGCCGCCGCGCTCGGGGCGACCGCCGGCCTGCGGCTCCTGCGCAGCTTCGGCGGGGGCCTCGGTCTGCGGCCGCGTCTCGGCCGGCGGCGGACTCGGGGCAGGCGTCGGCACCGGCGTCGGCACCGGCGCCTGCGCGAGGGCGACGCTGGCGAGCGCCAGCGCGGCGAACAGCGAGTTCGAAGCGATCACGGGAACACCAGGTCGAGGGACTTCCAATCCTGCATCGGCGCTCCGCACGACATCGTCCACTTCGGCGCGTTGGTGACGCCGTCGGGGACCTGCGCGGGCCAGTAGCAGGTGTGGTAGCAGTCGTAGAGGTCACGCTCGATCGGCTGGCAGAGGCCGTGCGTGCCATTGCTCGCGTCGACCTCCCAGCCGGGCGCAAAGATCGTCGTGCAGCCGTACGGGTACTGCGTGGGCGGCGGATCCTGCGTCAGCGCGCGCGCGTCGCCGCGTTGGGCGAGCACCATGGCGGCGAGTTGGCGCGCCTTCTGGTTGCAGGCGAGGATGCGCGTCCGCCGCGGCCGTGCGCCCGCCGGCGGATTGACCGCACGCGGACCATTGTCGATCGGGTCGTTGCTCATGACGTCTCGAACCTCGTGAAGTACTTGGGATTGCGCGACAGGATGCGGCCGTAGACCGAGAGTCCCAGGTCGACGAAGCCGCGGATCCACTCGCAGTAGTGCAGGTTGGCGTGCGTCGCGTCGCCGTAGCGGACGTGCGCCTCGTGGTAGCAGCCGCCGGCGCACAGCGGTCGCGCGAAGCACTGCGTGCAGTCGGTCTTCTGGTCGACGTGCGCCTGCTGCAGGAACGCTGTGCGCACGGCCTCGTCGACGCCGGCGGTGACGGTGCCGACCTGGTGCGCCTTTGACTCGACGAAGCGATGGCACAGGTTGAGGTCGCCTTCGGTCGACACGCCGAGCAGCCCCAGGCCAGCGCCGCACGGGTGCGCCTTGTTGACGCCCTGGTGCAACTCGCGCAGCAGGTCGCCGAGATTGGCGAAACCGTGGCTCTCGTTCTTCAACGCGGCAGCGACGTACTCCTCGGCGAGCTCGCCGAACTCGCGGAGCAGCTTCTGGTAGCCGAGTTCGCCGAGCGCGTACTCGCGGCCGAGCCCGGCGGTGACCGGCGCGAAGCCAACTTCGTCGAAACCGAGTTCCTGCGTCAGGTAGCGATAGGTCGCCGGCGCCGGCGACGCGCCGCTGGTCAACGTGACGCGCGCGCCGATCGAGCGGCCGTTGCGCTCCTTGTTGAGCGTCAGCAGCTTGCGGATCCGCGGCTCGACGACGTCGAAGCTGCCGACGCCCTTCTGGAAGGTGCGGTGGCGGTCCTGGTCCTCCTTGGCGCCGTCGATCGAGATCGTGATGCCGAAGCGGTGCTTGGTCAGGAAGTCGATCACCTCGTCGGTCAGCAGCGTCGCGTTCGTCGTCAGCGAGTAGTGCACGCGCTTCTTCGCCGGCACAGCCTTGGCCTCGGCGTACTCGACGGCCGCGCGGATCGCCGGGAAGTTGAGCAACGTCTCGCCGCCAAAGAACGTGATCGACACCTGCGGCCGGTCGCCGCTGCTGCGCAGCAGGAAGTCGATCGACTGCCGCGCCGTGTCGTCGTCCATCTTCGGCTTGCCAGCGCCCTTGCTGCCGGAGCCCGCGGTCAGGCGGTCCTCGCCGTACTCGTAGCAGTACGTGCACGACAGGTTGCACTTGTTGGTGACGTTGAGCACCAGCGTCGCCAACGGGAACGGCATCGGCGGCAATTGGGCGCGCGGTGGCGCCGGTTCGCCGACCGGGCGCACGACCCCGAGGTCGATCAGATCGTGCAGCGCCGTGCTGGCGGCGTCGCAGTCGGACTGGTCGGCGAGCCAGGCGTCCTCGTCGCGGCCGCCGGGCACGGCGAACGCGTCGACGATCGCGGCCGTGCCCGCGTCGAGACCGAGGATCGCAGCCGAGGTCGCGACGTAGACGAACTCAAGGCCGTCGTCGCCATGGAAGCGACGGTTCAGCGCGGTCTGGAGTTGCACTAGCGGTCCTCCCAGTCGAGCGCGGACCAACGCGTGTACAGCGGCGTGGTCACCAGCAGGTGGCCGCGGGCGAGGAAGCGCTTCTGTTCGCGCGCCGGCGGGCCGGCCGGCGGCTCGGCCGGCGGCGGCGACTTCTGGCCGCTCTTGCCCGGCTCGGCCGGCGGCTTCGGCGCGGGCCGCACCGGCACGTCGAGATCGACCGCCGCGGTCACGAACACGTCGCCGAAGTTGTTCGCCTGCCATTTGCGCTGTGGGTTTGGCCCGTCGATCGCAGGCGTGAACACGCCGCTCTGCGGATCGATGCCGCCGACGAAGCGGACATCGTCGTCGTCCTCGCGCACGATGAACTCGGCGAGGCCCCAGGTCGGCTTGACGACGAAGAGGTCGACGTCGTCGGCGGTGAACGCCTTCTCGTCCTTGCCGCGGTGCACCGCGACGGCTTCGAAGCGCTCGATCTGGTTGGGCAAGCGCGCGCCCTGGTCGCGGCTGCCGCCGCTACGGGCGAAGCCCTGCAGCGGTCGGATGCGTATGTAGTCGACAGTGTCGTACAACGTGACCTCGGCGCCAGCGGGGTCGCTGGCGAAGGCGACGGTGCGCGTGCCGAGCTCCGTCCCGGCGGCGACGTCGACGATCAGCACGCAGTGGCGATCGCTCTTGCGTTCGACGCCCGTCACCGTGATACCGCTGCCGACGAAGAACTGCTCTGGCTTGCACTCGGCCGGCAGGCTCTCGCCGTAGACGTCGATCCGGTGGCCGGTGGCGGGGACCTCGAGCGCTTCATTGCCAAGCGCCAGCACGCGGGCGCGGCCAACGTCGCGATGCAGCGTGACGTCGACGCCGACTTCGTCGTAGTTGCCCGTGAACAGCCGTCCCTTCAGGGTCTGCCAGCCATCGTCGAGCAGCAGCACTTCGCGCCACTGCGTTGCCGACTCGCCAACGGCGCTGCGGCCGCGCCACGAGTAGCCAGCGTAGAGAATGCCCTTGCCCTTGCGCGTCTGCGCCGCGCCGCCGTCGAACACGAGGTTCCAGGTGATCTCGTACTCGTCGGCCTCGGTCCGCACGAGCGTGGCCGTGCCTTGCAGGTCGCCGACGCCGATCTCATGGCCATGGACGGTCCACGTGCCGGCGAGCGGCACTTCGCGGCGGTTGCGTTGCCATGCGTCCCACGACGGCGTGAACAACGGCTGATCGGTGGTCAGTTTGGCGAGCACGCGGTCGCCGACGCCTTGCTGTTGCTGGGTAGGGGAGCTGGCGCCGTCGACGGCCGCGTTGGCGGCTGCGCCGCCTTGGCCACCGCGGCCGCGCCCGCCGCCGCTAGCAGCGCCACCGGCCGACGGCGCAGCGCCACTGCCGCCACCCCACGCGCCGCCGCCGAAGCCGCCGCGCCGTTCGTCATCCGGCGCGCCGCCGCCCATCTGGCCGCGCGACAGCGGGAACATCGCCACGTGCGTCGCGCGCAGCAGTTGCCACTCCTCGGCGTCGCGCTGCTGCAGCAGCACGCGACCGAGCGGGTGGCACTGCGCGCAGGCGCGCTTGAAGTCCTGGTCGTGATGGTCCTCCGACCAGTGCACGCGACGCTCGCTCTCGTACAAGCCGCGTTCGGCCTCGCTGCGCGTCAGGCCGTGCGAGTTGGACAGCGAGCGCACCAGCCATTTTGCCTGCGCGACATCGAGTTGCACGCCGTGCAGTCGGCCCATGCGCTTGATCGTCTCGGCCCAGCCCTCCGGCGACTTGCGCACGAACGAGATACGCGACATCTGCTTCTTGTCATCGACGGCGTGGCAGCGCGCGCACTGCGCCTGCACGACGGGATCGTCGACGGGGATGCCGCGGCGGTCGGGCTTCTTCGGCGTGTCGGCGCCGTCGGCCTTCTCGGCCTCGGTGCCGGCCTCTGACGCCGCGGGCGGCGTCGGCGGCGGGTCTTGCGCGGCGAGGGTTAGCGCGCAAAGCGCAACCGGGAACGCAACAGCGAGTTCTCGTAGCATACTACGGGCGAAAGGAGCCGGCACTCTTGGCCAGTGGCCCGAACAGCGGCGGGGGAGTCGCACGATACCGCCCCAGGTTCCCAAGCGGCGAGGCGTTCGCCATGCTATTCGTCGCGGTTTCGTCGCAACGCTCACCCGGTCAGCCGCGCTGCCCGCTGCAATCGGCGACGAGCCGGCCCTCGGCCAGCGTCAGCACGCGATCGGCGACCTGCAGCGCCTCGGGCCGGTGGTCGACGACGACCAGGATCGCGTCGGGTCGGTGCGCGCGCAGCGCGGTCGCGAGGCGCGCCGCGGTCGCCGGATCGACGCCGTCGAACGGTTCGTCGAGCAACACGAGATCCGCTGGGCGCACCAGCGCCCGGGCGAGCAGCAGTCGGCGGGCTTCGCCCGCGCTCCATTCGACGCCGCCAGGATGCCGCCGCGAACACATCGTGCCCAACCCGTCGGGGAGCGCGCGCACGCGCTCGTCCAGGCCGACTACCGCCAACGCCTGCCACAGCGCCGCATCCGCGAGTTCGAGGCCAAAGCGCAGGTTGTCGCGCACCGACAGTTCGAAGACCTGCGCGTCCTGCAGCAGCGCCGCGACGCGATCGCGCCACGCCGAAGGCGCCACGCCGGCGAGTTCGACGGCGCCGACGCGCAGCGAACCGGTGGTTGGCGCGTAGAGGCCGCACAGCAGTTTGACGAGCGTCGACTTGCCCGAGCCGTTGGCGCCGGTGACCGCGACGCGCTCGCCTGCGCGCAGCGCGAACCGCACGTCGACGAGCGCCGGCTGCCGCGCCTCGGCGTAGACGAACGATACGCCGTCACACGCGAGCGCGAACGGACCCGGCGGGGGAGCCGTGTTGGGGGAGTTGCCCCCCGCCAGCGGCAGCGCCAGGAAGTCGGCGACGGGACGCAGGAACAACCGGTGTTCGCGCACCCCCGCCAGCGCCGCGAGCACGTCGCGGACGCCGTTCTGCGCGCGCTGGGCAGCCTGCGCCTGCAGCACCAGGCCGCCGAGCGTCAACGCCCCCGCCAAGGCATCGACGGCGAGCACGTAGTACGCCACGAACAGGCCCGCGCTCGCCAGCGTCTGCACCAGGAGCTCATCGCGCGCGCGCCGGCGCGCCAACCCGGCGAGGCTGTGCCGCAGGCGCGCCCGCACCGCGTCCAGGCGCGCCAGCCAGAAGCCGTGTGATCCATGCACGCGGACGTCCTTGCTGGCCGAGCGGCCGGTGAGCACGGCGCCGGCATAGCCGACGTCCCGCTGGTCGCCGACGTGGGCCTCCTGCCAGCGCAGGCGCTGGTCGGCGTGCCGGCGCCGAATCCAGGCCAGCGGCAACGCCGCGGCGGCGACCAGGCCGGGCAGCCACCAGGACACGCCAGCGAGGACGACAACCATGGTCAGCAGGCCGACCCCGGCGACGACCATGGCGATGCCGTCCTGGACCAGGCGCACCGGCCGCTGACCGGCTTCGGCGCCGGCGCGGAGCAGCAGGTCGTGGAAGGCCGGCTGGTCGAAGGCCGACTGCGGCACGCTTGCCGCGTGCGCCTGGAGCCGGCGGGCGGCGGCGTCGCTGAGTTCACGGCCATGGTTCTCGCTGACGACGGTGGCGAGGCTGCGCAGCACGCTGCCGAGGCAGGCGACCGCCGCGGCCGCGACGACGGCCACGGTTGCGTCGGCGAGCGCGGCGGCGTCGGCTTGGTGGCCGGCGACGCCGCGCGCAACCGCGTCGATCAGGCGCTGCAGCGCGATCAGGCCGGCGAGCGGGAGGAGCGCCTGGACGACGGCCAGGAGCAGCAGGCCGACGAGGCGCCGATGGCCGCCCGCCGCGGCCAGCCGCCAGGCGAATCCCCAGGCTGCGGCCCCAGGCGAACGGGTCATCGGTTGATTCCGATAAGATTTGTTATGAATAACTCAGCGGGGGAGCTGTGAAGGGCCCGGACGTCGCCAGACCCCCGGGCTCCAGACCATGCCCACCCACAGCGAAAAGTCTGGCGCGACCGCCGCGATCAGGTCTTCGCCGAAGCCTACCTCCAGCGCGATGTCGTCCCCGGCGCGGAACCGACCGCCGAGCCAGAGCAGTGCTTGGTCGTCGTCGGTCCTGGTCAGGCCAAAGTTGCGCAGCGTCGACTGCTCCCACGCCAACTGGACGTACGCGTTCCAGTCGTCGTGCAGCGACACCTCCGCGCCGACGCCGGCACTGGCGACGTCGGCGAAGCGCAGCCCGGCGGCCACCGCCTGATCCGGCGTGCCCGCCCACGTGTATTGGGCGTGGCCGTAGAGGTGCACGCGCTGTCCGGGCAAGTCTGCGAGCACGCCGACGCTCGGCTCGATCGCGCCGCTGCCGTAGCCGGCGGCGGCGTCGCCGGTAGGCAACTCGACGCCGGCGCGCACGGCCAACGCCGGACCGCTCGCCGGCGCCGTCACCTGCCAGGTCGCGTAGATCGGCACGTCGAGCAGCGCGACACCGGCGCGATCGACGCCCCAGACCGGCTGGCCGCTGCTGGTCAACTGCACCTTGTAGTCATCGCGCGGCGCCACGTCCCGGTCCTGGTCCGGGAAGCCGAAGAAGTCGTGGTAGTCGATCAAGAAGTCGTCGAGGAAGCCACCGCTCGTGTGCGCGAACGGCAACTCGACTGCCGCTTCGAGTCCCGCGCCGAGCCCGTACCGCGCGGTGGTCGCGGCCCGCAGGTACTCGCCGTCCATCAGCCATTGCCGGTCCGGCGCGTTGCCGATCAGCCACAGGCTCGAGTACGCCGCTTCGGCACGGACGCTGGCGCGACCGGCAGCATGCACGCGCGGGCTAGCTGGCGGCATGTGCATGACCAGCAGTTGCGCCGGGTGCTGGTTGCGCACCGGCAAGGGACCTTGCGGCTGCGACAGCGTCGCGCACGCCGACAAACTCGCCACGACGAGGCAGGCGGCGCAGCGGCGGAGCATCAACATGCGCGCAAACTAGCGACGCCGTAGCCAGCATGCACGCGCCGTCGGGGTGGCGACCCCAGCCGCCCCCGGCTAGGCTCGGCGTCACAATGCGCGCACGCACAACCGTTCCGTTGCTGTTCGTTGCTCTGGCCGCTGCCTGCGCTGACGGCGGCGAGGAAGATCGGTTCCAGAGCGAGGTCCGGTTCAGCAACCAGAACCACCTGTTCTGGTTCAAGACGCTGCGCGTCTTCGGCGCCTTCCCGGTGCAGCCCAGCGTGGTGTTCACCCGTAGCGGCACGCTGAATCTCTTCGACGACAGCTCGTACACGCTGGCGTTCCCCAATGGCACGTGGCCCAAGCAGGACTACGCGCTCGCCGACGACGGCAAGCTGTCGATCTACCTGCTGGGCGGCGGCAACGAGCCGTCGACGGTGTTCTTAGGCGGCTACGGCCGCGTCGGCGCCGACGACCTGCTCGAGCCCGGCGACACGCCGGACTTCTTCTTCACCGACCGCGTGTCGACGCCAAACAGCCAGGCGATCGGCGTGTTCTACGGCACCGAGAAAATCGACCTCGCCCTCGACCTGCGCGACGATTGGCACTGCTTCTCGCTGCACACCGTGTTCAACGGCGGCGTGCCGGCGCCGGACTACGTCGGCCGTGCCATGCACGGCA
>Ga0194128_10000953_pt1 | contig 51512 bp, 45 predicted proteins | sample TA2KigCa65mmetaG_FD_148650 | JGI IMG/M metagenome (GOLD analysis project Ga0194128, IMG submission 148650) | Freshwater microbial communities from Lake Tanganyika, Tanzania - TA2015037 Kigoma Deep Cast 65m | ecosystem: Environmental > Aquatic > Freshwater > Lake | place: Tanzania: Lake...
GCTTAGGCTTGCCATGGCAGCGTGCCGGCGGGCAGACGGCGCGCAAAGGCCGAGGCGAACAGCATCAATCCGATGGTGGCGAGCACCGTCAGAACCGCGACAGCGGCGGCGTAGGTCGACTCGCCCGACTGTTCGAGCGAAAAGACCACCACACCCAAAGTTTCCGCGCCGGTCGACCACAGCAGCGCCGACACGGTCAGCTCGTTGAACGCGGTCAGGAACACGAGCAGCCCGCCGGCCACCGCTGCAGGTGCCACCAGCGGCACGACGACCGTGACGAGCCGCGTCGTCATGCGCGCGCCCAGGATGACCGCGGCCTCCTCGAAGGCGCGCTCGCTTTGCTGCATGCCGGCAATCGCTGGCTTGAGCGCGAGGATCAGGAAGCGCGAGAGATAGGCCGCGAGGATGATCCACACCGTGCCGTAGATGCTCCAGCCCAGCAGCGGCAGCGGATTGAGGAAAATCAGGATGCAGGCAATGGCGAGCACCACGCCGGGCAGTGCATAGGTGCATTCGGCGGCGGCTGCGAGCAGGCGCAACCCTCGTGCGTTGCGCCAGACAATGAAATAGGCGAGCGGCACGGCAACGATCGCCAGCAGCGTCGCGGCGCCGCCGGCGAGCAGCAGGCTGTTCCGGAAGGCGCGCGCGGTCACGGCATGGTCGATCAGCACGAAACCGTAGTTGGCGAGCGTCGCCGTGGCGGCCGACAGTCTGACGCCGATCGTCGGCGTGATCGACGTGGCGAACAGCGCGCTGATCGGCAGAACCAGCACCAGGAACACGATCGCCCAGCACAGGATTTCGACTGGCAGTCGGCAGCGCCCGAGCGGATAGGGCCGAGGACCCATCGCAGCGCTGGCGCGCACATCGACGCCGCGGTTGATCCAGCCCTGGATGCCGAGGCCTGCGATCGCGAGCGCGCCCAACACGAGCGACAGAGACGCGGTCTCCGCGAGCGCCGAAGGCCCGAGGCCAGCGAGGCGCTGGTAGATGAGCGTGGTCAGGACGGTGTACCGGCCGGGAATGCCGAGCAGCGCGGGAATGCCGAAATTGCCGATCGCCGACACGAAGGCGAGCGCAACGCCGGCAATGAGCGCCGGAGCCAGCAGCGGCAGCACGACCGTGGCGACCGCCTGCCAGCGACGTGCGCCGCATGCGTGCGCCGCCTCGACCATGTCCTGCGGCAGGCGCCGCAGCCCGGCCCGGATCGCCAGGAACACGAGCGGCGCGTGCTGGATGCCGAACAGCAGAATGATGCCGCCCTCGGAATAGAGCGGGTTGCGCGTGCCGGGCGGCGGCGCCAGGCCGAGGGCCTGGAGCAGCGGACTCGACGGGCCGAGCACCTGCAGCCAGGCCAGGGCCGTCACCTGGGGCGCAATCATCAACGGCAGGATCAGGCACAGCACCAGGACCGGCTTGGCGCGCACGTCGGTCAGGCCGACGATGAGCGCCGTGCTGGCGCCGATCAACACCGACAGAAGGGTGCCGCATGCCGCGGCCCTCAGGCTGTTGCGCGCGGCGCGCCACGTCGCTGGATCATCGAGCACCCGCCGAAGCGGCGTGAGGTCGACCTGTCCGCCCGGCAGCACGCCCTCAAGCAGCAGCCGAGCGAGCGGCCACAGGCACACGACGCCGACGAAGCCGGCGATCAGGACATAGACGGCCGGCGCTTCACCGCGTCGAAGACTGAACGGGATCCGTCGGCCGGCTGCGGTCACCCGCCGAACAACTCGTTGAAGCGACGCTTGTTCGCCGCGTCCTGATCCAGCACGGCCTTGATGTTCATCGGCATGATCTTGACGTCAGCCGTCTTGGGAAAGCCGGCCGGTGGGGCGACTTCCTTGTGCGCGGGCAGGAAGCCTTGCTTGGCGGCCAACTCCTGGCCCTCCTTCGACAGCAGGAAGGCGAGGAAGGCCTTGGCCGCTGCGGGATTCTTCGAGGCCTTGAGGATGGCGACCGGCTCGGTCACGGCCGTCACTCCCTCGGTCGGGAACACGAAGTCGACCGGCGCCCCTTTGGCGCGCGCATCGATCGCCATGAACTCGACGATCACGCCATACATCTTCTCGCCGCGGCGCACCGCATTGGCGACCGCGCCATTGCCCTGCACGGCGACCGCGCCGTTCTGGGCGAGCGCCTTGTAATAGTCCCAGCCGAGCGTGGGATCGGAGGTGAGCGCGCCCATGTGGATGGCGGCGGCGCCCGAGTAGAGCGGGCTGGGCATGACGATCTGTCCCTTGGCCGATGGATCGGCCAGGTCCTTCCACGAAGTCGGCTTCTTTGCCGCCGTGTTGTACATGATGCCGGTGGTGATGAGCTTGGTGCCGAAATAGGTCCGGTCGCGATCGTAGGCCGCCTCGGGATAGGCGGAGACGTCGGCGTCGGTCACGGCGAGCAGCCGGCCGGCGGCCTTCAAGGCCTCCATGGACACCGCGTCGGCAATCAGCAGCAGGTCGGCCCGCGGATCGCCGGCCGTGAACTCGGCCTGCAGCTTGTTCATCACCTCGGTGGTGCCGGACCGGAAGATGTCGACTTCGACACCGGCATGCTTGGCGCGGAAGGCCGCGACCGTGTCAGCGGCGATTTTGTCGGGCTGCGAGGTATAGAGCGTGATCTTGCCCGACTGCGCCCAGGCGGCGTCCGACACAACCGCCATCGCGCTCAACAGCACCAGCGCCGTAGCGGCGCCACCGATCCGGCCACTCATGACAGCCCTCCCCGGCTGGAATTCACTGGTCCCTGGTTTGCCCGGCGTGGCCGCAGCCGTCAAGCGCAACACGGTTTGCCGCGCATGACATTTCAATGACCGCGACGCAGCACGGTCCCCCGGCGGATCAGCCCACCTAGCCCAGGCGGTCAGCGCCGGTGCCGATGGGACGGAACGAGTTGAGGAATATGCCGTCGCCATCATCGGTATCGCCCTGGCCGAACAGGTCGAGCATGGCGCGGCGAACGAGTAGCCTGAGGCGCGGATCGCTTGCCGACGCAACCGTGCCCGAATTGGCGCGCACACCGGCGATCATCCGCGCGCCCGAGCAGAAGCTGAAGATCGCCTGCGTATTGGCTGGAGCCGGCACCGTCCGGACGGCGGCCGCGTTCTCGCAGGCTTCGCGGACGTTCGCGCCGGCCACCGGGTTGAAGATCACGACCACGTGCCAATCCGGTTGCCTGGCCTCGGCCGGACGGGACGTGAACCTGACCGAGGGGACGCGCGAGACCTGGGTCGCCTCCTCGGCCACCATGCTCTCGATCGGCCCGCCGCCGAACGGGTTGTTGAGGACCCGGACGAGCACGGGCCCGCCGGTGCCAGCGGAGGTGAGGAATGACTGAACCATCGCACCGGTGTAGCCGGGCGCCTGGCGCGACGTCATCACGAGATCGGCGCATGACGTCAGGGACAGGCTGGCGCCGAGCGCCATGATCGGCATCGCGCGGCGGACGGAAGCATGCATGACGGCTACTCCAGGCGAAAAAACGTCAGTTCGCCGCCAACGATAGTTCGGACTCGGTGCCGCGCCAAGTGGAGCCGCGCCAGCTCAGGACGATGGCCCCCAAAAAAATCGACCCCGGTGCTGCGCGGGTCGGACGCAGCACCGGGGTCCCACGAGGGCGATCAGCTGGGGAGGTTGTTTGCCGCCACCCTCGGGTTGATATCAACGCGCGCGCGGGCCGGCCGACATTGGCCGGAGCATGGCCGGGCCCGCGTTTATCGATGTCGGATGCCGAGAACACCGTGGTCGTCACCTCGGCCACGAGGCGCGCCAAGCCCGGATCCTGGGCCGAGACGGCGCGCAGCGTCGTGCCCCGCGCCCCGGCAAAGGCGCGGCTGCCCTGGCACAGGCTTGCCAGCACTTCCAGGCTGGACGCGCGCGGTTGCGGCATCACATGCCCGGCGCAGGCATCGCCGATGCCGGCGCTGTCCGGCGGATTGAAGACCAGAACATAGCGCCAGGAAGGTTCCGCCGCTAGCGCGGGGTCGGGCGTGAATTGGATCGGCATGCTGAGCGCCTCGCTGGCGCTCTGCGCAACGACGCGATCGACCACAGCCTGGTCGAAGGGATGATTCTGCACATCGAGCAGCACGGGCCCGTGGGCACCGGCATGGGCGAGAAACTGCGCCGTCTCGGCGCCGGTGTAGTGCTGGCCATAGCGCACGGAACTGGCGGCGTTCGCAGACAACGACAGGGCGATCGCGGCTGCGACGGCGAGAGCGGCTGTTAGGCGGCAGATCGGCCTGCTGACGATGCGTTGACCCACGGCACCCCTCGGCTCTGGCGAGCAGCCAATCCTACGGAGTCCTGGATTACGCCGACCTTACGTCGGCACCACAGGCCGGTCGAATATCGACGGAATGCCGTCTGGAAATCGGACTTTCTCGCGCCATTGCCAAGCTTGTAAACTGGGCGACGCTGGCGGCCGATCGGGGAGTCGGAGCTGAAATGCAGGCGGCGCATGCCGGCCATGTGTGATTCGAGGCCATGTGTAGGTCGGGGGACCGCGAAGCGATGCCGTTCATCACGCCGCAGCGCGATCTGCAACTTGCGGGCTGCGCCACGCGAGCCGGCCACGACGATGCGCGGTGTCACAATTGAACGCCTCTGAGGCATCCCCCGGCACAGTCGAGGCATTTCGAGATCACGCCAAGGCTGCCTACAACGCAGGCAATCTGTTCCTCGCCTATGACGAGGCGCGTCAGGGACTGGCCCGCTTTCCGGACGATGTGCCGCTCAAACATCGCCTCGTGTTGTCGCTGGCCCAGGCCGGCGCGCTCGAGGAGGCCGAACGCCAGTTCGGCGAACGTGGCCTTGGCGAGGTCGACACGGTCGAGGTGCGTTCGCTGCGCGCCCGCCTGGAAAAAAGCCGGGCCATCGCGGCAACCGGGTCCAAGCGGCAGGATCGCTTCCTCGCGGCTGCGGACCTCTATCGCGCAGTCTGGCAGCGGCACCGCGATGTCTACCCCGGCATCAATGCCGCCACCTGCCTCTACCTCGGCGGCCGCAAGGACGAGAGCCGCCAGCTCGCTGGCGAGCTGCTCGGCGGCATGTCCGGCTCGGCCACCGACTACTGGACGCTCGCCACGCGGATCGAGGCGCTGCTGCTGCTCGACCGCATCGACGAGGCGCATGCTCTTGCGGCCGCAGCGCGCAAGGCGGCGGGCACCGACTACGCGATGCTTGCCGCGACCGCGCAGCAGCTCGCGCAGATCGGCGAAGCGCGCAATGGCGACCGCCATTGGTTTCCCTGGCTGGCGGTGCCGCCGGTCATCCACTTTTGCGGCCACATGGCCGATGCGGCCGGAGGGGCGCGCCGGATCGGACCCGCCGACGAGCCGAAGCTGCGGCGCGCCATCGCCACGCTGCTGGCGGAGACCGGCGTCAGCTATGCCTTCGGCGCACTGGCGAGTGGCGCCGACATCATCATCGCCGAGGAAATCCTGAAGATTCCCGGCAGCCGGCTGACGGTGGTCCTGCCCTTCGATCGAGAGGAATTCATCGGCATGTCGGTCATCCCCGGCGGGCCCGAGTGGGAGGACCGGTTCACCTTCGTCTTCGCGCGTCCCGAAGTCGACGTGACGATGGTGACGGATGGCGGTCATCTCGGCGACGACAGCCTGTTCACGCACGGCACGCGCATCGGCATGGGGCTGGCCAAGCTGCGCGCACGGCACCTGTCGACCGAGCACATGCAGGTTGGCGTCTGGAACGGCGACCCGCCCGCCGGCGTGGCGGGAACCGCGGTCGACGTCGCGACGGGCAAGGCGAGCGGGTTCCGCCAGGTTCTCTTCAACATCGACGGCAGCCCGATGACGAAGCCGCCACCCGACCTGCCGCCCACGGTGGCATCCGATGGCGCCGGCCGCGTGCCGCGCGCCATGCTGTTTGGCGATATCAGCGGTTTCAGCAAGCTCAGCGATGCACTTCTGCCGATCTTCGTGAAAGAGGTCATCGGCCGTGTCGCCGCCGTGATCGACCGCCACCGGCCGCGCATGTACATGGCCAACAGCTGGGGCGACGGGCTCTTCATGGTCTTCCACAACCCGACCGACGCCGCGTCCTGCGCGCTCGAACTCCAGGCAGCGATGACATCGGTCGATTTCGCCGGCTGTGGCCTGCCGAACAATCTGCGACTGCGCGTCGGAATCAACTGGGGACCAGCCCATGGCGGCTATGACCCGATCCTGCTCCGCCCCAACGTCTATGGCGCCCATGTCAGCCGCGCCGCGCGCATCGAGCCGGTCACGCCGCCCGGCTCGATCTACGTCACCGATTCCTTCGCCGCCGCTTTGACCCTGGAAGACCGCGATCGCCGCTTCGAGTGCGCCTATGTCGGCATCACCGAGGCCGCCAAGAAGTACGGCGCGATGCCGCTGTTCCTGTTGCGGCGTGCCGGCGGCATCGCCGAGGCGGCCGACTGACGCGCGCTGCCGATCGATCAGGTGGCGCCGGTGCCCACGTCGATCAGAGCTTCGCTGTCCGGGTAGCCGGCGAGACGCATCTCCTCCCGGCTCAACAGCGTGGCGCCGCGCAGCCGCTGCCGGCAAATGCCGGCGATGAGCTCCGGCGTCGACATCACGGCGGAGCGCACATCCCAGATGCGCGCCGTCGCGTCGCGCGAGGCCGTGATGATCCTCTGGCCATCGGGGCTGAAGGCCGCGAATTGAACCACGTCCTCGTGACCGCGCAGCACGGCGATCTCCTTGCCGGCTGCAGCGTCCCACAGGCGCGCCGTCTTGTCCCATGACGCGGTCACGATACGCGAACCGTCGGGGCTGAAGCCCGCCGCCAGGACGCCGTTCTCGTGGCCGCGCAGGATCGCCACTTCGCCGCCGGTCGCCGCATCCCAGATCCGTGCCGTGTTGTCCGCCGACGCGGTCACGATGCGCGTTCCGTCGGCATTGAACGAGGCGAAAGAGACGACGTGCTCATGGCCCGTAAGGATGGCCGTCTCCTCGCCGTTCGCGGCGTCCCAGACCCGCGCGGTCTCATCCCACGACAGCGTCACCACGCGGCTGCCATCGGGGCTGAAGGCGGCCGATGAGATCCACTCCCAGTCCGCCGAACCGCGCGCCACGCCGGCCGCGTCGCCCGTCTGCGCGTCCCAGAAGCGCGTCGTCTCGTCGCATGACAGCGTGACGATCCGCGCACCATCGGGGCTGAACGCCACGCCGCGAACTTCCTTCTCGTGACCGCGAAGCGCGGCGATCTGCTTGCCGGTCGCCGCGTCCCACATGAGCGGCGTTTCGTCAGGCGCCGCCGTGACGATGCGCTTGCCGTCATGGCTGAAGGCCGCAAACCACACGCTGCCTGCGTCACTGCCGACCACCGCCACCACCTGACCGGTCGCGGCATCCCAAGCGCGCGCCGTGCCGTCTTCCGATCCGGTCACGACGCGACGGCCATCGGGGCTGAACGCGGCCGAGGTGACCGTGCCGCCATGACCGGCGAGCACTGCGGTCGGCCCGCCGCCCGCCCCCTCCCACACGCGCACCGTATTGTCCTCGGAGGTCGACACGATGCGCGTGCCGTCGGCGCCGAACGCTGCCGACCAGACGATGCCGCCATGGCCCATGAGCGCCGCGATCTCCCGTCCCGTTGCGGCGTCCCAGACGCGGACCGTCTTGTCGTCCGATGCCGTGACGACGCGCCGACCGTCGGGGCTGAAGCCGGCGGAACGCAGACCTTTTTCGTGACCGGCGAGGACGGCGATGCGTTGTCCCGTCGCGGCATCCCAGACCATCGCCGTCTTGTCCCAGGATGCCGTGACGATGCGCGAACCGTCGACATTGAACGCAGCGGTCAACACGTTGCCGCCATGGCCGCTCAGAACGGCGACCTGCGCGCCGGTCGAAGCGTCCCAGACGCGCACCTCGTCGTCGCCCGACGCCGTCACGACGCGCCCGCCAGCCGTGCTGAAAACCGCCGACCGCACGGGCTTCTCATGGCCCTTGAGCACGGCGATCTCGCCGCCCGTCGCGGTATCCCAGACGCGCGCCGCGTTGTCGTCGGCCGCAGTGACGATGCGCGAGCCGTCGGCGTTGAACGACTTGATCGACCACCATTCCTTGCGACCGCGCAGGACGGCGCTTTCCTTGCCGGTCGCCGCATCCCAGATGCGCAGCGTTTCGTCGTCGGAATCGGTCGCAATGCGCGAGCCGTCAGGACTGAACTTGACCGAGAGGACGGCTTTCTCGTGACCGCGCAGTGCCGCGATCTCTCGCCCGCTCGCACCGTCGACGACCAGCGCCAGATTGTCGCGCGCGACCCTGGCGACATGCCGGCTGTCAGGGCTGAGAGCCCAGGGCGATGTCCAGTCCGTGGCGCCGTACAACGCGGCGACCGGCGCGCCGGTCGCCGCGTCCATCACCTGGGATACCCCGTCGGACGCTGCGATGACCCGCAGGCCCTCCGGCACGAAGGCAGCGAACGAGGTGCCGCTCCGACGCAGGCTCCAGAGCGCCAGCCATTTCGCGCGCCATGCGGCCGTGGCGAGCGCAGCACCCGCCGCCGACCGAGAGGGGGCGTTCAGGTTGAGGCGCAGGTCGAGCCGTGCGGCGTGAACGGACAGGCGGAGCGAAGACTCGAGATTGCCGCGCAGCCCCTCGCTGGTCGCGATCGCCGACAGGAGATGCACCCGGCCGCGGTCGAGCTGGCGCGCGGTCTCGGCCTGGATCTCCGCGATCTGGGCGAGACGCTGCTGCTCGCGCACGAGTGCCGCCTCGCGCTCCTCCTGCTCGGCCGCCTCGCGCGCCTGGCAGGCGGCCAGATAGGCGCGCGCCGGTGCGATCTCGCGCTCCCAGTCGGCGCCGCGCGCCGCAAACGCGAGCGCATCGACGAGACGCGAGCCGCGATGCGTGAGGAAGTCCGGCTTGCGCGCGGCGTCGGCTTTGGCCCATTCGGACGCCGCCAGCAGCACGCCGTCGAGCAGGAGCAGCGCGTCGCGTTCCTCGGCCAGCAACTCGGCGAGCGTCGGCCAATGGCGCAGCAGCGCCTCGTGCGCCACCTCGATGGTTGTCGCGTCCCTCGTCCCGTCTGCTTCGGCCGCGAGCTTGACCACCAGCAGCCGGCGCTTGGTCAATGCGCGCGCCAGCCCTTTGAGATCGGCAGGCAGGTCGGCCTGGCGCGCGACACGGCGCTGCGGCGCGCGGCTCTCGCGATCGATGCGCGACAGGCGCGGGATGAACAGTCGCTTCAGCTTGTCGCGCTGCTCGGCATGGTCTCCCTCGAAGCCGGCGTCGGCGAGCGCGGCCTCGGCTTCGGACTCGATGGCAGCGCCCACGCCCCCGGTCATCTCGAGCTCGGCGATGCCGATCGTCGCGGTGCCGGTGTGCTCGGTCATCAGGCGTTGCAGGACGAAGGCGAGCAGCGGCAGTGCATCCGCCTCGCCCTCGATCTCGGCCAACAGCCGCTCGACCACCGCGGCATCGAGCACCGGAGCCGACGGCCCTGCCTTCTTGCGCAACAGCTCGCTCGGCTCGCGGATGATGCGGGCGATCTCGCCGGGCGGCACCGGCCCCAGGCTCAGCGGCACCTGGTTGACGCCGACGAGCGACTTCGCCGCCTGCATCAGCCCATAGGAGTCCGAGCGGATCGCGACGATGACAAGCGCCTCGTCGGCATCCATGGCGGCCCGGGCGTAGTCCAGCAACTTGGCCGATTCCGCGCCCGCGTCGGGCGCAAACAACTCCTCGCCCTGATCGAGACACAGAACAGGGAGCGGAAAGGGCGGCCCGGAGATCAGCGCCCGGCGGCCAGCCAACTGGCGCAGCTCGCGCAGGAGTGCGACGAAATTCTCTTTGGACGTCAGGCGCTGGCGCAATTGCGCGCGGTTTCCCGGCAGCGCAAAGCGCCGATGCACTTCTTCCAACGCCGACAGCAAGCCTTCTCGTCCCTCGAGTGTGCTGCCGCGGCCGGCCCGGATCGCGCGGAACGGCAGCCATTGCCCGTCGTCGCGCGCGAGCCGCGGCCAGATGCCAGCACGCAGGAAGGACGATTTGCCGGCGCCCGACGCGCCGAGAATGGCGAGCAGGCGCGGCGCCTTGTGCGAAGCGACCCCGCGCAGCACGTCCATGCCGCGCATGATGTCGGCGCTACGCCCGAAGAAGACCGCGGCATCCTCGGGCTCGAGCGCCTCGAGCCCGCGATAGGGCGAGCGCCAGCCGAACGGACCGCTGGGGTCGGCCTGCAGTTCGAACGTCTCGGGACCGATGCCGGCCTTCTCGAGGCCCCGCTTCAGGCTCTTGAGACCGATCTCGGCGACATGCACGGGCGACTGCTCGCCGGTCACCGGATGGACCGTCAGGAAGCGCTCGGCCGGCTCGCCCTTGAGCTTCACCACCTGCCATTGGGTGGTGAGCCCGCCCGGCAGGCGGTCCATCGCGATGTCATCGGTGAGCAGCGCGAAGAGCTTCTTGTTGAGCTTGCTCGCGAGCTGGTACTCGTCGCCGCACCACTTCGACGACAGCCAATCGCTGGAGACGAGGAACAGCACGGCCTCGCAACGCGTCGCCGCCTCTTCGAGCGCCGTCGCCCAGCGCTGGCCGGCGACGATGCCGTGGGCCGGGTCCAGGTCGAGGAAGACGTCGTCGGGCCCGCTCCATCCTTCGCGCGTCAGCCAATCCTTGAGCGCGATCGCCCAGTCGTTGTTCTTGCTGGAATGACTGATGAACAGGCGTGCCAACGCGGGATCCCCTTGCATGTCGCAAAGCGGCCGAGTGTAGACTCGCGACCGCGGTCATCACAATGCGGAGCGGCGCGCGTCATGCCGAAAACGCGTCGGATGATCGTGACGGCAGGCCCCGGCACCGGCCGTGACCCGCACGGCGGATCGCCGCGGCACTCCATTCCGAAACCTTCCCAGATTTACGAGCGATAGAAGATCGTCGGCAGCCAGAGCGAGACCTCCGGCACGTAGGTCACGATCAGCAAGGTGATTACCAGCGGAATGAGGAAGGGCGAGCAGGCGCGCGTCGTGCGCTCGAACGAGATGTTCGCCACCCGCGCCAGGATGTAGAGCACCATGCCGACCGGCGGAGTGAGTAGGCCGATCATCAGGTTGAGCACCATGATCAAGCCGAAGTGAACCGGATCGACGCCGATCTTCTCCATGAGCGGCAGCAGTACCGGCACCAGGATCGTGATCGCAGCGATGGTCTCCATGAAGCAACCGACGGCCAGAAGGAACACATTGACCAGCAGAAGAATCAGCCAGGGCCGCTGCGTGATCGACAGCACGATGTCGGCGATTTCATCGGTTACGCGTGTGGTGGTGATGAGCCAGCCGAAGATCGACGCGCCAGCGACGATCAGGAGGACGATCGCTGTGGTCTCCGCAGTCTCCATGGTGACTTTGACCAGCCCGCGCAGCGACAGCGTTTTGTAGACGAAAAGGCCGAGGATGAGCGCATAGAATGTGGCGGCGATCGCCGCCTCGGTCGGCGTGAAGGCGCCCGTCGTCATGCCGCCGATCAACAAGACGGGCGTCATCAGGGGCAGGAAAGCGCGTTTCGTCGCGCGGCCGAGCACCGCCCAGGCGAATGTCGCATCGCGATGGAAGCCCCTGACGTGTGCGTAATACGCGACCATCACCATCAGCGTTGCCGCCATGACGAGGCCGGGGATGAAGCCCGCGGCGAAGAGTTGACCGATCGAGGCATTGGCCATGACACCGTAGATCACCATGGGCAGCGACGGCGGGATGATCGGCCCAATGGTCGATGACGCGCCGGTGATGCCGACGGCGAAATCGACATCGTAGCCGTGGTCACGCATCGCCTTGATTTCGATGTTGCCGAGCCCGCCGGCATCCGCGACGGCGGTGCCGGACATGCCGGCGAAGATGACCGAACCCACGACGTTGACGTGGCCGAGCCCGCCTTTGAGCCAGCCGACCAGGGCGAGCGCGAATTCGTAGATGCGTTGCGTGATGCCCGCCGAATTCATCAGGCTTCCCGCCATGATGAAGAAGGGAATGGCCAACAACGGAAATGAATCGACGCCGCTGACCATGCGGTGAACGACGACCAGGTCAGGGACCGTACTGTCGAACCAGACATAGAGCAGCGAGGCGCCGCCGAGCGACATGGCGACCGGCACGCCGATCGCCAGCAGGCCCAGGAAGGCGGCGAACAGGAGGGTCGTCATTGATGCCGCCCTTCCTCATGCACGCGGGTCAGCACGCTCGAGCCGGCGTTCCAGTTGTCCCGCGCGACAACGGCGGCGCGCCAAGTCATCACGACGAAGCCGAGCAGGACAACGGCGTAGACGATGCTGAGCGGCCAATCGATCACGACCATCTTCTGGGTCTGCATGATCTCCGTCACCTTCCAGGTCAGCCAGACGCAGACCCCGAGGAAGGCGATACGCATGACGTCAACCGCGGTCGACAGAGCGAAGCCGAGGCGGCGGCCGAAATAGAGGTAGAAGAATTCCACGTGGATATGGCTGCTCTTGCGGACCGCAGTGGCCGCACCAACGAATGCGACGCAGATCAGAAGATAGCGCGCGATCTCCTCGGTCCAGGCCAGCGAATCGTTGAGGACGTAGCGGGTGAAGAACTGAGCGAAGACGACAACCGCGAGCAGCCAGAAGAAGACGAAGGTGATCCAGTCCTCGGCTCGGTAACTCGACAGCGGCGGCCCGTCCTGATCCGGCGCGAGATCGCCGCCGCCTGCAGCGCCCGCCGGGGTGATCGCTCCATCCACCGCCCACCCCTCGCATTTCGCCGTGCCAGCGCCGCCGCACGGCAGCAGAAAAAATCCTCGTGACCAGTGTGAGCATACAAACAAAAATGTCGGTCAATCAATGCCAAACGAAGGAACTAGCGTTCGATGAGCAAGCTCATGCGTGCCGAAATTCTTCAGGTCGACCTCGTGCCGAAGGTCAAGCGCACCGACGCGATCCAAACCTTCGTCAAGCAGGAGACGCCAATCGTGCGTCTCTTCGCCGACGACGGCGCCGAGGGCGCCGGGTACAGCTACACGATCGGCACGGGCGGCTCCTCGGTTGCCGCACTGCTGCGCGACCACCTCTGCCCGCGCCTGATCGGCCGCGACCCTGCGACGATCGAGGCGCTCTGGAAGGAGCTCTTCTTCCATACCCACGCGACAGCGGTCGGCGCCATCACGTCGCTCGCATTGGCGGCGATCGACACCGCGCTGTGGGATCTGCGCTGCCGCCGCGCCGGCCTTCCGCTGCACATCATGGCGGGCGGCGCCCAGCATCGCGTGCCGCTCTACACCACCGAGGGCGGCTGGCTCCATATGACGCCTGGCGCGCTGGTCGAGCAGACCGTGCGCGCCAAGCAGGCGGGCTTCCTCGGCGCGAAGATCAAGGTCGGCCGGCCGCACGTGACCGAGGACATGGCCCGGCTGGAGGCCGTACGAGCCGCCGTCGGCGCCGGCTTCGAGATCATGGTTGACGCCAATCAGTGCTTCACCGCCACCGAGGCGATTCGGCGGGCGCGGCACTTCGAGTCGCTTGATCTCGCCTGGTTCGAGGAGCCGCTGCCAGCCGAGGACATCGACGGTCACGCCCGGCTGTCAGCGGCCACGACGCTGCCGATCGCAGTCGGCGAGTCGCTCTACCATCCCTCGCACTTCCGCGAATACCTGCAACGCCGCGCCTGCGGCATCGTCCAGGTCGACGTGGCGCGGATCGGCGGGATCACGCCCTGGCTCAAGGTCGCCCACCTGGCCGAGACCTTCAACGTCCAGGTATGTCCGCACTTCCTGATGGAACTACACGTCGCACTGTGCGCCGCGGTGCCCAACGCCGCCTGGGTCGAATACATCCCCCAGCTCGACGACCTCACCACGGCGCGCATGAAGATCGACAAGGGCCACGCCATTCCCTCCGCCAAGCCTGGACTCGGCATCGACTGGGACTGGAAGGCTGTCGCCAAACGACAGGTGGCGGCGCCCGTGATCGTCAAATGAAGCGGGCGGCGGCCGTATGGCCCGCCGCCCGCCGTTGCCCGATCTAACCTACTTCGCCAGCGCCTGCAGCGCGTCGTACTGCGTCTTTGTCCAGCCGGCGCCCGACGCCGCATCGTTGTGCAGCGGCATGGCGACCGTGCGGAACGCGGCGAGATCGGACCGCACAACGGTCTTGCCGAGCTTCCTGAACTCCTCAGGCAGGACCTGCTCGGACGCCCGGATGTCCGTGGTCGAGCGCGCGGCCGCCACGTCGAACACCTCCTGGAAGATCGCCTTCTCCTGGTTGCTGAGACGCTTCCACAGTGGCGAGCCGACAATGATCATCAGGCTCTCATAGATGTGGTTGGTCAGATTGATGTGGGTCTGCACCTCGTAGAATTTCTTGGCCTGGATCGTCGGCAGCGGATTCTCCTGTCCGTCGACGGTGCCCTGCTGAAGCGCGAGGTAGACTTCGGCAAAGGCGATCGGCGTGGCGTTGGCGCCGACCGCCTTGGCGTACATCAGGTAGAGCGGCGCCTGCGGTACGCGCAGCTTCATGCCGCGCATGTCAGCCGGCGTGTTGATCGCCTTGTTCGCCGTGGTGTGCCGCGCGCCATAGTAGACGATCGAGGTGATCTTGTGTCCGGTCGACTTCTCGTACCCGGCCATCAACTCCTGGAGCAGGGAACTCTTCGAATAGGCGAGCCAATGGTCGAAATCCTTGAACATGTATGGTGCGTTGCTGATCGCGATCGGCTTGTAGGACGCGCCGGCAAATGCAGCGCCCGTATAGATGATGTCGACGGTGCCGAGCGCCAGACCCTGGTTGATCGTCGGTTCGTTGCCGAGCGACGAGGCGGGATAGACTTCCATCGTGTACTTGTTGTTCGTGCGCTTGGCGATCTCGCCCGCTGCCCACACCGCATTGGTGTGGTAGGGCTCATTGGTCTCGTAGACATGGGCGAATTTGAGCTTGCGCTGGGCTTCAGCCGCACCCGCGGCAAGCGTGCCAGCCGCGACCAGCGCCGCGGCCAGACCGAGATGCAGAAACCTCATTTGTCCTCCCTGGGATCGAATTGTTGGCGACATCCAGAACGGGCGTCGCAGATCGCGCCAGTGTTCCCCGGCCGCGGCGCGCCCTCAAGCGGAATCTGGCGCTAAAGAGTAAACCCGCCATCCGCGATGATGGCGGTGCCCGTTGTATAGGCAGATTCGTCGGAACCGAGATACAGCGCGACCGCGGCGATCTCCTCCGCCGTGCCGAGACGGCCGAGGGGCTGACGCGCGATATAGGCCTTGCGCGCCGCCTTGGGGTCGGCCGCAGCGTCGATGCGCTCGTCGAGGGAGGGTGTCGCGATCGTGCCCGGGCAGATGCAGTTGCAGCGCACGCCCTTGGAAATGAAATCCGCGGCGACCGATTTGGTCAGGCCCATGACGGCGGCTTTCGATGTGCCGTAGACGCACCGATTGGGCACACCGCGCAGCGTCGAGGCGACCGAGGCGACGTTGATGATCGAGCCGTAGTTGCGCTTGATCATGCCCGGCAGAAACGCACGGATCATGCGGTACATGCTCTTGACGTTGAGATCCATCGAGAAGTCCCAATCTTCCTCCGTGCATTCCAGGATCGTGCCGTTGGCAACGAAACCCGCGCAGTTGAACAGAACGTCGACGACGACGAATTCCTCGGCAAGACCCGTGATCGCCTTCTCGTCGCGCACGTCGAGCTGACGGATCGTGATCCCCTTTGTGCGCGCGAGCGGGGCGAGCTTGCGCAGGTCGATGTCGGTCGCGACCACCTGGGCGCCCTCTCGCACGAAGGCGAGCGCCGTTGCCTTGCCAATGCCCTGCCCGGCCGCGGTCACCAGCGCCGTCTTACCCTTCATCCGGTTTGCCATCGCACCTGCTCCTTATTGCTTGGTTGCTTCGGTTCTATCAGATGTGCCGGAAGCGGGAAAAGCGCTTGGTGGCACCCTGGCGCCTCGCCCCGGCGGCGAAACCGCCAGCGGGCACCGATGACGGATGTCGCTTGCGATAGATCAATGGTCGGGACGGCGCACCGTGATAGCTGATCCTTGTTGAGTTTCCCACGATGCGCGGCTTGCCACGCGCACCCCAGATGGAGATGCCCAATGCCTCCTCATTGCGACACGATGGATGGACCGGTGGTCACAGCCGCCCGCAAAGCGCTGGATTCGAACAACGTCAACCTCGCCTTAGCCTTTGTGCCGGAAAGCGGCAGCGCCGAAGTCAGGGCGGCATTTGCGAAGGTGCAACAGGCCCGCAAAGCGGGTCCAGCCGCACGCGACGTGGCCGACCTTTATTTCTTCGAAACAGTGGTGCGACTTCATCGCGCCGGGGAAGGTGCGGCGTATACCGGTCTCAAGCCGGCCGGGCTCGACGAAGGGCCTGTGATCCCCATAGCCGAGAGAGCCATCTCGGCCGGCTCGCCCGACGCGCTGATTGAAGTGTTGACCGAGACGCTACGCGAGGAAGTCAAGCACCGCTTCGCGCACATGAAGCACCTGCAACACTACAATCCGGACGACTTGGCAAAGGCCCGCGAGTACGTAGAGGCCATGCTCGGCTTGCAGGTCTATGCCCACCAGCTCCATGGCGCGATGAAGGCGAAACCCCATGACAGCGGTCATGGCCATTCTCACGGTGAGCCGAAGTAGCCGGCGGCCCGGAAACCGTCAGATCAAATTCTTGGCGACGTCGACAACCGTCATTGTAAACTGCCAAGGGAGATTTGCCCGCTGATCGAACGGAAGAAACCATGGCCGCCAGCAGCGCTCTGACCATTCGCCTGCACCCCGCCGACAACGTCGTCGTGGCGCGGGCCGACATCCTGCCCAACACGGCGGTCCCCGGCGAAGGTGTGACGACGCTCGGTCACGTTCCGGCCGGCCACAAGGTGGCGACGCGGCCGATCGCCAAGGACGAGCCTGTCCGCAAGTACAACCAGATCATCGGTTTCGCAGTCGAGGCAATTCCCGCGGGCGGCCATGTCCACACGCACAATTGCGAGGTGCGCAGCTTCGCGCGCGACTACGCCTTCGGCCAGGAGGCGCGCCCGACCGGCTTTTTCAATGACGACGAGCGCGCCACCTTCGAGGGCATCGTGCGCCCCGACGGGCGCGTCGCCACGCGCAACTACATCGGCGTGCTGACCTCGGTGAACTGCTCGGCGACTGTGGCGCGCTACATCGCCGATCACTTCCGCGGCGGCGCGCTCGCCGAATTTCCCAATGTCGATGGCGTGGTGGCGCTGACCCACACGACGGGCTGCGGCATGGCCAGCACCGGCGAGGGCATCGACATACTCAGGCGCACGATCACCGGTTACGCCAAACACCCGAACTTCGCCGGCGTGCTGCTGGTCGGGCTCGGCTGCGAGTCCAACCAGATCGGCGGCATCCTGCGCGACGGCGACCTGGCGCCCGGCCCCAACTTCCACGCCATGGCGATCCAGGACACGGGCGGCACGACCAAGACCGTCAAGGAGGGCATTCGCCTGATCAAGGACATGCTGCCGGCGGCGAACAAGGTGAAGCGCAGCCGCGTGCACGCCAGCCACATCACGGTCGGCCTGCAATGCGGCGGCTCGGACGGCTATTCCGGCATCACCGCCAATCCGGCCCTCGGCGCCGCCGCCGACCTGCTGGCGCGCCATGGCGGCACGGCGATCCTGTCGGAGACGCCGGAGATCTACGGCGCCGAGCATCTGTTGACGCGCCGCGCGGTCAGCCGCGAGGTCGGCGAGAAGATCGTCAGCCGCATCAAGTGGTGGGAGGAGTACACGGCGGCCAACAAGGGCGAGATGAACAACAACCCCTCGCCCGGCAACAAGGCGGGCGGTCTCACGACCATCCTTGAGAAGTCGCTGGGCGCGGTCGCCAAGGGCGGCACCAGCAATCTCGTCGAGGTCTACGAATACGCCGAGCCGGTGACCGCGCGCGGCTTCGTGTTCATGGACACGCCGGGCTACGACCCGGTGTCCGCCACCGGCCAAGTCGCCGGCGGCGCCAACATGATCTGCTTCACCACGGGCCGCGGCTCGGTCTTCGGCTGCAAGCCCGCGCCCTCGCTCAAGCTCGCGACCAACACGCCGCTCTACCGCAAGATGACCGACGACATGGACATCAACTGCGGCGACATCATCGACGGCGGCGCGACGATCCAATCCAAGGGCGAGGAGATCTTCAGGCTGATCCTGGAGACCGCATCGGGCCGGAAGTCGAAGAGCGAAGAGCTCGGCTTCGGCGAGGATGAGTTCACGCCCTGGGTGGTCGGCGCGACGATGTAGCGCCGGCAGCGCGAAGAACCAACCAGGGTGATGAACATGAACGCCGACGAACTGCGCGCCATGCAGGCGCCGATCAAGGAGCGCTACAAGCAGACGCCCGAAGCGGCCGTGATCACGTTGAAGGCGCAGGGACGGCTCGGTGATGACGTACTGACCTGCAAGGTCGAGACCGGCAAGGCGCTGGTCGAGGCGGGGCTGCACCCGGCAACCGGCGGCAATGGGTTGGAGGCCTGCTCGGGCGACATGCTGCTCGAAGCGCTGGTCGCCTGCGCCGGCGTGACCCTGCGTGCGGTCGCGACCGCGCTTGCGATCCCGGTGCGCGGTGGCACGGTCAGGGCCGAGGGCGATCTCGACTTCCGCGGCACGCTGGGCGTTGCCAAGGACGCGCCGGTCGGCTTCCGCGACATACGCCTGGTCTTCGACCTCGACACCGACGCGACGCCGGAGCAGATCGCGACGCTGCACAAGCTGACCGAGCGGTTCTGCGTCGTCTACCAGACGCTGCGCCAGCCGCCGCCGGTCAAGGTGGCGGTCAACGCACAATAGCTAACTGGGGTTCCTCCCCTGCGCACATGCGCGAAGGGACCGAAGCGGCAAGCGTTGGCCGCAAGGGCCCCACCCCGGCCCTCCCCCGCCTCCGGCGAGGGAGGGGGAAATTGAGGTGGTGAGAATAGTCAGTCGCCCTTCGCGCGCTCGAGCAATTTCCGGCCCAGCACCTTGCGCGCGATCTTCATCAGCTTCGGATCGATCGGCGACGGCGACAGGTCGACGCCGCGGGCGAGCTCATCGGCGATGAGTTCGAGCGCGGTCACGCGGGCATACCATTTGTGGTCGGCCGGGATGACATGCCAGCGCGCGTTGCGCGTCGAGGTGCGCTGGAACATGTCGTCGTAGGCGCGCTTGTAGTCCACGCGCCTGGCGTGCGCGCGAAAGTCGTCAGGCGTGATCTTCCAATGCTTGTATCGGTCGGTGACGCGCTCGGCGAAGCGGCGGAGCTGTTCCCTGGCGCCGATGTGCAGGAAGATTTTGATCAGCCGGATGCCATCGTCGACCAGGATGTCCTCGAACTCGTTGATCTCCTCGTAGGCGCGCTTCCAGTCCTTCGGCGGGATCAGCTTGTCGACGCGCTCGACCAGCACGCGTCCGTACCAGGAGCGGTCGAACACGGCGATGGTCGACGGCTCCGGCAGGCGCTGCCAGAAGCGATAGAGGTAGTGACGCGCCTGCTCGTCGGGCTTGGGCGCGGCGATCGGCCAGACCTTGCACTGGCGCGGATCGAGGCGCGCGCTCAGGCGCTGAATCGCCCCGCCCTTGCCCGCCGCGTCCCAACCTTCGAACACGACGATGGCCCGGCGCCTGTCGCGCAAATAGGCCTGCTGAATCGTGAGCAGCCGCTTCTGGACCTTGGACAGGCGCTCATCGTACTCGCCTTCATCTTTCAGCTTCTTGTCACGGTCGACGTCGTCGAGCCGGATTCTCTTTGGCGCCATCATCGCCTCCGGAAACGCCCAAATCTGCAACGAACGGCTTGCCCCGCCTCGGGTTCGCCGTTAAGCCTAAACCCTCGCCTAGGGTGCGATCGTTCCACATTGAAGCAATGCTTCAACGTGGAATCGCCCCCTGACTTATTTGGGTAGACCGCGATTCACGCCTCAGATTGTACTGCCCCCTTCGACCAGCTCAGGAGGCGATACAATCTGAACCGATCACGGTCTGCCAGCGCGAACGCCACGAGGGGGTCATGAAGCACGAGATTCTGATGTCGGGGAAGATGTACGCCAAGACCATGGAGGTGCTCGATGCGACCTACACGACGCACAAGCTGTGGGAGGCGCCGGATCAGAAGAAGAAGCTGGCCGAGCTGGCGCCGCGCATCCGCGCGGCCGCGGCCGGCTCGGGCAAGTTCGACGCGGCCATGATGGATGCGCTGCCCAATCTCAAGCTGATCGCCAATTTCGGCGTCGGCGTCGACAGCATCGACGTCAAGGCCGCGACGCAGCGCGGCATCGCGGTGACCAACACGCCCGACGTGCTGACCGACGAGGTCGCCGATCTCGCCATGGGCCTGGTCATCGCGGCGGCGCGCCGCATGGCTTTCGCCGACCGCTATGTGCGCGACGGAAGCTGGGTCAACAAGGGCTCGATGCCCTTCACGCGGCGCGTTCACGGCAAGACGCTGGGCATCCTGGGGCTCGGCCGTATCGGCCTGGCGATCGCCAAGCGCGCCGAGGCGTTTGGCATGCCGATCCTCTACAACCAGCGGCGCAAGCGCAGCGACGCCAATTACCGCTATGTCGCCGACCTCACGGAAATGGCGAAGCTGTCGGACTTCCTGATGGTGTCGTGCCCGGGCGGCCCGGAGACGGCGCGGCTGGTCAACGAGAAGGTGCTACGCGCGCTCGGACCGGACGGCATCGTGGTCAACATCGCGCGTGGCTCGGTGATCGACGAGCCTGTGATGGTGCGGCTGCTCAAGGAAGGTGCCATCGGCGGCGCCGGTCTCGACGTGTTCGCCGACGAGCCCCGCGTGCCGGCCGAGCTGCTCGCCATGGATCACGTCGTGCTGCAGCCCCACCAGGGCAGCGCCACGCCGGAAACGCGAACCGCCATGGGCCAGCTGGTGATCGACAATCTGGCGGCCTTCTTCGCGAACAAGCCGTTGCTGACGAAGGTCGGCTAGGAAACCTAGCGCTCGTCGCCGCGCTTGTAGGCGTTGTTCACGGTCTCGCGCCGGTAGCCGGGCGGTTCCATCACCGCGCCCTTGCGGCTGCGGCGATCGTTTTCCGTCCAGACGAAAACCGAGCACTGGCCGGTGCGGTCGCGATGGAAGTAGTAGTAGCTGTCCTTCTTGGCCACACGGGTCGGATCGTAGAGGTTCCAGCCGTCACCCTTGGCCATGCCCAGCACGCCCTGGCCAACCGGACCGCTGAATCCGACCGTGACGCGGTTGGTATCGACCTGGTTGAAGCGGCCGGTCGAGCACAGCATGCTCAGATTCTTGTCGAGCGTGCCAACCTCCCAGAAGGGCATCTCCGAACGCCGGGCCATGAAGCCGTCGACCTCGTGGTGCGTAATGATGCGCTGGGGCCGGGTCGGATCGACGGGCGGACCCAGCTCGCGCGCCGTGGCACTCGTGCCGAAATGACTGGGATGGGTGCGAATCTGGTCGGCGCGGGCCGCGACCGACAGGATCAGCAGCACCAGAAAGGCCAGCAGACCCAGCGCGACGCCAGGGTTGAAGCCCGGCGCGGCGGCACGGGCGGCAAATCGAGATCGTCGCGAGCGCATTGATTCAATTCGATAATTGAGATGACCCATGGGCGGATTCTCCGCGTCCTGCGACCGTTTTGCCGCCTGAAGAGTATAGCCTAGGGGCTCGGATTCGTCGACCTTCCCGCCCTGGCCGTATCAAATGTCACAGCGCGGTATTTGTACGGGGGCTCACGCCCGCGCCAGATCGTCCTCGATGAAGTTCTTGATAATTTCGTCCAGGCTGCCATCGGGCTGAAATCCCAGGCGCCTGGCCTTGTCCCAGCCGAAGCGGCCGGGCCAGGTCGCGACGATGCGCTGAATCACCGGGTCGGGCTGCCACTTGATGCGCGTGAGCGGCGCCTCGCCGGCGACCCGGCGCAGTGCCTCGACCATGTCCTGGATCGTCGCGTCGATCGCCGGCAGGTTGCACGAGCGCCACGGGCCCCAGGCCTCGCCCGGCAGGTCATGGGCATGGATGAAGGCCTGCACCGTGCGGCGCGGCGACAGGAAGGCCATGCGGACGGATGGATCGACCGGGCAGATCGTGTGCTCGCCCTGCAAGGGCTCGCGGATGATGCTGCTGGCGAAGGTCGAGGCCGCCTTGTTGGGCTTGCCCGGCCTGACCACGATGGTCGGCAGCTTGAGCGAACGGCCGTCGAGGAAGCCCTTGCGGCTGTAGTCGTTGATCAGCAGCTCGCCGATCGCCTTCTGCGTGCCGTAGGAGGTCTGCGGCGTCTGCGGCGTCTCGTCGTCGACTTCCTGGTTGAATTCGCCGCCATAGGTCGCGAGCGAGCTGGTGAAGACGAGGCGTGGCTTGTGAGGCAGCGCGCGGCAGGCGTCGAGCACGGCGAGCGCGCCCTCGAGGTTGACGCGGTAGCCGAGATCGAAGTCGGCCTCCGCGCCGGCGCTGACGATCGAGGCGAAGTGGAACACGCTGCCGGTCTTGGCATCGATGGTCTGGGCGATCAGCTTGCGGTCGGAGATCTCGCCGGTGACGATCTCGACGCGGTTGTCGCCGACCTGAGGATTGCGCGCTTCGACGACGTCGAACAGCGTCAGCCGGTCGATCGCCTCTTCCTGGCCGCTGGGACCGACCAGGTGACCGCGCTGGAGCAGCGCCTTGGCAAGCTTCTGACCGAGAAACCCGGCGGCGCCGGTGACGACGACCTTCATGGCGACTTCCTACTCCTTCACGGCGCCGGTGAGGCTCGACACGTAGTGCTCGACGAAGAACGAGTAGAGGATCGCGACCGGCAGGGAACCGAACAGCGCGCCCGCCATCAAGGCGCCCCAATGATAGACATCGCCCTCCACGAGCTGGGTCAACACGCCGACCGGAACCGTCTTCTGCTCCGAGGAGGAGATGAAGGCCAGCGCGTAGATGAACTCATTCCACGACAGCGTGAAGGCGAAGATGCCGGCCGAGATCAGGCCCGGCACGGCGAGCGGCAGGGTGATTTTCCACAGGATCTGGATGCGCGTCGCGCCGTCGATCAGCGCGCACTCCTCGAGCTCATAGGGGATCGATTTGAAATATCCCATGAGCAGCCAGGTGCAGAACGGGATGAGAAAGGTCGGATAGGTGAGAATGAGCGCCCAGTTGGTGTCGTAGAGATCGAGGCCATAGACCATGGTCGCGAGCGGGATGAACAGGATGCTCGGCGGCACGAGATAGGCGAGGAAGATCGCGAGGCCGACCGGCTCGGCGCCGTGGAAGCGCAGGCGCACGATGGCGTAGGCCGCAAGCACGCTGGCGAAGATCGACAGGAAGGTGGCGCTGACCGCGACCACCATGGTGTTCCACAGCCACTCCGGATATGAAGTCTGGAACAGCAGCTTCTCGACATTGGCGAGCGTCGGCTTGGCGATCCAAAACGGGTTGTGCGCCCGGAAATTGTAGAGCTCGTCGTTCGGCTTGAACGTCGTGACGGCCATCCAATAGAACGGGAAGAGCAGCACGAAGAGGAAGATCGCGAGCGGGATGTAGACGGTCACGACGCGGCGCGGCAGCGTCGAGAGGTACCCCATGCCCTGGGTATCGGTGATCTGGTGTCGCGGAGCCGCGGTCCGGGCCCCGACATTTTGGGCGCCATCAGTCATCGCGGCCGCCCTGTTGCCACTTGCGGCGCTGCAGGCCGTAGTAGCTGAACAACGTTGCGAAGATGAGGAAAGGGATCATCGCGGTCGCGATGGCGGCTCCCTCGCCGAGCTGCCCGCCCGGTATGGCGCGCTGGAAGGCGAGGGTCGCCATCAGGTGCGTGGCGTTGACCGGGCCGCCGCGCGTGATCGCATAGATGAGCTGGAAGTCGGTGAAGGTGAACAGCACGGAGAAGGTGAGCACGACCGAGAGGATCGGCATCAGCATGGGCACGGTGACGTGCCGGAAGCGGTTCCAGGCATTGGCGCCGTCGATCGCGGCCGCCTCGTAGAGCGAGGGCGAGATGGTCTGCAGCCCGGCAAGCAGGCAGATCGCGACGAAGGGGATGCCGCGCCAGACATTGGCCGCGATCAGCGAGGCGCGCGCCGCATTGGGCTGGCCCAGGAAGTCGATATAGGTATCGATCCAGCCCAGCTCGACCAGCACATAGGAGATGATCGAGAACTGCGCGTCGTAGATCCACCAGAAGGCGATCGCCGACAGCACCGTCGGAACGATATAGGGCAGCAGCACGATGGCGCGGATGAACGCCTTGAATGGCATTGAGTTGTTGAGGAGCAGCGCGAGCCAGAGCCCCAGCCCGAACTTCAGCACCGTGGCGACCGAGGTATACAAGATGGTGTTGAAGACGGAGAGCAGGAACACGCTGTCCTGGAACAGCGAGACGTAGTTCTCCAGCCCGGTGAAGATGCCCGGACGCCCGATCTTCGTGTCGGTGAAGCCGAGCCAGATGCCGAGGCCGAGCGGATAAGTCAGGAAGATCAGCAGAAGCCCGCCGGCCGGCAGCATGAACAGGAAAGACAGAACGCGTCGGTCGTCGAGCAGCTCGAGCAGCGTGCGGCCGCGCCGGACGCCATTGCGTTGAACGAGAATCGCCATTGATTCGACGAGCGCCCGTAAAATGAAGGCGGGGCAACCCCGAGGATCACCCCGCCGCGATGATGTCGCCTAGACCTTGTAGTACCGCTCAGCGCGCTTCTGCGCTTCGGCGGCCGCGTCCTTCGGCGACTTGGAGCCCGAGCACACGGACGCCACCATGTTGACCATGACGAAGTCGGCGAGCACGCCGGCCGAGGCATAGCCCAGGCTGCCGGAGTAGCTCGTCCACTGCATGGTGCGCATCGTGTCGCGATAGGGTGTGTGCTTCGGATCGGCCGTCCAGATCGGCAGCTTGTCGTAAGCCGCGAGCGGATGGCTGAAATAGCCGATCGAGGCGGTCGCCCACGGCGCGTATTGTTCTTCCTCCATCATGAAGCGGATGTAGTCCTTTGCCGCGTTCGGGAACTTCGAGTACTTGAAGATCATCGCCGGCACGACGAGGTTGACCTCCGTCGGCCGCCCGACCGGCCCGATCGGGTACTGGGCGTGATCCATGTCGTCGGCGATCCTGCGGATCGCCGGATCCTGCGAGGTCTTCGCGGCGTAGTAGATCGAGATGCCGTTGCCCGTCAGGCCGACCTGGCCGTCGAGGAACGCCTTGTTGTTGCTCGGGTCGAGCCAGCTCAGCGTGCCTGGAATGAAGGTCGCGTAAAGCTCCTTGACGTACTCGAGCGCGGCGACGGTCTGCGGGCTGTTGATGACGACGTTGTCCTTGTCGTCGACCATCTTGCCGCCATGCGACCAGACGAGCCAGTGGCACCAGCCATTGGCGTCGCCGACCGCATTGCCGAGCGCGAAGCCGGCCGGATGGCCTTTGGCCTTGAGCGCCTGGCAGAGCTTGAGGAAGCCAGGCAGGTCGCGCGGCACGCTGTCGAAGCCCGCTTCCTTCACCCAGGAAATGCGATAATTGATCTTCGAGCCCGGCGCGCCGAGCGGCACGGAGATCCAGCGGTTGCGCCGCATACCGTATTTCTTGCACACGTCGAACCAGCCGCCGTACTTGTTGCCGAGATAGGTCGCCACGTCGGTCACATCGACCAGCTTCTCCGGGTACTGATGGGCGTCGTCGTACCAGCCATAGACGATGTCCGGCCCCTTGCCGACATTGGCGGCAACCGCCGACTTCGGCCGCAGGTCTTCCCAGCCCTCGGAGTCAACGCGCACCTTGACCCCGGTCTGTGCCTCGAACTTCTTGGTGTTCTCGAGCCACAGGGTCTCGTCGCCCTGGACGAACTTGGCGGGCCGGAGCACGCGCAGCGATGCGCCCTTCTCGGGCTTGCTTTCCCACTTCGCCTCGGCGCCCAGCGCGCCGGTGCCGAACAGCGTGGCGCCAGCCGCGGCGCCGGCGCCGATCTTCAATGTGTCGCGTCTCGTGATATTGATCATGTGTCGTTTCTCCCTCACGCGTGTTGTCATGGTTTCAAGGCCGGCCGCGGACACGGCCGGTTGATCTCAGAGATGCCGGCCGGAGGCGGCGTCGAACAGATGAATGCTGGCCTGCCTGGGCTGCAAGCGGATGATCTGATCCGGCTTGAAGTCGTGACGCTCGCCGAACACGGCGGAGATCTGCCGGCCCGCCATCTCGGCAAACACCTGCGTGTCGGCGCCGGTCGGCTCGACGACGATCACCTTGGCCGGCACGCCAGCGCCGTCATGGGCGAGGTCGAGATGCTCCGGCCGCGCGCCATAGATCACCTTCTGACCGTCCTGGCCGCCGACCGCATCGGGCACCGGCAGTTCGACCGTGCCGGCGTTGCCGACGCCGGCCACCTGGACATGCGAACGACCGCCCGCGCGCTTCAGCGTGCCCTCGACGAAATTCATGGCGGGCGAGCCGATGAAGCCGGCGACGAAGGTGTTGGCCGGGTGGTCGTAGAGATCGAGCGGCGTGCCGACCTGCTCGACGATGCCGTCATGCATGACGACGATGCGGTCGGCCATGGTCATGGCCTCGACCTGGTCGTGCGTCACGTAGACGGAGGTCGTGCGCAGGCGCTGGTGCAGCGCCTTGATCTCGGTGCGCATCTGGACGCGCAGCTTGGCGTCGAGGTTCGACAGCGGCTCGTCGAACAGGAACACCTGCGGGTCGCGCACGATGGCGCGGCCCATGGCGACGCGCTGGCGCTGGCCGCCCGAGAGCTGGCGCGGATAGCGGTCGAGGAAGGGCTTGAGGCCGAGGATGTCGGCGGCCTTGTGCACGCGGTCGTCGATCACGCTTTTCTCGGCCTTCCTCAGCTTGAGGCTGAACGCCATGTTCTCGCGAACGGTCATATGCGGATAGAGCGCGTAGTTCTGGAATACCATGGCGATGTCGCGGTCCTTGGGCGGCACATTGTTGACCACGTTGCCGCCAATCGCGATCTCGCCGTTGGTGATCTCCTCGAGGCCGGCGATCATGCGCAGCAGGGTCGACTTGCCACAGCCCGACGGGCCGACCAGGACCACGAATTCCTCATCGGCGATGCTGATGTCGATGCCGTGGATCACCTTGGTGGCGCCGAACTGCTTCTCGACGCCGCGAATATCGACCGATGCCATTCTCCCCCCTCTCCCAGATGCTCGGCCCCCGGTTCAGATCGTGGGGCCGATGGACCGACCGATGGCACCATTTAACCCGGCCCGCACAGCGCCGTCTACCGGCAACTCCGCGCTAAATTGCCTGTTTTCAAGGCAGTGGCGCAGAAGCTGAGCGACCCGTTCGTCGTTGCGACCTGGCAATGAATCGATCAAGATCGCCGGCGATGCGGATAAGGCGGAGGCGGAGGCGGAGGCGGAGCCTGAGGCCGACCGGACCGCCCCGTCATGCGGCTCATGCGCGGCGCGCGCTCAAGGCGATTTGCGCCGGCTGACATCAGCGGCGCCGGGTCAGCCACTGCAGGTTCACGCAGTTCCTCAGCTCGCCGTGGCGCATGTAGGCCATCGCCGTCTCGACCAGCTTGCGGCGCAGATCCTCGTCGCTCTCGGGCGTGTACCAGGCCGCGTGCGGCGCCAGGATCAGCCGCCCGTTCAGCCAGGCTGCCCCCTCGTGATAGGCACGGATCAGGGGATGGTCGGGCGATGGCGGCTCGTCGGGCATGACGTCGATGCCGGCGCCCGCGATGCGGCGCTTCCTGAGCGCTTCGTGGAGCGCATCGATGTCGATCACCGGCCCGCGCGACGTGTTGATGAGGATGGCATTGCGCTTCATCACGGAAAACGCGCGCCCGTCGATCAGGTGGCGCGTCTCGTCGGTCAACGGCGTGTGCAAGGTGACGACGTCGCTCGCCTTGAGCAGCGCCTCGAGCGACGGCATGCGTTCGACGCCGACCGCGAGCTCATGGCCCCACGGCATATAGGGATCGTAGGCCATCACGTGGCAGCCCATCGCCTTGGCGCGCAATGCGGTCGCCGTGCCGATGCGGCCGAGGCCGACCACGCCGAAGCGCTGGCCGCGGATGCGCCGCACGATCGGCGCCGCCTTGGACGACCAGCCCGCCTTGATATCGGCACGCAGCGCCTCGTGATAGAAGGTGATGCCGCGCGCCAATGCGAGCATCAGCGCCATCGCCATGTCGGCCACGTCGGTCGTGCCGTAGTCCGGCACATTGCACAGCGGAATGCCCGCCTCGCCCAGCGATTTACCGTCGATATGGTCGTAGCCGACCCCGCCGCGCACGACGAGCCGCGCGCGCTTCAGCCGCCCGATCACGTCCTTGTTGATCGGCATCGCAAGCCACACCAGCAAGGCGTCCGCACGCTCCCACAGTTCCTTTGGGATGTCGTCGGGATCGTCGGTGCGGAAAATGTGGAACTCCGCGCCCTTTCCCGCCGCGCGGCGCTCGACATCCGACTTGAGCTGATTGATCGCGTCTGGGATCAGAAACTGCAGCGTCTTGACCGACATGCGTGCCCAAGGCCCCCCGTGGAAAAACACAACTGACGCATGGCTGGACAGCCGATGCAAGACGCTAGATGGCCAGGCGAGCGCGTGCAAAGCCACTCATCAACGCGACCGGCCTGTCAATTTCCCGAAAAAGTGCAAGAATGCGGGTTCTCACTCCGTGAGATCGACTTGGCGCATCCCCACGACGAGCACGAACCGTCGAGGTCGCAAGCTGGAAGGCAGCAGGCCGAGCCCATTGCCTTCGAGCTGCTCGACGTCGTCGAAAGCGTGCTCGAGCAGCTCAGGCCGAAGGCTGAACAGAAGAACCTCAAGCTGCTGCTTCGGCTCGAGCGCGGCCTACCCGAGTCCGTGTTCGGCGACCCGAGCCGTCTGCGTCAGATCCTGGTCAACATCGGAAGCAACGCCGTCAAATTCACCGAGACCGGGCACGTTGTCTTCCGCGTGAAAACTGTCGATCGTCTGGACGCCGGCGTCCGATTGCGCTTCGAGATCGAGGATTCCGGAATCGGCATCGGTGCCGCGCAACAGGTCAATCTGTTCAGTCCCCTTTCACAGACCAGCTCGTCGATGCCGGCGACCGACGGCGGTCTCGGCCTGCCGATCTGCAAGAGCCTCTGCGACTTGATGGGTGGCGACATCGGCGTGAAGTCGATGATCGCATCGGGGTCGACCTTCTGGTTCGAGTTGCCGCTCGGCGTCGAGAAATGCCCGCCGCTTCGCCCACGCTACGATATCGGCGACGCCAGGGTCATGCTCGTCGGCTACGACGAAGACGAGGGTGCCTCGATCGAAGCGACGCTCGCAGCCGGTGGCGTGCGCGAGATCGTGCAGGTGCCGGACGGCGCCGATCTGAACGGAAAGGAATTCGCGGCATGCAAGCCGGACATCGTCCTGGTAAACGGCCGTCGGGGCGCGCCGAACGTCAGTGATTGGGCCCGGCGCATCGGCGCCTTGCAGCCTAACCAGGCGGTCGTCGTCACGGCTCCACACTCGGCGACCGCCGTGCTCGGTCTGACCTCAGCGTCAGCCGACGGCATCGATCTCCTCGGCACGATGGCGAACCCGGTCCCGGCGAAAAAGCTGTGGACCTGTGTTGCTCTCGCTCAGATGGCGTCCGCGCATCGATTGCTCGCGGGGAGCACGGGACCCGCTACCGCGCGCCCGTCGCTCGCCGATGTCGGCAAGCCAGTGGCACAACCTGCGGACGACGTTGCCGGCGTGATCGGATACCTCGACACCAAGGTGATCGACCTCTCGACCCTGTTGGAGACGGTCGGGCAACTCGATCGAGACGTCGCCCGTATGATGATCGACTTTGTCGATAGCCTCGGGACGAACGTCGAGCAGCTCATCGCTGCGATTTCGCGCGGGGAGGTTCGCGCTGCGCGCTCGGTTGCTCACGCCATGAAAGGAGCGACCTTGTCCCTCGGTGCGCACGAGATCAGCAGCCTCTTTTCGCGAATACAGCAAGCCATCGATCAAGGCGCCTGGGCCAAGGCCGGAGCCTTGACCGCGGAGCTTGAACCGGCGCGCGTGCGCCTGGTCGATCAGATGGGCGGCATCAGGCGGCATTTCGGCATCGGGTAGCCGATGCAGGATGCCGGACATGGTTAAGACGGCGATCTGCCGAGCTCCGAATCGACATCATCGTCGCCGTTGGAAAATGCGACCGGGCCAAGGACCACAGGTCGAATCCCTCGCGAATCCTCGCTGATTTGACAGGTCGCCACGGGGATGTAGGCTAGCGGCCATTCGGCAGGGCGTGCGGACAACGGGCGAGTTTGCGCCAGTCAGTTTCGACGCCGACTGCCAAAAATTGCGATGCGCGCAGCTAAATCGCCGAACAAAAAAATTTGGGGCGAGATGGCGAACGAAACCTTTGGCGGCGGACCTGACGATCAGGTCTTGAACATCTTGCGACGACGCGGCTCCGCGTCGAGCGCCCAAGGTGGTGCGCCCGACCTCCCAGGCCAGAACCGACAAGCCGGCCCGACGGGATCCTCTGCCAGGGGCGGACCGACGATGGCCGGATCCCAACGCGGACGCCAGCTTGGCGGCGGCGCGATCGAGGTCGCCGGGACGGCGGCGAATTCGCCGCAAGCGGGACATGCGGCCGGCCAGACAGGAGCCGCGGCGGGAGGGGTGGCTGGGGACGCCGCCGGGCTGGAGCAAGATTCGCCGACCGACGCCTCGGATCGGCGGAAAGAAAAGTGGCCGATTGCGCTCGTGCTGCGAACGCTGATGTGGACACTGCCGATCGTCGCCGTGCCGTCGACGCCGATCTACGATCAGATGCCCCCGCCCGCCGTGACCAATGAAGACAACAGGAAGTCGGCGCAACCAGACGGCGGTTCTCCGCAGCCATACTCATCCGCTGCAGAGGGAGGCTCGGCGGGCGGCGCCAGCCAGTCCGGCGGCTCGAGCCAGGGCGGTCGCGCGCCTCCCGTCAACGCAGCCGCCGGCGCGGCGCCCGCCTATCGCAGCAACAGCGATGAGGAGAAGAAAGCGCGCGAAGCCGCCGCCGCGAAGCTTGATTTGACCCCGCTGGCGTCGGAACCGGCGCGCGCTGCGGGCCAGTCGCGCGGATCTGCGGACGGTCCGGCCGGGCGGGCGGCAGGCCGCGGCGCGGATGCGCCGAAGGACGCTCCACCGGCCGCGCAACGCCGGCAAGCCCAGGCGCCGAACGCAGGCCAACCCCCAGCCGCAGGGGCCACGGGACCCGTTCAGGCCGCCAACGCGGCAAATGCGGATGCTCCGCCCGGCACTGGCGCGCCCGCCGCCAGGAAGGACGCCGCACCCGGCGCGTCGCGCGCCGGCGCGCCGCCGACTGCGGCTCAATCCGGTGCCGCCCCATCCGCTACGCCGCCGAACAAGCCTGGTGCCGGCCAGGGTTCCGGCCAGCCGCCTCAGCAGACCGCCGCGCGCCCCAACGAGCGGAGCCAGGGCAAGCCGGCTGCGGGCCAATCTCCCGATGCGCAGCAATCGGAAGCCAAGGCTGAGCCGGATGAGCGCAAGCCGGGCGAGCGCAAACCGGGCGAGCCGGGCGAACGCAAGGTTCCGGACCCGATGCAATCCGAGGCCAAGGTGCGGGCGAACGAGGAAAACCCGGACAAGTCCCAGGGCGAAGCCGCAGCCGACATGTCTCCGCCCGAGGATTGCGCCTCGGACACGCCAAAAGATCCGGTTGTCCTCGTGTTCGACGGCTCCGTCAGCATGGGGCTGCCGGTCGACATGGACGTCGATCTCGAAGCGGAACTCGATCGGCGCATGGCGATGGGCGACAACGCGGCGCGCGTGGAGTACCGACGATGGCTGGCGACGGACAAGCCCAAGCGGATCGACGTCGCCAAAGCTGCTGTCAGCGAGATGCTGTCTCGGTCCGATCCCCAGCTTCGGATTGCAGCCGTCTCATTCACTTCGTGTCAGGACATCTCGTCGCATCGTTTCGTCTCCGTGGGCGATCGCACCGACGTCGGCTCCTTCGTCTCCGCGGTCACGCCCAAGCGGGGCGGCGACACGGCGCTGACGGCAAGCATCGGCGCGGCGCTCAGCCTGCTCAGATCCAACGCTCCCGGAGGTCGTGGCCGCGTGCTCGTGCTGACCGACGGCCAGGAGACCTGCGGCGGCAATCTGTGCGCTCTGGCGCGCGTGACGGCACGGGAACAGCCTGGGGCACGGGTCGATGTCGTGGACCTGTCCGGACAGTCCAATGCATCTTGCATTACCGAGGCCACCGGCGGCTTAATGTTGAACTACACCGAGGCGCGCAAGAGCCTTTCCCTGAGTGGCCTTCTGGTCCGGGCGGCCAACCAGTGCCAAACGGGCGCGACCTCGGGCAAGACCGCGGGGGCGATGGGACAGCAGCGTCAATGATCGTGACGACCAAGCCGCCGCCGGCAAATTCACCCGGCAAGCAAAAAACCGTTCTGCTCGTCGACGATCAGGCATTCGTCCGGCAAATCATGTGGAAGGCGCTGTCGGCAACCCATGCCTACAAGGTGCTGCAGGCGGCCGATGGCATGGCGGCGATCAATCTCATGCGCGACGGCGGCATCAAGCTCGAGCATGCCGCCGGCACGGACCTCATGGAGGCCGCCGCGGGGGCCAAAATCGACTGCATCGTGTCCGATATCAACATGGAGCCGATGAACGGGCTCGAATTCGTCAAGACCATCCGCGTCGGAATGGCCTCCGTCCATCGCGGCACGCCCGTGATCATGCTTACCGCGCATGCCGACAAGCATTTCCTCTCGACCGCCTTCGCGCTGGATGTCAGCGGGTTTCTCGTCAAGCCGGTCAGCGGCACCGTGCTCGTCGAAAAGATCGAGCGCGCGATCGCAACGCCCGTCGCGCTGAAATCAGCGTCCGACTACGCGACGCTGATCGTCCCCGACGTCGACACCCCCGACCTCTATGCCAGCGTTGACGCAGAAAACGAGCAGTCGAAGACCGTCCGCGCCACCGATATGGCGGAGCAGTTCAGCCAGCAGCGGCCCCGCTTCGTCGCGATCTCCGAGTTGAAGGTGGGAGACCGGCTGTCGGAGGACCTGTTGACCACCGAAGGCGTGCTTGTCGTTCCGAAAGGTACGCGGATCGCGCCCGCGCTGATCTCCGCCCTCAAGGACCTGTCGGAGATCGTCAAGCTGATGGATCGGGTGTCGGTGGTGAACGTCTAGACCGCGATCGGTTCAGATTGAATCGCCTCCTGAGCTGGTCGAAGGGGGCGATCCAATCTGAAGCGTGAATCACGGTCTTTCTCGACAGATGACGGGGCGCTTTGCAGCGCCGACGCACGCTGCCTCCGGGCCTCCGATCAGTGCGACTCGCGCAGCACGGGCGTGCCGCTCTTGCCGACCAGGAAATCGAGGTCGGCCCCCTTGTCGGCTTGCAGCACGTGGTCGACGTAGAGCTTCGCGTAGCCGCGCTTGTGCGGCGTCTTGAAGCCCTTCCAGGCCTTGCGCCGTTTGGCCAGCTCGTCGTCGCTGACATCGAGATGAAGTCGGCGGCCGTGCACGTCGAGCTCGATCATGTCGCCGTTCCTGACGAGCGCGAGCGGACCGCCGGCGGCCGCCTCCGGCGCCGCGTGCAGCACGACCGTGCCGTAGGCAGTGCCGCTCATGCGAGCGTCCGAGATGCGCACCATGTCGGTGATGCCCTTCTTCAGCACCTTGGTGGGCAACGCCATGTTGCCGACCTCGGCCATGCCCGGATAGCCCTTGGGCCCGCAATACTTGAGCACCATGATGCAGGTCTCGTCGATGTCCAGCTTGGGATCGTCGATGCGCGCGTGATAGTCCTCGATGCTCTCGAACACCACCGCGCGGCCGCGATGCCTCATCAGGCTCGGTGACGCCGCCGACGGCTTGAGGATCGCGCCGCCCGGGCAGAGATTGCCGCGCAGGACAGCGATGCCGCCCTGCCGCTTGAACGGCTTCTTCAGCGGGAAGATGACCTTGCGGTTGTAGCAGACCGCGTCCTTGCAGTTCTCCCACAGGGTCTTGCCGTTGACCGTCAGCGCGTTCTTGTGGATCAGTCGGCCGATCTCGCGGATCACCACGGGCAGGCCGCCCGCGTAGTAGAAATCCTCCATCAGATACTTGCCCGAGGGCATCAAGTTGACGAGGCAGGGCACGTTCTGGCCGAGCCGGTCCCAGTCGTCGAGCGTGATATCGATGCCCATGCGGCCGGCGATGGCGAGCAGGTGGATGACCGCGTTGGTCGAGCCGCCGATCGCGCCGTTGACGCGGATCGCATTCTCGAAATTCTTGCGCGTGAGGATCTTCGACATCCTCAGGTTGGCATGCACCATCTCGACGATGCGCCGCCCCGCCATGTGCGCCAGCACGTAGCGGCGCGCATCGACCGCGGGGATCGCGGCATTCATCGGCAGGCCCATGCCGAGCGACTCGACCATGCTCGCCATGGTCGAGGCGGTGCCCATGGTCATGCAGTGGCCGGAGCTCCGCGAGTTGCCGGCCTCCGCCGACATGAACTCCTCGATGGTCATCTCGCCGGCCTTGACCATGGCGTCGAACTTCCAGGTCTGCGTGCCGGAGCCGATGTCCTGGCCCTCGTACTTGCCGTTGAGCATCGGACCGCCCGACACCGCGATGGTCGGCAGGTCGCAACTGGCCGCTCCCATGAGGAGCGCCGGCGTGGTCTTGTCGCAGCCGACCAGCAGGACCACGCCGTCCATCGGGTTGGCGCGGATCGCCTCCTCGACGTCCATGGCGGCCAGGTTGCGGAACAGCATGGCTGTGGGCCGGAGGATCGCCTCGCCCGTGGAGAACACCGGGAACTCGACCGGGAAGCCGCCCATCTCCCAGACGCCGCGCTTCACGTAGTCCGCGATGCGGCGGAAATGCGCGTTGCAGGGGTTGAACTCGGACCAGGTATTGCAGATACCGATGACGGGCCGCCCGTCAAAGACGTGGCTCGGCAGGCCCTGGTTGCGCATCCAGCTCCGGTGCGCGAAACCATCCTTGTCCGCCTTGCCGAACCATTGCTGGCTGCGCAGCTCGCGCTTCTGCTTGTTCGTCCTCGTCGCCATGACCGTTTTCCTCCTGATACGCATGCGCTTTGTCCAACCCTAGCTCCGGATCGTCCTTCAATCCAGGCGCTAGGGGAGAAGGTCAGCGGCGCGCTGTTCGATTGGATTCGAGCTTTGCCAGCTTCCGGCGCAGCCCCTGCGGAATCGGCACGGACTTGCGCGTGGTGTAGTTGATCATGACCAGGATCGCCTCGGCGGTCGCCGCGCATTTGCCCTTGCAGAAGATGCCGGACAGCAGCGTGCATGACGAAGTGCCGAGGCGGCTGACGACGGTGCCGATGTTGACCGTGCCGGGATAGTGCAGCTCGGCGCGATAGTCGATGGCGATCCGCGCGAGCACCCAGCCGATGCCATGCTTGCCCGGAACATAGCCGAGCTCCTGGCTGAGAGCGAGGCGTGCGCTCTCGCAATAGGTCGCGACGCTGGCATTATTCACGTGGCCGAGCGAGTCCTGATCGCCGAAGCGAATCGGTTCATCGAACCAGTGCCGGTAGACGCGGCGGTCGGTCAGGTCGGGTGGGCCCGCCGGCGCGACGCTGGCGGATCTGGCGCGCACGGCAATCTTCTTGGCAGGCATGACCGGTCCGGACGATGGGAAGCGCGAGCTTGACCGAGATCGCGACGCCGATCAACCGCGTCGCTCAATCTGTCCCTGCCGTGGGCTTATCGTGATGTCCTGCTGCGCGATGGCGGCGTCCTTGGCGCTGAGGTCACTCATCTCGCCCGGACCTCGGGCTCACGTCTTCCAGGAAGCGGCGAACACGCGGAGATGGTTGCCGCCCAGCACCTTGAGCGCTTCGCCATCGGAGAAGCCACGGCGCAGCAACGCCTCGGTCAGAAGCGGCCAGTCGTCGACCCGCTCGAAACCGACCGTGTTGACTTCTTCCCGGCGATAGCCGGCCTGCGAGCCGGGAAACCAAGTGGCGAACGCTTCGTAGCGGATCGGCGATTCCGCTTCGAAGTGGTCGCTGCCGATGCCGACATGGTCGATGCCGACAAGGTCGGCCGCATAGACCACGTGATCGACCACGTTGTCGACCGTCGGCCGGCCCTTGTCGCCCTTCTTGCGCGGCCGGATGAAGGGCGCGTAGGCGGTGATGCCGATCACGCCGCCGGTCTTGGCGAGCGCCTTGAGCGCCCGGTCGGTTGCATTGCGCGGATGATCGACCAGACCGCGCACATTGGCGTGCGAGACGATGCAGGGCACGGAAGACAGCTCGAAGGCGTCGATCATGGTGCGCTCGCCGGCATGCGCGAGATCGACCGTGATGCCGACGCGCTGCATCTCGCGGATGCACGCCCGGCCGAACTGCGTGATGCCCGTGTCGTTGATCTCCATGCAGCCGCAGCCGATCGCGTTGCGGTCGTTGTGCGTCAGCATCGCGACCCTGAGGCCCAGCTTGTGCACGATGCGCAGCAGGGTCAGGTCGCTCTCGATCTTGGACACGATGCCCTGGACGCCGAAGATGACGCCGAGCTTTTTCCGGCGCTTGGCCCTGCGAATGTCGTCGGCGGTCTCGATCAGCATCAGCTTGTCGGCGTGCATGTCGAAATAGGCGAGGTAGCCATAGACCGTGTTGAGGAAGGCGCGCAGATCGTCAATGCCGGCGGCGATGCCGCCCTGGCCCATCGTGGTGTTGAGCGCGGTCAGCCCCGCGGTGCGCGCGCGTTCGACATAGCCCTTGCCGCTGCTTTCGATCTCGATGTGCGAATTGGGAAGGATGACGGCGACGCCTTCGGAGTCGACGATCGTCGCCTTGCGATGCAGCGCCTTGGCGCGCCGCGCCAGCGCTGCGGGATCGGTGCCAACAGCCTTGCGCTTCTTGTTCATGTCTCGCCCCTCAGACAAGAAAGTCCCCGTTCTGCCGCGCCCCAGCCTATGACAGCAACGCGCGCCATGAACAGCAGGAAGAGCGAAGCAGAAAGTATTGCCCACAAATGCATCGGGCCCGGCGGATCGCTCCGCCGGGCCCGATTGGCGAGCCGAACTCCCGATGGAGTTAGGCCGCGAGCGGCTTCATGAACTTCTCGACCGCGACGTTGACGCGCTGGCTGATCGGCTCGGCAGCCTCGTTGGCGACCTTCACGGTCATCTCCGAGAGCTTGCTCGACTGGGCCATCAGCTTGTCCATGCTGGCCTGGGCGAGCTTGGTCTGGAAGGCGACGACGTCCTGCACGTTCTTGCACGCGAAGAGCGCCTTGGCCGTCTCGACGCTGTTCTCGATCTCGGCCTGAGCCTGAGCCAGGACCTGCTTGTGCATGTCGGCGAAGCCATGGGCCAGGATCGTGCCGGCCTTGACCACCGCGTCGGTGTTGGCCGTGCCCATCGAGAACAGCTCGTCGTAGCTCTTGAAGGTCTGGCTGGTCGCCTTGCCGAGCTGCTCCTTCGTGGCCGCGATCGCCTTATCGTAGGACTGCGTCACCGCGTCCTGGCCGACCTTGACGAAGTTCTCAAACACGTCCTTGCCGAAATTGCCGAACATCTCCATCGGGTTCTGCGCCGGGTTGCTCTTGTTGGCCATCTGTCTCTCCTCAAGGGTTACCCGTTCGGCGCCTGCCGCCGCTGGGGTTGTTTCGATGCTGCATTGCAGCATGGGCGGGAATACAGCCGCGGCCGGAAACCGTTCAAGGGCAAAAATGCCGCAGTGCACAAATTTATCGCCAACGCCGGCCGACGCCAGACCGTCATCAATGAATTACATAGATTTCAATAACTTAACTAAACACCAAGATAGCGGTGCTGGAGTTCTCGGTCGGCAGCAAGCGCGGCAGGCGTGCCCGTCCAGGCGACCCGACCCTTCTCGATGATGGTGTGGCGGTCGACGATGCGGTTGAGCGCCTTGACGTTCTTGTCGATCACCAGGATCGCCTGGCCGGCGCGCTTGAGCTCGCCGAGACAGCGCCAGATCTCCGCGCGCATCAGAGGCGCCAGCCCCTCGGTCGCCTCATCGAGGATCAGCAGGCGCGGATTGGTCATCAGCGCGCGACCGATCGCCAGCATCTGCTGCTCGCCGCCCGAGAGATGGCTGCCCTGCAGGCGCGCCCGCTCGGCCAGCCGCGGAAAGAGCGCGTAGATGCGCTCGAGTGTCCATGGCTGAGCAGCATCAGCGCGTCGCGCCGCGGTCGCCACCAGATTCTCGCGCACCGTCAGATTGGGAAACACCTGCCGCCCCTCGGGCACGAGGCCGAGGCCGAGCCGCGCCACGCGGTGGCTCGGCAGCCGTTCGATCGCCTGCCCGTCAAAACGGATGGTGCCCGCGCGCGCCGGCAGAAGTCCCATGATGGCGCGCACCGTCGTGGTCTTGCCCATGCCGTTGCGCCCGAGCAGCGACACGACGGCGCCGGCTGGCACATCGAGGCTGAGCCCGAACAGCACCTGGGACGCCCCATAGGCGGCGTCGACACGGTCGAGGGCGAGGAGCGCGGTCATTCGACAGGGTAGGGTTCTGCCCGGGCGCTCACGCGCCCGCGCGTGCCGGTTTCACCGTCTTCGTCTGATCGACACCCATCTCCTTCATGTCCTCGTAGCGGTCGCCGATGCGGGCATGCGGGCGTCCGCTGTTGGCACCGGCGAGCGCCACGACGATCTCGTCCGGGTGCGGCGCGTCGGCAATGGAGAAGGATGCGGTCAGAAAGTGCGAGCGCGCGCCTTCCTTGGTCTTGTGCTTGAGCGGCACGTCGATCGAGCAGCCGGCGGCCGCCCGCTTGTTCGTGAACGAGAGAAAGGCCGTGCCCGACACCGCCTCGCGCAGCTCGTTGCCGAAGTAGAGGGTGTGGATCAGCGCGGAAGCATGCTCGATCTCGCCGTTCAGGCCGACGATGGCTGCCTTGCCATAGGCCTCGAGCTCGTTCGGGCCGCCGAGCGCGGCGAGCAGACGCGGCACCATGAGTTTGCCGAGCTCCGGCCCATGCCGAACGATCTCCGGCTTCAGATTGGCCACGAAGCCCTGGCCGGCCCAGGGGTTCTTCACGATTGCCGCGACGATGGCGATGACGTGGCTGGGCGACACGGGGCGCCCGCCTTCGGTGCCGATGTCCTCGACATAGGTGACGGTCTTGCGAATCTGTACGGTCATGTCAGAACCCGAAGAGGTTGAAGGGACGGTTATAGAGAATGTCCTCGATCAACTTGTCGGGGATGCGCGGCAACTTCACGTCCGGCCCCCAATCGTTGATCGCCTTGAACTCGGCCTCTGCAGCCTTCGGCCAGCGGACCGGAAAATCCGAGCCGAACAGCAAGCGGCTGGTCACCCCATATTCCTGCGCGACCATGAGCCCGTTGTAGAGCTGCCACTTCCGATGGAAGCGCGCCGACAGATCGGCCCACACGTTCTCGTTCTTGCGCATCAGGATGATGGTCTGCTCCATGTAGGGCTGGCCGAGATGCGCGATCAGCAGCTTGAGCTCGGGAAACGCCTGCGCGACCTCGTCGAGGCGGGAGGGATCGGAGTATTTCAGGCTGCCCGTGTAGCCGCCGCCGCAATGGAACATGATCGGGATCTTGAGGTCACGCGCGAGCTCGTAGAGCGCCCAGCTTTCGCGCGCTATTGGATCGACAGCCTGGTAGGTCGGCGACAGCTTCAGCCCGCGCAGGCCCAATGTCTTGACGCTGCGCTCCACTTCCTCGAGCGCGTTCGCATCGTTGGGATGGACGCTGCAGAAGCCGATCGCGGTTCCCGGAAACGACTTGACGTAGTCGGCGATGAAGTCGTTCGGCACCTTCGCATGCGCGCTGCGCGCGCTGGGTGCCACCAGCACCTTGGTGACGCCGCCGTCGCGCATCGCCGCCCGATGCTGATCGGGTGCCGCCTTGCCGCCGCCGGCGACACCGCGGCGCACCATGTTCTCGTAGTCCTTGCCCGTGCGGTGTTCAGGCAGGTAGAGGTGCGTGTGCCAGTCGATGAACTCGCCGGTTCGGGCTTCGCTCGCCATGACTCCTCGCTACCTTAGCCAGGCCGCTTTGGCGCGCGTGGCGCGCAGACGCAGACCGAGCGCGTCGACGACTTTTAGCACTGTCGAGAACTCCGGATTGCCTTCGGCCGAAAGGGCCTTGTAGAGGCTCTCGCGGCCCAAGCCCGCCTTGCGGGCAATTCGCGCCATGCCCTTGGCCCTGGCGATGTCGCCAAGTGCTGCCGCAATCAGCGCCGGATCGCCATCATCTAGCGCCGCCTCCAAATAGGCCACGATGTCGGTCTGGCTCTTGAGATGCGCCGCTGCGTCCCAAGCCTTCGTTTTCGTCTTCATCATGCTTGGTCCCTAAAGCCCGCATGCCAATTCCTGTGCAATCTCGATATCGCGATCCTGACTCCGTTTGTCGCCACCGGCCAGGCGTAGAATGAGACGGAACCCGCGCCGCACAAAGTAGAGCCGATAGCCAGGTCCGTAGTCGGAGCGCGCAATCAGCGCAAACTGAGACTCAATGGTCACTCCTCTTCTTCGCCCAGATAGGCCTGCCGCACGTCGGCGTTGGCGCGGATCGCGTCGGGCGTGCCGGTGGCAATCGCGCGGCCATAGACCAGCACGGTGATCCGGTCGGCAAGCTGGAACACGGCGTCCATGTCATGCTCGATCAGCAGGATGGTGAAGCGCCGTTTCAGCGATTTGAGCAGGGTGACGAGCTGGGCCGACTCCTCGGTGCCCATGCCGGCCATCGGCTCGTCGAGCAGCAACAGCTTCGGCTTGGTCGCCAGCGCCATGGCGATCTCGAGCTGGCGCTGCTCGCCATGGGCGAGATTGCCGGCGAGCACATCGGCGCGCGGCCCGAGGCCGACCTGCGCCAGCACATCGTGTGCCGGATCGCGCAGGCTCGCATCCGCGCGCGCGTCGCGCCAGAAGCGGAAGGAGTGGCCGCTATGGGCCTGGACGGCAAGCGCGACATTGTCGAGCGCGCTCATGTCGGGAAACAGGCTGGTGACCTGGAACGAGCGCGCGAGGCCGAGCGCGGAGCGCACCGGCGTCGGCCGATGCGTGATGTCGTGACCGTCGAAGCGAATCCGTCCCTCGTCGACCCCGAGCTCGCCGATGATCTCGGCGATCAGCGTGGTCTTGCCGGCGCCATTGGGTCCGATCACGGCGTGGAGCTCGGCCGGTTCGACCGCGAGGCTCAGATGATCGGTTGCGACCAGGCCGCCGAAGCGCTTGACCAGACTTTCGACGGCGAGGAGCGGCTCAGCCATGGCCCGTCAGTCCCGCGGGCTTCTCCGCCGACTTGCCGTCGATCAGGCCGAACAGGCCGCGTTTGGCGAACAGGACCAGCAGCACGAGGATGGGTCCGAGAATCGCCTGCCAGTGCTGGGTGTGGCTCGACAGGATTTCCTCGAGGACGAGCAGACCGGCGGCACCGAGCACCGGACCGAACAGGCTGCCCATGCCGCCCATGATCACCATGACCATGATCTCGCCCGAGCGCGTCCAATGCATTTCCGAGGGGCTGACGAAGGCCGTGAGGTTGGCGAGCAGGGCGCCGGCAATCCCGCACATGACGCCGGAGATCACGAAGGCCGCGAGCTTGTAGCGGAAGGTCGGGAAGCCGATCGCCCGCATGCGCCGCTCATTGGAGCGGCAGCCCTGAATCACCATGCCGAAGCGCGAATTGACCAGCCGATGGCCGGCCACGAGCGCGCCGATCAGGATCGCCAGCACGACATAGAAAAAGGTCACGTCGCCCGAGAGGTCGATCAGTCCCGGAAAGCGGCTGCGATTGGCAAGACGCATGCCGTCGTCGCCGCCATAGGCAGTGAGGCTGACGCCGAGGAAATAGAGCATCTGCGAGAAGGCCAGCGTGATCATGATGAAGTAGACGCCGCGGGTCATCAGCGAGATGGCGCCGATCGCAGCCGCGATCAGCGCGGAAGCGAGAATGGCGACGGGCCATTGCACGAAGCCGTTCGCAATTCCCTCGGCCGAAAGAATGCCGACCGCGTAGGCGCCGACGCCGAGAAAAGCCGCATGGCCGAAGCTGACCATGCCACCAAATCCGAGGATCAGGTCGAGGCTGACCGCCGCGATCGCGTAGATCATCACGCGGGTGGCGAACTTGATCCAGAATGCCTCGCCGCCAACGAAACGAGCCAGCAGCGGTACGAGCGCCAGAAGCACGAGGAACGACGCCACGGCGACGAAGCGGCGGTTGGTCAGCATCAGCGATGCGCCGGGAACAGGCCCTGGGGCCGGAAGAACAGGATCGCGGCCATCAGGATGTAGATCGACATCGAGGCGATCGCCGGCCCGACCTTGCTCGACGTTGCCGGCGAGAAGACGGCCCCCAGGACCAGCGGCAGGAACACGCGGCCGACCGTGTCGACCACGCCGACCAGGATCGAGGCGACGAGCGCGCCGCGGATCGAGCCGATGCCGCCGATCACGATGACGACGAAGGTCAGGATGAGGATCGAATCGCCCATGCCGGACTGGACCGACAGGATCGGCCCCGCCATGACGCCGGCGAGCCCCGCGAGCGCTGCGCCGAGGCCGAAGACCAGGGTATAGAGCAGCGTGATGTTGACGCCGAGCGCGCCGACCATGGCGCGGTTGCTGGCGCCCGCTCGGATCAGCATGCCGAGCCTGGTGTGGCCGTTGAGCCAATAGAGAAAGATCGCGACCGCGAGGCCGACGCCCATGATGGTCAGGCGATAGACGGGGTAGATCACGCCGGGCAGGAGCTGGACGAAGCCGGACAGGATGGGCGGCGGCTGCACGAAGAGCGCGGTGGCGCCCCAGATCATGCGCACGATCTCGTTGAAGAACAGGATGAGGCCGAAGGTGCACAGCACTTGGTCGAGGTGGTCGCGCCGGTAGAGCGTGCGCAGCGCGATGAGCTCGACGACGATACCGAGCGCCAGGCTGGCGGCGACCGCCAGCACCGCTGCGACGAAGAAATTGCCGGTCACGGGCACGAGGGCCGCCAGGAAATAGGCGCCCATCATGTAGAGCGAGCCGTGCGCCAGATTGACCAGGTTCATGATGCCGAACACGAGCGTCAGGCCCGCGGCCATCAGGAACAGCATGACCCCGAACTGAACACCGTTCAGCGCCTGGGTGAGGAAGAGCGAGAGGGTCATGGGAAAGTCTTGGCTCCCTCCCTCGCCGCAGGCGGGGGAGGGTCGGGGTGGGGGCCCTCGCGGTCACGCGATAGCCCCTTCGGGCCCCCTCCTCGATCCTCCCCCGCGCTAGCGCGGGGGAGGAGGAGATAGTTACTTCATCGGGCAGTCCTTGGCGTAGGCATCGGCGTGGTCGGTGAAGACCGTCGCCTTGAAGCCGGTGCCCAGCTTGCCGTCCGGCCGCTTGACCACCTCGAAGAGGTAGAAGTTCTGGATCGGGTGCTGGTTGGTGTTGAACCTGAAGTTGCCGCGCACGGACTTGAAATCCGCCTTCTTGAAGGCGGCGCGCAGCGCGTCCTTGTCGGCGAGGTTGCCCTTGGTCTGGGTGAGCGCCGCGTTGATCAGCAACGCACCGTCATAGGACTGCGCGGCGTAGGTCGAGGGCACCCGGTTGTGCTTCTTGACGAAGTCGTCGACGAACTTCTTGTTGACCGGATTGTCGAGGCCGTCGGTCCAGAAGGCCGTGCCGAGCAAGCCGAGCGCGGCATCGCCCTGGGCCGGCAGTGTCGTCGTATCGACCGTGAAGGCCGAGTGCAGCGGCAGCTTGCTCTTGAGACCGGCCTGGGCGTACTGCTTGACGAAATTGATGCCCATGCCGCCCGGGTAGAAGACGTAGAGCGCATCGGCGCCGCTGGCAGCCGCCTGGGCGATCTCGGCCGAGTAGTCGGGCTGATTGACGGTTGTGTAGACCTCGCCGACGACCTGCCCCTTGAAGTAGCGCTTCACGCCTTCGAGCGCGTCCTTGCCGGCCTGGTAGTTGGGCGCCATCAGGTAGGCCTTCTTGTAGCCCTTGTCCTGCATGTACTTGCCCATGGCCTCGTGGGCCTGGTCGTTCTGCCAGGAGGTCGAGAAGTAGTAGGGCGAGCATTGCGCGCCGGCGATCGGCGACGGGCCGGCATTGGTGCTGACGAGGAAGGTCTTGCTGTCGACGATCGGTTTGTAAGCCGCCATCATGACATTCGAGAAGACGATGCCCGCGACCATGTCGACCTTGTCGCGGTTCAGCATCTTGTCGACGAGCTGGACGCCGACCTCGGGCTTGAGCTGATCGTCGCCGATGATCACCTCGGGCTCGAGGCCGCCGAGCTTGCCGCCGGCATGCTCGATGCCGAGCCGGAAGCCGTCTTCCATATCCTTGCCGATGGCGCCGGCCGGACCCGACATGGTGGCGATGAAGCCGATCTTGACCTTGTTCTGCGCGGCGGCAGGAACCGCCAGCAGTGTCAGCGCCGAGGCGGCAAGCAGAAGCGTTCTCAACATCATGTGTCTCCCCTGTTCACCGGCCCCTTCCCGCTCGAGCTGGTTTGGGCAGGCCGGATTGGCTGCGTGGATCGTAGCATAAAGAAAATCAGGACAAACGCCTCGTCCTGAGCCTGTCGAAGGACGAGGCCCTGTCCGCTCGAACTGCGTAAGTCTGCACGGGCCGAAGCGCGGAGATGCTCTCATGCCTCGACAAGCTCAGCATGAGGAAAATGAACTTCACGCGGCTAACTCCTCTTGTCCGCAAACCGCGGCGCCTTGACGGCAGATTCGAATTCGCGCGCCAGCGTGCCTGTGGTCAGCACGACCACCTCTGGTGTCACATCGAAGTGCCGCTTGGTCTCGGAGACCACGATGCGGACCACGCCGTCGGGCTCGGCGCCGCGCCTGACCTCGATCGAGACGCAGAGCGCATCGTTGCCGCCGCTGTTGGTCAGCTCGGCCTTGAAGTCGTTGACTTCGGCGATCCGGAACATGAAGTCCTCGAACTCGGCGTGGCTGAGGTTGACGCCCCTGATCTTGAAGAAGCCGACGGTGCGGTGCGCATGCGTGACCACGGGGAAGACCGAGAAGGGCCCCGACGACGCACCCTGCTCGCGCATGGTGACGAGGTCGCCCGAGCTCCAGCGCAGAAAGGGCGTCGCGTGGTTGGTCCAGAGCGGCGTCACGACCAGGCTGCCGACCTCACCCTCTGGAACGGGCTCGCCGGTCTTCTCGTCGACGACTTCGATGAAAGCGATGTCGGTCCAGATGTGGAAGCCGTCGCGCGCCTCGCCCTCCGCACCCATCATGGTGCACTCGGTCATGCCGAAAGCGTCGTAGACCTCGGCCCCCCAGGCGCGCGCGAGTTTCGTGCGTTTCGCCTGCGACAGCGGCTCGGCCGTGCAGAGGATCCGCTTGACCGACGATGCGGCCAGATCGATGCCCTGGGTTTCGGCGAGGTTGGCGAGGTGCAGGCCGAAGCTCGGCATGCCCATCCAGACCGTCGGCTTGAGCTTGTCGATGAGCTGAAGCTGGAGCAGCGACGGCGCCGTGTTGCCGGCGCCGACCCACGCGACGCCGACGCCGACCTGGGTAGCCGCGCGCGCCCACATCTGGCCGGCGGGATGGATGCCGAGCGGAAACGACAGGTGCGCGATGTCGCCCGGCCGGCAGCCCATGCATTGATAGGTGCGCGCAAACGACACCATGGCATAGGGCATGTCGTCGATCGTGCGCGGATAGAACAGCGGCACGCCCGTGGTGCCGCCGGAACGCCAGAACTCGGCGATGCGCTCGCGCGGCGCGATGCAGAACTGCTCGTAGAATTGCTCGGGCGGGATGGCGCGCAGCATCTCCTTGTCGAGAATGGGGATCTTGCGCCATTCCACCGGATCGTCCAGCCGGTCGAGGTCGACGTGGTCGAGCTTGCCCTTCCAGAAGGGCGCGCGCCTCGCATTCGCGACGGCGACGCGCTTGCGCTCGCTCTGCATGCGCTTGATGGCGTCGCGCGAGGTGGGCAGCGGCAAGCTCATGATGTCGCCGCCCGTTTCTTGAGGGCACCGATCCAGCGCTGCTGCGCCCGATAGCTCTCGGGCAGAGCGCCGCGCGCCTCGGCGGCTTCCATGCCGGCGAGACGCTGGCGCTTGTCGGCGGTGTCCTCGGGGATCGTCTCGAGCGCATCGGCAAGCATGGGGGAATAGTCGGTCCCCACGGGACAGACGTCCTCGCAGCGCCGGCAGCCCGTGACCACCCCGGCGCCGCGCAGAATGCTCTGCCAGAGATTGAAGGTCGTTTCCGAGCGCAGCAGCTCGGCCTGCTTGGCCGCATCCGGCGCGGCGATGATCTCGGCAACATGCTCCGTCAGCTTGGCGAAGCCATGCGGCGAGCGGTAGCGGTCGCAGGCCGGGAAATCGCGGTCCCAGTGGCGGATGACATCGCCGGGGCAGGCCCGAAGGCAGCGTCCGCAGGACGGACCAAGACAGAGCGCCTCGGTCATGCGCCGGTCGGGCTCCACGTCGACCGAGCAGAGCACCGCCGTGAGGATCACCCGCGGGCCGAACTCGGCCGTGAGAAGCTGAAGGTTGAGGCCCAGCGTGCCCAATCCCGCCTCGACTGCGGCGTGAGTCAATGAGATCAGGGTCGTCATGTGCGCGGTCGGATCGCCCTGGTAGCGCCAGGGATCGACATGGGTCGGCGGCACGATGATCGCGGGATAGCCGTTGTCCTCGAGCCAGTAGACCAGCTCGAGCGAGGCCTCCTCGAGCAGCGAGAGCGTCAGCTCATCATTGTAGTATTTGTGCCGGTCGTTCCAGGCGAGGATACGGCTGCTCCCGCTGGTCACGCGCTTGGCCATCACGATGACGCGGCCGGCATCGAGTGCCGTTATGTCCGAGGGACGGCGCGGATCGCGCGGATCAGGCGGGTGCTCGTCCATCACCTTGCCGTCGGCGATGCCGACGAGATCGGCCCCCAGGTCGCGCGCCTTCGCCTTGATCTGCTCGGCGGTCAGTGGCGCTTTGTAGATCGCGACCATGGATTAGCGCCTTTCGTCGGCGAACTCTGTAGGGGCACGGCATGCCGTGCCCCTACGCATCCATCGACGATATGCCGCCAGCATCATGCCTTGCCCGCCCGCTCCGCCTGCGCCTTCTTGAACTCCTGCAATTGCCGCGAAACGATGCCCTTGTAGCCCTCCGGTCCGACCCAGCGAATGTTCCACTCATTGAGGCCGTCGATCGCGTCCCCGCGCTGGCGAGACGCCTTCATGTCGCGCGCGAGCTGAACCTTCTCCGGCGTCTTTTCTGGAATCTCCTTCTGCGGACCCGCGAGATGTGCGTGGTAGTCATTGCCGACCGGGCAGACAGCAAGGCAGCGCGGACAGTCACCGAACGATCCGACCACGCGCAGCAAGCCCTGCCAGAAGCCGAACACGTCGCGCGAGGCGGCCATGCGCTGCTTCTCGGCGTTGGACGCCGCGCTGAAGCGCTCGAGGAATTGCAGGATGGTCGAGAAGCCGAACTCCTGCGCCTCGGTGGCACAGGCGCGCTTGTCGATGCCGAAATGCTCGACCGCATCGACCGGGCAGGAGTAGAGGCAGCGGCTGCAGGATTCGCCGATGCAGACCTGCTCGGTCATCGGCCGGTCGGCCTCGAGCTCGAGCTCGGTCAGCACGCCGGTGAGGTAGACACGCGGGCCGTACTCGGGCGTCAGAATGTTGACCTCGAGGCCGAAGGTGCCGAGGCCGGCCTCGATGCCGAGGTGCCGCGTCGACAGCCTTCCATAGCTGGCGCGCTTGAGCGTCCACTCGGTTTCCTGTGCCGCCGTGCAGAAGCTCGGATAGCCCCACCGTTCGAGCCGTTCGGCGAGCTTGTAGGCGACCTTGTCCATCTTGCGCAGCACGAGCATGTCGATGTACTGCACCGGCACGTTCGACTTGCACCGGAAGGCACCGACCGGAATGCGCTGCACGACGACGATGACGCTCTTGCAATGGGGCGAGATGCGCTCCGGCGTCTGCGGCCAGCGCGGATCGGGCGGAAAGGCGTTGAGCGTCTCAGCGCTCGCGATGCCGACCAGATCGGCGCCTAGCTCGCGCGCGAGCGCCTTGATTTCGGCGGCGTCGGGTCTGTGCACGCGCGCGAAGGGGGCAGTGTGGGCCTGGCTCCGGACGTGGCTGTTCATTGCGGCACCACCGCCGTCGCCTCGATCTCGACCTTGGCGCGCTCCTCGATCAGCGCCGTCACCTGCACGACGGCCATGGCGGGAAAATGGCGGCCCATGACCGCGCGGTAGGCCTCGCCGAGCTCGGCCTGACGCGCCAGGAACTCGCGCTTGTCGGTGACGTACCAGGTGAGCCGGCCGATATGCTCGGGCCGCGCACCGGCGGCCGCCAGAACGGCCACGATGTTGGCGAAGGTCTGGCGCGCCTGTCCGACGAAATCGTCGGTTTCGAAGCGGCCGCCATCGCCGTCACCGGGCAGCCAGCCGATCTGGCCGGCGACGAACACGATCCGTCCGCCACGCACGCCCAATTCGGCGACCATACCGTCGCTGTAGCCTTTCGGCTTCTGCCACCCCGCGGGCCTGATCGGCTGCATTTGGCGCGCCCTGTTCGTTCGCCCTGCTCGTCCGGCAACTTATTTTAGGCTTAAACTAATTCGGCCGACAAGTCGCCTTTGGCAAGTGAGCTATCATCACGGTCGCTCGAAAAGCCTGTGGAGCCTGCACTTGTTGCGCACGCTTGTCCGCTTGTTCGTATTGTGGGCCCTCTGGTCCACGCCCGCCTTGGCCGCGGTCGACGTCTCGATCGTCATCCTGCCCTCGCGCCACGAGGCCACCCAGGGCTTCCTGCTGCTCCTGCCCGATAAGCCGGTCGCATCGGCCATTCTGTTCGCCGGCGGCGGCGGGCGCGTGCCGCTCGGCCGCATGGCGCGCGGCGAGATGATCGACACCGGCAACTTTCTCGTGCGCATCCGCAACCGGCTCGCCGAGCGCGGCATCGCCATCGCGGTGGTCGACGCGCCGTCGGATCAGCACACCCAGGAGGGCATGATCCGCTATTTCCGCGCGGGTCCGGAGCACGCGATCGACATCGGCGCGGTGGTGGCGCATCTGCAGCGCATCGTCGGCAAGCCGGTCTGGCTGGTCGGCACCAGCCGCGGCACCGAATCCGCCGCCGCCGTCGGCATCGTGATGGGCAACCGGATCGGCGGCGTCGTGCTCACCTCCAGCATATCCATGCCGACGCCAAATGGGCCGAGCATGTTCGAGCTGCCGCTCGAGCGCATCCGCGTGCCGACGCTGGTCATGGCGCACAAGGCCGACGGCTGCCGCGTGACACCGCCTTATCTCGCCGAGAAGATCGTCGAGCGCCTGGTCGGCGCGCCGCGCCGCCTTCTCGTCATGCTCGACGGCGGCCTGTCCGCGCGTTCCGACTCGTGCGAGGCCATGTCGGCCCACGGCTTCTACGGCATCGAGCCCGAAGCGGCCGACGCGATCGCGAATTTCATCACGCAATAGTCGGAGTGAGACAAAGATTTCCGCGGATTGTCGGCTACGCTACGCTTGCTGACCAGGGAGACTGTGCCGCATGCGACTGACCGACCCGTTTCCGATCGCGCACCAGGGGCTCACGCCGACCCATGAGCTGCGCTGGGGCGACATGGCGCGCAAGATCATACGCGACGTGCTCAGGCTCGAGCCGCACGAGCGCGTCATCATCTCGGCCGACGCCTATTGCGGCGGCGCCATGCTCGACGCGCTGCGCCAGGAGATCCAGCGCGCGCGCGGCATCGAGCTCGCGACCATGCTGCACTGGACGCCTGGACTGACCGAGCTGCGCGACGCGCAGGGGCGCAAGCCCGACCTCGAGGACCGCAAGCGCGAGGATCAGGCGATCAAGGACCTGTTCGGCATCGCCGACGTCTTCATCTGGCTGCAGAACGACTGGCGCTCCAGGAAGTCGACCATGACGGTCGGACAGTCGGAATGGATCCTCGAAACCTGGCCCGGCCGCTCGGTCCATTTCCACTGGTTCCACGATCCGCGCAATCCCGATCCCGAGAGTGCCGCCAACAAGGCGATCGACCTCGTCTACCAGGATGCCGTGCTCAATCTCGACTATGCCGTCGTCAAGCGCACGCACGAGACGCTGAAGCGCAAGATGTCGGGTCAGGTCGTCCATGTCAGCGATGACCAGGGCACCGATATCCGCTTCAAGGTGACCGACCGCTTCCACATGAACCACGGCGACGCGAGCCGGGCGCGGATTTCCCGCATGACCAGCGCGCGCGACAAAGAGGAGGAGATCCCGTGCGGCTGCTTCCGCACCATTCCTGAGCGCGACACGGTCGAAGGCGTGATTTCGGTGCAGCGCGATTTCGGCTTCCCGGCCGCCGGCTACGGTCTCGACGTCAACCAATTCTTCGACAAGGGCGGCATCCGCTTCGTGTTCAAGGCCGGCCATGTCGTCAAGGTCGAGACCGCGGGCGACCAGAAGCTGCTCGACCGGCTCTGGGCCGAGCAGACCGGCGACAAGGACCGGCTCGGCGAGCTCGTGCTCGGCTGCAATCCCCTGCTCCGCCCCGTGCCGGGCAGCGGCTTCCAGCCCTATTACGGCTTCGGCGACGCGGTGCTGCGCCTCACGGTCGGCGAGAATATCGAATCCGGCGGCCAGAACCGCTCCAGCCTGCACCGCTGGCTCATGCTCCTCAATTCGACCATCCGGGTGAACGGCGAGGCGCTGGTCGAGAACGGAAAATTGACGGCGGCCGGCAAGGGAAGCTGATGCCCTTCGCGCCGGTCAACGGCATCGAGATCCACTATCGCGAGTTCGGCGCCGGCCAACCGCTGGTGCTGGCCCACGGGCTCGCTTGCGGCTGGCGCATGTGGTGGCCGCAGATCGAGCGCTTCCGGCAGCGCTATCGCGTCATCGCCTATGACCTGCGCGGCCACGGAAAATCGGGCGCCCCCGACGATGCGCAGGCTTATTCGCCGGCGCACCTGACCCAGGACCTGATCGGGCTGCTCGATCACTTGCGCATCGAGCGCGCCCATGTCGTCGGCTTCTCGATGGGCGGCGGGCCGGCGCTCGGCCTGGCGCTCGCTCAGCCCGCGCGCGTCGACCGCCTGGTGCTCGCCGACATCGGCTCGGGGGCCGACAATCCATGGGCCAGCCGCCGGCTCGGTGAGGTGTGGATCGGCTTCGCCCAATCGGGCGGCATGACGGCGATGGCCGACAACATGCTGCTGTCGGAATTCTTCAAGACCTATGCGCGGCGCAGCAAGCGGACGCGGCGGCATATCCACGCGCTGATCTCCCAGCATCCGCTTCACGGCATGTGCCACATCCTCGCCGCCATCGTCATGCGGCGGAAGCCGCTCTTCCGCATGCGCGGCACGCTTGGCCGCGTCTCCGTACCCACACTGGTGCTGACCGGCGAACACGACTATGTCTGTCACAAATCGGCGCGCCTGCTGATGTCGGAGATTCCGCGCGCCGTCGAGGCGCGTGTGCCGGGCGCCGGCCACCTGACGCCGCTCGAGGAGCCGGACGGATTTCACGACGCGATCGAGGCCTTCCTGTCTAAGAGCCGATCCAGGAAGTTGAGATTCAGGAGCAAGCTGTTGTTCGGGTCAAGCGGCGGAGCATGAGGCGGATCATGGCGAGGCGGAAGAAGGCGGCGACGGTTCGCTCGTAGCGCTCGAAGTCGCGCGCGAGCCTGCGATA